>Ga0209066_10003606_pt1 | contig 17506 bp, 13 predicted proteins | sample All_14_2_FD_187198 | JGI IMG/M metagenome (GOLD analysis project Ga0209066, IMG submission 187198) | Freshwater microbial communities in response to fracking from Pennsylvania, USA - Allegheny Zone_MetaG_DW_15 (SPAdes) (version 2) ... | reverse complement strand
GAAGGCCATGCCCGAACCCGTCAGGTGACAAGGCCAGCCCAGCACCGACATGCCCAGCGGGCGAACCAGGTTGCGCACCTTCCAGGCGAACACGGCCACGGGGGACACGGCCTGGTTGTCGCCATCGCGGGTCATCAGGTAGACGGCCTGGGCCGGGCGACCGGTCTGCGCGGCCTGATGGGCCAGCCAGTCCAGCGCACCTTCGTGCAGGCGGCAGTCGGCATCCACGATGACCACGCAGCTCGGGGGCTGCTTGGCGAGTTCCTTCACGCCGTGGTCCAGCGCGTAGCCCTTGCCGCGCAAGGTGGCGTTGAAGCGCTCGGTCACCTCCACGCCCAGGCTGCGCGCGATGGCGGCGGTGTCGTCGCTGCAGTTGTCGGCCACCACCAGCAGGCGGTCGCCCGGCCTCAGGTGGGTGAGCATCTGACGCAAATTGCCTTCGATCACCAGCGCTTCGTTGTGGGCAGGCACCAGCACGGCCACGGGCTGACGCTGTGGAGGCTGCCCCGTGCGGGCAGGCATGCGTGTGAACACCGCCAGCAGCACCTGCACCACGAACACCGTCACGGGGATGGCGAGCAAGCCCACCAGCACCAGCAACACCAGGTCAATGGCCGCGATCATGGGCGCGCCCCTGGTGCGCCGGGCAGCGCGGCAATGTGGCTGGCCAGACGGCCGGCTTCGGTGCGGGCGTCGTGGCGCGCCAGTGCGCGCAGGCGACCTTGCCGACCCATCTCGCCCAGGGCTTCAGGCGTGGCGGCCAGGCAGGCCTTGAGCGCATCCACCAGCGCATCCACATCACCGGCGGGCACCAGCCAGCCCGTCTCGCCGTGCTTCACCAGCTCCGGGATGCCGGCAATGTAGGTGCTGATCACGGGGCGCCCCAGGGCCATGGCCTCCATCACCACCACGGGCAGGCCTTCGGCGAAACTGGGCAGCACCATGGCGCGGGCTTGCTGGATTTCGTCGCGCACCTGGGTGCCGCTGAGCCAGCCGGTGATGCGCACGTGCGCAGACAGATCCTGTTGCGCAATGAGCGCCTCGACTTCGGGGCGCATTTCGCCGTCGCCGGCCAGCACCAATTCGAATGACAAGCCCTGCTTGCGCAACTGGCCCGCCGCTTCAATGAGCAGCAACTGCCCCTTCTGGCCAGTCAGCCGGCCCACGCACACCAGACGCGGCGCGACCGGCACGGGGGTGGGCTCGTCGGCCAGGAAGGTGGCGTCCACGCCGCAATGCACGACCTTGACCTTGGGCCAGTCTTCATGGCGCACCCAACGCAGCATCTGGCTGCGGCCAAACGAGCTGACGGTGACCACGAAGGCCGACCGGGCCACCTTCTCGCGCAAATGCAGGGCTTCGGGCCGGTCGTATTCTTCGGGGCCGTGGGCCGTGAAGCTGTAGGGCAGATTGGCCAGCACGCTGACCAGGGCCGCGACCTCGGCCGGGTTGGTGCCGAAGTGCGCATGCAGATGCCGGTAGCCCTGGCCCTGCACCTCGCGGGCTATCCAGCAGGCCTCCATCAGGTAGATCAGGTGGTAGGGCAGCGACCGGTCACCACGTTTGGACATGGTGTAGGCCAGGCGGCAGGCCTCGACAAAGCGCCCGGGTGCGCCTAACAGGCAAGCCAGTGCTGACTTGATCAGGGGCCCCATGCCACCCCGCAGGACGTAGCGGGTGCGGTCCCGCTCGGCCACATCGGCCGGGTCAGCCAGATCCAGGTCCCAACCACGGATGGCGATGCGGTCCACCTCATGGCCACCGGCTATGAGGGCTTCGATTTCGCGCCTAACAAAACTGTGGCTGACTTTGGGGTACTCGCTGATCAAATACAGTAATTTCATGGTGCAAGACCGCGCAAGGCGGTCATGTTTGAATTCGAGAAAATGGCATCCACGTCGGGCACGTATTTATTTGAAGAAAAGCAAAGAAGCAATCTTCACGCCAAGAACCTGCCGGATGGATTCGCCCAGCCGCATCATATGCAGGCCGAGGTAATAAACCAATGACAAAGCCAATGCGGCCAGCAGCAGCACGATCAGCGCAGGCGTATGGGGCAACATGGCAATGACCGCCCATGCAGCCAAACTGCCCAGCACCGCGGCCAGCAACACCCGACTCAAATCAGACCAGGACTGCGCCTGCCCCATCGGGATATCGGCCACCTGGGTGAGCCTGCGGTAACTGCTCCATTGCGCCAGAACGGCCGCCCCGGCACCACCGATGGCGGCGCCTGTCATGCCCATCCACCACGCCCCCAAACCACCCACCGCCACGGTGAACACGATGAGCCAGGCATTTTGCAGGACGAAAAACCGGCCCTGCTTGTAAGCCATCAGCAAGGTGGTGATTTCGATGCACTCGACAAACAGCACAAATACGTAGATTCTCGCCGCAGCTGCGGCCGCCACATAATGCTCCGAAAACAGAACCCCGAGCAGCACATCCACGGTGGCGAATATATATGCCAGTGTCGGGAACATCACCAGCGCCACGGCCAGGTTGCCGCGTCGGTTCACACGCACCATTTCCTGGTGATTCTGATCTGCATGCAAACGGTTGATTTCTGGCAGCAACACCGAGGACACGGTGGTTCGAATCAGGCCCTGAACGGGCGAGAAAAAGCTGGCAATCGAATACACGCTGTAAACCGCACTGGAAAACAGCGACACCACGATCCACTGGTCTGCCTTGCTTCGCATGCCATACAGTGCGGCGAATATGCCAAATGGCAGTGCGTACTGGATTTGTTCCTTCCACCTTGGCATGTTGAATACCGATGCGCCGGTCTCTTTTGTCAGGAGGAACACCATCAAAATACAGGTGCATGCCTTGATCACGCCCAATATGACGTGGGCATAAATCACGCTGGATATGGAGTGGGTAAACCATGCCACACCGGCAATCAACACAAACCTGAAAACCGAAAAGAACAGGTTGATCGAGGCCTGCAAGCTACTGCGCTGCAAGGCGCTGCAGACAAAGTCCAGCAACGACGAAAAAACCCACATCGACACAAATGCAGACACGCTGATCAACTGCGGTCCATCAAAATTGACGCCCGACGCCGGCAACAGCACCAACCCGATCGACAAGAGTCCCGCCACGAGCATGAAGATCATGGCCTGAACCATGTATTCAGACCTGGCCCGGCCCTCGGTGCGGGGCAGAAAATAAAAAAGGCTCTGGGGTACCTGCAGGGGCAGCGTGGCGATGGCCGTGCCCACAATCAGCCAGAGCGCCCGATAATCACCGAAGGCCTGCGTGCTCAACTGACGGGCCAGGATAATGGGGAGAACAAATTGCGAAACCATGTCCAGGGCGCTGACAGCACCCAAAGTCAACACGGAACGCCGCATACTGGCATCGCCCCCCCCTGATTTCAACCCCATAGCTTCAACACCCGTTTGATGTCCGGAAAAAAGACCCTGCTCAAGCCCTGCACCCCGGCCCGATGCCGTGAAATGTATATACATTTGCAAGCACATCCTGTTCCACAAGCACTTGGATAGGTGTTACACCCCTTGATCCCGGGGGCATATCGGCGAACCCTTGTGGCCATCATTGAAACAAAACAGCACCAATGGCACAGTATTTGCTGCCTAGGAAGACACAATCAAGGTACAAATACAAGAACTCGCCCGATAACATGCCTGCCCCACAGATTCCATACATTCATGTAAAAAAATCACGTTTGGCGCGCCCCCCTGCATGCTAAGCGCGAACGGGAGACGGCCATCACCTCCCTCACCTGAACACCTGACCGACAGGGACTTTGAATGAATGCGCCAGTGAAAAGTCGGTCCAAAAACGAAGCCATCGAGACGGTGCGAGGTCTCGCCTGCCTGATGCTGGTTTTATATCACGTCATCGGTGGCACGCCTGAATCTGGCTTGAGAATCAATGACGGTTTTTGGCGCATTGCCAATGACACGCTGGCCTATATCCGCATGCCCTTGTTTACGTTTTTATCCGGCATGGTGTATGCATACCGACCTGTGGACGATTTGTCCTGGCCATTTTTCAAAGAAAAGTTGAGGCGGCTTCTGGTGCCGATGCTGTTTGTCGGTACCCTGTTTTTCTTGATTCAGGGGCACAGCCCCGATACCAACAAGGCTGGCGCCACATCGCTGTCTCTGATGCACATTGTGCCCGTGGGTCATTTCTGGTTCATTGAGGCCCTGCTGAGCATATTTTTCCTGATCATGCTCCTGGAGCGGTACAAAGTACTTGGAAGCTGGTTGGGTTGCCTGCTCGCCGTGGGTGCCTCTGCCTTGCTGGTGGTTTTGTCAAACCTGCTGCCCGCGCACCTGAATTATTTTGCCGTCGACGGCCTTTTTTACCTGATGCCCTTTTTCTTGTCCGGCGTCGCAACTTACCGCTACGGGCCATCGGCAGCATCACCTGTATCCAAATACTATGTGTTGGCGCCATTTGCCCTCCTGCTGGTCGGCATTCTGTCTGGCCAAGGCGTGACCGCACCCGGAACCAAGTCGCTGTTTGCCGTTGTGGTTGGCATCACGGGCTGCCTTTTTGTGCTGAAGCACATGCCCATCGTGCCGCATCTGGCGTTCATCGGGGGCTATTCCTACGCCATTTATCTGCACCATGTCTTCTTCACCGCTGCCGGCCGAATCATCCTGATGCGCTATCAGGTCACCGATATCTACATCCTGATGTCCTCCGGTTTGGCATTGGGTATTGCGGGCCCTATCTTGATGGAGCGGTATTTAGGCCATGTCCCCGTCCTGAGAACCTTGCTATTTGGGAAAAAGTAACATGAAAGAACGCATCAGTTACCTTGACGGGCACCGCGGCGTCGCCATCTTGCTGGTTGTTTTCTTCCACGCCTTCACGCGCTGGCCCACTATCGTGCCTTACGGCGACAGCTTCGCCCATATATTCATATTCGAATATGGTCGCTACGGGGTACAGCTTTTTTTCCTGGTGTCCGGATTCGTGATTCTGATGACGCTGGAAAAGTGCAAGGGTACCCGCGAGTTCATGTACCGCAGATGGCTGCGCCTCTTCCCGGCCATGCTGATTTGCTCGCTCATCATCTTTTGCTCCGCGCCATTCTTCTTTGAACGCCCATCAGGAGCACCCACACTGACAGGCTTGCTGCCTGGATTGACCTTCATTGACCCAATCTGGTGGGGAAAAGTGCTGGGGCGGCCTGTCACGGCATTGGAAGACTCATTCTGGTCCCTCTATGTCGAATTCAAGTTCTACCTGTTTGTCTCGGTGATTTACTACTGGCGAGGTCGAAACGCCATGTTTGGGGCGCACTTGCTCGCATATGCACTGGCGATCACGATCAATCTGGCAAACGAATTTCTGGGCACGCCAACTACTCAAGCGCTCGCAAAGGCCATACATCACTCTTCATTTGTACACTTCGGCTGGTTTGCCAGTGGTGCGGCCTTCTACGTTTATCACAAAAACAAAAAACCAGCCTGGTTTTACTTCGGCATATCCGTGGCATTTGTCAGCGCCTTTGTCAGCGCAGAGCGACATTGGCAGCCATTTCTTTTCATCGTTTCCATCTGCCTGCTTTTTGCCAGTTCCGTGGTCGTGCCAAAGATTCAAGCAGTACTCAGCACCAAAGTGCTCCAGATCTTTGGCTTCATCAGCTATCCCCTGTATTTATTACATGAAAATATGCTGTTGGCAAGCATTCAAAAACTGGCCAGTTTGTCACCGCTCATGTACGGGCCATTGCTGCCTGTGCTTGCGCTGCTCCCGATTTCCATATCGGCCTATTACGTCGCCAAGAAGCTCGAACCCCTCGTGGCCGATAAGATCAAGGCGGCTTTGCGTTGAACGAGATGACAGCGAGAACGCAGGTGCATTTTGCTCAGAACTTGAAATAGATAAATCCTGCGCTACCTTGAGCGCCAGCCATCAGCGCCAGACAGGCCAGTAGCAATACCCCGCTCACCCATATCGCGGGGCCACGTCTGATTCGAGAGACCATGGCCTCATGAACGCTAGCTGGGACAAAGTGAAGCGCCAATGACACGGCTAGGATACTAAGCACAGGTGTCAGGCCTTGGGGCCATGGGCTATTAGTTTTAAAAATTGCGGCTACGAACGCAAGCGCGGCACTCAGGTCAGGCGCACGGAAAAGAATGCGGGAAAATGCGACGAAGTTAAAGATCATGAACCATCTGGTCAAACGCTCGAAGCCTCTTGGGCTCAACGGTTCAAGCCCTCGCTCCGTACGCCTTCCTCGCAGATAGCGCTCAATTCCAACCACGCTGCCGTGAGCCAGCCCGTATATGACAAAGTTGATGCCGGCGCCGTGCCAAACTCCAATGGCCACAAAGGTCAGCAAGAGATTGGCATAGACATTCCCCGTACGGGACCCGCCCAAACCATGAAACAAGTAATCCCTGAAAAAGCCTGACATCGACATATGCCATCGTTGCCAGAACTCTGACAGGGTCACGGCCGAATAGGGCATCTTGAAGTTTTCCGCCAGGTCAAAACCTAGCATCTTGGCTACACCGCGTGCAATGTCGGTATACCCCGACAGGTCCATGTATACCTGCATGGTGTAAGCGTAAACAGCGAGAATCAAAAACCCGGATGAAAAATTCTCGGGTGATTGAAATGCAGGGTTGACCACCTGTGCCGCAAGGATGTCTGCAAAAAAAATCTTTTTTGCGAAGCCCCTGAAGGTCAGATAAAGCCCTTCACTGAGTCGGTCCGCAGAAACCGCGCCGCCAGTCCTGATTTGTGCGTTGAGGCCATCAAAGCGGTTAATGGGCCCGGACAGCAATGAGGGGAAGAAGCCGAAAAATACTGCAATATCCAAGAAACTTCTTGTCGGCTGGGTCTTTCCTCTGTGAACATCGACCAAGTATGCGATACCCTGAAACGTGAAAAATGAGACGCCGACAGGTGCAACAATATTCAGATCGACCGCCCCATCACTCAGAAAGGAAAATGAAGAAATGGCAGCATGAATGAGCGCCGCAGAATACTTTAAATATCCAAGGGCACTCAAAGGCAGGAGCAGCGCCCCAAAAAATAAATACTTGTACGCCGGAGCACCATTAAACCTCTTCAGGCAAATCGCCATGGCGTAAAAAAACACGGTATAGGCCATCAACAGCAAAGCAAACCACGTGGCGAAAAGCGCGTAGAAATAGTAGCTGACCGCCAATATGCCGCATTTGCGCGCAGTAGCTGAGCCTGAGAATACCAGCACCCAAGCCAGTGTCAGTAAAACAAGCAGGAAGAAACCTGATGACTGAAAATTCATGGGTGTTGCTTCAATTGGATCAATTTCTGCTCGCTCAAAAATCGCTTCATGGCCCCGGCAAGAAACGTCTCTCCGCTTCGTGAAAAATGAGTGGCATCTTCAAAGTATTGCGTTTTGCCATTCATCAAGGCCGCGGCATCCATGTACATCAGCCCGTGCTGTTTCGCTGCGGCCTGTATTGCCGCGTTGTGCGCGTCAATGGTTTGATTGAGCTCATTCATATTAAAACAGGATGTGAATGGCCTGAGCGACGCCGCTCGCTCTTCCTGCAACCCAACGGGCTGCTCGATGACAAACGACCGGGCGCTGGACATGACGATCACGGTCTTTGCGCTTTGCCTGGCACTCAGAAGCAGTGCATCCAACTGGGTTTTAAACAGTTCGAGATCGGACCCACTTGGTGCCGCCTTCACGGCGGGCATGGTCGATGGCCTGAGCCACCCGGTCCGTCGCCTGACCGCGTCCCACGTCAGCCACCACTCCGGAAGCGACAGTGCAGGTACGGTGAAAGACGCTGTTTTGCTCTTTTGTGGCCGCGGCGAGCAATAGTCGGATACGTTATTGAATCCCGGATAGATGAACACCATATCAATGGGAATGCGCCTAGACAATCGATCCAACATCCTCTTTTGGTCGATTAACCTGAAGCCAGCGATGCCAGCATTGACATGCAGAAATGACCCCACCCCGAGGTCATTCAAAGACCTCACCAGAATCTCTGAGAATCTGTCCGCGTTGTGTGTTGCCACCTCGCCCATCACGGTGGACGCGCCAATAAAAGCAAGGACTTTGCCTTGACTATCCTGCCCTTGCTGTGGCAATTCGTCAGATCGAATGCCAAAGGAATTCACAAAGAAGCCGGGCAGGCTGTAGCGCGGGTTCAGAATCAGTAAACCACTGTCCTCGTCGGTCACAAATCGGGTCTCGCCCCTCAGCAAGGCGATCAATCCCTGGCGGCTCTGTGCGTATTTGCTGACCTGCAATCCAGACTCAGCCAAAAGAAGCAGTACGAGCAGCAGCACGAGCGCCTTGAATGGCGGGCTGCCCACGAGACCCGCTGGCTCATGTTGATGATCTGAACGGGTCATGGTACCCACTCTTGCCTTGATGGAGGCGATCGAGGAGCCCATGAAGGAACACGCGACAACATATAAGCAGCGCCTTGCGCGGTCAAGTGATTGCGATCAAAGTAGATTGGCTGCCCCCTCAGCACCACCTCACAGACCGGCGTACAAAATATATCCATTGTCGAGACATAGGACGTGCTGCTACTGAACGTGGCCGCCATGGTCTTATCCAAATCGAACCGATCACGCTTGAGCAGCCGATCACGCAAGCGCCATCCGGTAATATCTTCATAGGCCAAAATCAAAGGCACTGACACATAGTATTCAGGCCGTGGCCCTAATATGGTGATCTTCTTGACGCCTGATGCCGAAGCTTTCCGGACAGTCTCTGCTAGCTTGCCCAAATCAGCGAACTCCCAGCGTCCGGCCAATATCAACTCTTGAACTTGCCCATGGTGTATTGGCAACCATTTTTGGAAAACAAAATCCATCAGTGCAACGCAATGAGGCAGCCCCGCACCACCATTCACCGGGCGGCAACCCACAGCAGAGGCTTGCAGCAAATTGACATCCTGACCACGGTAAAGGGACAAGGCTTCGGCCAGGTTGGCCGCGTGACTGTCTCCCATCAACAAGACCTGCGGCTTGTCGGACCGGAAAGCCAAACACTGATCGTTCAGATTGGGATTGACGAGAATGGTCCTCGCTGTCAGGAAGCAACCGTTCTTCTTGAAGAAAGACGAGTCAGTTTTGAGCGTTTGAGAATACTGAATTGCAACAGGAAACCTGTGCCATAAACTGGAGGCCTGGTGCTGCATCACCAAAAAGCCGACTGATGCAGCGGCCAAGGACGCCCCCAATACCCCAAATACCTTCCCCGCTGACGTCAGACCTGCCATTTTTCTGAACGGCGACTCGACATATCGCCAACTCAACCAACCAAGCAAAAGGCTAAGGGCAAATATGCCGACTTTGGATGGTAGGGGCTGCAAGGAGAGGAATGTGGCCGTCAAACACACAAGGGGCCAGTGGACCAGATAAACAGAGTACGAGATCTTGCCAACGAAGGTGAAAGGCGCACTAGACAGTAAGCTCGATACGGGGCCGCCAGCCCCTGCAGACACGATCAACAGCACGGAGGCAGCAACAGGGAACAGCGCACGCAAGCCTGGAAAGGCAACGCCTTCGTCATAGGCCAGTATCACGCCGACCAACATGGCCAGGCCCGCCGCGCCAGCTGCGCGTCTCAGCGTCTGGGGTAGGTTCGCCAGGTTGACGCCCGCCAGCATGCTGCCCGCCAGGAGCTCCCAGGCTCTGGCCCATGGCAGATAAAAAGCCGCCTGACGGTTCTCGCGCACCAGCCATTCGGACACCAGCAGCGACACCAGTGCCAGCACCCCCAGCAGGACTTGCCGCTGCCGGATTGACCAGGATTTGACCAGGATCAGCAGCAAAGGCAGCACCATGTAGAACTGCTCTTCAACGGCCAGCGACCAGGTATGAAGCAACGGATTGTCTGAATTATTGTCGAAATAATCGGTAGTGAGATAGAACCAGATATTTGAGTAGGACAACAAGGCTGAAAATGTGCTGCCTTCCAGCTTCTTCGACAATACGGGAGGCGTTAGAAATACGAATATGGCCGTCGAGACAAGAACCATCATGACCAACGCCGGTGCAATGCGCAAGATGCGGCGTACATAAAAATCTCGCAGACTGAAGCGTCCTTGGTCCTGCGCATTGAGAATCAGAGAGGTGATCAGGAATCCGGATATGACGAAAAAGACATCGACACCGACAAAGCCACCGGACAGCTGATATATACCAGCATGAAATGCCACGACTGATAACACGGCCAGCGCGCGCATGCCGTCGATGTCTTTGATATATTTCATGTTGCGCTCTCGGCCCCACCACTCGATTTGGTCTCTGCGGCCTTGCCAAAGATCCCGCCCATGGCCAGCCAGAAGTAGACGTTGAACACCAGATAACCAAATATATTGTCGGAATAACAAATCAGAGCATAACAAAATACAAGCAGCACACCCAATGCCGCCAACAAATCACGCTTCAGGGCCTTTGCACCCATTTGCCAGACGAGCGCCAGCAGCAACCATGCAAATGCAAGCAAGCCAACCAATCCCAATTCGAAAAACACCTCGACGTAAACGCTGTGCGCACCCCACATCCGTGATCCGGCCATCGAGAAAAATGTGAGTGAAAAAAACTTGAATGCTTCAAAGCCATAGCCAAATAAATACTTGACTGGCTCCATATAAGACAATCCCTCCGTCCAGATCAGGACGCGCCAAGCGTAAGAATTCAATTTGGCGTATTGCACATAAGCATTGCCTTCGGTGAGGTCAACCAACCGCTCTCGCACGCTGGGCAGCAAGGTTGACAGCAGCATGCCCAGGACAAGAACGAGGAGAAAGCGCCGCTCAATGAAGCTGCCATAAAGGAAAAAAAGCAGGAAACAAGCTCCCCAAGCACTGCGCGTCTTGGTCAACAACAAAAGCACCACCAACAAGGCAAGGTAAGTCGGCGCCGCAAATTTCGTTACAAAGTTCTTCACTTCAGACGTTCGCCACAAGTAAAGCACCAACGCCACATTGAGCAGCAGATAAAAGGCCATGATATTGGGGTGAGTGAAGGGGCCGGCAAAACGCCCGCCCTCCGCTCCGGGAATATCATCCATTTCCGCAGCCACGCCGAAGGACCAACCCGTTGCCAGCATGATCAAAGAGATGCCTACCGGTATCAGGCTTGATAGCACCACGACACGCAACGGCAACCTGTGGCCGCCTGGACTCGATGCCAAATGAATACCCACAAGGAAGCTGCAAAAATATGTCAGCAACGACAAGTACAGCTTGATGGCGTCCCCTGGCAGGGGCGATCTGAATATGCCCAGAAAAGTAATGAGCATGAAGGGTGCGAAAATGGCCGCCCCCTGCTTGAAACCCTTGTTCTTGCTTTCCAGCACCGCGGAAATCGTCAGGGCGATGATCAAAGCATTCAACAGCCCGCCAATACCCGTATTGATGCTGCCAACCGATATACGGGCTGCTTCCAGAATCGGGTCAAGTGCCGCACGCAACAACAGGATCGCCATCAACAGCTTGGGGCGATCGATCAAGAACAGAAAGAACAGGGCGATCATGGCTGGCGTGCCCACCAGCACCATGGGCTTTTCCAGCATCACCGTGCCCAAGATGCCCGAGAAATACCCGATACCCAGACAGAGCAAGGCCAGCGCCACAGTCACCAGGATCATGGTGCCCCAGGACTTGGCCTCATCGGGCCGGCGGGGCAGATGAGCCCAGTGCGGACGGTTGAACAGGTCCATGGGTGTTATGCCCGCTCGCCTTGCTGCTGGCCTGGCGACACCAGCCTGGCAGGGGCACCCACTGCGGTCTGGCCTTCAGGTACGTTTTGCAGCACGACCGACATCGCGCCCACGCGCGCGCCATGGCCGATCTGGACTGGCCCCAGCACCTGCGCATAAGCGCCAAATTCGACATCGTCACCAATGATGGGCGCCTTGCCATCGCTGTGGCGGTTGCCCAGAGTCACGCCCTGGCGCAGGGTGACATTGCGGCCCATGACCGTGTTCGGGTGGATGAAGATGCCGCCGAAGTGCCAGATCCGAATGCCACCACCGGCTTGCACGCCCAGAGGCAGGCTGACGCCCACCAGGGTCTCCAGCATGCGAAAGCCCAGCCACCAAGGCACCAGGGCCAGCTTGCGCAAGAGCCCTGTCGGCAGCTTGTTGAGGCCACAACCGAGCCGGAACCACAGCACCGCCCACAAGGACTGCTCGCGCCAAAGCGCCCCCCAGCCGCCATAGCGCGCCACGTCCTGGCGGGCCTTGGCCCATTCACCAACATCGCTCATGCGGGGTATTCGTTGATCACCACCCCGGCCACGGTGGCTTGCAGTTTCTGAATCGAGTTCACCAGCTTTTTCAGGGCCGGCAGGCGGCTGCTGCCACGGCGGCCCACCACCAGCGCGGCGCCACAGGTGGCCGCGATCACGCGGGCATCGGCACCATGCACGGCGGCAGGCGTGTCCACGATGACATAGTCAAACTTGTCGCACAGGTCCTTGAGCACCATGGCAAAGGCCGGGCGCTGCACCAGCTCTTGCGGGTTGGGTGGCACCACGCCCACAGGCAGCACGAACAGGTTGGGCAGCTCGGGCACCGGCTTGATCACCTTGATCTCGGAACGCCCGACCAGCGCGCTGCTCATGCCCGCGTCCACCCGGTAGTTGAAGATCTCCTGCAGACGTGGGCTGCGCATGTCGGCGTCCACCAGCACGGTGCGGCCGCCAAGCTGGCTCAGCACGACCGCGATGTTGGCGGCGAAGTAGCTCTTGCCATCCCCCACATCGGGGCTGACCACGGCCAGCGCGCGGCGCGGCGTGGGCCCGGCGAACACGGTGGCCATCAACTGGCTGCGCAGTTCGCGAAATGATTCGGCGTGCTCGCTGAAGGGGCTGCTGGACACCACCAGCTCGGGCAGCGGCGCCGCCTCGGAAGCATAGGGGTACAGGAACTGCTGCGACAGGGCCCAAAGCACGTGCTCGCGCTTGATCAGGCCCAGGGCAACCGCTGCTTCGCCGAACTTCAAGCCGGTCACTTGCTGGTGTTGCAGCACCTTCTGAACCTGGTCGGCAGACAGGTTGTGGGCCTCGCGGATGATGTCGCCAATGGGCTTGTCTTCTGCGGTCTGCGCCAGATCTGGCGTGAGTTGGTGTTGGTCCATGGGTATTGGGCTGCGGTTCAGTTCGCCGAGTCGGCAGGCTGGGCGGCCGTGTGGCCGATGCGTGCCAGGTCTTTCGGCGCGTTCCCGATCTTGTTGAGGGCCCCATAAGACCCCATGGGCAAGGCCGCTGTGCCGTCTCGCGGGGCACTGAGCACCACGCCCAGCATGGGCACCCCCAGCACCAGAGGTACGTCTTCGTCGGCGCGCAGGCGTCGGTCCCACAGCTCCAGCGACACGGCCGTGCCCAGCGCAAACACCAGGCCCACGGCCATGGCCAGCGCCAGGTTGACCATCAGGTTGGGCGAAGACGGCGCGTAGGGGCGCGTGGCCCGCTTGACGATGGACACATTGGTCTGCGTGCTCTGGCTTTCGATGCTGGTCTGGTCGCGGCGAGCCACCACACGGTTATAGGCATCCTGGGCCGATTCAACGTCCTTGATGAGCACCAGGGCCTCATCTCGCTGGGCCTTGAGGGCCAGCATCTTCTGGCGCTGCTGTTCCAGCGCGGCCCGAATCTGGGCTTCGCGGTCCACATTGACCCGGTTGTTCATGCTGAGGCTGGCGCCCACCTTGTTGACTTCTGCACTGATGCGGCCGCGCAGTTCGGCAATGTTGGCGCGCGTCTGCAAAACCTGCGGGTGGGCATCACCCAGAGAGGACTCCAGCTCCTTGAGCCGCCCCTCCAGGCGCGACACCTCTGTGTTCAGGCTGGCCACCACAGGGTTGTTGAGTGCTTCCTGCGTGCGGTCCGGGCTGGCTGCGGCTTGCACCTGACGGCTGCCCGACTCGGCTTTCACGGCCTGGATGGCGACCAGTTGGGTCGACAACTCGGACAGGCGGGCGTTCTCGATGTCCAGGCGCTCGTCTGTGGCGATCAGGCCATGGGTGCGCTGGTATTCGGACACCTTGAGCTGGGCCGCTTCAAGGCGATCACGGGCCTGCTTGGTCTGGTCGTCAAACAGGGTGCGGTACTGCTTGGCGGGCTCGACGCGCAGCTCCAGCGTGGTCTTGATGTAGCTCTCGACCACGGCGTTGGCCAGGGCCGCGGCGTAGGCCGGGTCTTGTGCACTGAAGCTGATGCTGATGACGTTCGACTCTTTGGATGGCCGCGCGTCGAACTTCTTGAGCAGGGCGTCTACCAGCCAGGGCTCGAAGGAGCCGGGGGCACTGTTGGTCTGTTTCGCCCAAAGCTCACGCAACTCGGGACTGTCACCCAGCTGGAGCGCCCGGATCACGCCTAACACGACACGTTCACTGCGCATCAGGTCCAGCTGCGTGGCCATGTAGCCGGGCTGGGTCATGCCAGGCAGGATCATGCCGGCAATCGGGTCGGGCGATTTGACGTCCAGCACCACAGCCGCCGTGGCGGTGTAGGTCTTGGGCATCAGGAGTGTTGCTGCCAGGGCAGAGGCCACCACCAGCGAGAAGATGCCCGCGATGAGCCATCTGCGCGCTTTGAGTATGAGCAAGAATTGATTGAGTGTCATTGATTCCCAGACGTGTGTCGCCTTTGTCAGCAAGGATCATGCAAGACATGTTCCATCTTGGGGCAGATTTTTCAGAAGGATGCCATTTTCTTGCGGGCAATTGACCCCGACGGTGTGACATTGTCCCCACCTAAGTTGATGTGTGTATGCGGCAATCAACGCGCCAAACACACCCCTTTTTACGCACTGTGGCCGTGCCCCGCGCTTGCCCTGACAATGGGCCATGCTTGAACTCATCGACCGCCACCAGGCCTACCTGCGCGTGCAGCGCCGGTTGGCCGAGCGCACCTTGTCGATGTACGGCGAGGCGTTCAAGCGCTTACAGGCCTTGTGTGACAAGGAGGCCCTGGCGCTGTGCGCCGTGAAGCCACACCACGTTCGGGGCTGGACGGCGCGCCTGCATGCACAAGGCCTGGGCCCGCGCAGCATCGCCATCACCCTGGCAGGCTGGCGCGGCCTTTACAAGTGGCTGGGCCGCGAGGGCCTGGTGAGCGTCAACCCGGTAGACGGCATCAAGCCGCCCAAGGCGCCCAAGCCTTTGCCCAAGGCGCTGTCGGTTGACCACGCCGTGGCCTTGTCCGCGCACCAGCCGCCTGACGATGCCGAGGCGGGCTCGCCCGCCGCAACGACACGCCGGGCCGCTGAAGCGCCCTGGCTGAACGCCCGCGACCACGCGATGGTGGAGCTGCTCTACAGCAGCGGCCTGCGCAGCGCCGAGTTGCTGGGCCTGGATGTGGTCGCCAGCGACAGCGCACCCGGCTGGGTCGACCTGCAGGCTGGCGAAGCCCATGTGCTGGGTAAAGGCAGCAAACGGCGCATCGTGCCGGTGGGCGAGGCGGCGCAACTGGCCCTGCGCCAGTGGCTGGCGGTGCGCGAGGCCCTGACCCCACCGCAGAGCCCGGCCCTGTTCCTCAGCCGCCTGGGCTCACGGCTGACCCCCATGCAGTTGCGCAACCGACTCAAGCAGCTCGCCCAACAGGCAGGCCTGCCCACCCATGTGCACCCGCACATGCTGCGCCACAGTTTTGCCAGCCACCTGCTGCAGTCCAGCGGCGACCTGCGCGCGGTGCAGGAACTGCTGGGCCACGCCCACATCAGCACCACCCAGGTCTACACCAAGCTGGATTTTCAGCACCTGGCCAAGGTGTACGACGCGGCCCACCCGCGTGCCCGGCGCAAGTAGGCGGCTGCGCGTTCAGCCACGGCGCGCGTGGCGTGCCATGCCCTGCATCAGTTCTTCGTAAACATAGGGCTTGGTGATGTAGTCCACCATGCCCACCCGCAGGCCGCGTGCGCGGGCGTCGTCAAACGCGTGGGCGGTCAGGCCCAGCACGGGCAGGCCGGGGTCCAGCTGCTTGATTTGCTCGGTGGCCTGGTAGCCGTCCATCACGGGCATTTCGATGTCGCACAACATCAGGTCAAACGCACCCGGGCCGGCCTGTTGCACCGCCTGCACCGCCTCCTGGCCGTTGTCCACACAGACCATAACCGCACCCACATTGCTCAGAAACTGCTCCATCAGCAGCTGGTTGACGCGGTGGTCTTCGGCCACCAGCACGCGCAGCCCCTCCAGGCCGAAGGCATGCCAGTCGGTTTCACGCACTGGCGCTGCAGGCACGGGCGCAGGGGCCACCTCCGGCAGGGGCAGGGTCACCTCGAAGCGGCTGCCCACGCCTTCGGCGCTGTGCACCACGATCTCGCCACCCATCAACTGCGCCAGGCGCTTGCAGATGGACAGCCCCAGGCCCGAGCCACCCACGCGCCGCGTCGAGCTGCCGTCACCCTGTTCAAAGGGCTGAAACAAGCGCGCCTGCACGGCCAGCGGCATGCCCAGCCCGGTGTCCTGAACGGCCAGGTGCAAGCCGCCCTCGTCAGACCAGGCCTTCAGGCGAACCTCGCCATGCGGGGTGAACTTCACCGCGTTGGTCAACAGGTTGATGAGGATCTGGCCCACGCGCAGGGCATCGGCCTGCCAGCGCCCGGGTGTGCCGCTGACGCGTTCGACGACCAGCCTGATCCCCTTGGACTCGGCCTGGTCCCGCACCAGTTCCAGCGCCTGCTCGATGCAGTCGTCCAGCACCATCTCGCCGGGCATCAGGTTGAGCTTGCCCGCCTCGATTTTTGAGAAGTCCAGCACGTCGTTGATCAGCCCCAGCAGGTGCTGGCCGGCCGTCAGGATGTGCGCGAAGTGCGGGCTGGCCTCCTGCCCCTGAAACCGGATGGCCCCCACTTGCGCAAAACCCAGCACCGCGTTGAGCGGCGTGCGGATCTCGTGGCTCATGCTGGCCAGGAACTCGCTCTTGGCCCGGTTGGCGTGCTCCGCGGCGTCCTGCGCGGCCTTGAGCTCGGTCACGTCCAGCGCCAGCACGATGAAGCCTTTGACCACACCGTTCTCCACGTCCGGGGTGTAGCTCACCTGGGCCGTCAGGCCATCGCTTTCGTGGTGTTCGCCCGTGGGTGAATGGCCCTTGAGGGCCTCGCGCACAAAAGGCAAGGTGCGCTCGTAGCCCCGGGCAGACAGCACGGTGGACATGTGCTGCCCCAGCAAGGGCTGCGGCTTGCTGGCCCAGTGCGCGAGCAAGCGGCGGTTGGCAAAACGCAGGATCAGATTGGCATCCCAGTAAGCCACGGCCCCGGGCATGCGGTCCAGGATGGTTTGCAGACGACGCTCGTGCGTGGACTGCACAGCCTCGGGCTGCGCCATCGACGCAGCCTGCTCGTGCAGCAAGGCCCGCAGGCGGTTGACCTCGGCGGCCTTCTCCCGCAACTGGCCCTTGAGGCTGGCGAGCTCGGCTTGCAGGGTGGCGCGCTGCGCATCCATGTCCATGGTGACCAGGGGCTCCTGAAAAAGCGACATAGCACTTCACTTTCGTGCGCCGGCTGCCGGTGGGGAACCATTCCCGGCCGACACTG
>Ga0209066_10003605_pt1 | contig 17507 bp, 16 predicted proteins | sample All_14_2_FD_187198 | JGI IMG/M metagenome (GOLD analysis project Ga0209066, IMG submission 187198) | Freshwater microbial communities in response to fracking from Pennsylvania, USA - Allegheny Zone_MetaG_DW_15 (SPAdes) (version 2) ... | reverse complement strand
ACACTATCCTCCACTCCTGCCCCGAATTCACATCCGTCTGCCCCAAAACCGGGCTCCCCGATTTCGCCACCATCGAACTCGAATACATACCCGACCAAACCTGCATCGAACTCAAAGCCCTCAAATACTACTACCACTCCTTCCGCGACCAAGGAATCTTCTACGAAGCCGTCACCAACCGCATCCTCGATGAACTCTCCGCCGCCTGCTCCCCCCGCTGGATGCGTGTCACCGGTCACTTCGCCGTCCGGGGCGGAATCGCCAGCATCATCACCGCCGAAACAGGCTCAAAGCCCGTCTGATGGTCGACTACCAGCCCCGCGAAATACTCGAATTTGACAGCGAAAGGGCCAAACTACAAACCATCGCCCTCATCAGCACATTTTCCGACGACCAACCGGGAAAGAACTGGGCTTTGTACGGAATCCAAATCGAAAACTGGGTGCGCTACTCCCCGGAGCAAATAGCAACGATGCATCAGCTCCAAATCCCCAACACCCTGCCCGCCGCTCTCACCCCCGAGGAATTGATCGAATTCATCGAGCGAGCAGGGATCGTGCATGAGCTCTGCGCAACCTTCCCCGCAGAGCGAGTGCCGCCCGATGTGATCCTCGAGATCGAAGACGGCACTAACGTCAGCGTCAATATGACCCCATGGGAAACGTTGCCATTCCCCAAAAACAAATAAGAAAATCACGTGGCCCACCCCACACCTGCCCAAACCCTTAGCGATAAGCTCACTCGCCGTCTACACCGCTGGCTTCCTAGTTCACCCCCAAATCAACGTCAACGAATCGCCCCCAGCTCACACTCACTCTCAAACTCCACCCAAACCTCGAAAATCGGTACCCGCCTACCCCTTAGCCTGTCTTCATGAACGTGGTTCGCAATTCTTCACGACGTGAAGAGATAATTTCGGAGCCGCAAAATGTGTGTCCTTGTATATAAGTGATGCAGAACGAAGGCCTCCCCGAAGGTATTTCAAAGTTCGATGCATGGGTCGTCGAATTCGTCGGAAAATCTTCCTTGTGGATTTCCTCCATCTGCGACACAGGTTTTGTGGGCGGATTATTTCTCATTTCCGCGTCAATTCATTTCTTTGTTGAAAGCAAAATGACCTTTGAGTTTGCTGTTCAGCTGGCGAGTGTAGGATCAATCCTCACTAGCTTTCAGCTACTATGGTTAGTACGAGCAGGTGCTCAAAGTCAGGCATTAATCGGTTTCATACTGTTCATATGTGGTGAGATATTCACTCTATCCGTTCTCCTTGTATTCTTTAACTTAAGAAGTGCTTATAGAGAACAAGTGCTCTTGGCAATTTTTATCAATTGCATTTTTTTAATATTAATTGCACAAACGATTCGCAAGCGGTTAGCCGATGCCGATTTTCCCTAGCCCAAATCCGGAACAATCCCCGCCGGACTCGTCAACCGAACCGCCCCCAACTCACTCTCAAACTCAAACTCCATCCAAACCGCCTGATTATGCCCACCCCGACGTGGAATAAAAACCTCAGGCTCCGAAAGCAAATCAACAAAAAACTCCGACTCCGTAAACACCCGACTCGGACTCACCGCCCCCCAAACCCGAATCTTCGCCGGCTGCATATTCGATGTCCCCCGAATTCGCAACCCCCGCTCCTCATCAAAGAGCTGGAACTGAGCCGACGGAAAAACCCCAACCCCCGCACACCGCGCACAAAATGCCCCAACCGTCGAAAGCCGATACTCCCACTCCCCGATCGCATGCGCCATATTCGGCACAATCTGAATCGCTGAACCTTGTGGCAAACCCGCCGAATAAACTCGTGCCGCATCCACCGTCCAAAAAGGATCGTTACTCCCGTTCACAATCAAAGCCGGAGCACGCTGAACCCGCAAACCCGTCCAAGGATCGACCAATTTTATCAACGCCTGCCCCTCCGGCACCTTCGCCAAATCATGCAATCGACGCCGAGTGTAATCCTCCAACATCGGGCTCATATTCCCCCAAACCCGCTCCTGATTCATGATCTGCAACTGCATGTGCAAGTTGTCATAAACCACCGGAACAATCCCCACAATCCGAGGATCGTCAATCTGGGCAATCAACCAACTCGTCCATCCCCGCTTACTCGCACCGCCAACAACAAATTTTCTATACCGCGCCGAACTCCAATCCGAAATAACGTCAATCGCGCAACTCACACTCCGAACCATCGGAACCAAAAGCGGCCATTCCGGATCCCCGCTATCCACATATTGCTCAAAGGTATGCGCTATCAAATCATCCTCGCGCATATTTCCAAAGAGAGGCTGATTAGGAATCCCAAAAAGAACCGCAACCGGCAAACGCAAAGCATTCGCTAACGCCTGACCATAAGCATCGTCCGGAGCCCCCGCATCATCACCAGTTATTTCTAAATAAAGCGTATCGCTCGAAACAACCGGCCCCTCCGGCATAAACATCCGAATCTCATGTTCCCAAACCCCACTTTTCCATTCGTGAGCCCGAAAATGGCAGCGAATCCCCTCTGCGCGCCAATCATTCAGACGCTCAAAACCAAGTGCAACCTCTGCAAATCTGTGCTCCATGCCAACCGCCTGCATCTATTATTACCGTCAAATTGTCCAATTCCACGAAAAAAACCTGAGCATCCAATCAAAAGGACCGGATATAGTAGGAGTGATACGCATGAATCTGGGATGATTGCGTTTCATTGAACCTGCAGTCTGTCACCCGGCAAGCTGAGGGCAAAGGAAAACGGGATATGAGGAACGGAATGAAATCCAAACTCTTGGTCTGTGCCGCACTGATTGTCAGCGCCGTCACCGCCCAAGCAAGCTTTGTTGATGCTTCGATCATGATTGATCGAGCCGCCAACAATAAAACAATCACTGTCAAATACGACGGAGCCCGAGCCGCAATGGTCGAACTCCGTATCAATGGCAAAAGCGTGACGTCCAAAAAGGTCTCCGACCAATTCGAAGCTGGCGAAACCATGTTCGATATCGACGTGGCCGCTCTCGATAACGGGACTAATAAAGTCGAAATCCGACTTTTTGATGCCAGCGGAAAACTCCTGGGCACCGAAAAGAGTGATATCAAGATCGACCGATCCGGCGACGGGCCCGTCTTCTTTGTCTCACCAAAACCCGACATCACAACCCAAGGCGTCATCGACATCAAAGTCGGTTTCAAAAACCAACTCAAAAATGTCTATGTCAGCTTCTTCGTCAACGACGAATTCAAAATCTTAAAGAACTTCCCGCCCTACACCTACCGATGGGACACAATGACCGTCGCTAACGGATGGCACGAAGTTCAAGCATGGGTCGTCGATGATGCCAGCGCTTCATTCAAAACCGAAAAGCTCCGCATCTTCGTAGACAATCCGGGCGGTCGAACCAAACGACAAGACCCCGTCGAAACCCCAACGCCAACTCAACCGACCAAACCCGAAGTAGTCAAACCGGAAGGCACCAAAGTCTCCGTACCAATGAATGCCAACATCACGGCTTCCGGCGGAACAAAACCCGCCACCGGTGGTGCAGGCACGGCAACCGGAACCCAATCCATCAATCCGACGCAAACTCAAACCGCAAGCGTCAATGGTGAAAAGCCGGCAAACGTAAAAATCACCAACGATCCCGCTAATCCCGGTGAGCTCGTTGCGATCAATACAAACACCAATACAACTACAACAACCACCGACAACGTGGTTCTAAAGCCCCTCACAATTGATGTCGGTCGACGACTCCCAGATGTCGATCATTTCGATATCTACGTTGGTGGAGAAAAGCTCAACTTCGACGTGTCCCCGCGAATCACAAATGGCATCCCCCTATCCCCCTTCCGACACTTGCTCGAAAGCTATGGCGGAGATGTCAAATGGACGCACGAATCCAAAGAAGTGAACGGCAATCAAGATGGTCAAATGATCTGGTTCCGAATCGGTAATCCCGAAGCTAAAGTCAATGGACAATCGGTTTTCCTAGAAACCGCACCATTCATCGAAAAAGGCCGGTCAATCGTTCCTCTGAGCTTCATGACCCAAGCCCTCAACCTCAACATTCAATACGACCCCAACACGGGCCACGTATTGATCCAAACCGCAAGCAAAAAGTAAGCGGAAACCCGTTCCAAAAAATCCTAAACCCTCTGGAGAAAACCTCCAGAGGGTTCTTTATTTGTCACCTTCAAAAACCTCAACCCTCTTGTTAATTCCCCCCTCAACCAATATATTTACCAGGACAAAGGAACAGATCACACTTGGAACAGAAATCCATCTCAAGATTAAGCGTCTTCATTAGCCTCGCCGTAATGTTCATCGTGCTAGGCTTTAGCGGGTCGTCTATCCTGTTTAATGGAGCCCGAGAAACCTATTTCACCCAAGTCTCCCAGAATCTAAAATCTGTCGCCGCAATGAGCGCGCTGCATGTCAGTCCTCAAGCAATCCAAAAACTGAACGAACCCAGTCAAACCAATACCAATGAATTCAAATCACTTTCCAAATCACTCGATAACATAATTGTCGCAAACCCTCAAATAACGCATGTATCTATCCTCAAAGCCATCGGCCCCCAATATCACTTCGTCGCTGATTCAAGCTCCCTCGGACAAAAATCTTCTAAATCCGAACTCCTCGATCCCGCCGACGAAATCCCAACAAATTTAACCCGGGCACTCACACTTCAAGAGCCTACGAGTTCAATAACCCCCAACGTTGACCGATGGGGAACTTGGTATTCCGCGTTCGCGCCAATTCAAAACCAAGCCGGTGAAACCGTTGCCGTCATCCAAATTGATGCCGACGCCAACCAAATCAATGTTCCCGACCAAGAACTCCTGCTCCAATACAAAACCTCATTTGCTCTAATAGTCGCCGCCTGCCTCATCATGGCCTGGTTAGCTTCTGGCCCCGTTTCCTCCGGTCTAATCGCCTTAAAGAAAACATCCAAATCACCGTTCAATAAAAGCGTCATTGAACTCGCCCTCGCTTTCTTCATCCTCGTCATCGCAACCGACCTCGGCCTCGCGGTCATCCGCCAATTCCAAATCAACAACACCTCCGCCGAACTCAACTCTCTCCAGGCAGTCCGGAATAAAGCCGATGACGCAACTCACCAAATACAACTTGAACAACCTATCCCCGACGAGAAAGTTAATCAGCTCAAACCCCTTTTCGCAAAAGCAAAACAGGGCCGACTGTTCGACACCATCGTTTCCCTCAACTCACAACAAAATGCAAGCCCCGAAAACTTAGAAATTCTCAAGAACGCGATCGCCAAGCTCGTCAAATACGAAACCGAGCTCATCGCTCGCCTCGCTGACCTCCAAGACGCACAAACCCAAACCACCTCCCGCGCGCTCATCGCATTTCTCCTCATGAGCAGCGTATCAATCATCCTCGTTCGATACGCCGCCAACCAAGAACACCGCATCGACCACACCGTCGTCACATCAGACTCCATCCAAGCCCAGCTTTCTAGTCTTGTTGAAAATCTCCCCGTCGGGCTGTTCGTCCTCGAAGAAGGCAAAATCGCCTTCGCCAACAGCGAATTCAAAAACCAAGTCGGCGATCTCTCCGAAGACATCACGCTCGATAGCCTCAGTAGTGCCATCCATCCCGACGACCGCACCGATGCGATCACCACAATCAAAAATTCTGCGAACACCGCCAAACCATTTCAAACCCAATATAGAATCTCCCGCGCTGGCGTCCAGACACTCCACGTCGAAACCCGTGGTGTACCCGTCTACGATAGCGATGGTGTCTGCCGACGCATGCTGGCCTTCACGGTGGACTTCTCTGCCGCTGTAGAGGCAAAGCACGCCCTCGAAGGCGCATACGGTGAAGTAGAGCACAAAAACAAGCTTCTCTCCAACGCTCTCGCCGAACTCGAACATAACCTCGAAAGCGTTGTCCGCGCCCTCGTCAAAGCGGTTGAAGCCAAGGACCCCTACACCGCCGGTCACTCCGAACGTCTCATGCAATACAGCATGTGGCTCGGCGAAGCAATCGGACTCGGCCCATACGAAAAACGCATTCTCGAACTCGGAACCCTCGTTCACGATGTCGGCAAAATCGGCATTCCCGATGCCATCCTCACCAAACCTGATCGACTCACTGAAGAAGAGTACGACATTATCAAAAAGCACCCCGAATACGGCGTCAATATCATCTCCGATATCGAAATGTTCCGAGAATGTATCCCCATCGTCCGATGGCACCACGAGCGTCTCGACGGCCGCGGCTACCCCGATCAGCTCACCGACAAAGACATCCCCGTCCTCGTCCGGATATCCGCCATCGCCGACATTTTCGATGCTATGACATCAACCCGCGCCTACCGCACCGGCATGGAACTCGACAAGGTGCTTAACATCATGAGCGACCTTGCCGAACGAGGAGAAATCGACGCCGATCTCTTCGCCACCTTCTGCCAAGTCATCCACCAAAAAGGCATCATCAGCCAACAAATCCAACAAGAACCGTGGAAGGCTGCCTAAAGCACTCTAATGATTTCAAGAAAATGCACCAAAAATAAAAAACAGCAGAATGTCTGACCTCCGGGAAAAGCTGATGAGTAACGAACACAACCTCTCCGATAGACGGAAACACGCAAGGTTCGAATTGATGGACTATGCAATCCTTACCAAGGATGGCCAAACCGAATCAATCCGCTCCGTCATCGTCGATATTAGTCTTGGCGGACTTCAAGTTCGCTCGCGTATTCCTTTCGAAGCCGGCGCAAAATATGTCCTCGAAATTGGTCGAGGAAACACCCGACCAATCTCAGTTCATGCCGAATCACTGCATAGCATGCCAATCGAAGAATCTGACCTGTTCAGCACCGGATTCCGATTGACCCCCGCAACCGCAATGGAAAGAATTGAATGGGTTGAATACGTTCACTGCGTTTTCAAAGCCCAAGGCGAAATGCTAACCGGTTAAACAAAACATCCCGGTCTGCAACAAAAAAATCCCTTGCTCAAATTGAGCAAGGGATTTTTTTTAATTAGTGTTTTAGCTCGCGCAACCGCAGCTACCACAGCCGCCTGCTGGAGCCTGGCCGTCTTCGGTCTTAAAGCTCGACCCACAACCGCAACTCGATGTCGCATTGGGATTCTCAATCTTAAAGCCACCACCCATCATGTCGTCCACATAATCAACTGTGGCCCCTTCCATATACTGCAGGCTCAAACCATCAATCACAACGCGGATGCCGTCGTGTTCAAATGTATTATCACCATCTTCTGGCTCGCCATCATCAAGGGCCATGCCGTAAGTCAAACCAGAACAGCCGCCGCCCGCAACCCACACGCGAAGCGCAGCATCAAGTTTCTCTTGGCTTGCCATCAAGTCCTTCAACTCAGTAACAGCTCGATCAGAAAGGGTGATTGCCATCGGTAATTTGTAACTCCTGATTATTATTTTAGGCTAAACCCGGCGTAAACGTTGCTAAAGCCCAGGACATACCTAGAACAACTTCGCCAAAATGCCCCACCGCACGATCAATCTACACTTTTTAGGCTTCATTAAAGTCCCAAGGCAGAACACCCAAATCAATGGCGCGTATCTTGCATAATCACACCCAGAGAGAAAATCAAAGATGCCCTACGTCGTCACCGAACCCTGCATTGGAGTTAAAGATAAATCCTGTATGACCGTCTGCCCCGTGGACTGCATCTATGAAACCGACGAAATGGTCGTCATCAATCCCGATGAATGCATCGACTGCGGACTCTGCGAACCCGAGTGCCCAGTCTCCGCGATCTTCGTCGATACCGATGTCCCCGATAACTGGAAAGACTTCATCGAACAAAACGCCGACAAGGGCCGTAAGCTCGCCGAAGGCTAATCACTCCAAGCTATCAATAAACGCTTCCCACTTCGGGCCTGTCGTGCGATCAAACGGATTCAAATGAACCCCACAGCGGTTCATGCCTTCTCGATCCCGATCTAAGCGGCAGTAACGGACATTGCCCGAACATCGAATCACGCCCTGATTCGTCTGCAATTGCGCCCGAATCTCCTCATTCACCGCCACCGGCTCAGTAGTAGTAAACGAAAACCCCTGAGCCCCCACATCCAAACAAAATCCCTGAAACTCTTTTCCCTGCTCCAAAAGAACGGGGATCGATTTCGTCTTGATGCGAACATTCTCAGTCGATCCAGAAAACCGAACTGGACTGGTCACCTCCAACCGCAACAAAACTCGCTTCGCTTCAACGATCCGGGAATTCGTTCCGGCCACCGCCGTCACCATCCCTTCCGCCAACAAATCAAGCTGAGCAATCTCCACCAACCTTGCGCTCACGACCATAGAAACCTTATGCCCATACCCTTCAATTCTAAACTCATCACCGATCTGCACGGCATGATTGGTATTCGTCGAAAGCTCCAACCGTGAGCCAAAATAAGATTCAATCCATCCACTAAATATCTTCGCGTCCCGCAACCTCTGAAATCGCGTCCGAGTGCCAACAAAATTATCAATCGTGATCTTAGACATGCAACTCAGGTTCCCACTGATTAATCGGTGAATAAACCTAATGAAATTAGTCGCACTTCAACCTAATTCCAAATGCAACCGTTGCGATCTGTCAAGATTCGTGGTTTTGCGAAAGAAATCGATCCCATCTTGGACGATTCACTCGATCCAAATCCGTGAACATAATGCCCACTCGATAAAACCCATCCCGATCCTTATCCGGTATGCAATACCGAATATTCCCTTTCGCCTCAATGGTTCCTATGCGAGTCTCCATTCGAACCTCCACATACTCCTTCGGCTTGACCTTTTTCTTCGAAACAAAACCAATCCCCTGCTTAGCAATATCTATCATAAACCCTTCGACTTGATTTGCCCCTTCATTCAAGACTGTAAACACATCGGGAGCCAACATCCTCAGATTTTCATTAGAAGCAGAAAATCGAACTGGTGAGCTCACCTGCAACTCAAGTTTCACCCGTTTCGCTTCAACAATCCGAGCATTTGTGCCCTCTACTGCCGTCACAACTCCTGCATTGGTCAAATCCAATTTTGCGACCGCCTCAAGCTTTGCATGAAACACCACCGCTATATGGTTGCCAAAACCTTCAAACCGGAACTCATCACCAATTTGAACGGCATGATTTGTATTCGTAGAAATAACCACCTTGTGCCCAAAAAAATCTTCGATCCAACCCGCAAAAAGCTTCGCGTCGCCGATTCGTTGGAAACGGGCACGCGTTCCCACAAAGTCCTGTGCTGAAATTTTCGCCATGAAACTACCTCCCTCCCCAAACCAATGTTCGGTCATGTTTCCGCACATATTGACCTCATCCCGCAACTTCCCGAACAATAACCGTAAAATAACGGTGTGAGCAAACAGGAACCATCCCCACAAACCATCAGCGCACAAGAAATGTTCGTTATGGAATGGGGCCGCATGAGCTCTAGCTGGGGCATCAACCGAACCATGGCTCAGCTCCACGCCCTCCTCCTCATCACCGGGCAAGATCTCACCATGGATGAGATGATCGAAAGGCTCCACATCTCCCGGGGCAACGCGAGCATGAACCTTCGCGACCTCACCGAATGGGGCGTCATTCAGCGTTATCGCCGACCCGGCGACCGTAAAGACATCTACCGCACCGATGACGACATCGTGCAAATGTTCACCCGAGTCGTCCGCGAACGCAAACGCCGAGAAATTGATCCCACCGTCGCCGCCATCCGCGACTGTATCGCCCTCATCCCCGAAACCGATCAATCCGAAGAAGCCAATATCGTCCGACGACGCCTCACCATCCTGATCGAAATTTTTGAAATCATCGACATCGTCTTCCAAGAAGTCTTCCGATCCGATGAATCCATCAAATATTCAATGGAAAATCTCACCCTTCCAAAAAAGAATAGTCCAGAAGGTTCCACAGGTTAAATCTTGGCGTTCGTGCGGTAATGTCACTCCATGGCGCGAACTGAACGCACCAACAAACCCAAAGCCCCCGCGATCAAACTCCCGGTTCTCCCGGTGCGCGATACCGTCCACTTCCCCGGAGTGATCCAAACACTCCTTGTCGGACGAGATATGTCCGTCCGTGCCCTCCAAGATGCCCTCAACCGCGACCGTGAAGTCATCGTCGTCGGACAACGCGATCAACTCATCGATGAACCCGAAGCCGCCGATCTATACAAAATCGGAACCCTCTCAGAAATCCTTCATGTTCTCCCCCTTCCCGACGGAACCATGCGCGTCGTGCTCCGCGGCATGGCCCGCGCCCACCTCAAAAAAATCTCATTCCGCGCCAAAGCTTTCGCCGCTGAATACGAAGTCGCCGACGAAGTATCAACGACGACCGCAAACACCGAAGCCCTCATCCGAGAAGCCGTCGCCGTATTTCAACAAGCCGCTGCCCTCGGAATCCAAATTCCCCCCGAAGTCAGCGAAACCATCTCCGCCATCCAAGATTCCGGCCAACTTGCCGATACCATTGCCCACCATCTTCCCACCACTTCCCAAACCAAACAATCTCTCCTCGAACTCCTAAACACTGAAGACCGCATGACCGAACTCGTGCGCATCCTCACCCGAGAACTCCAAGTCCTCGAACTCCAATCCCAACTCCGCACAAAAGTCGAACGAGAAGTCGGACAAACCCAACGCGAATACTATCTCCGCGAACAACTCAGAGCAATCCAAAACGAACTCGGCGGAGGAGATAATTTCAGCGAAGAAGGCGATGCTTTCCGCAAAAAACTCGAGGATTGCGGGATGCCCGAAGAAACCCTCGAACGTGCCCTCCAAGAAGTCCGAAGACTCGACCGAGCTCCCAGCAGCTCCCCGGAAGGAATGGTCATTCGCAATTATCTCGAATGGCTCCTCGCCCTCCCGTGGCAAACCTTTACACAAGACTCAATCGATGTCAAAAAGGCCGTTGCGATCCTCGACCGTGACCATTACGGCCTCACTCAAGTCAAAGACCGGATCGCCGACTTCCTTGCCGTGCGCCAGGTCAGCAATTCCCTACGTGGCCCCATCCTCTGCTTCGTCGGCCCTCCCGGCGTCGGCAAAACATCTCTCGGACGTTCCATCGCCGAAGCCCTCGGTCGAAAATTCCAACGTATTTCCCTCGGCGGTGTCCGCGATGAAGCCGAAATTCGTGGCCACCGTCGAACTTACATCGGTTCAATGCCCGGCAGAATCATCCAGGCCCTCAAACAATCCGGCACCCGCAACCCCGTCTTCATGCTCGACGAAATCGACAAAATGACATCCGATTTTCGTGGCGACCCCACCTCTGCTCTTCTCGAAGCCCTCGACCCCGAACAGAACAGCACATTCAGCGACCATTACATCGAAGCCCCCTTCGATCTCAGCGCGGTCATGTTCATCTGCACCGCTAATCTGCTCGAAAACATCCCCGCCCCCCTCCGCGATCGCATGGAAATTATTCGATTCCCCAGCTACACCGAAAAAGAAAAACTGCAAATCGCCAAAAAATATCTCCTCGCCGAAAAACTCTCCGAACATGGCCTCAAAAAAACGCAACTGAAAGTCGATACCGGAGCATTTGAATCCATAATCCGCGAATACACCCGTGAAGCTGGCGTCCGATCACTCAATCGAGAAATCGGCACAATCTGCCGCAAAACTGCGCGCAAGATCGCCGAAGACGGCGCAGTTAACGTCGCCGTTACCACCGAAAATCTTCCCGAATTTCTCGGTCGTTCAAAGTTCCGCTACGGACTCAAGGGCAAAAAGAACGAAGTCGGCATCGCCACTGGACTCGTCTACAGCGAATACGGCGGGGACATCATCAGAATCGAGGCTGCCCTCTCCAAGCCGTACGCTGACCAGCCCACCATCCAACTCACGGGCAGTCTCGGCGATGTGATGAAAGAGTCCGCCCATGCCGCCATGAGTTATCTTCGGCAAAACCAGTCCATGTACAGTGACCTCGATTTCCGTTACGATATCCACATCCATGTTCCCGAAGGTGCCGTCCCAAAAGATGGCCCCAGCGCCGGTGTCACCCTGCTCACGGCAATCACCAGCGCATACACAAATCGCCCCATCAGATGCGATATCGCCATGACCGGCGAAGTCACACTCCGTGGAAATGTTCTACCCGTTGGTGGAATTCGTGAGAAAGTTCTCGCCGCCCACCGCGCCGGAATCCGCAAAGTCATCCTCCCCGCAGAAAACGAACGGGATATCGAAGACCTTCCCGAAACCGTCCGCAATCAAATGAAATTCACATTCGTCAGCCACGCTGAAGAAGTCCTGAAACTCGCACTCATATGATATTTTATATCCTTCTTACTATTGCCATTCTCCTCGCCGCACTTAGCTTTTTCGGGCCAACTCTCCTTGCGGCTCGAAATGTAACTCCTGCCAAATATCATCGATATATCAAGCGCATACCCATATTCTTTTTGGGATACGTCATAACGCTCATCACCCTATTTATCTCAATCTTTCAATTCGGCGCACCTGACTCAATGTCACTCATTGCTAATATCGCCGGAATCATGTTTATGCTATTCCCTGCCTTCACAACAAGCTTCTATCGACTTTATGAGAGCGATTTCAAGATGTTCGGCCCAACCGATATTCATACTCCTTTCATCAACCCAAGTTTAGACCTCGAAGGATACAAACAACGACTACAAAAGAAAATTCGAATCTATAACACACTTCAGATCATCGCCGTATGTTTGGCTCTTATTACCTTCTTATATTCAATCAATCTGAGCCGCAATCAATATGGGTTATTCTTTGCCTTAATCCCAGTTGTTTCCGCAGCGATTTTCCTCATGTTAACCATTCGATTAGTCATGACTCCGCAAAAAATCGAGCCTATCCAAGATCAATTAGATATTCTTCAGCAAGAAACCGCCGAGATTGCCGGCGCAATGGAAATCAAACCACCAAAAGTGTTCTTGCACCCCGGACTTATAACTGTTCCTTACAATTGCATAGCCATGCCCAAGGGCATGTACGTATCCACACTGCTCATGCGTGACTTCAGTTCGGACGAACGAAAATTTGTAATCGCTCATGAACTTGCCCACTTCAAGTTAAATCACATAGCTATGCGATTGCGTTTAAGATATTTCGGAATGACGCTTCTTTTTTTTATGATCCTGCCTCTTCTACTCAATGCACCACCTCCCGTCACAACCTGGACAATGGGAATCGTGATGACCGGAATATTTTCGATCGCATACTTTTCGCGAAAACTTTACGCACGTCAAGAATATGAAGCTGATGCAGAAGCTATAAGAATAACCGGAAACCCACTGGCCCTCAAGTCCTGCCTTTACAAAATCTGCTCCAACTCTTTATTCCCCAACCTCTCAGAGTTCGATAACCCAACCCATCCAAGCAACCCAAACAGATATGCAGCCGCTCTTGAAGTTGGTCAAAAAGAACATTGACCCGCCAAAGAAATAAACGACCCTTAGTCGCGAGGCTTTGCCCCAATGTCGAGCATCCGCTGCAACGCCACCCGCGCCCATTCCGCAACATCCGCCGGAACAACCACTTGGTTAACAACTTCCCCAACCACCAATTTCTCCAATACCCAACACAAGAAGCTCGGATGAATCCGGTACATCGTCGAACATGGACATATATCCGGATCCAAACAGAAAATTGTACGATCCGGCAACTCCTTAGCCATGCGCTTCACCAAGTTGATCTCCGTCCCCACCGCCCAAATGCTGCCCGGTTCCGATTCCGTCACAACTTTCAAAATGTACTCCGTCGATCCGTTCAAATCCGCCGCCCGGACAACCTCAAGCGGACACTCTGGATGAACAACTACATTGACTCCCGGATGGCTCAAACGTGCTTCCTCAATCTGCTCAACCGTAAACCGCTTATGAACAGAACAATGCCCTTTCCACAAAATAAATTTTGCCCGGATCAAATCTTCGGCTGTGTTTCCACCTAACGGTTTAAATGGATCCCAAACGACCATCTCGCTTTCCGGATCAAATCCCAGCTTAGCCCCCGTATTCCGCCCCAAATGCTGATCCGGAAAAAACAGAACCTTGTCCCCTTGCTCCAACGCCCACTCCACCGCACTCGGCGCATTCGTTGAGGTGCAAACAATGCCCCCCCGCTCTCCCACAAAAGCTTTCAAATTCGCCGCCGAATTAATATAGGTCACCGGCACAACTCCCACTATCCCCAACTCCTGAAGCTGCTTCCAACAACTCCGAACCTGGAAAATCCCCGCCATATCCGCCATCGAACAACCCGCCGCTAGATTCGGCAAAACAACCTTTTGGTTGCCTGGCGTCAAAATGTCCGCCGATTCCGCCATAAAGTGAACCCCGCAAAACACAATAAACTCTGCATCTGCCCGCTTCGCCGCCTCCTGCGCCAATTTATAACTATCCCCCCTGAAGTCCGCAAACTCAATGATCTCATCCCGCTGATAGTGGTGACCCAGAATAACAAGCCGATCCCCCATAGCCGCGCGTGCCGCCAAAATCCGTTCGCGCAACTCCTGCTCCGAAGCCTCACTATATTCAGCCGGTAACGGTGCCTGGTACATCTCAATTCTATTATACGGCTCAAGTGGAACTCATTGAAGCAAATCCCCATTCCCCACCGTAGTAACAATAGACGAGGCACAAATGCCGCACTTCGACCTTCCTGTGAATCTTTCCCACGCCGCAAACATTGCCCGGCGACTTTGTGCCCGAATCGCCCAATCCGTGCCCGCAGACAAAGATTCAGAATCGCTCGAACAAGCCAACCTCATCCTCGCCGAACTATTCCCCTACATCTACGATCAGCACAGTCCAAGCTCCGCCGAACAAATGATCGTCGTCTCCCATGTCCTCGATCTCGCGCGGCACCTCGTTAATCTCATCCAGATCGAAAAAATCCAAAGTGACCGCATCGGTCAGTCCGTCCGAAATCTCTATGAATGCCTCGGACGCGGTGAAGAAGGAAGCCACCTCGGCCTCCTCTCCGGCGAAAATCCCAACAGTCTTCAACGACCAATCTAAGCCAATCCGCGAGGCATTACTCCCGCCTTAAGAACAGCCGTGATGCCATCCGCATCCAAACCACATTCCGCGCGAATAATCGCCTGCTTGCCATGCGTCACCCAAGCATCCGGCAACGACATCACTTTCACACGCTGAGGCAAGCACTCGTGTTCAACCAAAAGGTCAATGAGTTGCTGCCCAAAACCGCCCGATCGCACATTCTCTTCAACCGTCACCAGCATCACTCCAGAACTCAAAAATTGAGCCACTGTCTGCCAATCAATCGGCTTACACCAACGAGCGTTCACAACCAATACCTTTTTGCCCGCATCTCCCATTCGCGACGCCGCTTCCCAAGCCTCCGACACCATCGAACCGACCGCAACAACCACCGCATCGACCCGGCCCTCATCCCCCCGCGGAACACCCGGAACACCTAAAACTTCCGCTTTCCCAAATTCCACTGAACTCCGACTTTCCGGCAAATTCTCCGGTGCCTCACCCCGAGGATAGCGAACCGCAATCGGCCCCGAATCATAATCCGCCATAAATCGCATCATCTCGCGCAATTCCGTCGCATCACGTGGAGCACAAAGTGTCATGTTCGGAATATGGGTCAAGAACGAAATATCAAACGTGCCATGGTGGGTTGGGCCATCATCCCCCACCAAGCCCGCCCGATCCATCGCAAACCGAACCGGCAAGTTCTGGATGCAGACATCGTGCAAAACTTGATCATAACCGCGCTGTAAAAACGTCGAATAAATCACCGTAAACGGCTTAAATCCACCTGCCGCCAACCCCGCCGCAAAGGTCACTCCATGCTGTTCGGCAATCCCAACATCATAATATTGGCCCGGCAGCTTCGCTTTAAATGAATTCAATCCTGTTCCATCCGGCATCGCCGCCGTAATCGCAACAATCTTCTTGTCTTCTTCCCCTAGCTCCACCATTGCATCGCCAAACACGCTCGTATAAGTCGGCCGCGATGCTTTCGATGGCATTTCACACTGCTCCAAATCAAAAGGCACAACCCCGTGCCATTTCGTAGCATTCTCCTCCGCAACAACATAGCCTTTCCCCTTAGTCGTAATCGCATGAATAAATATCGGATAACGAACATCTTGAATGTTCCTAAAAATTTCAAGCAGTGTTGGCAGATCGTGGCCATCCACCGGGCCAATATATTCAAACCCCATCTCCTCAAATATTGTCCCCGTCTCTTCCGGAGCAAAGTAGTGCGTCACACCATGTCGCAAACCTGCCGCAATTCGAGGTGCTGGGCCAGGAATCCGTTCAATCACCCGCTTCGCCTGCTGAGCCATCGACTGCACATACTTGCGAGAACGCAACCGATTGAAGTAGTTCGTCAATGCTCCCACATTCGGGGCAATACTCATCCGGTTATCATTCAAGACCACACAGAGATCGCACCCAAGCTCACCCGCGTGATTCAAACCCTCCCAACTCATCCCCGCACAAATCGCCGCATCCCCCGTCACCGCAACAACCTTTTCTTTGCCTCCTGCCAAGTCGCGCGCCGCCGCAAAACCCAGGGCCGCACTAATCGCAGTCCCCGCATGACCCGCCCCAAAAGCGTCCAGCTCATGCTCGTCCCGCTTCAAAAATCCACTCAAACCCTTATGCATCCTCATCGTATCAAATCGCGGCAACCGTCCCGTCAATAATTTATGCGGATATGCTTGATGTCCCGTATCCCAAATCACCTTATCCGGCGGCATATTATAAGCGGCATACATCGCCACCGTTAACTCAACTGTCCCCAAATTCGAACTAAAATGTCCCCCCGTCACACTCACATTATCTAAAATTGCTTGTCGCACCTCCTTCGCAACTTCACCAAGTTCTTTGTCACTCAGTTTCCGCAAATCAAGCGGACTAATAATTTTGCTCAGGTAAGGATAGACCTTGTCCATAACTTCTCCTAACGTACCCTACGGTTACTTCATTCCCAACGATTCGCCAAAAGGACCGCAAGCTCCTCCAAAAAGCGCTCATCACGTTCATCAAATGCCCCCACCTGATGACCATCAATATCAATCTGGCCCAAAATCTCATCCCCCCGCCGTATCAAAACCACAATTTCACTGCGCGTAAATGCCGAGCAACTCAAATAATTGTCCAGCTCCCGCACATCCTCAATCACCTGGTTCGCATCTTCCACAACCGCAGTTCCACAAACACCTCTTCCCACCGGAATCTCCGTATGATCCGTCGCTGCACCCACATAAGCATCGAGCTTCAAAAGCTCTCCCTCCAGCCGATAGATGCCGCTCCAATCATAAGTCGGCAATCCATCAAGTTCCCCCATCGCCAACTTCCGCAATTCAAAACCCGAAAGCGAACTCCCCTCAACCCGCTCCAAAATCCCCGAAAAGTCGCTCAAATTTGGTCTATCCATTCTCCAGTTCCCAACGCGCCAAAACCGCGTTCACATCCTCAGTATTCTCACTAATCACTTCCAAAACCGGGATACCTTCCCATCGGCCCCGATCAAGTCCCCCC
>Ga0209066_10003604_pt1 | contig 17521 bp, 17 predicted proteins | sample All_14_2_FD_187198 | JGI IMG/M metagenome (GOLD analysis project Ga0209066, IMG submission 187198) | Freshwater microbial communities in response to fracking from Pennsylvania, USA - Allegheny Zone_MetaG_DW_15 (SPAdes) (version 2) ... | reverse complement strand
GCATCTGGAAGTGCTTCACGTTCATCGTGTACAGCTGGGCGTCGAGCAGTTCGGCGGTGGCCGCGATGATCAGATCGGCAGCATCGATGCCGCGGTTGCCGGGCAGCCACTGACGGCCGATCGCGCCCGCGCGCTCAGCGACCTCTTCGCCGACGGAGTGCCAGATGAAGGCGCCGAGAAAATCGCGCGTCGCGGTCTCTTCGGCTGGACGCATGCCCGCGAGCACCTCCAGCCGGGTGACCTCGCTGGCGTGCAGCGGGCCGCGGTGCCGCGCGTCGCGCAGCACCTGGGCGGCGCTCGGATGACCGCGCAGGACGTCGATCATCACGGAGGTGTCGACCACGACAGTCATGACGCTGTCGAAGCCCAGCGACTGCCGGAGCGGAGCGTCTCGACATACCCGCTTCCGTCGACCTCCCGCTCACCCCACGACCCCACCGCGCCGTCGATCGCGCGAAGGTCGGCGTCGATGTCGCGAGCGGAGCCGTAGGTCTGCGCGACCGCCTCTCGAATCAGCGATGAGATCGAGCGGCCGGTACGGGCGGCCACGTCATCGAGCAGTCGCCGATCCTCGGCCGTCAGCGAGATCTGCGTGCGCATCATGATGTAAGACTACATCACTGCCCGTGGCCCCTTCCGGGCGCATGCCCAGCGCACTCCCGAACCTACGGAGTCTCGGGGTGGCGACCGGTCGCGACGACGACGCGGCCGTCTCCCTGGATGCTCACCGCGGCCTCGTCGCTGAACGCGGCCTGCCCGCGCTCGAGCACGAGGGTCTCGTCGAGCGTCACCCGCCCCTCCAAGCACAGCACGATGGCGCCCGCGGGAGCCTCGACGCGCGCGCCCGCCCGCGCCCCCTCGGGCTCGATGACGGTGAGCGCGAAGTCGACGACATCGGGCTCGAAGTGCCGCACGCCGGGCGCGAGCTCGCGCGGGGTGATGCGCGGCTCGGGCACGGGTCGCGCGTCGAGCACGCGCATCAGCTCGGGAACGTCGACATGCTTCGGGGTGAGGCCGCCGCGCAGCACGTTGTCGCTCGCCGCCATGACCTCGATCGCGAGGCCCTGCTGGTATGAGTGGATGTTGCCGGTCGGCAGGTACAGCGCCTCCCCCGGGCGCAGCACGACCGTGTGCATCAGCATCGACAGCGCGATGCCCGGGTCGCCCGGGTAGTGGTCGGCGAGGCGCCGCACGGTGGCCCAGCTCTCGCTGTCGGCACCCGGCGCCGCGGAGGTGTCGTGCTCGAGGCGGCGGGCGACGGCGGTGAGAGCATCCACGATTTCGGTGATGGCGGGGCCGCCGTCGATCAGCCAGCGCACGATGGCGGGCAGGGTGGCATCGTCGGTGAGGCGCTCGAGCAGCGGGGCGAGCGCGGGCTCAGCGACGGCCGCGAGCGCGGTGCGCGCCTCGGCGATGGGCCGGAACCCGGCGAGCGCGATGAACGGGTCGCTGAGGGCGTAGATCAGCTCGGGCTTGTGCAGCTGGTCTTTGTAGTTGCGCGCCGGGTCGTCGAGCGCGATACCGGCGGCGTTCTCGCGCGCGAAGCCCTCGCGGGCCTGCGCGATCGTGGGGTGCGCCTGCAGCGACAGCGGCTCGGCAGCGGCGAGCAGCTTGAGCAGGAAGGAGAGGCGGCGGCCCTCGGCCGACAGCAGGGCGTGCAGGTCGGATGCTCCTGCCGCGTCACCCGCCGGCTCAGCGCTCTCGGCACCGACGATGCGGGCGGGCGACAGGGGGTGATCCCCGAGCCACAGCTCGGCCTCCGGCCCGCCCGACGGGGTGGTGCCGAGCAGCTCGGCGATCGCGGTGCGCGAGCCCCAGGCGTAGTCGCGGGGGATGTTCTCGATGCGCAGCAGCACGGCGGGGCCTCTCGGTCGGTTTTGCTCAACGGTAGCGAGCGCTCGCAAAGCGAACAGCGGCAATCGGTGAGAGCGGCGGCGGCGAAGTACTCTGAAGAGGGGAAAGCGGGGGCGGAACATGCGCGGGATGCGTGCAGCTGGGATGACGTCGGTCATCAGCGTCGTCGTGGCGAGCCTGGTGGGTTTCACCACCCCGGCACCGACCGAGCAGCCCGAGAGCTACATCGTCGAGCTCGCCGAGGGCGCGAGCGTCGAGGAGGTCATCGCGGACGCCCCCGTCGACGTCGAGCCGACCGAGACCTACGAGGCGCTCGGCGAGGGGTTCGCCGCCGAGCTGACGAGCGACGAGGTGGCCGAGCTGGAGGCCCTGCCGGAGGTCGTTGCGGTCTACGAGGATCTGCCGATGTCTGTGGGTGCGACGCAGAGCAGTGCGCCGTGGAACCTCTCGCGGCTCGACCAGAGCACCGCGCCCGCCGACACCTTCTACACCTACCCCGACTCTGCGGGTTCGGGCGCTCGAGTGTATGTCGTCGACACCGGGGTGTCGCCGAACGCCGGCCAACTCGGAGGGCGGCTGCTGCCCGGCATCAGCGAGATCTCCGGCGACACGAGCACGGCCGACTGCAACGGACACGGAACCCACGTGGCCGGCACGGTCGCGAGCAGCACCTGGGGGGTGGCGAAGCAGGCCTCGATCGTTCCCGTCCGCGTATTCGGGTGCTCGGGTGACACCTTCACCTCCACTGTCATCAGCGGACTCGACTGGATCGTCGCGAACCACCCTGGCGGCACCCCCGGCATCATTAACATGAGCCTGGGCTCCACCTCCCCGATCGCGCGCACCACCCCTGACGCGCTGACCAACAAGGTGAACCAGCTGGCCGACCTCGGCTTCATCGTGGTGGTCGCCGCTGGCAACAACGGCGCCGACGCCTGCGACTACAGCCCCTCGCGGGCGACGAAGGCGATCACGGTCGCCGCGACGACCGAGACCGATGCGCGGGCAGGTTTCTCGAACTACGGCTCGTGCGTGGACTTGTTCGCGCCCGGCTCGAACATTCGATCGTTGCGCTGGGACAACCCAGCCGGGTCGATGGTGATGCAGGGCACCTCGATGGCGGCCCCGCACGTGGCGGGGGTCGCCGCCCTGGGCTGGGCCACCCAGCCGACTGCGTCGGCGGCGGTGATCTCGAGTTCTCTGATCGATCAAGCACTCATCGGCGTGGTGACAAGCCCGGGAACGGGGAGTCCGAACAAGCTGACGGCCACCACGGCGCTGATCGGCGGACCGATTGCCTACCCGACCAGCCCCGGCGCCCGCGCGATCTTGAACGTGTACTTCGCAAATGGGGGCCCGGACGGCGAGTACGGAGCACCGACGACGCCTCTTCAGGAGCTTCAATGCTCGTCGATCGCGACACGGTGCGTTCAGTTCTTCGAGAACGGAGCGATCACATGGGATGCCAGCAACGGCGTCCTCACGGTAACGAGCGAGTTCGCGGCGTATTGGTCGTCGCGTGGTGGTTCCAGTGGTGTGCTGGGTAACCCGATCAATGCGGCTCAGTCGTTCTCCACGGTGAACGGTGATGGGAAGGTGCAGATCTTCCAGGGCGGCTACGTGTATTCCAGCGCTGCTGGGGTGTTCACGGTGCGTCCGAACCAGCCGTGGAGCAATGCGTGGGCTGCTGCGGGGTGGATCCGTGGGTCGTTGGGGTGGCCGACTGGTGAGGAAAGCTGCTCGGGCGGGGTGTGTCAGCAGCAGTTCCAGGGTGGCGTGATCCGCGGCAGCACGATCCTGCCGTTGCTGTGATTCCACTAGTTGCTCATCGCTGGCCTTCGCTCTCCGAGCAAGCCCTAACCCTCGCTCCTCCTGTGGCTCACATCTTCGTTCGCGGGCGCTGACTGTCTCAACAGCGCGCACGGAGGTCCTGCCCTTGGAAAGCAGTCCCGTATGATGGAGCAATGGCTTCCACAGAGTCCGTCATCCGCGAGGTCATCAACGAAATCCTCCGAGAGGATGAGTTGCCCGAAGTTGGCATCGAAGCGGAGACAGCGTTGCTCGAGATCGGGTTGGACAGCCTCGGCCTTGCGGTGCTTGTGACCCGTCTTGAGTCTCGGCTTGGTTACGATCCGTTCTCGATGATGACGGAAGCCGTGTATCCGAGGACTTTTGAAGAGTTCGTCGCGGTCTACGACCTCTACGCCCCGTCGGCCTAATCCTTCGCATGGAGTTCTTTGCTGGTGAATTCCGCGTCCTTACAGCGGGGGGCTCTTACACGGTCCCTGACCTCAGGGAAATGGCAAGTGCCGCGCGGAGATCGATCCCTCAGAGGGGCGTCTGGGCTGTCGACAGTAGTGATGTCCTGGGGGTCCTTTCAGCAGTAGTTGGACTGGATGGGTACTGCAGGGAGGTGCAGCTTGTACCGGAGGGTGTCACACCCGCCACCGGTGGGCTGTCTGCGGAGGGCGGTAGCAGCGACACCCGTTGGATCGTGTACTCGTCTGGAACCACAGGCGCCCCTAAGCCCATCGTCCACACGCTCCGCTCCCTCTCCCGGGCAGTTCGGCCGCAGGATGGCCCGAGAACCTGGGGGTTGGTCTACGATCCTCGTCGGCTTGCTGGTCTGGCCGTCATCGTCCAGGCGCTCGCGACTGGCTCGGTACTGGTCGATGCAACTCGTGGCTCGATTGCCGAGCGGGTGTCGGTCATGCGGGACGCTGGAGTAGACGCGCTGTCAGCGACCCCCACGCTTTGGCGACAGATCCTCCAGACCTCAACCTCCGATGGCTGGAACCTCAAGAGGATCACCGTGGGTGGCGAGATTGCCGATCAGTTGTTGCTGGATGCACTCGCATCCGCGTTCCGCGACGCTCATGTCACTCACGTATTCGCGGCGACGGAGACGGGCGTCGCCTTCTCAGTAGGGGACGGACGAGCCGGCTTTCCGGCCTCGTACCTTGAGAATCCACCTAGGGGTGTGGCGCTCAAGATTCGCGACGGCATCCTCTGGGTTCACAGTCCTACCTCGGGTCTAGCTGGGGAGGACGGCTTCGTCTCCACGGGGGATGTGGTCGAAGTTCGTGGTGATCGTGTTCTATTCGCCGGGAGAGCCAGCGGTGTGGTGAATGTGGGGGGAACGAAGGTTCACCCGGAGAATGTGGAAAGCCTGATTCGGGAACATCCGGATGTTCGGGAAGTTGTCGTTACGGCTCGACCGAACCCGTTCAGTGGCAACGTGCTAATCGCGACTGTTGTACTGAGGGCCGCGGCGGCGGCGAACGGCACGGAATCGTCATCACTTCGCCAATGGCTGTCGCAGAGAGCACCTGCTCCGATGGTGCCAGCGCAGTTCCACATCGTAGAGTCCCTCGCGAGTTCAACGACCGGAAAGGTTGTCCGCTCATGACGCCACCCAAGCTCGTTGTTGTGACCGGAACGAGTTCCGGGCTGGGCCTTGAGACCGCTCGGAGGTTGGTCGGCGACGGCTATGAAGTCGTTGGTGTTTCCCGTCGCGATGTCGATCCGGGTGAAGTCGGCGAAGGCTATTCCCACGTCCGCTTCGACTTTGCGGAGTTGGACGGTATCAAGCAATTGGCGGATCACCTTGTGGAGACCCACGGCTGGCCATACGGGCTGGTCAATTCGGCGGCTGTTGGCACCGATGGAGTCCTGCCGACGATGCACAACACGGACATCGAACGGATGATCGCCGTCAATCTGACGGCTCCCATCATTCTGACCAAGTACCTCTCCCGCGGCATGCTCGACAACCGTGCCGGTCGAATCATCAACATCACCTCAGTGGTGGCGAACACCGGCTATAGGGGGCTGTCAGTCTATGCAGCGACGAAGGCCGGACTGGAGGGATTCACACGCTCGCTCGCACGAGATCTCGGGAGGAGGAAGATTACTGTCAACAGCCTTGCGCCTGGTTTCATGCAAACCGAGATGACCGCTTCTCTATCGCCCGAAGCGCTCTCAACGATCGTGAGGCGGAGCCCACTGAACCGCATGCCTGAGCCGTCGTCAGTGGCATCCATGGTGTCTTTTCTGCTCGGCCCAGCTGGGGCAGATATCACCGGCGCTTCGTTCACGATTGATGCTGGGAACTCCGCGTGACTAGTCAGTTCGCGCTGAGGCAGGTGCGCGAGAACGACAAGTGGCTGCTCTGGCGATGGCGGAATTCCCCCCGGATACGCGAGGTCAGCCTCAACAATCTCGAGATCCCGGAAGCCGCCCACGACGCGTGGTTCGAGGCCAACTACGCGAAGATGCGGGATCGGACGATCCTGGTCGAGGCATCGGGCCGACCTGTTGGGTGGTTCCAGATCGAAAAGTGGGACGAATCTGACAGGCGCGGAGAGTGGGGTATTGCCATCGGTGAGCCCGAGAGCGTACCCCTCGGATTCGGCGGCGCCCTCCCGCTCTTGGCACTCTCTCACGCGTTCGACCGTCTGGGAGCGACCACCATGACCGCCCGGGTCCTAGACGTAAACCGAAATGTCAGGTCAATGATGACGCGCTTGCGTGTTCCTGTCACCGATCATGTTGTCGATCCGACACGTGAGGCTCGAGGCGAACCGGCTGATCTGACGGTCTACGAGGTTGCACCCGGCGACTGGAGCGGAATTCGTCGGCGTGGTCAGGAGCTACTCCCTTCCAGCGTATGGCGCATCTTCGAGCAACTCACCACGAAGGCTGTCGAAGGCTAGTCGGGCTGGGGACATCTTTGGCCCCTTCGCTCATCTGAAGTTTCTTCTCCAGCTGAGAGGCAATGACACAGGTGTAGTTGGTTCTTAGTTGTCGATGTCCGTTGGCGTGGCCGGGTGGAGGCTGACTTCGGTTGGGAGGGTCAGACAGTGAATCAGCCAAGCCGCAGCGATCAACTGCCTGAGCGGGTAACCTCGCGGCCATGAACTTCCCCACCCTCGCCAGTGACTTCTACTCCTTCGAGAGCCAGCTCGCCGAGCACGAGCAGCGTGAGTTGGCGCGGCTGCGCACCTTCCTCGAGACCGAGGTGAAGCCCGTCGTCAACGACTACTGGGACCGCGCCGAGTTCCCGCGGCAGATCCTGCCCGGCCTGCACCAGCAGCAGGTCTTCGGCAACCTCTGGGAGGAGACCAAGGCGGGCGACTACAGCGCCGTCTACAGCGGGTGGACGGCTCTCGAGCTCGCCCGCATCGACGCGAGCATCGCCACCTACGTCGGCGTGCAGAACGGCCTCGCGATGGGCTCGATCGGCGTGGCCGGGTCGCCCGAGCAACGCGCTGAGTGGCTGCCGAAGTTGAAGACCGGCGAGGTGATCGGCGCCTTCGGCCTGACCGAGCCCCTGTCGGGCAGCGACTCGGCGCAGGGCCTGCGCACCACGGCGACCCGCGACGGCGACCACTGGGTGCTCAACGGCAGCAAGCGCTGGATCGGCAACGCCACCTGGAGCGACATCACGATCATCTGGGCGAAGAGCACGGAGGACGGCCAGGTCAAGGGATTCATCGTTCCGACGACGACCCCCGGCTATCACGCGACAAAAATCGAGCGCAAGCAGGCGCTGCGCATCGTCCAGAACGCCGACATCGTGCTCGAGAACGTTCGCGTGCCCGAAACACACCGGCTGCAGAACGCGAACTCGTTCCGCGACACCGCGGCGGTACTGCGCCTGACACGCGCCGAGGTCGCGTGGGCGGCGGTCGGCACCGCGATCGGCGCCTACGAGGCCGCGGTGGATTACGCCAAGAGCCGCGAGCAGTTCGGCAAGCCGATCGCCAGCCACCAGCTCGTGCAAGACCTGCTGAGCCGCAGCCTCGGCAACATCACCGCGAGCATCGCGCTCTGCACGCGCGTCTCGCAGATGCTCGACCAGGGCGTGCAGCGCGACGAGCACGCCTCGCTCGCGAAGGCCTATGCGACGACCGCGATGCGCGAGACCGTCGCGCTCTGCCGTGAGGCGCTCGGCGGCAACGGCATCGTGCTCGACTACGACGTCGCACGCTTCCACGCCGACGCCGAGGCGCTCTACAGCTACGAGGGCACCCGCGAGATGAACAGCCTCATCGTCGGCCGCGCGATCACCGGGGTCGGCGCGTTCGTCTGATCCCGAACGGAGTTCTGCGATGTCCTTCCGAGCCCGGAAGGCTCAGAGAGCCCGAGGGCGCGTCACGACCCGCCGGTAGGCTGGCACCCATGACCTGGCTCCGCGAGCGGCGCGTGGCCCTCGCCGCGCTGACGATGTTCACGCTGCTGGCGGGCGATGCCTGGCGCTACTCGATCAGCTGGTACGGCTGGGGATCTGTCGTGGCGCTGATCGTCATCGGCTGGGTCGTCGTTGCCGTGCACCACCGGGTCGATCTACGCCGCATCCCGATCGCGCTCGGCGTGCTCGCCGGGCTCATGACGGCGTCGATCGTCTGGTCGGCCTACCCCGGGGCCTCTGCGCTCGGCATCATCGGCACGCTGGCGACCATCTTCGTCGGCGCGACCATGGCGCACACCCTCGACCTTGCTCAGGTGCTTCGGGCTCTCGGCGTCGCCCTCCGCTGGATCCTCGGCCTCTCGCTGGCGTTCGAGCTGGTCGTGGCGGCCGTGCTGCAGCGCCCGGTGCTGCCGCTCTGGGTGTCGTACGACGAGCCCATCCCGCGCGCCTTCTACTGGTCGCGCGCGCTGCTGTTCGAGGGTGGGCGCATCCAGGGCATCCCCGGCAACGCCAACCTGCTGGCCTTCGCGGCCCTGCTCGGCGTCATCGTGTTCACCATCCAGCTGGTCGAGCGCCGCGTGGGCGCCGCCGCGGGCTGGGGCTGGCTGGCGGCTGCCGTGCTCACACTCGCGCTGACCCGCTCGTCGACGGTGCTCGTCGCCGGGGCCGTCGCCACGGTGGCGCTCGGGGTCGTGCTGCTCGCGCGCCGACTCAGCCGCCGCGGGCGGCTGACGCTCTACGGCCTGACCGCTCTCACAGCAGGCGGACTGGTGGCGCTCGCCGTGGCGTTGCGCGGGCCGCTGCTCGACCTCGTGGGGCGCAGCGACGATCTCACCGGTCGTCTCGACATCTGGGATGCGGTGCTCGGGCTCGTCGCGCAGCGCCCGGTGCTCGGCTGGGGGTGGGTGAGCTACTGGGCCCCCTGGGTCGAGCCCTTCGACGACCTGGTGGTGATCCGCGGCGTCACCTACCTGCAGGCGCACAACGCCTGGCTCGACGTGCTGCTGCAGCTCGGAGCGGTCGGACTCGTCGTGTTCAGCATCCTCATCATCACGACCGGCGTGCGCGTGCTGTCGTGGTCGGTCGATGCCCCGCTCGGCGATGCTGCTGCCCGCCCTGCCCTGCGCACGCTGCCGGCCCTGCTGCTGACCGTGCTGCTCGTGCACAGCCTCGCCGAGTCGCGCCTGCTGATCGAAGCGGGGCTCGTGCTGCTGGTCTACCTTGCGGTCGCCAGCCGACTGCGCGGCGTGACCGTGACGACCGAGCAGGCAGCGCGACCCATGGTGCCGGGAGCGTCGTGATCACGGCGGCCCGCACCTTCCTCGCCTCGCCGCGGTTCACGCAGGCCCTCACCGAGGTGATCGTCGGGGTCGCCCTCGCGGCGCACGCCGTGCGGGCGCTTCTCGGCTGGCCGGGAGCCATCGCCGTACTGTGCGGGCTCGTCGTGCTGGCGGCGCTCAGCCTCGCCGCCCAGCCCGAGCGCATCGAGTGGCGCGGGGCTCTGCCGATCTCGCTCACCGTGCTGTTCGGCCTGATGGTGGTCAGCATCATCTGGAGCCAGTACACCTGGGCGACCCTCGGCGGCATCGCCTATGCCGTCGCCTACGGCTTCCTCGGCGTCTACATCGCGCTCGTGCGCGACCTCATCCAGCTGGTGCGGGCGGTCGGCAACGCGCTGCGCGCGATCCTGACGGTGTCGTTCGTGCTCGAGATCCTCAGCGGCATCATCCTCGACACCCCCTTCGCGTGGATCGGCATCGCCGGCGACCTCGCGCTCGGGGGCCCCGCGCAGGGCCTCGCCGCAACCCGCAACGCCTTCGCCTTCCTCGGCGCCCTCGCCGTGCTCTGCTTCTGGATCGAGTACCGCACCCGCTCGGTCTCGCGCGGCCTCACCGCGTACTCGCTCGGCCTCGCCGCCGCGACGATCGTGTTCGCCCGCTCCCCCGTCGCCATGCTCGTGCTCGGTGTGGTGCTGATCGTGGGGCTCGCGCTCGTCGTCATCCGCCGGCAGCAGCCGCGCGCGCGCCGCGCCACCGAGTCGGTGCTGCTGGTCTCCGCGGTGATCACGGGTGTCGTCGCCTGGGTCTTCCGCGGTCCGATCATCGGGCTCGTGGATGCCGCGGCCGATGTCGAAGAGCGCACGAGCGTCTGGTCCGCCGTCGGAGACCTGGTGTCGCAGCAGCCGGTGCTCGGCTGGGGCTGGGTCGGCGTCTGGCCGATCGAGATGTACCCCTTCTCGAGCGTGCGCTCGAGCAGCGGGGCGCAACCCGAGTCGGCCCTCAACGCCTTCGCCGACGTCTGGCTGCAGCTGGGGCTCGTCGGTCTGCTGGTGCTGCTCGCGACACTGTCGCTCGCCTTCGTCCGCGCTTGGGCGGTGGGCGCAGATCGCCGCAGCACGGTGTACGTCTGGCCGGCGCTCACGCTCGTGCTGCTCGCGGCCGTCAGCCTCACCGAGAGCTACCTGCTCTTCGAGGGGGGCCTGCTGCTGTTCGTCACCTCGGCCTTCGCCGCGGCCCGCAACAAGTCATGGCGCGGCCGCTTCGATTGAGGACCGAGAGTTCTCTGCAAAGAGCCGCGCACTTGTGCGTCATGGGGTTTGGCTTGTTTAGGACGAACTGGCGGTTAGTTGGACTGGTCCGGCGAACGGGAATCCGCCGATTCGGAACACAGTCCACAGGCCAGAATGAAGCCGAAGCAGCGAGAACCGCCGTCGGAAAAGAACCCTGCAGCAGTTGAAAGTCTGCACTCAGCCTCACCTCAAACACCGACAGAGTCCGGGTGCCATCAATCGGCAGTGAACAGGTCCCACTGCACCGGCGTCCCCGCTGAGGCGTCGTGCCGGAAGGTCCGTCCCATGATCGTCGTGATCAGATCCGGAGCGAGGCCCCCTGACGGTCGAACTGAGCGCACAGTGTCGAGGGAGACACGATCACCCGCACGGACATCCTTCGTGACGTAGAGGGATGGCCGCAGTCGGAGCGACTCGCCTTCGGAGGTCGTAGACCAGGCGCTGGGGCTGCCCAGAGCCCGGACCGCCTGGTCGCATGCCTCGATGAGGGCACGAAGCTCGGCGGGTTCCATGGAGAACGCACTGTCGACGCCACCGCCTGACCGAGACATCGTGACGTGCTTCTCGATCATCGTTGCGCCAAGAGCAGAGGCCGCAACCGCAACGCCAAGGCCGAGAGTATGGTCCGAGAGACCAACCTTGACGCCGAATGCGTCTGCGAGTGCCGGGATGCGCCGAAGGTTCGCTTCGTCGGGGCTGGCCGGGTACGAGCTCGTGCACACGAGGAGGGTGAGATCCTCGCACCCTCCTTCGCGTGCGGCTTCGACCGCGGCGCCCACTTCGGCAAGAGTCGCTGTGCCGGTAGAGATGATCACGGGCTTGCCGGTGCGCGAAACGGCCCGGATGAGCGGAAGATCGACGATCTCCAGTGACGCGATCTTGTAGAGGGGTGCGTCGAGGCTCTCCAGGAAGTCCACGGCAGTCTCGTCGAACGGTGTGCTGAAGGCGACAAGCCCGGCTGCTCGAGCCGCTGCGAAGATGGGCTCATGCCATTCCCAAGGCGTGTGCGCCTCCTCGTACAGGCCGTACAAGGTCCGGTCACCCCACAACGCGTGTCCAGTGCTGACGCGGAAGGCCGGTGAATCGACGTCGAGAGTGATGGTGTCGGCCGTGTAGGTCTGGATCTTGACGGCGTGCGCCCCGGCTTGCGCTACGGCCTCGACGATCCGCAGCGCCTGCTCGAGCGAGCCATTGTGGTTGCCCGATATCTCCGCGACGACGAAGGGCATCCCGTCGTCCCCGCTTCGAGTCCACGTGTTCATCATTGCCTCCGAACGAGGTGGTCAGGCCCCGACCGCTGTGCGGACGGCGTCGATCACGACATCCTGATCACTGTCGGTGAGCGAGGCGAACATGGGCAGAGAGATCTCCTCACGGTAGTACTCCTCGGCGTTCGGGCACATGCCGCGCCGGTACCCGAGATCCTCGAAGACGGGATGCCAGTATGCGGGGATGTAGTTGACCTGAACGATGATTCCCTGGCTTCGAAGCCGGTCGAAGACCTCGCGACGACGCCCGTCCTGCACCCTGATGGGGAACAAGTGCCACATCGGAGAGACGTACGGCCGGTGGGCCGGAAGAGTGATCCCTTCGACATCTTGCAAGCCCGCGACGTAGCGGTCGAAGATGGTCTGGCGGCGCTCCTTGAACTCATGGATCCTCCGGAGCTGGCTGATTCCGAGAGCGCACAGGATGTCGGGGAGCCGGTAGTTGAGGCCGAACTCGTGCACCTCCTGGTGCCAGGCACCTTCGTCGGGGTAGCGCTGCAATGCCGAGTCCCGCACCAGGCCATGTGACCGGAAACGCCGCGTCCGCTCGAGGATTCCCTCATCGCGCGCGACCACGGCCCCACCTTCACCAGTGGTGACGTTCTTGGTCGGGAAGAAGGAGAAGGTCGTGACGTCTGCGATGCTGCCGACCGGCTTCTCGCGGTAGTCCGACCCGATGGAGTGAGCGGCGTCCTCGAGCAGGACCGCCCCGGAGTCATGGGCGATCGGGAGGAGCAAATCCAGTTCGGCCGGGTGACCGGCGAAGTCGACTGCCGAGACCACACGGGTCTTGGGCGACATCAGCGCTCTGACGCTTTCCGGATCGATGTTGCCGGTGTCCGGCTCCACGTCGGCGAATGTCACCGACGCTCCCCGCATGACCGCCGTCGAGGCCGTGGCGACGAAGGTGAGCGGGGTCGTGATCACCTCGTCGCCGTGACCGACTCCGATGCCGGCATAGGCGGCGTGGAGCGCTGCAGTGCCCGACGTCACCGCCACCGCGCCGCGCGTGCCGGCCAGCCGTGCGATGTCGCTCTCGAACTGGTCGACCCGGGGACCCATGGTAATCCAGTCGTCCTGCAACGAGGCCGCCACGGAGGCGACATCCTCATCGGAGACCCACTGCTTGCCGTACGGGATGGGCACTTCTACGAGAGCCCGTCGATCATCGCGCGCAGGTCACTGACGCTGAGCCACTGGTCGTTGCTGTCGGAGCGGTAGGCGAAACCATCGTCGACGGGCGCGCCGACGGGGGGAACAAAGCCCCACTCGGCGATTGTCGGGAGGACGACGTACCGGTCGTCGAGTCGGAGGGTCCGCCGACTGTCGTCCTGCGAGATCATCTCCTCGTGCAGCTTTTCTCCAGGCCGGATACCGATCTCCACCGTCTCGCTGCCGGGAGCGATGGCTTCCACGAGGTCCATGATCTTCATGCTCGGAATGCGGGGAACGTAAAGCTCACCACCCGCCATGAGGTCGAACGAATCGACGACGAACTGCACCGCGTGCGGCAGGGTGATCCAGAAGCGCGTCATGCGGCGGTCGGTGACGGGCAGCGGCTTCCCCTCTGCCGCCAGCCTCGCGAAGAGCGGGATGACGGAGCCGCGGCTGCCCATGACGTTCCCGTAGCGAACGACGGAGAATCGCGTCTCGTAGCCCGCGGCGTAGTGGTTCGCCGACTGGAAGAGCTTGTCGGCAGCCAGCTTCGTCGCACCGTAGAGGTTCAGCGGGCTCGAGGCCTTGTCGGTCGAGAGGGCGACCACGCGCTTGACGCCGGCGTCGATGCTGGCTTCCACCACGTTTTGCGATCCGATGATGTTGGTCTGCACGAACTCGAACGGGTTGTACTCGGCGGTGTCGACCTGCTTCAAAGCTGCGGCGTGCACGACATAGTCGACTCCGTGCATGGCTCGCTTGAGCCGATGCTGGTCGCGGATGTCCCCGATGAACCAGCGCAGGCGGGGGTCGTCGGCGAATAGTTGACGGGCTTCGTACTGCTTGAGCTCGTCGCGGGAGAAGATGACGATTCTCTGCGGGTCCAGGTGCCGGAGCGCGTAGTCAATGAATGCCTTGCCGAATGAACCGGTACCTCCGGTCACAAGAACGGATGACCCACGTAGAATTGACATACTCACCTTCATGGCCTCCCGGGCCACGTCCTGGTCGGTTTCTCGCCGCGAATGCGCCTGGTTAAGGATAGCCGTCAATGAATCTGCCACCGTTCGGGCCCGGCCGACAGTCGATCAATGATCTCGGACGACGCTCGTGAGGATCGTCATGCGGGCCGACGCCGCGGCAGGTCAAGGAGCGGGTCATGTCATGCGATGCCTCGCCATTGCCGAAGCGGCCGAAGAGAGAGGGCACGATGTGGTCTTCGTGTCAGCGATCGGGCCCATCGGCTGGTTGGAGAAGAGGATTCAGAGCTCGGGCTTTCACGTGGTGAGCTGTGAGCCCGACTCTCTTGACTCCAGTGTCATTGCCTCCCTCTATCCGGACTGGGTGGTGGTGGATTCATACGAGGTGCCGGCCGCGTCAATCACCGAGTTGAACGAGCAGATTCCCTGTCTTGTGCTCGTCGATGGCGACCATCGTGACATGGAAGCGACGCTGTACGTCGACCCCAATCTGGATTCGGAAGATCGCGATTGGCCTCGTGCAGTGCGGGCACGATTGCTGGCAGGGGCCCGATATGCGATCGTCCGTAGAGAGGTGCTCGCTGAACGCCGAGCGGATCCGTGGAAGTTCCGCACCATTCGGCCGCGCATAGTCGCTTTTATGGGCGGCACTGATCCCAACGGGGCGATTGTTCGCGTTGCCGAAGGGCTCGTCGACGAGATCACGGACGCACACGTCGTGTTGGTGACCGCGGAACAGTTGCTATCCGACGTCTCGCCAGTCGTCGATCGGAACCCCAACTTCGAGGTGGTTGCTGCGACGGCTGCGCTTCCTCACCTTCTCGCCCAAGCGGACATTGTGATCTCAGCTGCCGGCACAAGCGCCTGGGATCTCTGCTCACTCGGTGTTCCCAGCGTGCTGGTAGCCGTCGTCGATAACCAGGTTGCTGGGCTCGAGGCGGCTCTCGCGCACGGACTCGCCGTCGGGTTCGATGCTCACCGCGACGTTCAGATGATTGTTGGCCAAGTGGCTTCAGAACTGCAGCAGTTGCTTCATGATGAATCGCTCCGGAAGTCTATGAGCGACCGTTCGCTCGCGACTTTTGACGGGATGGGCACGAACAGGATCGTCACGGCGATGGAGAAGACGTGTGGCTTCCCCGACCGACATGACTAGGCTCGAAGTCATATGAGAATCGGTGTGCTTCAAGCTCGGATGTCCTCCAGCAGACTGCCAGGCAAGTCCCTCGAACTGATCGAGGGGCAGCCGATGATCGTCCGGATCATCGATCGCATTCGTATCGCGCGCCTCCTGGACCACCTTGTCCTGGTGACCTCCACTGACCCTTCCGACGACCGGCTGGCGGAGCTCGTACAGGAAAAGGGAACGATCGTCCGTCGAGGACCTCTAGAAGACGTTCTGTCCCGATTCGAGATGGTGCGCCGAGAGTTTCAGCCGACAACCATCGTTCGCTTGACGGGAGACAACGCGCTCACCGATCCCGCGGTAATTGACCTGGTTCTGTCGGCCCACATCGACAGCAACGCGGACTACACCTCCAACGCGATCGAACGCACGTTTCCCCACGGCCTTGATGTGGAGTGCTTCGAATCCGAGGCCTTCGTCAGAATGCAGCAGTTCGAGTTGTCTCCAGCGGAACGCGAACATGTAACGCTCGGAATGTACACTCGGCCCAGCCATTTCATATTGAGATCTGTGATCCAGAGTCTGGATCAGTCCTTCTTGCGCTGGACCGTCGACTATCCAGAGGACCTCGAATTCGTGCGCCAGGTGTACGCGCGGCTTCTTCCAGTCAATCCACAGTTCGACATGCACGATGTGCTTCGTCTTATCGCAGAGCACCCACAATTGGCACGTCGCGGATCCGATCTGAGTCCTTGACGGCAACAGTAAGTCCCGGTTACGAATCATCCTCACTAGCGAGTCTCGCCCGCGCGATCGCCGTTCAACCAGACCTTCCGTAGAACCTCGACGATCGAAGTGGATCTGTCATGGCTCTCCACCCCTGGCGACCAGACCCACAAGCGGCCTGAGTGCATGGCCAACTCAAATGGTTGCGATTACTGAATCGCCCCGGGTTTGATGGAGGGTCTGATTCCCCGAGAGGATCGGATCATGCCAGCACTGAGGAAGTATCCGCAGGAATTGCGGGAGCGGGCTATTCGGCTCGTGCAAGAGGCGCGTAAGGAGGATTCGGAGCTGTCGCTGAACGCGGCGGTGGTCCGGATCGGGCAGCGGACGGGGGTGAATGCCGACACGTTGCGTGGGTGGTGCAAGCAGGCCGCTATCGATGCCGGTGAGCGGCCCGGGACCACGACCGGCGATGCGGCTCGGATCAAGCAGCTCGAGGCGGAGAACCGCGAGCTGAAGCGTGCCAACGAGATTCTGTTGGCGGCCTCCTCGTTCTTCGCGCGGGAGCTCGACCCGCGACTGCCGTGGTAGTTCAGTTCATCGACGATCATCGTGACCGGTTCGGGGTCGAGCCGATCTGCCGGGTGCTCTCCGAGCACGGCGTCAAGATCGCCCCGTCTGGTTACTACGCCTTCAAGTCCCGTCCGATATCGGCGCGAGCGGCCAGCGATGCGGAGCTCGTCATCGAGCTCCGCCGAGTCTTCACGGATCGGAGCCTCGGGCGCGGGATCAGCGGGGTCCGGAAGATGTGGCATCTGCTGCGCCGAGAAGGCATCGTGGTGGCGCGCTGCACTGTCGAACGTCTCATGCGGCAAGAGGGTCTGCGTGGGGTTCGTCGGGGCAAGCAGTTCGTCACGACCCGCTCTGACGACAAGGCGGCCCGCCCGGCTGATCACGTCGAGCGTTGCTTCCGCGCAGACCGTCCAAACGAGCTCTGGGTCGTGGACTTCACCTATGTTCCAACATGGTCCGGGATGGCGTTCACCGCGTTCGTCACCGATGTGTTCTCCCGACGGATCGTTGGCTGGCGCACGATGAATCGAATGCCAACCGAGCTGCCGTTGGACGCGCTCGAGATGGCACTCTGGGTTCGTGATCGCGCCGGTGAAGACGTCACCGGCGTGATCCAACATTCGGATGCGGGAGCGCAATACACCGCGATTCGCTACGCCGACAGACTCGCCGACGCCGGCGCGATCGCGTCGATCGGCACCGTCGGCGACAGCTACGACAATGCTCTCGCCGAGAGCGTGGTCGGGCTCTACAAGAACGAGTGCGTGAAGATCGACGGACCGTTCCGCGGGGTTGACGACCTCGAACTCGCGACCCTCTCCTGGGTGCACTGGTTCAACGAGAACCGACTGCACTCATCGATCGGATACCTCACACCCATCGAGATGGAGAACCAGTACTACCGTGAGATCAACCCCCAGCGTCAGCCGACGTTGGGAGAACCCGCCCTCCACTAAACCCGGGGCGATTCATACAGCAACGGCAGGATCGTGCTGCCGCGGATCACGCCACCCTGGAACTGCTGCTGACACACCCCGCCCGAGCAGCTTTCCTCACCAGTCGGCCACCCCAACGACC
>Ga0209066_10003603_pt1 | contig 17522 bp, 23 predicted proteins | sample All_14_2_FD_187198 | JGI IMG/M metagenome (GOLD analysis project Ga0209066, IMG submission 187198) | Freshwater microbial communities in response to fracking from Pennsylvania, USA - Allegheny Zone_MetaG_DW_15 (SPAdes) (version 2) ... | reverse complement strand
ATTGGAGTTCGTCGCGCACGGTCGCGTACCAGAGGTTGATCTGGCGCGCTTCGGTGCTGTTCTCGGTCAGGTCGGCGATGGTGGCGCGCGTGCCGAGACGGCTGAGCGCCATGTTGCCGATGTCGGTGTCGGCCGGCATCCTAACGCCCTCCTCCTATCGCGACGACCTTCTCCAGCGCCGCCGACTTCTGCGCCGACCCGGAGCTGGAGCCGACCCAATAGGCGACGATGTCACCGAACTTGGCGCCAAGCGTACCCAGCAGAATGTAGGCAATCTCGCGCGAGGCAGCCGGGATCTCCTGCCGCACGATGAACCAGAGCGCGGCCATGAAGGCCACCGTGACCAGCAGGCTCACGGTCACCGCCCCCCAGGCGATCGCCGAGCCCGCCTTCGCAAGCTCCACGGTTTGGCTGCGGGCGCTCGCTACGTCCGCAAGAGTCGCTTGCAGTGCATCGAACTCCTGCCGGCGTGCATCGGCCTCGGCCTGGATAACCGCCATTCTGAACTGGAGCGCCAGATTGGGATCAGCTGCGATGGCGCGCTCGATTCCGACGGCATCAGACGCACCCAGGATCTCCTGGGCGATCCCGGAGACCTTGGCGACGGCGGCGCCCGTCCTGTCGCCCATGATCCACGAGGCGACGGTCGGTGCAAGGCCAAGCAGCAGGGGTAGCAACGGCATCAGGCGAGCTCCTTCGAGAGGAAGAGTGAGCGTTCCGCGGCCCGGCGTGCGACGAGGCCTGGCAGGGGTCCGTCTGCGCCCCTGTTCCAGCGTTTGAACTGCTCGGCTGCCCCGGCTTCATCGCCCGCGTTCAGCAATCGCAGCAAGGTCGATCCAGAGAAAGCCGACCGGCCAACATTGAAAACGAAACTCACCAGCGCATCGAACTGCCCCTGGTTGAGCGACACGTCGACCAGATGGCGCACGGCGCTCTCCGTCGCGCCGAGATCCTCGCGCAGCCAGACGCCAGCCTGTTCTTCGCTGCACGTATCGCCCGGCCGGACGCCGCGCGTGTGGCCGTAGCCGATGGTCCAGGGTTCTCCGGTTTCGTGGTTGCCGGGGTCGGGATAGGCCTCGGTCTCCAGGCCTTCCGACGCCTTGATCAGCGCAAGACCAGCTTCGGAGGTGACCAGCAACAGATTTGCCGGGTGACTCATGGTGTCCTCGTGGGGATGGGTGACCACGGGCGCTGCCAAAGCCCGTCGATCTTCACGTCCTGCGCATCATTTCGCCGATCGGAGGTATCGAGCCGCTGGGCATGAGCGCTCAGTCGGCTCTCGGTAACGGCCTGCATGGCCGCCACCTGTGCCTGCAGGCTGCGAACCGCTGCGGTCGTGTCGTCGAGCGTGGCAAGCGTGCGCTGCGACAGAAGGACAAGCAACGCCATGCCCCCGCCGACCAGCCAGCGATACGCCTGGACCCCGAGACCGGTGGTCTTCCCAGTGGGTTCGGCGATATTCATGCGGCGCCCCTGTACGGCAGCGCCGCGACGGCTCGGCACGCTCGTTGTCGAACCTCTGGCACGCGGGCGCTGTCTCCCGTCATGGATCTCCTCCTCGCGATGGCGGACCGGCCCAGTGGCCGGCCCGTCTGCAACTACAGTTCAGCGATCACGGCACAGCGATCACTGAACGAGGACGACCTGGTCGCCCGGACGGGCGGCCTTCACCGGAGCGCCATCGCCCCGGCCGGCCAGCGGATCGCCAAAGATCGGCGCCTCGCCTGTGCTGCGGCGGCGCGGGGCGTCGTGCGGCACCAGGGAAAGGCCCGGCGGACCGGACCACAGGATGCGGGCGCCGATCGGGTGGAGCTGGACGCCGTCGTAGAACGGATTGTCGACGACGATGTACTCGGCCGCTTTCTCGTTGCGGTCTTGCCTGTCGCTCTTCTGGGCCATGACGATACCTCCGTTCAGACGGAAAAGCCGGACGCGTAGGCCTTGCTGGCCTGACGGTCGTGGGCGAGGAACGCGGTGAACGTCCCGGCCGTCAGCGGGCCGGTTGCCACCGTGTAGTTGATACGCAGGTAGCGCTCGGCATCGAGCGGCACCTTCGCGCGCAGCACTTCGGTGCCTGCCGTGAGGGCGGCCTTGCCGATCGCCCCCGAGTTCGCCAGCACGGCGGCCGATGAGAAGCCCGCATTGTCGTCGGTCTCCAGGGCGAAGGTGACCGTCGCGGCGCCGGCCGCCGTCACGCTCTGCGTGACCAGGACCACCAGTTCCATCGGCTCGCCATTGCCCATGTCTCGCGCGGCGCCCAGGTCGACGATGTCGGTCGAGGCGGCGGTCGTGGTGACCACCTGATCGGTGCCGAAGGTGTTGAGCTTGTCATACATCATGGTTCTTCGTCCTTTCTGCGCTACCGGCCTACGACACGGTCGCTTCGGCGAGCGTGAGCTGGTCGCACTTGCGGATCGGGATGCCACCGAAGCTGTCGAACAAGCGTCCATCACTCTCGTCGAGCGTGCGGCGGATGTTGGAGTTGTTGGTCGTGTTGGAGACCGCAGCGCCGAGGTTGCGCTGGATGTCCAGCCACTGCTTCACGGTGCGGTTCATGTACCAGGCCGGCCGGCACATCTTGATGTTCGGGATCTTGTTCATCGCCCGCATCATCAGCTTGACCAGATCCGCCGGTGTGGAGCCCGCGAGATCCGACACGTCGATGTTGCCGATGCGCACGACGTAGCGCCAATCGCGCACGGTGAGGCCTGCATCCCACTTGTAGTGTGTGCGATAGCCCTGGTAGCGGTTGCCAGCGGCGTCGAGCAGTGTCTGCTCGCCGAGGTCCTTCATCGACAGGCCGGCCTTGCTGCCTTTGGGAAAGATGCCGTGGACCGTGAGATCGCCCCAGCCCACCAGCCAGATCGACGTGTTGTCGGAGCCCGAGCCGCCGGCCGAGATGAAGTTGTTTGCCGTCTGCGACGTCGCCGTGGAGGTCGTGTTGTAGCGCGGTGCAAACCCCATGAAGCGCTCGGGATTCGTCGCAGTGTTGCCGTAGAACAGCACGCCCGCGAGCTGCTGGGTCAGCCCCTCGAGGAAGGCGCGATCCTCGGACAGGCGATAGGCCGCCGTGTTGCCATTGAGATCGGCCAGCGCCTTGTCGATCTCCGAGTAGGTTTCCAGCATGCCGCAGGAATCGGTGATCTGGGTGCTCGTGCTCTTGGTCGGCACAATGCCTTCGTTGAAGCGGCGCCAGGTACCGGTGGGCAGCGACGTCTGCACGCTGGTGCGGTGGCCGGTGGGCAGGTTGCCCTCGTTCCACACCATGTCATCGGTGATCTCGTTCATCTGCGACAGCAGGCCGATCACCTGCGCGATACTGCCGTTGGGATCGATGACCTTGGACCAGTCGGCCAGGGTCGGATTGGTGACGGATAGCGTTGCCATGGGCTTGGTTCCTAGTTGTGCTGCGAGTTCGGGTAGAGGGACTTGGGGTCCGGTGCGCCGCCGCCGCGGCCGGCATTGCCGGCCACGAACGAGTCGTCCTTGATGCTGCGGGCGACCTTCACCAACCCCCGGATCAGCCCCGGATGGTTGGTGAAGCCCAACCCTTCGAGGTAGGTGATCGTCTGCCGATCGAAGACCCGCGCGAGCGCCGTCCTCGCCTCGCCGAGTGCCTCTGGCGAGAATTCCTTCTCAGCGCTGGCACGCCATTCGGTCGTCTGCTTCTTCCAAGCCTCTACGGAGTGTTCGTTGACTGCCCGAGCGATCTCCTTGTCGCGCTCGACGGTGAAGTCGATCAACCGTTGCGCCGTCTTCGGCGCGATCTTCTCGGTGTCGAACAGCTTTACCGCCTCGGCGAACACCGGATCGTCGACACGAAAGCCCTCGGGAAGGGTGAGGCCCGCATAGTCGAAAGAGATCTGGCTGGCAGCCTCCGTCTCGACGGCAGTCTCCGGCCCCACCTGCGAACGAGAGGTTGCCCCCTCCAAACTCTGAATCGGCTCCGGGGCAGTACCCGACCCCGCCGGCCTCGTCGTGTCGATCGTCTCAGCCATCGTTCTGCTCCTCCGCGGCCCAGGCCGCCAATTCAGCTTCCCTCTCGTTAAAGCGGGCTTCCACGCTCATCAGCTCGGTCATGTCCGGCGCGTGCCGTTCCAGCGCACCCAGCAGCTCGATGCCGATGCTGCGGCGGCCTGCCCGGTAATCCTGGTGCCGCTGCGCCTCGACCCCGCCCGGCACGTAGCCATCGCTGCGGATGTCGCAGAGGCCGAGCAACCCGTGCATGAAACGGCGGCCAGTCTCGGTTGCCATCACCGCGCAGAGGTCATCGGCAACCCGCTCCTGTGCCCGCTTCTCCAGCCGCTCGGCCTCGCGCACCTGGCGGGCATCGTTAAGATCGTGCATCGCTCAGACTCCCAGTATGGATTGAAGAGCACTGCGGCCGCCGCCGACCTCGGTCTCGCTCAGGGTCTTGGCGCCCTTGGCCAGCGCGCCTGCCATCTGCAGGGATTGCGCGGCCTCGGCCCGGAGCGCGCGTGCAGCGCGCAGCTGGGCGACCACGTCGTCGGCCAGGGTGATCGCCGCCGGTGCGCCGAGCTTGTCGGCGTACACGTCCATGCTTTCGTCGGCGTTCAGCTTGTCGAGCACCTCCGGGCGCGAGGCGGCGATGCTGCCGGCGAAGGCCCACAGACGCTCGACGGACGCGAGGTCGGCGGCCTTTTGTGCCTGCGCCAGCGTGGAGATCAGTTCGACGTCGAGTGGATAGCCGTGCAGTTCCCGAGGCGGTTCGGTGAACAGGCCATTCTCGGCCATGATGGTGAAGGTGCGCTGCACCAGCGGCTGCAGCAGGTCGTCGTGCAGGTTCTCGAGCACCGGCCCGAGCATCTGCATCTTCTCCTCGCGGCGCGCGCTGATCTCGAGTTGGTTGCGCGGCTGCACGCCCTCCATGTCGGAGATCATCAGGAAGAGGTCCGCGAAGAAGGCCGACTTGATGGTGGCCTGGGTGCGCGACACGAGACGCTCGACCTCGGCGATGGCGCCGGGAGCGGTCTGGTAGAGCGGCCACATCCCCGCTCCCCTCTCCTGGGTGGTGAAGTAGTTGATGGCGCCCGGCAGGACCGACGACGCTGAGCCGCGCAGGCTGACATGCGCGCCCATCGGCGGGTTCACGTGCTTGTCGACGGCGTTGTGCTCGCGCTTCTTCAGGATCTGTAGCGACTTCACGTCGGGCAGCGCGTCGTGGCCAGGCCCCTTGGAATAGGCGTCGTTGCCGATCGGCGACCACCGCGGCGTCAGCGCCGGGAACTGCGAATAGCCGCCGCAATGGATGAACTCGCCTTCCGCCTGGCCACCGCCCTCGCGCCAGTAGACAGAGCGGAACTTCTTGCCCGCCATGTCGAGCCGGCCGCTTTCATAGCCCGTATTCGGCTCGATCATGTGCAGGACGGCGATCTCGGTGTCGGCATCTGCGCCGCGCGCCCGCTCGGAGATTTCGGTGAGGCCGTGCTCGGGCCAGCGCGCCTCGATCTGCCGGTAGGAATACATGAAGCGGCGGGCCAAGGTGTCGACGCGGCCGCGCCAGTCGAGACCCAGCCAGTATTCACCGGTCGACAGGGTGTAGAGGCGGATCACGTCCTCGCGGTCGAACTCGACGATCGCGCAGCCTGTCCCGAACTGGCCCAGTTCCTCGTAGATCAGCGGCAGCGCGGAGTAGAGGTTGCCAGCGTTGAACACCATGCGCATGCGCTCGGCGCACTCGTCGAGCCAGACCTTCACGGGCGCCAGCGAGGCCACACGGCGATCCGGAATCGACAGCCGGAACCACGGGCGCGCTGGCGAGGTGATACCCGACATCAGGCCGGCAACCAGGGTGCGCAGTGCAAAGAGCGCCGTCGGATCGAGAATGGCAGCGTTGGACTGCGCACCGCGGCCGCCCTGGTTCGGCGAGGAGAAGAACTGACCGCGCCGCGGATTGACGAAGCGCGAGAGCTCGCGCCAGCCCGGCTCCCAGGAAAGGCGCTGGCGCTTCAAGACATCGAGGCGGGCGTCGATGTGACGGCGGAGGGCCGGGTCGTAGACCATTGCTCAGGCCCCCAACATCGTCTTGCCGCGCGCGGCAGTGGTCGATGCGGGACCGGTGATCCCAAGCCCGCCGGTCGTGATCGTCGAGGCGTACCCGGCCATGGCAGCGGCGCGCTTCTTCTGCGCATCGCGCGCCTCGCGCACCGACGGGTCGACCATGGACGGGGCGGGTTCGGGCGCCGGCGGCAGAGCCGGCGGCGACATCGGGGGAAAAGCGGCTTGGCCGCCACCAAAAATACCCAAGGGCGTCTCTCCTGTGAGAAGCGAGCCCCTGAGTTACTGATGAACCGGATTTCGAAGATGCAAGCGGGAAGTTGGAAAGCACTCGACTGGCAAACTGCTGGGAACGCTCCGTCGAAGGTCTGCGGAGCAGCAAACCGATGCGGGCATCCTGCTGTCCGGCCAAGGCCTGGCCGGATGCTGCCCCCACGCCAGACAGTTCGTCGAGGAGCTGCGCGAAGGAGAATGCGCTTGCCAGCTTCTGGACCCGGCGGTTGCCGCGGTGACGAACGCTGGCTCCAATGCGGCCTCTCCACCGGATGGGCGACTACTCTAGTAGAGCATGACGTGGCCGCGCCGACCACGAACCAAAACTAAAAAGCCCGCCGCTCCCTCGGGGAAGAGGAGAGCCGGCGGGCTTTAGACACCGTGTCGGCCGATCGAGCGGTCGCCCAGGATGCCTCCCGATCGCCTCTGCGGGCGACTGGCACCCACCATGCCAATGCAGTCGGTGTGAGTCCAGCGCTTAAAGATCCGCGTACGGGTCGTAATCGGACGGGATAGTGATGGCGGCGGTTACGCTCGGTCCGTCGCCCGCATCGAAGCGCACCTCCTCCGGTAGATCCGCTACCGGGTAGGCGAAGGTGAGCGCAAGCCCGTCAGCGTTGTCCGGCGAGGATAGGCCGCGCTTCTTCATGTCCTCTTTCTTCTCAAGCCGAAGCGCATTGTGCAGATCGAAGCCATACTCGCGGCCCGTCAGTTCGGCTTTCAGCTCCGGATCGTCGGGGATGGCGCCGGTCTTCAGCCAGGCGCGCATCGAGGCCCACATCTCTGCCGCTTTGTTCGCAGTGAGCGGCATGCCGTCGCCCAATGTGTAGCGATCGGCCCGGCCGCCGAAATTGACACCGACGACGAGATGGCCCGCCAGCATCTGGCGCACCCGATCGACCACGCCGGCACCGATGCCGCCCTCGTCGATGAACACCGCGGCTACGCGATGCCGCAGCGCTTGTTCTGCCACCTTGCCGGACAGGACCATCAGGTCGCCCACCCGCAGTTTGATCGCGGCTACGGAGCGCGCGTCGCGGCCGCGGCGGAACCAGATCGTGCTCTGATCGTCGCCGCCGCGCGCGCAGTCGACGCCCATGACGAGCGGCTGGCGCAGATGGCTCTCGGCGGGACGGGTCGCGGCCGCCTCCACCGCATCGCCGTCGATGAACTGCATCGCCCCTCCCCTCGGGAACTCGCCCTTCACGCGAACGCGGAAGAAATCGCTGTCATCGCCGTAGTCTGCGGCCCAGCGCGCAATCTCGTGCTTGTCGGTGAGGGAAACCCTGCGACCGTCGACCTGATGGCGCTGCCATCGATGACGGAAGCGGCCGAAGCATTCGCGGAATCGGCCGGTGTTGCGCGTAGGATTGCCGGTCGCGAGCCAGAGAATCTCTGTGTTGCGGTCGGTCAGGGCACCCTCAATGGTTTCCCATACCGGATCGGGAATGGCCGAGGCTTCGTCGAAGGCGACAAATAGGCGGCGGCCTTGATTGTGCAGCCCGGCGAAGGCCTCAGTTGCGCGTGAACTCCACGGCACGGCATCGATGCGCCAAGTCCGTTCGTGGGCAGGCTCGGTACTGGCGATGGCAGTGGCGGAAATATCGAACCAGTCGGCGCAGACAGAAAGACGCAGCCACTTCGTCAGTTCCGGCCAAGTCTTCGTCTTGAGTTGGGTGGCCGTATTGGCCGTCACCACACCGCGCGTGTCGCGGAAAGTCGCCAGCGCCCAGATGATGATCCACGCGACCAGCGCCGATTTGCCCACGCCGTGTCCGGAAGCGACGGCGACCCGGATAGCATCGGAGACCCCGGCGAGCGAGCGCCCTATGTGGGACAACACTTCCCGCTGCCACGATTCGGGGCCGATATCCCTCTCCAGCGCCGTATTCGGCTCGCCCCAAGGGAAGGCGAAGAGCACGAACCCTAGCGGGTCGTGTGCATAGGTCCCGACCTCGACGCCGAGCGGGTCCAGGTCGGGCGCGGGTGGCACATTCGAAGCTGGGAGCACACCTAGCGAATTGCCGAACCGGCAATTGACCAATCAAGGGAAAATTCACAGGCCGAGGCGGAGCATCGAAAGGGGGGCACCGACTGGCGCCTGACCTAAATCGATAGGCTCAGTCCTGCCGCTGAGATTCGATCTCTTCAAGGTACTCCGTTTCCGGTTCGTAAGTCATGTCACCGATCGCGACGCCGATGCTGTTCATCGTTTCTTCCACGTCCGTGCGAGGCACGTCGTACTTGTTCGCAAGCCGGTCGAGAACGGAGCGAATCTCCGTCTCCGCATTCACCCGGTCGCGGCGCAACAAGTCGAGTTGAGTCCGGGCTGGCGAAGGGGCACCGAAGAAATGGGCGATGTCTTCGAGCAGGATTCGGGCGGTTTCCATGCACTGTCCTTTCCTTTGAAGACCTAATGCCCAGCCGCTGTGTTTGTTGCGTGACCGGTGGAAGCGTCATTAAAAAGTCTCGCGCAATCCTTCATTTGCCCACAAGTAAAGGGCCCGATAAGCGGGCCCTTTTCTTCGCCTGTTCCTCGATCAGCCCGGCCAGTTGGCGCGCATACGATCGATCTCCGCTTGGCTCGGCCGGTACGGCGACGCTTTCGGATCGAAATTCTTCCAACCGGCGGCACGATACTCGGCACCACGGGCAACCGGATCGATGGGACTAGACGCCGCGAGTATCGACTCGATGCGAACCGCGTCCCCGTCGGGGACACGCGCTGTGACGAGCGTACCGCCACGGCGTACAGCCTCGGAATACACCTCCGCATGATCCTTGTCCGTACCGGCTTCGACCATGGCGCCGACGATACCGCCCGCGGCGGCGCCACCGGCCGCGACAGCGGCTGTCGAAGCCAGCCAACCGGCCGCAACTACCGGGCCGAGGCCCGGAATCGCCAGCATACCGAGCCCGGCCAGAAGTCCGGCTCCGGCGCCGACCGCGCCGCCGATGCCTGCGCCGGCGGCCGCCTTGTTCACGTCGTCGACTTCCTCATACTCGGCGCTCACGTACTTGTTCGCGACGATGCTAACGTCGCTGCTTGGCACCCCGGCCTTCTCGATCGCGTCGACGGCGGCACGGGCCTGAGCATAGCTGTCATAAGCGCGGCTAACGGTCTTCATGTGATTGTTCCTTCTGGTGGTTGTCTACTGATTGGCCGTGACGACGTTGCCCTTGTAGTCGACCGCCACCTGCACGGGCTTGCCAGCCTGCTGGGCCGTGCCACGCCAGATTCCGTCGCCGTCCTTCGTCAGGCCCGTCACGTTGTCCATGCCCTGGGCGATGATGCGATCCTTGGCTTGGGCCTCGGTAAAGGAATTCGAGCCCTTCAGAGGCGCGCCGGCATCTGCCTGCTTCGCCTTGTAGGCATCGGCCTTGCACGCGTTCATGAATTCGGTCTGGGTGATCGTGCCCTCCGTGGCGACGGTCATCCCTGCGACCCGCATGAACGACATGTAGCGGATCGCCTCACCGCCGGACACGGCGCCGTCGCTGTTCGCGTCGGCCTTCTTCCACATGTCCTGGCATTCGGCATCGGTGGCAGCGAACGCCGGAGCGCCGACGATCATCACCGTGGCGGCGACGAGGGCAAACATCTTCTTCATTGTGGTTCCTCTCGATCTGAGCTGGTCGTTTCTCGATGGGGAGCTGAGCATTTCAGCCGCATCCACAACGTGGCGAGGCGCAATGGTTGCTCGCTCCTGCGTAGAATGGCGTTGGCAACTTCGCCCCCGGCGGTGGCGTTGAATCGCGAACCTTCAGCCCGGAGATTTCTCATGACCAAGACCGAACAGTTGATGCAGGAGCGCGACGACCTTCAGGCCAAAATCGCGAGTGCGCGGAAGGCCGGTAGCGGAAGCGATCGTGAAGCGTCCGATCTGAAAATGATGGAACAGGAATTGCTTGCACTGGAGCAGCGAATGGCACGCGCGGAAAAGAGCTCACCGGAGTCGACCGACAAATTGAAAGGCCAGTCCGCAGGTGACAAACTGGACAAGAAGCTCGACGCCGCCCTGAAGGACAGTTTCCCCGGCAGCGACCCCGTTTCGTTCATCGAGGCAGCCCCGGCCAAACCGGGCGATGACGCACATAAGACCCGCCTGCCCTGACGGGTATATTGAGGGTAGGCCGGGTCGGTTGACCCGGCCTTTTTCGTTAAAGGAACGGCTTCCCCCCGGTGACGGCAATCGTCGCGCCCGACGTGTAGCTCGAGCGGGAGTCGGCGAGCATGACATAGGCCGTGGCCAGCTCTGCAGGCTGAGCCGCCCGTTTCATGGGGACGTTGCTTCCGAACGTCGATACGGTCTCCGGCGGCATGGTCGACGGAATGAGGGGCGTCCATACCGGCCCGGGAGCGACCGCATTCACGCGGATCCCGTCTTCGGCGAGAAGTTGAGCCAACCCGCCCGTGAAGTTGTGAATCGCACCCTTTGTCGTCGCATAGGGCAGCAGCGTTGGGTTCGGAACATCGGAATTGATGGAGGCTGTGTTGATGATGACGCCACCCTTCTTCAGATGGGGCACCGCGGCGCGTGCCAGCCAGAACATCGCGTGGATGTTCGTGCGGAACGTCATCTCCCATTCCTCGTCGGTGATTGCGTCGAGCGAATCGAACGTCGCCTGATGTGCCGCATTGTTCACCAGAATATCGAGACCGCCTAGATCCGATACGGCGCGATCGACCAACACGCGACAATGAGACGAGTCCTGGATGTCGCCTGCGACCAGGATCGCCTTGCGCCCGGCCTTCTCGATCCAGCGCCCCGTCTCGGTGGCATCCTCATGCTCGCTGAGATAGGAAATGAGGACGTCGGCGCCCTCGCGCGCGAAGGCAATCGCGACCGCGCGCCCGATGCCTGAATCGCCGCCGGTAATGAGCGCCCGCTTCCCTGTCAGGCGGCCCGAACCCTCATAGCTCACCTCGCCATGGTCCGGACGGGGCCGCATCGCGTCGGTCTTTCCTGGCATCTCCTGTTGCTGGGGCGGCTGGTTCGTCTTCTTGTCGGCTGCGTCGGCCATTCCGTGCTCCTTGAAGTGGTGCGACTCAAGGAGCACCGGAGGCCGAGGTTGCGACGCGACTCGTTAGGGTGCCACAATCGGCTCGCTCTGAGCGAGCTTGTGCCCGGTAAAAGAGCGGGTCTGCGGCGGCGGCAGTTTCCCGGCTTCCTTGAACTTGGCGAGCAACTGCGCCTTGCGGATCTTCAGACGCTCGCCCAGGCTTTCGAGATCGACGCCGGCATCTCGCGCCTCGGCGAACAGTCCCTCGGAGCGCATCTCTTCTTCCTTGACGTGATGCTTGATCATCTCCGACAGAACTTTGACCTTGGCGTCATAGAATTCGTCCGACGGCGACCCCTGCAGCAATTCGGCAATGAGCACCTTGGCGCCGTCATGCTCTACATAGGCCTCGTCCAGAAGATCTTCGTCTTCGATTTTCCCCTTGCACGCGGGATAGAAGATTTCCTCCTCGATTGTCGCGTGCACCATCAGCTCGGTGCAGATCTGTTCCACCAGGATCTTCTTGCGGTCGCCGGTACGGGCTTTCTCGAAAGACTCGAAGAGTTCTTCCACCTTGCGATGGTCCGCCTTGAGCAGCGCGACCGCATTCTCGTTCGTGGCCATGATCGGCTCCTGTAGATGTGTGGTTCAGTCTTCAGTTCGGGGCGAGATTGGATATCCGACGCGGGAAGCGGTGCTGGGACAGATTCTCGAGCAGGACGCTCGCCAGCTTGTTGCCGCCGATCGCCAGGCCTTCTGCATCGCTGATACCGATCAACTCGAACAGGGCGCGAGCGTCCTCGGCTGCGGCGATCGGCTTTCCGTGACGGAAGGCCTCGTCGATGAAGCGCTGCCCCATCGGCATCGCCATCAATCCCTGTGCCACACCGGGTGGGATCAGCACGGCGTCGTAGATCACCGACGGCGCATTGGGTGCGGCTCGATTGACGGGCATCGGCTTGTTCGAGGCGTCGATGACGGCGCCGGCTGTCGGGCCGATCAACTCCGGCACCTGACCGGCCTTCGTGAGGTCGCCAACCATCGCCTTGACCACGCCTGAGTCGACTCCATCTCCAACCAGGATCGCGATCTTTCGGCCCCGCACCAATGGCGGTGACTTGTCCATGGAGAGCGCCGGCGAGCGAAGTTCTGCGGCTTTAGGGTTGAGCGGGCCCGAGGGCGTCGGCGCCGACGGCGTCGGGGCCTCCGGTGTACCGGCCGGCGAGACTTCGATGCCAGTGGCAGCCGAGACCATGTCGGCGAGCTGCGGGGAAATATTGCACAGCAGCTCGTTCATGACCCGGTTCCGCACACCCTGATCCACGACCATGTTGAGCTCGAAGGAGAACGCCGCGGCGATGTGGTCCTTCTCCCAGTCGCTCATGCTGTTCCAGAACATCGTCGCCTGGCTGAAATGGTCGCTGAAGCTCTCGCTGCGCTGTCGCAGCTTGGCCCCCGCCTCCTGAACGGTCACCGAGCGGAACGCCGCTGCAGCCGTGGGCGAGTGCATGGGGCAGCCTCCGCCCAGGCTGTTGGGAAAATACGAAACCTTGCCCGGGTTGATCGTGATGCGGCCAAATCCATCGCGCTGATTGTTGTCGACCGGCCGCAGGGAGCGGTTGATCGGCAACTCATGGAAATTCGGCCCGACGCGGCGAAGCTGGGTGTCGATGTAGGAGAAGAGGCGCCCCTGCAGCAGCGGATCGTTGGTGAAATCGATGCCGGGCACGACATGGCCGGTGTGAAAGGCGACCTGTTCGGTTTCCGCGAAGAAGTTGTCCGGGTTCCTGTTCAGGGTGAGCTTGCCCACCCTCCGAATCGGCACCAGTTCCTCGGGGATGATCTTGGTGGCGTCGAGCAGATCGAAATCGAACTTGTGTTCGTCGGCCGGGTCGACGATCTGCAGGCCGAGCTCCCACTCTGGAAAGTCGCCACGCTCGATAGCCTCCCAGAGGTCGCGGCGGTTGAAGTCCGGATCGCGCCCCATCAACAGGTTGGCCTCGTCCCATACCAGCGAGCACACACCCTTCAGTGGCTTCCAGTGGAACTTCACGAAACGCCAGCCGCCGTCGGCATCGACCAGACGGAAGGTGTGGACGCCGAATCCCTCCATCGTCGCGTAGCTTCGCGGCAGCGCCCGGTCGCTCATCGCCCACATCAACATGTGGGCGCTCTCGGGCGTCAAAGAAACAAAATCCCAGAACGTGTCGTGTGCCGACTGCGCCTGTGGGATCTCGTTGTGGGGCTCGGGTTTCACCGCGTGGATCAGGTCCGGGAACTTGTTGGCGTCCTGGATGAAGAACACGGGCATGTTGTTGCCGACGAGGTCCCAGACGCCCTCTTGCGTATAGAACTTCACAGCGAAGCCTCGGACGTCGCGCGGCGTGTCGGCCGAACCTCGCGAGCCAGCGACGGTCGAGAAGCGCACGAAAACCGGCGTCTGCACCTTCGGATCACGGAAAAGCTGCGCGCACGTCAAGTCGGAGAGGTCCTCATAGACCTGGAACACACCATGTGCGGCGGCGCCGCGCGCATGCACGACACGTTCGGGGATACGCTCGTGGTCGAAATGGGTGATCTTCTCGCGCATCAGGATGTCTTCGAGAAGCGTCGGCCCGCGCACGCCGGCCTTCAGCGAGTTCTGGTCATCACTGACCGCGACGCCCTGGTTGGTCGTGAGCACGTTGCCTGGCGGCATCGTATCGGGCTGGATCGAGCTGGTTTTGGCCGTTTCCTGTCGTCCCGCGTTCGTCCTGTCGAGGGGCGTATCCTGCCCGGCCGTGCGCGGAGTGGGCGGCGCCATGAGTGACGATACAGGCTTTTTGGCCATTTGGAGGTTCCGTTCGGTTGTGCGGGAAGAGCTCGCCTGCAACGGGTGTCCCCACGAACGGTTGCACAGGATGCGGTGTATGCTTCCAGCATCCGGCTTCGGTGACACACGAGACAGGAACAGCCTCCAAGCTTGCACACCGCGTTTCCGGTGTACCGTCGTACCCCGAGCATCGATCGCCTGGTCCGTCCCTCAGTCACAAAGGCCAGGCATCGGCCCGCGCTCGGCAGGATCGCGCGCTACAGGTCGCCCCAACGCAGGGTCTGTTCGGAGGCGCTGCGTTCGCGGTCCCGGCGTCGCCGCCCGGCATAGCGGTTATCGGTTTCACCTCCCACTGACACGAGGCGCTCGTGGCTCCCGGCAGTTAGAGTAAAGAGGCGGGAACTGGCCCACCCCTTCTTGTCCGGCCCATCCACGTCCGCGTTGACGAGAGCGGCGACGCGGTTTCGATCCTCGCTCTCACCGAAGGCACAGAGGACATCGCTCGCAATGCCCGCACGCGACGCAGCGACCGCATGAGCCCCGCGGAGCTTTAGTTTGGTGCACACCCGGCTCATCAGGTTGACGCCCTCGCGAAGCCGTTGCGAGTCGAAGGGGTCGCTGGCAATCCTGCCGCCGAAGAAGCTCGGATCTAGCTCTGCAACGAGCAGATGGGCCTTGCCCGGATCGCATGCGAGGTCGGCCCACTGGACTTTTGGCAACGCGTTCCTCCCGGCGACGGCAAAGCTGCCGAGAAGGATGACAGGCTCGCCCGCCGCATGCGGTCCGGCGGCGAACGAACTACCAGCGCCGCAGGATATCGTCGGTCGTCGTGGCCTCGACCTGCGATGAGAAGCGGGAACCGAACAGGTCGACGATGGTATCGTGCGCACCGTCGCTGGTGCTGCACAGGGCGTCGGTCGCCAGCACGACACGAAAGCCAAGATCGATCGCCTGCATCACGGTTGCGAGCACGCAGACATCGGTTTCTCCACCCGTCACAATCAGGGTCGTGACCCCGCGCCGCTTGAGAGCGGCGGCGAATCCGGGCCGGCTGAAGGCGGAGTTTGCCGGCTTGTCCACTTGCAGGGCCGGTGGAACGAGGCGCGCCAACGGTTCGACGAGGTCGAGCAGCCCAGGATCGAGCAACTCCCGCGTCATTTGAGGCCAGCGTTCGTAGTAAGATCGCCACGCTCCCTCCGCGGCGTCCGGCGCAGTCGGCGGCTCAAAGCGGGTGAAGATCGTTCGTGCCGCCTGTCGGGTGGCAATCTCGACGACCGCGGGCAGCACGCGCGGAAGCCAGGGCACGTGCCAAGCGGTCTCGTCGGCAAAAACACGCTGCATGTCGATGCAGAGATGCCGGACCGCATCGCCTTCGAGGGGGAAGGCGCGGCCTTTCAGTCGTGGCCCCATCGGTGACGCTGCTCCTCCGCTTCCCGGGCCTCGACACGAGCACGCCTGCCGGCGCCCCGTCCGTCGGGCTCGCCGGCAACGGCAAGCAGCACTTCATGTACGGCGTCGTCGAGCAGGAAATGGCGATGCCCACACCAAAGGGAAGGTGCCATTTCCCGGCCGCCCGCCAACTGACCGAGCCGCGCGAAGTCTTCCGGCTCGGTAACCGCACATTGGATCAGTAGGCTGTTGCCTTCGCGCGATGGCTGAACGGCAAAGGGGCCCTTCAATTTCAAATGGCTGCAGGTTCGGACGATCAGGTTCGCGGCGAAGCGCAGGCGAGCACTGTCGAAAGGATCGTCTTCGCGTCGGCCGCCGGCGAAGGACGGGGCGAGTTCGCCCACGATCAAGAATGCCGTTCCGGGTGAGTTGGCAAGATCGGTCCAGGCGAGACGTGGCATCGACAAGGGCTCCTCGCGCTTGGGTTGACTAGGGATCGCGGCGGGGACCGGGCGCAAAAGGGGCGGCCGGCCTGGATCTGCGGATCGGCCGCCGCTCCGAGGGCGCTGGCGTCTCGCGGCGCTCGCGCACCAGCCGGTCTATCAGTGACTGGCGCCGTCGCACCTCGCCGAGGGCACGCAGAGAGGCAACTTCGGATCCCGTTCCGATCTGAATGATGTCGGTAGGCAAATTCCCCTCCTAGACGCTGGCAAACCACGCGACCCGAGGCCGGGCCGTGTTGCAAACGGGGCAACCCCGGGGCGGTTGCATCGGGAGGCGTGAAAAGTTCGTGACGCCAGCCGCCGGGCGTGCTGACGGCAGCGACCCAGCGCCCGGCAACCCCTGCCGGCGCGCGTCCTCTAGTTGGTGGCGTCGCCGCTAGTTGCTTCCGGGCTGGCCGCCTCGGCGATTCCGCCGCCCGGCACGTCAGATTCGATGGGACGCACGAGGGCGCGCAAAGCCTGACGCAGTTCGATGGTCGTCATGTCGTCATGCAGTCCCGGCAGCAGAGCGAGCCCGTCGGGGATGGGCGCGACGAGCTCGGCGGCACGGATGCACTGGAGCCCTGCTTCGTAGCGGCCCTCGCGCAGAGCCTCAATGGCAGAAAGCACATGATAGGCTTCTCGCCGATTCGGATTGCGCTTGAAGCGCTCCAGCACCAACACGAAACGGTGGATACGCTGGCAAAGAGTGAGACGTGTCGCGTCCGCCAAATCCGTCATGACGTCACCACTATCTCAACAACGGAAAGCATCCAAGCACTACGATGCATCGCGATGATATGCGATACGCCGATTATCCAATGCCGAACCCAGCATTTGAGCATTCTGAATGCGGATTCCGGCCTGTTTACGGCAGGACAAGCATCGCATCGGCCATGCAACAGATCACCGCATGACGCGTAGTGCCTTCCGGTAACCACTTGGAGGCAGGATATGGCCAAACCGATCGTGATCGCAGGCATCGACGGCACGCTGGAAGTTAATGAGGACGGCGAACTGGTCTACACGAAGTCGGGGCTGCAGACGGAGGTGCTCAAGCCCGAGCAGGCGATCGAGCGCTGGCCGCGCGCCGAGCGCCAGATCCGGCAGGCGCTCAGCACCCTCGAATGACTCTGTTCGCCTGGATCCGTTGGCGCAGAACGGGCCAACTCACCAGGCTTCAGGCCGACTTCGCCTTCAGTTCCTCGAGCTGTTGGCGGGCGCCGGCGATCAGGCAGGAAAGATCGGCGGTCAGCATTACCATGTCGAAGCCACGCTTGACTGCCCCGGCGGCAAAGGGCGCGGCCGCGCAGTGCATAACGCACTTGATGCCGGCCTTGTGAGCGGCGTCGCGAATTTTGTCGCACGTCGCGATGTGCAGCGGATCGGGATTGTCGCCCCGCGGCGGCAGGCCGAGCGCGAACGAAAGGTCGGCCGGCCCGATGTAGACGGCGTCGAGGCCCGGCGTCGCGCAGATCGCGTCCAGATTCTGCAGCCCTTCCCTGGTTTCGATCATTGCCATGACGACGATCTCTTCATTGGCG
>Ga0209066_10003601_pt1 | contig 17526 bp, 18 predicted proteins | sample All_14_2_FD_187198 | JGI IMG/M metagenome (GOLD analysis project Ga0209066, IMG submission 187198) | Freshwater microbial communities in response to fracking from Pennsylvania, USA - Allegheny Zone_MetaG_DW_15 (SPAdes) (version 2) ... | reverse complement strand
ACTATGCTCGTGCCGCGGTCCATCAGGCCAGTGTCAATCTTGAAGCGGGGCCGGCACCGGCTGGAACCATGCCGGTGGTGCTTGGACCGGGCTGGCCGGGCATCCTGTTGCACGAGGCGATCGGGCATGGCCTGGAGGGCGATTTCAATCGAAAGGGCAGTTCCGCGTTTTCCGACCGGATTGGTCAGCAGGTGGCGGCCAAGGGCGTGACCGTGGTTGACGATGGCACGCTGCCGGATCGCCGCGGATCCCTGTCCATCGATGACGAGGGTAACCCGACCGAGCGTACCGTGTTGATTGAAGACGGTATCCTGACCGGCTACATGCAGGACATCATGAATGCGCGCCTGATGGGGGTGGCGCCCACCGGCAACGGGCGGCGCGAGTCCTACGCGCATCTGCCGATGCCGCGCATGACCAACACCTACATGCTGAACGGCGACCGCGATCCGGCCGACATCATCAAGTCGGTCAAGAAGGGCTTGTATGCGGTCAATTTTGGCGGTGGTCAGGTCGACATCACATCCGGCAAGTTCGTGTTCTCCACTGCCGAGGCCTACCTGATCGAGAACGGCAAGGTCACTCGTCCGGTCAAGGGGGCGACGCTGATCGGCAATGGCCCCGATGTGCTGACCCGGGTGAGCATGATCGGTAACGATATGGCGCTGGATCCCGGTGTCGGTACCTGCGGCAAGGATGGGCAGAGCGTTCCGGTCGGGGTCGGCCAGCCGACATTGCGGATCGACGGCCTGACTGTCGGCGGCACGGCCTGACTCCCGGCCTGGAGTTTCCGCCGGAGATCCATGGGTTTCAGGCGCGAGGGTCCGACCCTGTGCGAAAGCGTGCGGGGTCGAGTTGGTGGCGTTGCAGCAGACGGTAGAACTCGGTGCGGTTGCGCGCGGCGATACGGGCGGCATCGGCAACGCGACCGGCAGTCAACTTGAGCAGCCTCACCAGATAGTCGTGCTCGAAACGGATCCTGGCCTCGGTGAAGTTGGGCAAGGGGCATGAGGTCTCGTCCTTGCGGGCCCCGAGTCCGACGCATGAGATCACGCCGCCTCGGCTGAGCGCGCAGGCGTGTTCAATCACGTTCTGCAACTGGCGAACGTTGCCTGGCCAGTCGGCCTGGCACAGTGCGGTCAGTGCGGCTGCGGATAAGCCGCTCAGCGGCTTGCCGTCGCGCTGTGCGATCTGTTTGACGAAATGTTCGGCCAGCAGCGGAATGTCTTCAGTGCGCTCGCGCAACGGAGGCAACTCGAGGCTTACCACCTTGATACGGTAGTACAGATCTTCTCGGAAGCGTCCGCAGGCGCGCTCCTGCTCCAGATTGCGGTGCGTCGCCGAGATGACCCGGACATCGATCGGGCGGTGATGGCTCGTGCCCACTGCGCGTACCGTGCGCTCCTGCAGCACGCGCAACAGCTTGGCCTGCAGGCTGACCGGCATGTCACCGATCTCGTCGAGAAACAGGGTGCCTCCCTCTGCGGCAGCAAACAGCCCCGGATGGCTTCCGGTTGCGCCGCTGAATGCACCGCGGACATGGCCGAAAAGTTCGGATTCCAGCAGACCTTCGGGTATGGCGCTGCAGTTCAGGGCGATGAACGGGGCGCGTGCGCGTTCGCTCTGCTGGTGGATGAACCGCGCCAACAACTCCTTGCCTGTCCCGCTTTCGCCCTGGACCAGTATGCTGGCTTCACTGCGTGCGACGAGTCTCGCCTGGTCGAGCAAAGTCAGCATCGCTTCGTTACGCGTCAGGATGCCGTGTTGCGCGGATGACGGTGTGTGACGGCGTGGCAAGGCCGTATGGACCGTCAGGGCTGCGGCGTCAGAATCGATACGCATGAGTTGGGCCCGCGGTTGAAGGGTTTTATCTGGTGATCCAGGCAGTTTAGGCGGCGGTGTCAGACGGACAGGTAAGCAAGTGCAAGCCGATGTTTCGATCAGGCGGGTGTTGCCGGGGCACGACAAATGAAATTGTATTTGAAGCAATGCTTTGCTGCGATCGGCCGTGATGCATGTCGTCATCAGGCGACGAATGTACCCGCATCGTGATCCGGATCATGCGATTGTTTTTGGAGGAAGTGTGCCAGTGTTTTGATTTTAAATGGTTTTAAACTGTTGGCATGCGCTTTGCAAGAATGGTTTGCCTCCGTCCGGAGGGTCATCACTTGCGAGGAGAAAGCATGTTCAACAAGTCCAGTCCGTTTTCCAAGGCGCCCGATCCGGTTGTGGGTCGCAGCCCTGTAAAGCCTGCTGTCCAGGCGCCTTCAGTTCCGGCTGGCGCGATGGCGGAGTCCGCAGCGGTGCTGTCGCCTGGTCACGACATGGCCCGTGGAGAATCCGTTGCCGGGAAAGGGGGGGCGGCAACACCGACGACAGGCATGGATGAGGGGCGTCCGAGTCGGCTCATTGTCGGTCCGGATGTCAAACTCAAGGGGGCGGAGATCCTGGATTGCGACACCCTGGTCGTCGAAGGGCGGGTCGAGGCGACGATGGACAGCCGGGTGATCCGGATTGCCGAAGCCGGTGCCTTTCATGGCAAGGTGGGTATTGATGTTGCGGAGATTCGCGGTAGTTTCGAAGGTGAGCTGACCGCCCGGCAGCAACTCATCATTCATTCCAGCGGGCGGGTCAGTGGCAAGATCCGCTATGGCCGGATTCTGATCGAGGAGGGAGGCGAAGTGTCGGGAGACGTACAGCCCTTGTCTGCCGCGGAAAAGACACGCTCTACGACTGAGGACAAGCGACCTGCCGAGCCGCGTCAACTGGCTGCGGTTTCCGCCTAGACCGCCGTTGGGCCAGTGTGTCCGGGATCGACCGCACGGTGGCGGGCGGCTGATCCCCGGACAGGGCCTGCCACCGATGCCGTGATCGCGGCCCGGCGCGCCCTCCGTGGTCTGGTGCCCGGTGGTGGGTTCAGTTGGGCTTGGCGCTCGCCTCGTCGGTATTGGCGGCGAGTCGGGCAGCCGACCAGCTCCAGTGCCGCTCCCAGGCGTTCCTGACCAGGTTGGGGTATTCGGCCTTGCCCAGGCTGCCGTTGTAGCGACCCAGTGCGCGGAACAGGTCACCTTTCTCGATATCCAGATAGTGGCGCAGGATGGTACAGCCGTAGCGCAGGTTGGTGCGCAGGTGGAACAGGTTGTCGTCTTCGCGGCCGATGACCTTGATCCAGAACGGCATCACCTGCATGTAGCCGCGCGCGCCCGCGGACGAGATGGCGTATTTGCGGAAATTGCTCTCGACCTGGATCAGGCCGAGGACCAGTTGCGGGTCCAGCCCGGCGCGCGTCGCTTCGTAATGAATCGAGGTGAGCAGTTCGGTGCGGTATGCGGCATCCGGAATGCGCCGCTCCAGGCGCCGCGACATTTCTGCCAGCCATTGCGCCCGCTCGCCCGCGTCCTGGATTGGCAGAATAGGCGCGGCCGCGTCGCTGACCGCCTGATGCAGCGCTGCACGCACGCTGGCGGCCAGCGGTTCATACTGCTGCGCACCCGCCAGTGCCTGGCTGGTTGAGGCGGCGAGTGCGGCGGCAAGCGCGCCTTGTACAAAGGCGCGCTTGAGCAGGACGGACAGCGCGTAACGCATGGTTCAGCCGCGCAGACGCGAGGCGACGAAGCTCGCGGCATCGACGGTGCTGAGCTTGATCTGCTCGCCGTCGCGACGGGCCTGATACTCGATGATGCCTTCCTTGAGACCGCGATCACCAATGGTGATGCGGTGGGGCACACCGATCAGCTCCCAGTCGGCGAACATGACGCCCGGGCGTTCGTCGCGATCGTCGAGGATGACATCGATGCCTGCTTTCACCAGGGTGTCGTAAAGCCGGTTGGCTTCGTCGCGTACTGCCTCCGACTTGCCCCAGCCTACACCGCAGATCACGACTTCGAACGGTGCGATGGCTGCCGGCCAGATGATGCCGCGTTCGTCGTGGTTCTGTTCGATGGCCGCTCCCAGGATGCGGGTGACGCCGATGCCGTAGCAGCCCATTTCGAAGTGCTTGGGTTTGCCATCGACATCGAGGAACGTGGCGTTCATCGCCTGCGAGTACTTGGTGCCAAGGTAGAACACGTGGCCGACCTCGATGCCGCGCTGGATGGCGAGTACGCCCCTGCCGTCGGGCGACGGATCGCCCTCGACCACATTGCGGATATCGGCAACGACATCAGGCTCGGGAAGGTCGCGTCCCCAGTTGGCGCCGGTGTAGTGGAAGCCTTCGTCGTTGGCACCGCAGATGAAATCAGCCATGTTGGCAACGGTACGGTCAGCGATGATGCGAACCGGTTTTTTCAGGCCGATCGGACCGAGATAGCCCGGCTTGCAGCCGAAGTGCTCGATGATTTCGGCTTCGGTGGCGAAGCGGAATCCGGCTTTCAGGCCGTCGATCTTGCCAGCCTTGACTTCGTTGAGTTCATGGTCGCCGCGCACCAGCAGCAGCCATACCGTACTCTTGATGATCTTGCCGTCCTCATCGGTCTCGTCGCTGGCCAGTACCAGCGATTTGACCGTCGTCTGCAGTGGTACCGACAGCAACTCGGCCACCTCGCCGCAGGTGGACTTGCCCGGGGTCGGGGTCTTGACCAGTGCAGTGGTGGCCGCTGAACGCCCGGGCAACAGGGCAAGCGCCTCGGCCAGTTCGATGTTGGCTGCGTAGTCGGAGTCCGGGCAGTAAACGATGGCGTCCTCGCCCGTTTCGGCGATCACCTGGAATTCGTGTGAGCGATCACCGCCAATGGCACCCGTGTCCGCGGCAACAGCGCGGTACTCGAGACCAATACGGTCGAAGATCCGGCCATAGGCGGCGTACATGGCATCGTAGCTGCGCCCGGCGGCGTCGACGTCGCGGTCGAAGGAGTAGCCGTCCTTCATCAGGAATTCGCGCCCCCGCATCACGCCGAAACGTGGGCGGCGTTCGTCACGGAATTTGGTCTGGATCTGGTAGAAGTTCTTGGGCAGCTGACGATAGCTCTTCAGCTCCTGGCGGGCGATGTCGGTGACGACTTCCTCCGACGTCGGCTGCAGTGCAAAGTCGCGGTCGTGGCGATCCTTGATGCGCAGCATCTCGGGGCCCATCTTGTCCCAGCGCCCCGTCTCCTGCCACAGCTCGGCGGGCTGGACCAGCGGCATGGTCAGCTCCATCGCGCCTGCACGGTCGAGTTCGTCGCGAATGATGGCTTCGACCTTGCGGATCGAGCGCAGGCCCATTGGCATGTAGTTGTAGATGCCTGCAGCAACCTTGCGGATCATGCCTGCACGCAGCATCAGCTTCTGGCTGACGACTTCGGCGTCGGAGGGGGCTTCCTTCAGGGTGAACAGGTGAAACTGGCTGGCGCGCATGAGTGTGAAGTGGGTGTGTGTTGGCGAATTTCGCGATTCTAGCTTACGCACCTGCAGCAAGGCAGGTTCTGCGCGCAGGGCGCACTCAGGAACCCCGAAACCGTGGCTGCTTTCAAAGTCCCGGCAAGTGTGAAAAAATCCATCCCAACCAAGACAATTTGAAGGTTTGATCATGCTCGACCGTGAAGGCTATCGCCCGAACGTCGGCATCATCCTTGTCAATACGCGAAATGAAGTGTTCTGGGGCAAGCGTATCCGTGAGCACTCGTGGCAGTTTCCGCAAGGCGGCATCAAGCACGGCGAGACGCCGGAGCAGGCGATGTATCGGGAATTGTTCGAGGAGGTCGGATTGCGCCCGGAGCACGTCAAGATCCTCGGCCGCACACGCGGCTGGTTGCGCTATGACGTTCCCAAGCACTGGATCAAGCGGGAATGGCGCAACACCTATCGTGGACAGAAACAGATCTGGTTTCTGCTACGACTGGTCGGGCGTGACTCGGATGTATGTCTGCGTGCCAGCAACCACCCGGAGTTCGACGCATGGCGTTGGAGCCACTACTGGGTACCCCTCGATGCCGTGATCGAGTTCAAGCGGCAGGTGTATCAACTGGCATTGACGGAGTTGTCCAGGGTGCTGTTCCGCTCCCGGCCTTGCGAGTTGCCGGAGTCCTACCGGCCCGAAGCCTCGCCACCCGCATGAGCGGGTGCGAGGGCGGGCACTGATGCAAGGGAATATCGAGTGTCGTATCTTTCTTTGTTGCGACGGCTGACGGTCGGACTGAGCTGTTCAGTCAGTTGCGCAACGGCCATGGCAGGCTTGCTGGTAGAGGCGGATCCCGAATGGAAGGAGGGCGAGTACGTCTTGCCCGCCGCACCTGCCGAGAAGGGGCTGCGTGCCTTCTTCGTCAGCAGCGCTTCGCCGAACCGGTTCCTGATTGACATGGAGACGCTCACGGTCGATTCGGATGGTGTGGTGCGCTACGTCCTCGTGGTTCGCTCACCCAGTGGGGCCGAGAGCGTCACCTATGAAGGCATCCGTTGCGCAACCCGCGAGCGCCGCATCTATGCCAGTGGTCGCAAGGACGGTAGCTGGTCCGAGTCGAAGAACAGTGCCTGGGCACCGATCGTGGAGAATTCCTACAATCGGCCACGGGCGGCCTTGGCTGGCGATGTGTTCTGCGACGGACCCGCGCCACCGCGCGACCGCCGTGAGGTTCTGCGCCGACTTGATGGCGCGCTCGATTTCATCAATCCAGTTCAGGGGCGACGTCCATGATCGATCAAGCCATTGTCCAGTTCGACCGTGCGTTGCGGACAGTGTTTGCGCCGGCACGTTCGATTCGGCCCATTCCCGGGGATGACGTACCGGACGCCCCACTGGATGACGCGCAGAAGCGCCATGCGGCGGCCTTGATGCGGATCAATCACTGTGGGGAGATCTGTGCACAGGCCTTGTACCAGGGGCAGGCGATGATGTCCTCCGATCCGGTCATCCGCAAGGCGCTGGAGCGTGCTTCGCATGAGGAGACCGAGCATCTGGCCTGGACCGAGCAGCGCATTGCCGAACTTGGCGGGCGCAAGAGTCTGCTCAATCCGCTGTGGTACGGCAGCTCGCTGGCCATCGGCATGCTGGCCGGCAAGTTCGGTGACCGCTGGAATCTGGGCTTTCTGGCTGAAACCGAGCGCCAGGTGGAGGCTCATCTCCACGGACATCTGGATAGCCTGCCGGCCGAAGACCGCAAGTCACGCGCAATCGTCGAGCAGATGAAAGCCGATGAGATCAGTCATGCGGACACCGCACTGAAGCTGGGTGGTCGCGAGCTGCCAACCCCGGTCAAGGCAGCAATGAAGCTGGTCTCCAAAGTCATGACCCGGACGGCGTATCACCTTTGAGGGTACGTCTGATGCGCCCCGTGCTTGGGGCGCACGCGTCTCTCACACTGCTTCGACGATCGTCCATTCATGGGTGATCTCGGCGGTCTTTGCCAGCATGATGGATGCTGAACAGTATTTTTCTGCCGACAGGTGAATGGCCCGCTCGACCGTTTCCGGCTTCAGGTTGCGTCCAGTCACCGTGTAGTGAAAGCGGATGCGGGTGAAGACCTTGGGGTCGGTCTCGGCGCGTTCGGCCTCCAGTTTGACCGAGCAGTCGCTTACGTCCTGACGGCTGCGCTTCAGGATCAGTACAACATCAAATGCCGTGCAGCCGCCTGCGCCGGCAAGCATCAACTCCATCGGGCGGGGTGCCAGATTCCGGCCGCCGGCTTCGGGGGCGCCGTCCATCGTCAGCAGATGCCCCGTTCCTGTCTCGGCCATGAAGGTCATGCCATCGACCCATTTGATGGTGCATTCCATGCTTGTGTTTCTCCGTGGTGATTGCTTGCGCACGACTGGTGCGTCGTGCTGCGATTCTACCCAAGCACGCTATCGGATGTGACGCCTTTGACTGTGCAGGATGTTGCTTTGCAGCATGATGAGAGGTGGATTGAACAAGCCTCTGCTGGGTATCCGTATATATCGACGTGTTTGCCTGGGTGAACCCGCCGCATCGAAGGGTGTTTTGAGGATAAGCAGGTCTAATGTATGAATTAGAATATTTATTGTGCAATGCACAAAAAGTTCTTGTGCTAGCCCGGAGGATGGGGAATAATCCGTCTCAGTCGGATCGCAGATGCGCTGCAGTAGCAGCCCCGATCCAAATCGGTGTCTCCTCCACCCTCCTCCTTTGGTGTGGATTTAACGCAGCCTCTCAGGGGCTGCGTTTTTTTTGATGCGCTTGCCCAGTTGGTGTCATTGCGATTCTTTTGTGGATATGCATTGACAGACAGGTGGCTAAATCTATAAGATTGCGAGCTTTCCGTTTGGTGGCCGGCACGCCAGGCCCGACAAGATCGAGGTTTCTAATGAAAACGTTTTCCGCCAAGCCGCACGAAGTACAGCGCGACTGGTTCGTTGTCGACGGCACGGACAAGGTGCTTGGCCGTCTTGCCTCCGAAGTGGCCCGCCGCCTGCGTGGCAAGCACAAGACCATCTACACGCCGCACGTTGATACCGGTGACTACATTGTTGTGGTCAACGTCGAAAAACTGCGTGTGACGGGTAACAAGGCGCAAGACAAGAAGTACTATCGCCACTCCGGCTACCCGGGCGGTATCTACGAGACCAACTTCACCAAGCTGCAGCAACGCTTCCCCGAGCGCGTGCTGGAAAAGGCCGTGAAGGGCATGCTGCCGAAGGGTCCGCTGGGCTACGCCATGCTGAAGAAGCTGAAGTGCTACGCAGGTGCCGAGCACCCGCATGCCGCCCAGCAGCCCAAAGTTCTCGAGATCTAAGGAGCCATAAATGGCTGTGACTTACAACTACGGTACCGGTCGCCGCAAGACCGCTGTGGCCCGTGTGTTCATCAAGCCGGGTACCGGCAACATCGTCGTCAACGGCAAGCCGGTTGACGAATTCTTCTCCCGTGAAACCGGCCGCATGATCGTGCGTCAGCCGCTGGTGCTGACGGGTAACGAAGGTCGCTTCGACATCATGGTCAATGTCGTCGGTGGCGGTGAGTCGGGTCAGGCCGGCGCCGTGCGTCACGGTATTACCCGTGCGCTGATCGATTACAGCGCAGAGCTCAAGTCGGATCTGCGCACCGCAGGCTTCGTGACTCGCGATGCACGTGAAGTCGAGCGTAAGAAAGTCGGCCTGCGCAAGGCGCGTCGTGCCAAGCAGTTCTCGAAGCGTTAATTTGCGCTTCTGGCTGCAGCAGAAAAAGCCGTCCCGAGGGGCGGCTTTTTTTATTACCGGGTTGGGCGCAGGGGTATGGCGTCCTGCATGATCCGCAATGTCATCGTTCGGTGATGTAGGTGAGCGGGCGGTGGTGCGATAATTGACTTCTGTTGCCGGGTTTGGCGAGGAGAGGACATGATCAAGGTGGGTGTGGTAGGTGGTACGGGATATACCGGCGTCGAGCTCTTGCGTTTGCTCGCGCGTCATCCGGGTGTTCAGCTGACGGCGATCACGTCGCGAGGCGAAGCGGGTATGCCGGTTGCCGACATGTTTCCCAGCCTGCGCCGGCGCGTGGATCTGAAATTCGTTACCCCGCAGGATGCTGCGCTCGAGCAGTGTGATGTGGTGTTCTTTGCGACGCCGAATGGTATTGCGATGAAGCAGGCGGCCGAGTTGGTTGCGGCGGGTGTGCGTGTCATTGATCTGGCGGCAGATTTCCGTATTCGTGATATCGCGGAGTGGGAGAAGTGGTACGGCATGAGCCATGCTGCACCTGATCTGGTGGCAGAGGCGGTTTATGGTCTGCCTGAAGTCAATCGTGACAAGATCCGCACGGCACGAGTGCTGGCCAACCCGGGTTGTTATCCGACCGCGGTACAACTGGGTTTTCTGCCTTTGGTTGAGGCTGGGGTGGTCGAGTTGTCCAGTCTGGTGGCCGACGCCAAGTCGGGTGTGTCGGGTGCGGGGCGCAAGGCAGAGGTTCATACCCTGTTCGCCGAAGCGGCCGACAGTTTCAAGGCCTATGGTGTAGGTGGTCACCGCCATCTGCCCGAGATTCGGCAGGGGCTGGTAAGGATGGCGGGTGATCAGGCTGTCGGTCTGACCTTTGTGCCGCATCTGACGCCGATGATTCGCGGCATTCATGCCACGCTCTATGGGCGCTTGAGCAAGGATGTGGATCTGCAGGCCTTGTTTGAAACCCGCTTTGCCGGGGAGCCGTTTGTTGATGTGATGCCTGCGGGCAGTCATCCGGAGACGCGCTCGGTGCGTGCATCCAACATGTGCCGGATTGCAGTTCATCGTCCTCAAGGGGGTGATACTGTAGTCGTATTGTCGGTGATTGATAACCTGGTCAAGGGTGCTGCGGGTCAGGCTGTGCAGAACATGAACATCATGTTCGGGTTTGACGAGATGCAGGGTCTGGATATTGTGCCCGTCAGTCCCTGATTGGAACTTGTTGCAAGCTTGACGATCTGATTTTGACGTGAACGGGCGGAAGGCGCATGATGCGCCCCTGCGCCTGATTTAGGAGATGACATGAACGCAGCAGTTGAAACCCCCGACATCCTGGTATTTACCGACAGCGCGGCTGGCAAGGTTCGTGAGTTGATCGAAGAGGAAGGCAATCCGGCACTCAAGCTGCGGGTTTTCGTCAGCGGTGGTGGCTGTTCGGGTTTCCAGTACGGTTTCACCTTCGACGAAGAAGTGAACGACGACGACACCGCCTTCGAGAAGAATGGCGTGACCTTGCTGGTGGATCCAATGAGCTATCAGTATCTGGTGGGAGCCGAGATTGACTACACCGAGGGCCTTGAAGGCTCGCAGTTTGTGATCCGCAATCCGAACGCGACCAGCACCTGCGGCTGCGGCTCGTCGTTTTCGGCCTGACCGGTTTTCAGATGTCGATGTAAAAAGGGGCGCGGATGCGCCCCTTTTTTATGCAGTCCTGCATGTGATCAGCAGGACTGCCGGCTCAAGTGGAGATTTCTTCAGCGACTCGCGACCGAAGTTGGCTGATAGTTCAGCAAAGCCAGGCGCTGCAGCAGGGGGTCGGCGCTGCGCTTGAAGGCGGCAAGCTCCTTGCCTTCCAGGCTTTCGACCATTGGCAGGGCGATCTTCATTGGGTCGTGCGCAACGTTGTCGATACGGACTTCGTAGTGCAGGTGAGGGCCGGTGGACCAACCGGTCGAGCCTACATAGCCGATAATGTCCCCCTGGCTGACCGATACGCCTTGCCGAAGCTTGGGGGCGAAGCCATTCAGGTGAGCGTAGGCGGTGGAGAGCTTGCCCCGATGGCGCAGTACAACGAGATTGCCGTAGCCGCCTTGAACGCCAGCAAAACTGACGATGCCGTCGGAAGTGGCCTTGACCGGCGTACCGGTGGGGGCGGCGTAGTCAACGCCGTTGTGGTTGCGCCAACTCTTGTGAATGGGGTGGAGGCGACGGCCAAAGCCTGAGGTAACCCGTGAAAACTCCAGCGGCGAGCGCAGGAATGCCTGGCGCAGGCTGCGGCCGTCCCCGCTGTAATACTGATCCTTGCCGTCAGCGCCGCGATGAAGGACGACCACATGGCGTTTGCCCTGATTCACGAACTCTGCGGCAAGAATGCGACCGGGGCGCATGATCGAGGTCTCATCGATTGTGGATTCATACACCACGCTGAAGGTGTCGCCCTTTCGCAGATCGGTGTGGAAGTCGATTTCGGTGCCGAAAATATCAGCCAGACGGGTGGCGATGCTGTCTGGCAGGCCGACTGCGTCTGTTGCACCGAACAGCGAATGCCGGATGGTGCCGGTGCGCATTTCGACGATTGTGTCGACGGTAATGGCTTCCTGGGTCCGCAACTGGAAGCCTTCGCCTTCGGTGTCGCGCTCCATGGTGAAGCGTCCGCCGGATTGCGACAGGGGCAGGCTGAGGGAGGCGAGGCGGCCGTCGGCATGGACCAGTGCGGTGACCGACCGGCCGGCACGCAACTGGCGCATGGCCTGAGCGCCCTCCGGCGTGCTGCGGACGAAATTCAGGGCTTCGGCGTCATCGATGCCGAGGCGCGAAAAGATGCTCTGGATGGTGTCGCCCGGAAGGATCCGGTCGTCGTGCACAAAGGGCAGATTGGCTTCCGGCGCAACGCTGACTGCGGAGATCTGCAATGGCTCGACAACTTTTTGCGTAGAGGCCGGTGTGACCGACATGGCTTCGGGAACGACAGCTGTTGCGGCAACAACCCCCAGAAGGGAGAGGCTCGCGACACCCGCGATGAGCCACGGACGCTTGCTGCTAACGAGTAAGGACGGCAGTTCGGCTAGAATTCGGGTTTGTCTGACCTGCATGGCTGACCCTGGGCAAAAACTTTTGCGAGTCTAGCAAAGATTGCTGTCATGCCGGTGAAAGAATTTGTGGAGGAATGTAATGTCTGATGTGAAGTCCGCGATCGAGCTGATCAAGCGCGGAACCGACGAGTTGCTGATCGAGGCCGAGCTGGTCGAAAAACTCAAGAGCGGACGCCCGCTGAAGATCAAGGCGGGGTTTGATCCCACCGCGCCGGATCTCCATCTTGGGCATACGGTGCTGATCAACAAGCTGCGCCATTTTCAGGATCTGGGTCACCAGGTGATGTTCCTGATCGGCGATTTCACCGGCATGATCGGTGACCCGAGCGGCAAGAATGCCACCCGGCCGCCGCTGTCGCGCGAGCAGATCCTCGAAAATGCGAAGACCTACCAGGATCAGGTCTTCAAGATCCTGGATCCCGAGAAGACCGAGATCTGCTTCAATTCCACCTGGATGGAAGGCCTGGGTTCGGCTGGCATGATTCGTCTGGCCGCGCAGCAGACGGTTGCCCGCATGCTCGAGCGTGAGGATTTTTCCAAGCGCTACAGCAACAACCAGTCGATCGCGATCCACGAGTTCCTCTATCCCTTGTGCCAGGGTTACGACTCGGTTGCGATGAAGGCCGATGTCGAACTGGGCGGGACCGATCAGCGTTTCAACCTGCTGATGGGGCGCGAACTGCAGAAGCATTACGGGCAGTCGCCTCAGTGTGTGGTCATGGTGCCGTTACTGGAAGGCCTGGACGGCGTCAATAAGATGTCGAAGTCGCTCGGCAACTATATTGGTATTGCCGAGCCGGCCAAGGAGATCTTTGGCAAGACGATGTCGGTGTCCGATACGCTGATGTGGCGCTATTTCGACCTGCTCTCGTTCCGTTCGACGGCGGAGATCGCCGCGCTGCGTGCCGAGGTGGAGGGCGGGCGCAATCCGCGCGACGTCAAGGTCATGCTGGCGCAGGAGTTTGTCGCCCGTTTCCATGGTCAGGCTGCAGCCGAGGCTGCACTGGCCGATTTTGAGGCGCGCTTCCAGCGCAATGCGATTCCCGACGATCTGCCCGAAGTGCGGGTCGCGGTCGGTGAGGGCATGGCGGTGTTTCAGGTGGTCAAGCAGGCGGGGCTCACCGGCACCACGTCGGAGGCCATGCGCATGATCGAGCAGGGTGCGGTCAGGCTCAACGGCGAGCGTGTCGATGACAAGAGCCTGATGCTGGGGGCAGGTGAGACGGTGGTGCTGCAGGTGGGCAAACGCAAGTTTGCAGCCGTCGTGCTCGAATGATCGTGCCGGGACTGAAAGCACGTTGTCCGGGCACGCTGCGGTGAGCCGGCGCGCTTCACGCCCGATTGGGGTGTTCGATTCGGGTGTCGGCGGTCTGACTGTGGTGCGCGCGCTGATGGAGCGCTTACCGCTGGAGGATATCGTCTATTTTGGCGATACCGCCCGGGTGCCCTATGGGGTCAAGTCGGTGGCCACGATCGAGCATTTTACCGCGCAGATCACCGATTTCCTGCTGCAGCAGGACGTCAAGATGCTGATCGTCGCCTGCAACACCATGGCGGCCGTGGCCTCGAGGGTGGTAACCGAGCGTGCTGGCGATATTCCGGTGATCGACGTCATCGAGGCTGGGGCGACGGCGGCGGTTGCGCAGTCGCCCGGTGGGCGTATTGGGGTGATCGGTACGCCGACCACGATCAACAGCAATGCCTACGCGCGTCGAATGCATGCGCTCGATGCGGGCGTGCGGGTCTACTCGCAGGCGTGTCCACTTTTTGTGCCGCTGGTGGAGGAGGGCTGGCTGGACCATCCGGTGACACGGATGACCGCGCAGGAATACCTGCGGCCGGTGCTGGCGGAGGAGGTGGGCAGCCTGGTGTTGGGTTGTACCCACTATCCGCTGCTCAAGCCTCTGCTGCGCGAGGTGGCGGGAGCGGGGGTGCGTCTGATCGATTCCGCCGTAACCACCGCCGAACTGGCCGCGGCCAGCCTGCAGGCCTCGGGGTTGGCTCAGACGGCAGGTGGCGCGGCCCGATATCGTTATGTGGTCACCGATGTCCCGCTGCGCTTCCAGACCATCGGCGAGCGTTTTCTGGGACGGTCGCTGGGCGAGGTCGAGCGGGTGGATTGGTAGGCTGGGTGGCGGGTGTGTTCAGCCTGGACCGGTGGCGACGGGTCGGTGCGGGTCGGCACACCATTCACTCCACGACCCGGCGTAGAGCCGGGAGCCGGAAAGGCCCGCGGCTTCCATTGCCAGCAGGTTATGGCAGGCCGTCACGCCTGAGCCGCATTGATGGACGACGCGATGGGGATCCAGACCGCCGAGCAGGGTGCCGAAATCCTCACGCAGTACCGACGCCTGCTTGAAGCAGCCATTGGTGTCGAGATTGTCGCGGAAGAAGCGGTTGATGGCCCCCGGAATATGCCCGCCGACCGGATCCAGGGTTTCATTTTCACCACGATAACGGTCGGGGCTGCGGGCATCAACGATCAGCATGTCTGGTCGGCCAAGGTGAGCCAGCACGGTGGCTGCGTCCACCCGGCACGGTTGCAGGCACAAGGTGTAGCTGGTGGGCCGGGCTTGCGGCACGAGGTCGGTCAGTGCCTGGGCTTCACGCCCCCAGGCTTGCAGGCCGCCGTCGAGCACGGCAACACGGTGGTGCCCAAGCCAGCGCATCATCCACCATAAGCGGGCGGCGAACATGCCCCCCGCGTCATCGTAGGTGATCACCTGGGTATGGTTGCCGATTCCGCAGGCAGAAAGGCGGGCGGCCAGTGCGGCCGGGTCGGGCAGTGGGTGGCGTCCGTTCCGACCGGTTTTCGGGCCGCTGAGATCTTGGTCCAGATCAAGGTGGAATGCACCTGGGATGTGGGCACGTGCGTAGGCTTCGCGGCCAAAATCCGGATTGGCGAGATCGAAACGGCAATCGACGATCACCCAATCGGGATCATGCAGGCGCTGCGCCAGATCGCGCGCTCCGATCAGGTTTGCATACGAGGCACTCACTAGGCAGCCTCCGCAGCGGTGCCGAGCCAGTTGCGGGCGTCTTCCTCGAGGCTGAACACCTGCACTTCGGCATCGACGAACAGCTGTGACACCCACGCACTCCAGGTGACCCATTGGTCTTCGGTCAGGATGGCGATGCGGCGGAAGTCATGTGCATGCTGGCGCGAGAACTTGATCTCCTCCCAGGCGAGATCGAGCGTGAATCCTGCCATCTCGCGCAGATCGAACAGCAGATCGACCTGTCCGCCAAACTTGATCTTGTAATTGACCAGTTCCTCGAACTCGCGGTAATCGGCCAGCGTGAACTCGCCGAATACGGTGATGGCAACCTGATTGCCGGTGTGGTCGGTGCTGATCATGACAGTCTCCGTACGGTCAAGATGACGGCTCCACTATAGCCCTGGACGCCGCCGGGCTCAATCGCTGGCGCGCGTGCGCGAGGCCAGCGAGACGGCGATGCCGCTGGCAATGATCAGCCCAATTGCCAGCCATGCCGACAGCGGCAGGGTTTCGTCCCAGATCAGCATGCCGAACAGGCTGGCAAAGATCACCGTGCTGTAGCTGAAGGCAGCTGAGACCACCGTCTTGCCCAGACGATAAGAGCGCGTCATCGCCAGTTGCGCGAGTCCGCCGAACAGGCCGACGCCGATCAGTATCGCCAGCCCTTCACCGTCGGGCAGGTGCAATGCGTCGGCCAGCGCCCATCCGGCACCGAGTGCGGTGGTGACCGTCGAAAACCAGAACACCGTACGGATCTCGGGCTCTCCCGCCTTACCCAGTTCGCGCACGCTGATGTAGGCGAGGCTTGCGATCAGTCCGGCGCCCAGGCCCACGACGGCGCCCAGCCACTGTCCGGGTTGCAGGGTGGGGCGAAGCAACAGGACCACACCGGCAAAGCCGATCAGTACAGCAAGTGCTGCGCTGGGGCGCAGGCGCTCGCCGAACAGCAGCACGAGCAGGATGGCGACGAAGATCGGTGAGGTGTAGCTCAGGGTGGCGGCAGTCGCCAGTGGCAGCAGGCCAATGGCAAAGAAGTAGCACATCAGCGCGATCGAGCCCGAGACGCTGCGTGACAGCTGCATGCGCCAGTGCGGCGTGCGCAATGACACCTTGGCGGCGCGGGCGGCCACGAGCATCATCAGCAGGCTGATGAAGCCGCGATAGAACACCAGCTCGCCAGTGGAAAAGCGTGCTGCGCCCAGTTTTACGCAGACGCCCATGCAGGCAAACAGAAAACTGGCGATGATCATCCACAAGGCGGGCATGTCGGCGTGTTGCAGTGCAATGAACAGCCTGCCATTGAAACATACTGCGGCACATCATGCGATTGCCCTGTTCAGCCGGGCGACAAGGGTCTAACCTTGGTCCAGATGCATTTCGGGAGTGAAGGATGGCTCATGTCCTTGCCCTGGATCAGGGTACGACCAGCTCGAGAGCGATGATCTTCGATGACGCCGGGCGGGTATGCTCCAGCGCGCAGCGCGAGTTGACGCAGCACTATCCGCAGCCCGGATGGGTGGAGCACGATCCGCACGAGATCCTCTCAAGCCAGTTCGATTGTGCCCGCCAAGCCATCGCGATGGCCGGGCTTAAGGCAGGTGATATCGCTGCAATCGGCATTGCCAATCAGCGTGAAACCACCGTGTTGTGGGAGCGTGCGACCGGCCGGGCGCTGGCGCCCGCCATCGTCTGGCAGGACCGGCGCACGGCGCAGCGCTGCGAGCAGTTGCGCGCGCAGGGCTGGAGCGCGCTCGTACGCGAGCGCGCCGGGCTCGAGATCGATCCGTATTTCTCAGCCACCAAGCTGGCCTGGCTGCTCGATCGGCTGCCGGATGCGCGTGTGCGGGCCGAGCGCGGCGAGCTTGCCTTTGGCTCCATCGACAGCTGGCTGCTGTGGCACTTGAGCGGCGGGCGGCTCCACGTCACCGATGCGAGCAATGCCTCCCGGACCCTGCTCTACGATCTGCAGGCACGCAATTGGGGTGCGGTCTTGCTTGACTGCTTCGGTATTCCTGCGTCGGTGTTGCCGACCGTGGTCGATAGTATCGGCCAGTGCGGAGAGACCGACCCCGAAGTGTTCGGTGCAGCGATTCCGATGACTGGCATCGGTGGCGATCAGCAGGCCGCTACATTCGGGCAATGCTGTTTTTCGCCTGGCATGGCAAAAAATACCTACGGAACCGGCTGCTTCTTGTTGATGAATACCGGGCACGAGGCGGTGGTCTCCCGGCATCGTCTGCTGACGACCGTGGCCTGGGCATCGGCGGGTGAGGTTTGCCATGCGCTTGAGGGCAGTGTGTTCATGGGTGGGGCGGTGGTGCAGTGGTTGCGCGATGGTCTGGGCGTGATCGAGCGTGCCGCCGATGCCC
>Ga0209066_10003600_pt1 | contig 17529 bp, 15 predicted proteins | sample All_14_2_FD_187198 | JGI IMG/M metagenome (GOLD analysis project Ga0209066, IMG submission 187198) | Freshwater microbial communities in response to fracking from Pennsylvania, USA - Allegheny Zone_MetaG_DW_15 (SPAdes) (version 2) ... | reverse complement strand
GAATGGGCAGATGATTGCGCTGAGGTGCGGGTTCTGGACCCGAGGGTGAGGACAATCCATCTGCCCAACGGGGAAACCCCGAAACTCAAGCATGGCACTGCTCAAGCCTGAAGCAAGACATACAAGGATGAGGGAAGTGTAGTGTAGTAATAGCCCGCATCCTGAGGAGCATCGCAGATGCGTCTCGAAGGAGCGCGCGCGCCGATTGGGAGTGTTTGCCGTGACCCTCGACATCAAATCGGAATCCAGGCTGTTCGGCGGGACGCAGCGCGTCTATCGCTTTCAAAGTGCGGCCTGCGACTGCCCGATGGAATTCGCGGCCTATCTTCCGCCCCAGGCGGAGGAGGAGCCGTGTCCGGCCCTGTTCTGGCTGTCGGGCCTGACCTGCACCTGGGAGAATTTCACGGTGAAGGCGGGCGCGCAGCGTCTGGCTTCCGAGCTGGGCCTTGTCATCATCGCGCCCGACACTTCCCCGCGGGGCGAAGGTGTGGCGGATGTGGAAGCCTGGGATTTCGGCAAGGGCGCGGGTTTCTATCTCGATGCAACCCAGGCCCCCTGGTCGGCACACTATAAAATGGAAACCCATGTGACGGAGGAATTGCCCGCCGTCCTTTCCGGAAAGCTGCCGGTGGATATGAGCCGGATCGGCGTTGCGGGCCACTCCATGGGTGGCCATGGTGCATTGACGCTGGCCATGCGTCATCCCGAATTGTTCGTCAGCCTGTCGGCCTTTGCGCCCATCGTGGCGCCGAGTCAGGTTCCCTGGGGGCAGAAGGCGTTTCAGGGTTATCTGGGCGATGATCCGGCTGCGTGGGCGGAGCATGATGCCTGCGTGCTGGCCCGGTCGCGCGGCTGGGCGGGCGATATTCTGATCGACCAGGGCACGGCCGATACCTTCCTGGAGCGGGAGCTGAAACCGCATCTGTTCGCCCAGGCCTGTGCGGAGGCCGGAATTGGTCTGACGCTGCGCCTGCAGCCGGGCTATGATCATTCCTATAACTGCATGGCGAGCTTCATCGACGACCATCTGCTCTGGCATGCGGAACGGCTCGGCCTCTGACCGGGGCGCACAAAACAAAACAGGCGGGAGGATGCGCGGATCATGGCGGACGGACGGGCGGCGGCGCTGATGCGCTCAGGCGGGAAGGCCATCGGAATTTTCATATCGACCGAGGGCATCCTCTCCACGGAAGCCGTGGCGCGGGCGGGCTATGATTTCCTGCTGATCGACAGCCAGCATGGTGCAGCCAATCCGGCCAGCCTGATCGGCCAGATCCAGGCCGCCGGCCTGGGCGGTGCCAGCCCCTGGGTGCGCATTCCCTGGAATGACCCGGCAGCCGCCATGCGCGCGCTCGACAGTGGCGCGGAAGCGGTGATCTGCCCCATGATCGAAACGGTGGAGGATGTGGAGCGCTTCGTGGGCGCCTGCCGCTATCCTCCGGTCGGCTATCGCAGTTTCGGCCCGTTTCGTTCCATGATGGTGGAGGGCGGCCCGCGCGAAGGCTTCGAGGCGCGCTGCAATGCAGGCCTGCTGGCCATCGCCATGATCGAAACGCTGAAGGCGCTGGAGAATGTGGAGGCGATTGCCCGCGTGCCGCATCTGTCCGGCCTGTATATCGGTCCCAGCGATCTGGGGGCCGTGCTGGGCACGGGGGCCTATGCCATCCCTGCCGACCCCAGGGTCTATCAGGCCTTTGACCGGGTGGTTGCCGCGGCAAAGGCGGCCGGCATTCCCGCCGGCGTGCATTGCGGCGATGCGGCGATGGCCCGCGCCATGCTGGAGCGGGGCTTCGCCTTCGTCACGGTCGCGACCGACCTTGTGCTGCTGTCGCAGGCCGCCAGGGCATGGCTGGATGCCGTGAAAAAGGGCTAGAGCATGCTGCCGATCTCCATCGCCCCGGCGCGCGGGCACAGGCGTCTGATCGTCGACGGCGTGATGCTGGTCGATACCAGCCATGCGCTGATTCTTTCGGAACAGGGGCGCGGCCCCGTGCTCTATGTGCCGCGCGGCGATGTCGCCATGCAGCATCTGGTGGCGCATGACCGGCGCACCCATTGCCCGTGGAAGGGAGAGGCCGCGCATTTTTCCGCCGAATTGCCGCGGCGCCGGGTGGAGATTGCGGCCTGGTCCTATGAAGACCCCTTGCCGGCGGTGGCGGGTATCGCCGGCCATCTTGCCTTCTATCTCACCAATCTGGCGGCGGAATTCCAGGACGGCTGAAATCCAGCGCCCGTCACCGCGGTTCTTTTCTGTCACGGAACCGGTGTTTTCTGAATCAGAGATTGCGTGACCCGCCCTCTGCCGCTAGAAAGCGCCGATTTCGCCGGACCCGGACACACTAGGGAGCATAAGATTATGCGCGTCTATTACGACCGCGATGCGGACGTGAACCTGATCAAGACCAAGAAGGTCGTCATCGTGGGCTATGGCAGCCAGGGCCATGCGCATGCCGCCAATCTGCGTGATTCCGGCGTGAAGGACATCGCGGTCGCGCTGCGTCCGGGCTCGGCCACGCGCAAGAAGGCCGAAGGCGCGGGTTTCAAGGTGATGGACCCGGCCGAGGCCGCCAAATGGGCCGATGTGGTCATGATGCTGACCCCGGACGAGCTGCAGGCCGACATCTATGCCGGTGAGCTGGCCGCCAATATGAAGCAGGGCGCGGCCCTGGCTTTCGCGCATGGTCTGAATGTGCATTTCAATCTGATCGAGCCGCGCGCCGATTTGGATGTGTTCATGATCGCGCCGAAGGGTCCCGGTCATACCGTGCGCTCCGAATACCAGCGTGGCGGCGGCGTGCCGACCCTGGTGGCGGTGCATCAGAATGCGTCCGGCAATGCGCTGGATCTGGCGCTGTCCTATGCCTGCGCCAATGGCGGCGGCCGGGCCGGCATCATCGAGACCTCCTTCAAGGAAGAATGCGAGACCGATCTGTTCGGTGAGCAGGTCGTGCTCTGCGGCGGTCTGGTGGAACTGATCCGGGCTGGCTTCGAAACCCTGGTCGAGGCGGGCTATGCCCCCGAGATGGCCTATTTCGAATGCCTGCATGAAACCAAGCTGATCGTGGACCTGATCTACGAGGGCGGCATCGCCAACATGAACTACTCCATCTCCAACACTGCGGAGTATGGCGAGTATGTCACCGGTCCGCGCATCATCACGGCCGAGACCAAGGCGGAAATGAAGCGCGTGCTGGAAGATATCCAGTCCGGTCGCTTCACGCGCGACTGGATGCTGGAAAACAAGGTGAACCAGGCCTCCTTCAAGGCCACCCGCCGCCGCAACAACGCCCATCCGATCGAGGAAGTGGGCGAGCGCCTGCGTGCGATGATGCCCTGGATCAAGGAGAAGGCTCTGGTGGATAAGAGCCGGAACTGAGCATCGGGCTACACCTGATTGACAGAAATGGGGAAAGCGGGCTGCTCAAGCCCGCTTTTTTCCTTTCGCCCCAGGGCGTGCCGGGCTATAGGGGATGCGCCGGTTGCGGTGGGGGAAGTGATTCGTTGGATAGATTTCCCACCGGCGCGGCTTACGGCCTCTAATCTTCTGCAATCCTTGAGAAAAATCAGGGTATTGCGCAAATTTGCAGGCTGGGTGATGGTGGCTGCTGTGGTCTTGGTCGAAGGGGTGGCTGGCCACGCGGCGCGGTTGAGATGAAGGCACTGCCTCGGGGCGAAGGTCGCGTTCTGGGACGATTGCCAAAGCTTGCTACGGAATGGACAAGGCATGTTCTCCGGTCTCCTCGGTTTTCTTTCTTCCGACATGGCCATCGACCTCGGGACAGCGAATACGCTGGTCTATGTCAAGGGCCGTGGCATTGTGCTCAATGAACCCTCGGTGGTCGCGATCGCCGATGTGAAGGGCAAGAAGCAGGTCCTCGCCGTGGGCGATGAGGCGAAGATGATGCTTGGCCGTACGCCGGGTAACATCCAGGCCATTCGTCCGCTGCGGGATGGCGTGATTGCGGACTTTGAGGTCGCGGAGGAAATGATCAAACATTTCATCCGCAAGGTTCACAACCGCCGTTCCTTCGCCAGCCCCAAGATCATCGTCTGCGTGCCATCGGGCTCAACCGCGGTTGAACGCCGCGCCATCCAGGAATCGGCCGAAAGTGCCGGCGCCCGGCAGGTCTTCCTGATCGAGGAGCCCATGGCTGCCGCGATCGGGGCGGGGCTTCCGGTGACGGAGCCGACCGGGTCCATGGTGGTGGATATCGGTGGCGGCACGACCGAAGTCGCGGTGCTGTCGCTGGGCGGTATCGTCTATTCCCGCTCGGTGCGTGTCGGCGGCGACAAGATGGATGAGGCGATCATCGCCTATATCCGCCGCAATCATAATCTGCTGGTCGGCGAAAGCTCGGCGGAACGCATCAAGAAGGAAATCGGCTCGGCCTGCCCGCCGGAAGATGGCGATGGCATGACCATGGAAATCAAGGGCCGGGACCTGATGAATGGTGTGCCGAAGGAGCTGGTGATTTCCGAACGGCAGATCGCGGAGAGCCTGGCGGAGCCGGTCTCGGCGATCGTGGAGGCGGTGAAGGTCGCGCTCGAACAGACCCCGCCAGAACTGGCGGCGGATATTGTCGATAAGGGTATCGTGCTGACCGGGGGCGGCGGCATGTTGCGGAACCTGGATCAGGTTCTGCGTCGGGCGACCGGTCTTCCGGTGTCCATCGCCGATGATGCCCTGTCCTGCGTGGCGCTTGGTACGGGGCGCTGCCTGGAAAACATGAAAGTTCTTAAGCAGGTGTTAATCGATCAGCAATAAAAGGGTTAAAGACGGAAACGACCATGCGGCCCGTGGCGGTGGACAACGGGCGCATGTCCAAGGGAGTGGGGCGGACCGGTGAAGCAGCGGCAGAGCACGGTCGGACGATTGGCGCAGCCTTTGCGCACGCTGGCGCAGAAATTTGCGTTCGGCTTTTTCGTCGTCGCCTCTATTGGACTGTTGTTGGCCGGAAGGGCCGATCCTGAGCTGTTTGAGCGGACCCGGATGGGGGTCGTTGATTTTGCCGCGCCCCTGCTGAATGCCGTTTCCCGACCCATCGAAACCGCGCGCGACATGGTCGGCGAAGCGTATAGCATGGTGGAATTGCGGGCGGAGAATGCGCGGCTGCGCGACGAGAACGAGAGGCTGCTGGCCTGGCTGGAAACGGCGCGGCGCTTGGAGCTGGAAAACCAGCAGCTGCGCGCGCTGACCGAATTCCATCCCGCCGGGGCAAAGCGTTATCTGGCGGGCCGGGTGATCGGGTCGACGGGTCCTTTCCTGCGCAATGTGATTGCCGCCATCGGGTCCGATGACGGCGCGGCCAGGGGGCAGGCGGCGGTGGTGGGCCGTGGTCTGGTTGGCCGGGTTGCCGCCGTAGGCCGGCGTTCCGCCCGTGTGCTGCTGATCACGGATTTGAACAGCCGCATTCCGGTGATGATTGAATCCACGCGCGATAGGGCCTTGCTGGCCGGCGATAACAGTCCCACGCCAAAACTGCTCTATCTCAACACCACCAATGGCGCGAAAGTGGGCGACCGGGTCATCACCTCGGGCCATGGCGATGCCTTCCCGCCGGGTATCCCCGTTGGCGTGGTGGAAGGAATTTCGGAGTCCAGCATCCGGGTGCGGCCTTTCGCCGATCTGGAGCGGCTGGACTATCTGCGGCTCGTGGATTACGGCTTGTCGGGTGTTCTGACCGAACCAATGGATCAGGCGACCGGACCCTGAGACGGGAAAGCAGGTTGATTTCGGACTGGAAATCCGCTGACGCCATGCCCGGAATGCTAGCCGCTGCAGATTCTGAACCTGAATGTCGATTGGCCGCGAAATGCAATATGGACTGTTCGCGCGATTGGACCACGCGTCCCGGTCACTGACGCCCAGCCTCAGTGCAGTCGGAGTCGTGCTGATCGAGGCCGTTCCGTGGTATGTTCCCGAGATCGGGCGGGTGTCGCCTGCCCTGGGTCTGATGTGCGTCTATTACTGGGCGATCCACCGGCCCGATCTGTTTCCTGCCTCCGCGGTGTTTTTGGCAGGGCTATTGCATGACGTGCTGGCGGGTGGGTCGATCGGCCTGTGGGCCTTCCTGTATCTGGTTGCCTATGGTGTCGCCGGGTCGCAGCGCGTTTTCTTCAGCGGGAAATCCTTCCCGGTGGTGTGGTGGGGCTTCATGATGGTAGCAGCCGCAGTACATGCGACGGATTGGCTGGCCACCCTGATCCTGGCGGCAGCCCCGGTCAGTCCCTGGCCGGCAATCTTCTCCTATTTCCTGTCGGTGGCGGCCTATCCGATCCTGGCTGCCCTGCTGGTGCTGTTGCACCGCACGACGCCGCGGGCGGGAGCGAGCCGGTGAATCCGGAAAAGACCCGCTACGGCCTGTTTTCCCGACGCGCCGCCTTCATCGCGGGTGGCCAGGTCCTGCTGCTGGGCGGGCTTGCCTCGCGCATGTATTACCTTCAGGTCGTAGAAGGTGATAAGTATCAGACGCTGGCGGAGGACAACCGCATTTCCATGCGGCTGCTCGCCCCGACGCGCGGCATGATCATCGACCGGAACGGAGAGTTCCTGGCGATCAATGTGGAGAATTACCGCGTCGTCATCGTGCCGGAGCAGGCCCAGAATCTGGACGAGACGCTGGGCCGCCTGTCGCGCATCATCAAGCTGGAGCCGCACGATATCGCGCGGGTGGAGCGCGAGGCCGCCCGCAGGCGTGCCTTCGTGCCCCTGACCGTGCGGGATAATCTGAGCTGGGAGGAGGTCAGCCGTATCGGCGTCAACACACCGGATCTGCCGGGCGTGAATATCGATGTCGGCCTGACCCGCCACTATCCCTATGCGGCCGAGATGGGCCATCTTGTCGGCTATGTCGCCGCGGTGTCGGAAAGCGACATGACCGGCGATCCGGTGCTGGAACTGCCGGGCTTCCGGATCGGCAAGAACGGGGTGGAGCGTACCTTCGACGAGATGCTGCGCGGCAAGGCTGGCACCTCCCAGGTCGAGGTGAACGCCGTTGGACGCGTGATCAAGGAGTTGTCGCGCCAGGATGGCCAGACGGGCGAGACGATCAAGCTGACCGTGGATATGCGTCTGCAGGAATTCGTGTCGAACCGCGTGGCGGACCAGAATTCCTGTTCCGTCGTGGTCATGGACTGTCATACCGGGGCCGTACGCGCCTTGGTGTCGAAACCGTCCTATGATCCGAACGCCTTTACCGAAGGGCTGGATCAGGCGACCTGGAAGGCGCTGGTGGAAAACCCCTATGCGCCCCTGTCGAACAAGGCCATCGCCGGTCAATACGCGCCGGGATCGACCTTCAAGATCGCGGTGATGGCAGCCGCGCTGGAGGAGGGGCTGAAGATAGACCATTCCGTCTATTGTCCGGGCTATCTGGAATTCGGAAACCGTCGGTTTCATTGCTGGAAGCGCCATGGCCATGGCGAGATGGACATGATCGATGGCTTCCGGCAGTCCTGCGACGTCTGGTATTACGAGGTGGCGCGGCGGCTTGGCATTGATGCGATCGCGGCCATGGCGCGCAGGCTGGGGCTGGGACAGCCTGCCGGGATCGAGCTGGTTGGCGAACGGCCTGGGTTGATACCGGATCGCAACTGGAAGCGGGCCACGATGGGGGAGCCCTGGCATCCGGGTGAAACGCTGGTAGCGGGCATCGGGCAGGGATATATCCTGACCACACCGCTGCAATTGGCGGTGATGACCGCGCGCGTCGTCAATGGCGGCAAGGCGGTGGTTCCGCATCTGGCGGAAAGCATCCTGCATCAGGATGGTGTGGAAGAACCGGTTGCACCGGATTTCCCGTCGCTTGGGCTCAAGCCCTCGACCCTGAAGGTGATCCGCGATGCGCTGGACGAGACGGTGAACACCCAGCGCGGTACCGCCTATGGAAGTCGTATTCATGATCCGGCTCTGGCCATGGGCGGGAAGACGGGAACGGCACAGGTGCGCCGCATTACCAAGGCGGAGCGCGACACCGGCGTGCGCGACAATAAGGAACTGCCCTGGCATCTGCGCGACCATGCGCTGTTCGTAGGGGCCGCCCCGATCCGCGATCCGCGCTTCGTCTGCGCGGTGGTGATCGATCATGGCGGTTCGGGTTCGGCCGCGGGCGGGCCGGTCGCACGCGACGTTCTGTTGAAGACCCAGGAATTGTTCGCCGGTCAGGTTTCCGCCATGCCGCGCGACGGTGAAGGGAAGGCCGGCTGATGCTGCGCGCGACGTCCCGGCTGAAGGCCAATCCGGAACTGACCCTCTGGTCGCGGATTCTGGGGCTGAACTGGACGCTGATGGCGCTGATCACCATGGTGTCCAGTGTCGGCTTCGTCATGCTCTATTCCGCGGCCAAGGGCTCGTTCGACCCCTGGGCATCGCGCCAGATGATGCGCTATGCGATCCTGTTCGCCATGATGATCGTGATCGCGCTGGTCGATATCCGGGTCTGGCTGCGCTACGCCTATCCTTTCTATTTCCTGATTCTTGGCCTGCTGCTGGCGGTGGAAATCGCCGGCGATATCGGCATGGGCGCGCAGCGCTGGATCGATCTGGGCCTGATTCGGCTGCAGCCATCCGAATTGATGAAGGTTGCCCTGGTTCTGGCGCTGGCGCGCTACTATCACGGCCTGACCCAGGATCAGGTGGGACGGTTGTCTGCGCTGACCCTGCCGGCGGTGATGATCGCCCTGCCCGTCGCACTGGTGCTGCGCCAGCCGGATCTGGGAACGGCCGTGATGCTGGCGGGCGGGGGAATCGCCATCTCTTTCCTGGCAGGGGTCCGGCTATGGATTTTTCTGCTGGGCGGGGTGGCGATGGTCAGCAGCCTGCCGATTGCCTGGAATCTGATGCATGATTACCAGCGTCGGCGCGTGCTGACGTTCATCAACCCGGAATCCGATCCGCTCGGCGCGGGCTATCACATCATGCAGTCGAAGATCGCGCTCGGCTCCGGCGGCATTTTCGGCAAAGGGCTGATGGGCGGCACACAATCCTATCTGAATTTCCTGCCGGAGAAGCAGACCGACTTCATTTTCACCATGCTGGCCGAGGAATACGGGCTGGTGGGCGGGGTGTTTCTGCTGGCGCTCTATGGTATGTTGCTGCTCTACGGGCTGTTCATCTCGCTGCGAAGCCGCAATCAGTTCGGGCGGCTGCTCGGCATGGGCGTGACCTTCACCTTCTCGCTCTATGTCTTCATCAACGGCGCCATGGTGATGGGGTTGATCCCGGTCGTGGGCGTGCCGCTGCCCCTGGTGTCCTATGGCGGTACGGCGATGATGACGGTGCTGATCGGCTTCGGCCTGCTGATGAATGTCTATATCCACCGCGATATTCAGATCGGCCGTACCGGCAGCGGGATGATGGAATAACCCGCAAGCAAGGGCGAAGCCCGCCGGATTTGCGGGTAAAACCTCCGCCAAGCAAGGGCGAAGCCCGCCGTCCGTCTTCGTCCTCAGCCGCCCAGGATCAGCACCAGAATGCCGCCGACGATCAGGGCGGTGCCCAGGATTTCGATGGGCAGGGCCTTTTCCTTGAACCAGAGCACCGAGACCAGGAAGGTAAACACCAGTTCGATCTGTCCCAGCGCGCGGACATGGGCGGCCGATTCGAAGGTCATGGCGGTGAACCAGCCGGCGGAGGCGAGCATGCCGGCCATGCCGACCGGCAGGGTCTTACGCCAAGCTCCCAGCACGGCGGCCACGGTTCCCGGCCGCATCACCGCCAGCCAGGCACCCATGGAAAAGGTCTGGAACCAGGTGACGCAGGCCAGCGTCACCGCAGCGGCGAGCCAGGCGGAGGGTTCCGACAGCGCCAGCGCGCCCGCGCGATAGCCGACGGCGGATATGGCGAAACAGCTGCCGGAAGCAACGCCCAGAAGGGCTGCCCTGTCCCGGATCAGATCGCGCAATCTCAGCCCTTCGGCGCGGGCGCCGGCCATCATCATGACCCCGACCACGCTGACCGCGATGCCGATCAGCGCCGGCACGGTCAGCGTGTCGCCGATCAGCACCAGACCGACCAGGGCCACCTGTGCCGTTTCCGTCTTGGAATAGGCCGTGGCGACGGCGAAGCTGCGATGCCGGAAGGCTGCGATCAACAGGATTGTCGCCAGGATCTGCATGACGCCGCCCAGCGCGGCCCAGCTGGCGAAGCTCCAGTTCAGGGTCGGAAGATGACCGTGAAACCATCCCAGGCTCAGGCAGTAGAGCGTAGCGAAGGGGGCGGCGAAGACGAAACGGGCATAGGCGGAGCCGAACGTCGTCAACCCGGCCTGCAGGTGCTTCTGCAGGGCCGAGCGCAGGTTCTGAAAGAAGGCTGCCGCCAGGGTAATGGGTATCCACGCGTCCATGGCGGCATGGGTAGCCGCTTTCCCGACCCTGCGAAAGCGCGATCAGGACCCTGGCGGATATCAAATGCTGTGCCTGGAGCGTTGGGCGTTCAGCGTGTGGCGGCTACGGCCACGCCCGCGCCGATCAGCACCGTGCCTGCGGCGCGATTGGCGCGGCGCAGGATCGCTGGGGTACGCAGCAGCCCGCCGGCCCTGGCCGCTAGAAGGACATGGCCACCAATCACGACCGCTTCGACGGCCAAAATGGTCAGGGCCAGGATCGCGAACTGGCGTGGCGTCAGGCTGGCGGTCACGACATGCGGCAGGAGCGCCAGATAGAATAGCGGCATCTTTGGGTTGCCCAGATTGAGTGCCACACCGGTCGCGAACGAAGCCAGATGGCCGCGCCCGGATGGCGGGACCTGCTTGCCGGGCGGGGTGATGGGCGCAAGCCAGAGCCGAACCCCCATCCAGACCAGATAGGCCGCGCCCGCATAACGCAGCAGGGTCATGGCGGTGCCCATCTCCGCAGCCAGCAGGGACAGACCAAAAGCAGCCAGGGTCAGGAACACCAGTATGCCCGTGACGGTGCCCAAGCCATAGGCGATACCGGAGCCTGCGCCATGGGTGATCGTGCGCGCGACAATGGTCACATTGTCGGGACCAGGGCTGGCAGCGAAGACGGAAAAGGCGGCGGTGAAGGCGATCCAGGTTGGAAAATCCATCGGCCAAACATCCCCACTACGTGCGTTTGGGCGAGCTTATTCCAATTGCCCGGCAGCAGCATAGGGCGGTGCGCTGCAGCGATCAGCTTCCGTTCAGGCTGTCCCAGAATTCCTCATTGCTGCGCATCTGAATCTCCCGATGATGCCAGGTCAGGCAGGTCGCTTCGGAGGCCAGTGCGCCACGTTCGACCATGGCGCTGCATTCCTGCCAGATGGCTTCGACCCGCGCCCTGCTTTCCGACGGCACGCCATGCCGCCCGGGACCGGCACCGTCCTCGACCTGCCCTTCCATCGCTTCACGCAGGCCGCTATCGGCTGGGCCATGCGTCGACGACTGGCCGATCAGGGAAGCCAGCATGCGGGCCGTCGTCCCCGCGCTGCCCGGCAGATCGAAATAGACGCCGGCGGCCTTGCGGATCGGGCCGCTCAGCAACGCGATCTCCTGGGCGCTGTGCGGTTCGCCCATCCGGAAGGTCGGGACGGGAAGCACGGTTGCCTGCGCACCGACGCCGATAGCGGCGGTTACGGCCCCCAGCGCCGTCAGCTGCGCCTGGGGCAGGATGACTTCGAGGGATGTATAATGCCGCGCGCTGCGGATCTCCGCGATCTCCTGCGCCGGCACAGCCATCTGTGACCCGTCCTGCATCGTCAGCACCAGCGTGATCGCCGTAGCCGGGGCTGGGCGATAAAGCGTGCCTTGCAGCGGCGCACGGCGATGTTCTTCGAGGCAGAAGCTGCTCAGCACCGCGCGGCAGATGCCGTGGCGGCAGGTCAGCGGCTCAGGATTTTCCAGGGCGATCACACCCAGGGCCTGGGGCGCGTCGGCGCGGGCCGGGCCGGAATGCAGGACCAGAGAGCAAGCCGGCAGGGCAGCCGCCAGGATCAGCGCAGCCGCGGCAGACGGGCGGAAACTCGCGATGGGCCACATGACGCACCCTCCACTTCGGTGGTGTGATGGAAGACGGGGTACTCGGGCTGCGGGTAATCGTCTCATGCGGGGTGATTTTCGTCAACTTTGCGCCAGTGACGGGGGCTTGTGCCGGTGCGACAGGCCGCCTAAGTCTTGAAGACGGACGCAGACTTAACAAAGTTATGACAGGGAGCCGCGTAATGTCCGATGAGCGTGATGCCGAGGCCGGGAACGAGTCCCCCTCGCAGGAACATGTTGCGGCAGGCGCGGAAACGCACGGACATCATAGCGAAACGGTATCGAATCTCTTCCGGCGGATCGTGGCGGAGGAGAATGGCGGCACGATCAGCGTGGGCGAGATCGCGGCGGCCCTGCAGGATCGGGCTTTCGGTCCCTGCATCCTGCTGTTCTCGTTACCCGGCTGCGTGCCGGGCTTCCCCATCATGACATCGATTTTCGGCCCCCCGATGGCTTTTTTCGGCTGGCAGATCGCCTCGGGCGCGCACCGGCCCTGGCTGCCGAAATTCGTTTCGGAAAAGACGCTGAAGCGCCAGACCATTGCGCGCTTTGTCGACAAGGCGGAACGCTATGTGGCCTGGTTCGAGACGCTCTGCCGTCCGCGCTGGGAAGCGGTGCTGGAGAACTGGGTGGAGCGCCTGATGGGCGCCCTGGTGATTCTGTTTGCCATCTGCGTGATCATTCCGCTGCCGGGCACGAATCTGATCCCCTGTCTGGCGATTTCGATCATGGCGCTGGGCTTCATGCAGCGCGATGGGGTGATGGTCCTTCTGGGCTCGGTCGTCGGGCTGATCGGCACATTCCTGACCTATGTCATCATTGCGGCATCCATCGGATTCGTCGTGAAGCATGTATAAGAACCATCGACTTGCAGGATTTGGGCGATTGAGGGTGGCGCGGGGCGTTCGCTTGCGCTAAACGTCCCGCTCGCGTGATCCGCGTGGGGGTAACTCCGCGCGCCGTGATGCACGAGCGATCCCCCAGAGCGTCCCCCTGGAGAGCCATGCCCAAACGTACCGACATCGACGCGGTGATGATCATCGGCGCCGGTCCTATCGTCATCGGCCAAGCCTGTGAATTCGATTATTCCGGAACGCAGGCCTGCAAAGCCCTGAAGCAGGAAGGCTATCGGGTCGTGCTGGTGAATTCCAACCCGGCCACGATCATGACCGATCCCCAAACGGCGGACGCGACCTATGTCGAGCCGATCACGCCCGACATCGTGCGCATGATCCTGGAGCGGGAACTGGCCGAGCGTCCGGGCGAGAAGCTGGTGCTGCTGCCGACCATGGGCGGCCAGACCGCGCTGAACACCGCGCTGGCGCTGGATCGCGACGGCACGCTGGAGCGGCTGGGCGTGGAAATGATCGGCGCCAAGGCCGATGTGATCGACAAGGCCGAGGACCGCCAGCGTTTCCGCGAGGCGATGGACAGGATCGGCCTGGAAAGCCCTGCCTCGCGCATGGTTTCCAACCTGGCCGAGGCGGCGGAGGCGTTGGAGGAGGTGGGCTTGCCCGCCATCATCCGCCCGTCCTTCACCATGGGCGGCACCGGCGGCGGCATTGCCTATAACCGGCCGGAATTCGAGCAGATCGTGAAGGGCGGCCTTGCCGCCTCGCCAACCGGTACCGTGCTGATCGAACAATCGGTGCTGGGCTGGAAGGAATATGAGATGGAAGTCGTCCGTGATCGCGACGACAACTGCATCATCATCTGTTCCATCGAGAATATCGATCCGATGGGCGTGCATACGGGCGATTCGATCACGGTGGCCCCGGCGCTGACGCTGACCGACAAGGAATACCAGATCATGCGCAACGCCTCGATCGCGGTGCTGCGCGAGATCGGGGTGGATACCGGCGGGTCGAATGTGCAATTCGCGGTCAATCCCGATGATGGCCGCATGGTGGTGATCGAGATGAATCCGCGCGTCTCGCGGTCTTCGGCCCTGGCATCGAAGGCGACGGGCTTTCCCATCGCCAAGATCGCGGCAAAGCTGGCCTGCGGCTATACGCTGGACGAGTTGAAGAACGATATTACCGAGGTGACGCCCGCCAGCTTCGAACCCACGATCGACTATGTGGTGACGAAGATGCCGCGTTTTGCCTTCGAGAAGTTCCCGGGCGCCGATGCCACGCTGACCACCTCGATGAAGTCGGTGGGCGAGGCGATGGCCATCGGCCGCAGCCTGGAGGAGTCGTTGCAGAAGGCGTTGCGCTCGATGGAAACCGGGCTGACCGGCTTCGACGAGATCGCCATCGACGGGGCGCCCGACAAGGATGCGCTGCGCGCCGCCGTGTCGCGTCCGCGGGCCGAGCGCCTGCTGGCGGTGGCCCAGGCGATGCGCCATGGATTGAGCGTGGAGGAAATCCACGACGCCTCCAAGATCGATCCCTGGTTCCTGGAGCGGATCGCCGGCATCATCCGGACCGAGAAGGCGGTGATCGACCATGGCCTGCCGGAGGATCGCCAGGGCTTCCTGAAGCTGAAGAAGCAGGGCTTCTCCGATGCGCGGCTGGCGAAGCTGACCGGCCTGAAAGAGGCGGAGGTGGCGCGTCGCCGCCACGCGCTGGATGTGGTGCCGGTCTATAAGCGCATCGACACCTGCGCGGCCGAATTCCCCTCGCTGACGCCCTATATGTATTCCTGCTATGAGGGCGACGGTCTGAACCCGGCCGAGAACGAGGCCGATGTTTCCGACGCGCGCAAGATCATCATCCTGGGCGGCGGTCCGAACCGAATCGGCCAGGGTATCGAATTCGATTATTGTTGTGTCCATGCCTGCTACGCGCTGTCGGAGGCGGGCTATGAGACGATCATGATCAACTGCAACCCCGAAACGGTGTCGACGGATTACGACACCTCCGACCGGCTGTATTTCGAGCCGCTGACGGGCGAGGATGTGATCGAGATCGTCCGCCAGGAACAGACCAGGGGCCAGGTCATGGGCCTGATCGTGCAGTTCGGCGGCCAGACGCCGCTGAAACTGGCCAAGGCGCTGGAGGCGGCCGGCATTCCCATCCTGGGCACCTCGCCCGATGCCATTGATCTGGCGGAGGATCGCGAGCGCTTCCAGAAGCTGTTGCATCGGCTGAACCTGAAACAGCCGCCGAACGGCATTGCGACGTCCGAAGCCGAAGCTGCGGCCATCGCCGAGCGTATCGGCTATCCGGTCGTGATTCGTCCATCCTATGTGCTGGGTGGCCGCGCGATGGAAATCGTGCATGATCCGGCGCAGCTCGCCCGCTACATGACCACCGCCGTGCAGGTATCCGGCGATAGCCCGGTGCTGATCGATTTCTATCTGAAAGATGCGATCGAGGTGGATGTCGATGTGGTGGCCGATGGCGAGAATACCTTCATCGCCGGCATCATGGAGCATATCGAGGAGGCGGGCATCCATTCCGGTGACAGCGCCTGTTCGCTGCCGCCCTATTCCCTGCCTGCGGAGATCGTGGCGGAGATGGAGCGCCAGTCGCGCCTGTTGGCCAGGGAGCTGCAGGTCGTAGGCCTGATGAATGTGCAATACGCCGTTCAGGGCAGCGATGTGTATATCCTGGAGGTGAATCCGCGCGCTTCGCGCACGGTGCCCTTCGTGGCCAAGGCAACCGGTATTCCCATCGCCAAGATCGCCGCGCGGGTGATGTCCGGCGAGAAGCTGGGCGTGTTCGACCTGGACGGTCGCCCGGTCGGCCGGCATGTGGCGGTGAAGGAAGCGGTGTTCCCCTTCAACCGCTTCCCCGGCGTGGATGTGGTGCTGGGACCGGAAATGAAGTCGACCGGCGAGGTGATGGGGCTGGACCATGATTTCGGTCTGGCCTTCGCCAAGGCCCAGCTGGGCGCCGGCGTGCGCCTGCCGAAGGCGGGCAAGGCCTTCATCTCGGTGCGCGATGGCGATAAGGAAGCCATGGTCGACCTGGCGCGGCGCCTGATCGCGCAGGGCTTCAAGGTCGTGGCCACTCGTGGCACCGCGCGCCTGATGAAGGAAGCCGGGTTGACTGTGGAGATCGTGAACAAGGTCATGGAAGGCCAGCCGCATATCGTGGATTCCATGATCAATGACGAGATCGCCCTGGTCTTCAACACGACCGAGGGGAAAAAGGCCGTGGAGGATTCCTTCTCGCTGCGGCGCACGGCGCTGATGCGCGCCATCCCCTATTATACCACCGTCGCGGGGGCCAGGGCCTGCGTGATGGCGATCGAAGCTTTGGCGCACGGTTCTCTTGCAGTTGCTCCGCTTCAATCGTACTTTAAGGCCTAGTGGGAGTTCACGGAAGGAGCTGCCCTGGGGTGTAAACGCGTCCAAGCCGTAAGACCGGCGGATCCGCAAGGGTCCGCCCGAATGATCGGCGGGGCGCCATGGCCCCGGATCGCGTCTCCCTTCCATCTTCCAGGAACAGAGGCCGAAAGGCGGCCCTCACCGAACCTTGGCGAATAGGCGTCAGGGCGGGGGGAGGGATCGTCGCTTCGCCGTTATTCGTGTGAGGGTAGGGTCATGGAAAAGGTTCCGATGACGTTGCGGGGGTATGAGGCCATCTCAACGGAGGTGAAGCACCTTCGTGGCGTGGAACGCCCGGCGATCATCCAAGCCATTGCCGAGGCGCGTTCGCATGGCGATCTTTCCGAGAATGCCGAATATCATGCCGCGCGCGAGCGTCAGAGCTTCATCGAAGGGCGCATCGCCGAGCTGGAGGACAAGGTCAGCCGGGCGGAGGTGATCGATCCCGCGAAACTCTCCGGCGGGTCGATCAAATTCGGCGCCACCGTCACCCTGGTCGATTGCGACACGGATGAAGAGGCGACCTACCAGATCGTGGGCGACATCGAATCCGACATCAATAACGGTTTCCTGGCGATCAGCGCGCCGCTGGCACGCGCCCTGATCGGCAAATCGGCGGGCGATGTGTTCGAATTCACCACCCCGCGCGGCACCAAGGAATATGAGGTGCTGAAGGTGGTGTTCAAATAATCCGCCACGGCGGATGTCCTGAGGCATTGAAAGGGTCCGGGCCTCGGCTTCGGACCCTTCGCTTTTCTGGGCATCCATCGTTTCGGGGCTTCAACCCCTAGGACTTTTTGCTTGGGGCTGAGATGGTCGGATCATCCAGGGGTCGAGCCCGAGGACGGGAGCCCAACCACGCGAATACCCTAAATTCCGCCATCCCGGACCGAGCCCCGAGGGCGAGGAGCCGCGATCTTCCGCCCAACCTCATCCCTCTCACTGCATTGGTATATTTTCCTATTTTATAAGTAAGTTGACATTATTACTGATTTTCGATATGCTGCTTTCATCAAAGGCCACAGCCATGTCCGAAACCCGGCGGAACCCTCCGCCGGGTTTTTCCTATTGCGTCCACGGCATGGCTTTCCCCCCGGCGTAATAGCTCCTCCAGCCGGGAAACGAGCCTTCTCGCCATTATCCCTCAGCCTTGTATGTCTTGCTTCAGGCTTGAGCAGTGCCATGCTTGAGTTTCGGGGTTTCCCCGTTGGGCAGATGGATTGTCCTCACCCTCGGGTCCAGAACCCGCACCTCAGCGCAATCATCTGCCCATTC
>Ga0209066_10003599_pt1 | contig 17534 bp, 17 predicted proteins | sample All_14_2_FD_187198 | JGI IMG/M metagenome (GOLD analysis project Ga0209066, IMG submission 187198) | Freshwater microbial communities in response to fracking from Pennsylvania, USA - Allegheny Zone_MetaG_DW_15 (SPAdes) (version 2) ... | reverse complement strand
GATCGGACAGGAAGGCATGGGCTTCGTCTACCAGATGCAGCAGTTCCAGGAGGAGCGGTTGTGGGGCGCGATCAGCGCCGTGGTCGGCATGGAACGATTGATCGACCAGACGATCGAATACACCCGCGAGCGCAAGGTGTTCGGCCGGCCCCTGCTCGACAACCAGGTGATCCATTTCAAGCTGGCGGAACTGCGGACCGAGATCGAGCTGGTGCGATCGCTCTGCTATCGGGCCTGCGAGGAGTATCTCGACGGCGCGGACGTCACGATGCTGGCCTCGATGGCCAAGCTGAAGGCCGGCCGCATGGTGCGCCTGGTGACCGATGGCTGCCTGCAATACTGGGGCGGCGCCGGCTATCTCTGGGAATCGCCGACCGCGCGCGCCTTCCGCGACTCGCGCCTCGCCTCGATCGGCGGCGGCGCCGACGAGGTGATGCTGCAGATCATCTCCAAGCACATGGGCACCCTGCCCCGTGTCGAAAACCGCTAAGCGCCGGAGTTCCGCATGGCCGAGTTTGACGACAAGTACGAAGCCCTCCTGCTGCGTCGTGAGCGGTCGCGTCTCTACGTGACGCTCAACCGGCCCGAGGTGAAGAACGCGCTCAACCCGACACTGATCGAGGAGCTGAAGTCGGTGTTCGCCATCCTGCGCGACCGACGCGACATCAAGGTCGTGATCCTGCGCGGCGCGGGCGGCACCTTCTGCGCCGGCGCCGACCTGAAGAACATGGAGCAGAGCTTCACCGACAAGCCCCAGCCCGGCGAGAAGGACCCGATCGCCGTCTGGAACCGCCAGTTCGGTGCCTTCCTCGAAATGCTGAACAATACACCCCAGGTCGTCGTGGCGGCGGTCGAGGGTTATGCGATCGCGGGCGGCTTCGGCATCCTGTGCGTCTCCGACGTGGCGATCTGCACCGAGGGCGCCGGCTTCGCGATGACCGAGACGGCGATCGGCATCGTGCCGGCCCAGATCGCGCCCTTCGTCGCCCAGCGCATCGGCGTGCCGCAGACGCGCCACCTCGCCCTGACCGCGGCGCGCTTCAAGGGGCCGGAGGCGCTGAGGCTCGGCATCACGCACTATCTGGTCGCCGACTCCGCCGCCCTCGATGCCAAGCTGGAGGAAGTGCTGAAGCAGATCGACAAGTGCGCCCCGATCGCCAACGCGCTCACGAAGCAGGTGGTGATGAAGGTCGGGACCGAGCCGCTGTCGGCCGTGCTCGACTTCGCCGCCGACAAGTTCGCCGAGGCACGCCGCGGGCCCGAGGCTTCGGAGGGGCTGCGCGCCTTCGCCGAGAAGCGGCCGCCGCGCTGGGCCGTCGAATGACGTCCTTCTCGAAGGTGCTCGTCGCCAATCGCGGCGAGATCGCCTGGCGCGTCATGCGGACCGCCCGGGCGATGGGTTATCGCACCGTGGCGGTCTATTCCGACGCCGACCGGCACGCACCGCACGTCGCCTTTGCCGACGAGGCGGTGCGCATCGGGCCGCCGCCCGTGGGCGAGAGTTATCTCAGCATCGACCGCATCCTGGAGGCCGCCCGCAAGAGCGGCGCCGACGCGATCCATCCCGGCTACGGCTTCCTGTCGGAGAACGAGGCGTTTGCGTCGGCCTGCGTGGCCGCCAATATCACCTTCATCGGCCCGCCGCCGACGGCCATCGCCGCGATGGGCAACAAGGCCGCCGCCAAGCGGCGCATGATCGAGGCCGACGTGCCCTGCGTCCCCGGCTACCAGGGCGCGGACCAGAGCGACGCCAATCTCGAGGCCGAAGCCCGCCGCATCGGCCTCCCCGTCATGGTCAAGGCCGCGGCCGGCGGCGGCGGGCGTGGCATGCGCCTCGTGGAACGCGATGCCGATCTCGTCGACGCAATCCGCACCGCCCGCACCGAGGCCGAGAGCGCCTTCGGCTCGGGTGAACTGATCCTCGAGAAGGCCGTCGTCGACGCCCGGCATGTCGAGATCCAGGTTTTCGCCGACGCCCATGGCAACGTCATCCACCTGGGCGAGCGTGACTGCTCTGTGCAGCGCCGCCACCAGAAAGTGATCGAGGAAGCGCCCTCGCCGGCCGTCGATGCCACGCTGCGCGACCGCATGGGCGCCGCCGCCGTCGCCGCGGCACGCGCGATAGGCTATCGCGGCGCCGGCACGGTGGAGTTCCTCCTGGGCGCAGACGGCGCCTTCTACTTCCTGGAGATGAACACCCGCCTGCAGGTGGAGCATCCGGTGACCGAAGCCATTACCGGCCTCGACCTCGTGGAATGGCAGCTGCGCGTCGCGCGCGGCGAGCCCCTGACGCTGCGCCAGGACCAGATGACCTTCACCGGCCACGCCATCGAGGTCCGCCTCTATGCCGAGGACGCCTATGCCGGATTCCTTCCCCAGACCGGCCGCATCGACGTATGGCGCCCGGCGACCGGCGCCGGCGTGCGAATCGACCACGGCATGAAGGACGGGCTGGCGATCTCGCCCTACTACGATCCGATGATCGCCAAGGTGATCGCCCATGGCGCCACGCGCGAGGAAGCACGGGTGCGCCTCGTCCGCGCCCTTACCGAGACCGTGGTGCTGGGACCGACCACCAACCGTCATTTCCTGATCCGCCTGCTCGAGCATCCCGACTTCGCGGCCGGAGAGGCGACGACCGCCTTCCTTAGCAAGCACGAGTTCCCCGCACCGGCGATCAGCGACGCGCACTGGACCGCCGCGGCAAACCTGCTGTGGCGGGCCTCGGCGCAGAAATTTCCGCCGTCGATGCGCGGCTGGCGCAACTCCAATCCCGAGCCGACGCCGATCCGATTGGCCACAAGCGGCATCGAGCGCCTGATGCAGGTCCGCGAGCCCGATCCGGTCGATGTGCCATTCCATATCGACGGCGACGACATCGTGCTCGATATCGATGCCCTCACCGTTCGGTTCACCGACAAGACCTATGCTCCGCCCGAGACAGCGGCAGCGGGCAGCGACGGCAAGCTGCGCGCGCCCATGGATGGCCGCATCGTGTCGATCAAGGTCATGCCGGGAGAAAAGGTCAGCCGTGGCCAGACGTTGATCGTGCTGGAGGCCATGAAGATCCAGCATCAGCTCAAGGCGGCGCTCGACGCGAGGATCGAAGCGATCTCCGTCCAGGAAGGCCAGCAGGTCTCGAACCGGACCGTCCTGGTGGCGATGGAGCCGGACGCCACTTAGCGCTAGGCTCCTCCCAACAAGAGAAGTTTTGGGAGGAATTGCCATGCTGCGTAGAGTTGCTCTCGGCTTGCTCGCGGCGGCCGCTGCCGGCCCCGCCTTCGGCCAGGCCTATCCCAACAAGCCCATCAACCTGATCGTTCCCTTCGCCGCCGGCGGTCCGACCGACGTGATGGCGCGTATCGTCGGCGAGCGCATGGCCAAGGAACTGGGCCAGCAGATGGTGATCGACAATGTCACCGGTGCGGCCGGCTCGATCGCCATGGGCAAGCTCGCCCGTTCCGCACCGGATGGCTACACGATCGGCATCGGCCATCTCGGCACCAATGTCGTGAACGGCGCGATCTACAAGAACCTGAACTACGACCTGATCAACGACCTGGAGCCGATCGCGCTCCTGCCGTCCAATCCGCTGCTGGTCGTGACGTCGAACCAGGTGCCGGCGAAGGATCTCAAGGAGCTGGTCGCCTACCTCAAGGCCAATGCCGACACGATTTCCGGCGGCACGGCGGGCCTGGGGTCCGGGTCCCATATCGGCGCGCTCGCCTTCTTCGCGGTGACCGGTACCAACTACCAGCTCGTGCCCTATCGCGGTACCGGTCCGGCCGTGCAGGACCTGATCGCCAACCAGATCCAGGTCATGATCGACCAGTCGTCGAACTCGCTGCCGCACATCCGCGCCGGCAAGCTCAAGGTCTATGCCGTCACGGCCAAGCAGCGCACCGCCGCGGCGCCGGACATCCCGACGACCGCCGAAGCCGGCTTCCCCGGCATCGAGGTCGCGATCTGGCACGGGCTGTGGGCGCCCAAGGGCACGCCCAGAGAGATAATCGACAAGCTCAACGCCGCCGCCATCAAGGCCCTGCAGGACCCGGAGATCCGCAGCAAGCTCGAGAATCTCGGCCAGGACATCCCGACGTCGGAGCAGATGAAATCGGACGCGTTCGGCGCCTACCAGAAGGCGGAGTTCGCCAAATGGAAGCCGATCATCGACAAGGCCGGCGTGAAGGTGGAGTGAGGCGCGGCCTCACGATGCGAAGGACGGCGGCACCGGGCATGGCGGCAGGAGCTTCTCCAGCGCCTTTGCGACACCCAGCAGCTTGGCCTCGCCCCAGCGCTTGCCGGTGAGCTGCAGACCGATCGGCAGACCGTCCTTCGAGAAGCCGCAGGGCAGGACGATGGACGGCTGCCCCGTCAGGTTGGCCAGGAAGTTGTAGCTCGTGCCGGCAAAGAAGTAAGGATGGTCGACGCCGTCGACCTCGAGCGGCAACTTCGGCGACTGCCGAACGAAGGCCGCATCCGGCATCACGGGCATCAGCCACGCATCGTAGTCGTCGAGGAACGTCTCGCATTGGCGTGCGATGCGGTCGCGCCGGTCCAGCACGGCAAAGAACTGCGCCATGCTGAGACGAGCGGCCCGCGCGACCGACCGGCGGGTCGGATCGGGCGACTTGAGCCTGTCGAACTGCCGCTCACGCTCGGCAAGCGGCTTCTCGCTCTGGATCATGTACTGGAACAGGTCCGACCAGTCGTCCCAGCCCTGCTGCCAGTCGAGGTCCTCGGGCTGGGCACGCTTCACCCGTGCGCCGGCCTTCGACAGAAGCTTCGCCGTGGCCTCTACGACCGACCCCGTGTCGGCCGAGACGGGCACCAGGGGATTGCTGGCGAGGACCGCGATGCGCAGTCCCTTGGCCGTGAGCCTGGGCGTCGGTTCCAATGGCACGGGCGCGGCCTCGATTTCGTGGCCGTCCGGCCCGGCGATGATGCGCAGCGCCAGCTCGAGATCGTCGACCGAGCGCGCCAGCGGCCCGAAAGTGCCCATGTAGCGCGTGCTGCGCGTGGCCCCGGGAAGGTCGGGCACATGTCCCCGTGCGGGCACCCGCCATTCGGTCGGCTTCAAGGAGAAGATGCCGTTGAAGTGCGCCGGGTTTCGCACCGAGCCGCCGATGTCGCTGCCGAGTTCCAGCGGCGACAGGCGCGCAGCGACGGCAGCCCCACCTCCCCCCGTCGAGCCGCCCGGCGTCCGGCGCTGATCCCAGGGATTGAGGGTCGTGCCGAAGATCGGACTGTTCGTCTGAAAGTCTGCACAGAGTTCGGGCACGTTGGTCTTGCCCAGGATCACCGCGCCCGCCGCCCGCAACCGCGCGACGACGCTCGCATCCGCGCGGGCAACATTGTCGGCGAGCGGCGGATGACTCGAGGTCGTCTTCAAACCCGCGACGTCGAACGCTTCCTTGATGGTGATCGGCACGCCATGCAGTGGCCCGAGGGGCTTGTCCTGTCCTCGCACCCGATCGGCCGCCCGCGCGGCCCTCATCGCGCCGGCCTCGTCGACCAGCACCAGAGCGTTCAGCGGGCCGTTCACCCGCTCTATCCGCTCGAGATGCGCCGTGGTCGCCTCGACCGAACTCAACCGCCCATTTCGTATCGCGCGTGCAAGACGTGCCGCCGTTTCGAAGCACGGATTCATGCATGCCTCCCTTGAGTGCCGCGACACTAGCCGCCGCCGCCCCCGCCCGGCTATAGAGCCCGAAGATTTCTTGGGGACGCTATGAGCTTGGCTAGCAAAACCCTGTTCGTGACCGGCGGCAGTCGGGGCATCGGACTGGCCATCGCCTTGAGGGCTGCCCGCGACGGCGCAAACATCGCCATCGCGGCGAAGACGGTGACGCCCGACCCGCGCCTGCCCGGCACGATCTTCACCGCGGCCGAGCAGATCGAGAAAGCCGGCGGCAAGGCGCTGCCGCTCGCCTGCGACATCCGCGACGAGCAGAGCGTGGAAAAGGCCGTGGCCGAGACTGTCGCCAGGTTCGGCGGCATCGATATCCTGGTGAACAATGCCAGCGCCATCAGCCTGACGGGCACGCTCGCCACGCCGATGAAGCGCTACGACCTGATGCACCAGATCAACGCGCGCGGCACCTTCATGGTCTCTCAGAAGTGCATCCCGCACCTGCTGAAGGCCGCCAACCCGCACGTGCTCAACCTGTCGCCGCCGCTCGACTTCGACGTCAAATGGTTCGCCAATCACGCGGCCTACACGCTGGCCAAGTACGGCATGTCGGTCTTCGCCTGGTCGATGGCCGAGGAGTTCCACGACAAGGGCGTAGCCTTCAACTGCCTGTGGCCGCGCACAGCCATCGCCACCGCAGCGATTCAGAACATCCTGGGCGGCGACGAAGGCATGAAGCAGTGCCGCAAGCCCGAGATCATGGCCGATGCCGCGTATGCGATCTTCAGCCGCCCGGCGCGCGAGTGCACCGGCAACTTCTTCATCGACGACGAGGTTCTGGCGGCCGAAGGCATGACGGATTTCGAGAAGTACGCGGTCTCGCCCGGCACGCCGCTGATGCCCGACTTCTTCGTGCCCGCTCCCGGCGCGCGCACCGTCGTCGGAAAGGTCTAGGCGTGGCGACGTTCCTGCTGGTCCATGGGGCCTGCACCGGCGGCTGGTGCTGGGAAAAGGTCGTTCCGCTGCTGGAGGCTGCCGGCCACAAGGTCTGCACGCCCGACCTGCCCGGTCTCGGCAACGACCAGACTCCCCCAGCCAACGTCACCCTCGCCGACAATGTCGACAAGCTGGCGCGGATTCTCGACAAGATGGACGAGCAGGTCATCCTGGTCGGCCATTCACTGGGCGGCGTCACGATCAGCCAGCTGGCCGAAGCGCGGCGCCGCAAGATCAAGGCACTGGTCTATCTCTGTGCCTTGCTGCCGACCTCGGGCAAGAGCGGCAAGGATATGACCGCACTCGAACCGGACGCGCTGTTCCGCCTGTCACGGCAGGTCAGTCCCGATGGCAAGACTTACACCTTCGCGCGCGACAAGCTGCCGACCCTGTTCTACGCTGACGTCTCGCCGGAGGATCGCTACAAGGCGATGCAACGCCTGCGGCCGCAGCCGCTCGCCATCTCGACCACGCCCGTGACCCTCACCGAGGAACGCTTCGGTTCGGTGCCGCGGTGGTACATCGAATGCATCCACGACAACGCCATCCGCATCGCCCTGCAGCGCACGATGGCGAAGGAAACGCCGTGCAAGGTGCTGCGGCTGGAGAGCGGGCACTCGCCGTTCTTCAGCAATCCCGAGGAGCTGGTGGAGCTTCTGGAGATGATTGCTGCGGCGCGGCCAGACGCGCCAGCGTGCGGCAGCGCCTTCTGAGGCGCGAGAGCCCGCACGGCTCCAGTTGCGCACCTAATCAAAGAATGCAAACGCGCGCGCTTCGATGCTCTGCCGCGGCCGCGGATTGGCCGGTGAGGTCGGATCGTCGAAGGCGGAGTGCAGCGAGAAGCGTGCGCGGCCGTCCTTCAGCGAGTCGTAGCACTTGATCAGGATCGCCTCGTCCCGCGTCATCTTCGGGAAATAGAACCAGCGGTGATCGGCGTTGTAGACTCCCTGATAGATCTCACCGACGCGATCCGAGTAGACGAGATCGCAGACAGCGAGGTCGCGCGGCGCGATGCTCTCGGAATCGACGAAGCCGAGCGGCGCCATTTCGATCGGCGCGTGATCGACGTTGCGCCAGACATTGTACTCGGCAAAGCGCTTCTTCAGCCGCCGCTCGGCCTCCTCGGGCGGCAGCAGGTCGCGTACCCGCTGCGGTCCAGACTTCTCCGTGTAATCGTTGTGCACGCTGCGCACCGGCGTCCGCAGGCCGCGCTCGACGGCGCGGTCGGCGGTACGGACCGTATGGTCGAACACCACCACCTTCGACGCGCCGGTCTCGCGCCTGATCAGCGCCTCCACCTCGGCATGGTACTTCGTGCGCACTTCCTCCTCGTCGTAGAAGTCACGCACCGCCGTGTCGTGGTGCGTCAGGATGAACGCCTGACGGTCGAGCGTAAGATCGCGCGCGATCGGACGGGCGTCGTGGATGCGCACCATGAAGTCGCGATAGTTGCCGTCGCGGCGCGGCAGGCCCGTGCCGTGCGGCGGATTATAGGTCACCGGCTTGATGCTGAGATCCGCCAGGTAGTTCACCGGCGCATCCACCCAGCCGGCGAGCGGCGGGCGCAGAACGGATTCGGCAATTTGAACGTCGACCATGGTTTCCACCCGTGACTTGGCGTTTGCTCCCCTCTAGGTCGTGTGGCTTTAGCCGCTCGCCACCCCTCGGGCTCACGAGAAGAATTCATGGGGTCATGTCGGTTCACGCCGCGAGTTCAAGGATCTCCATCACCTGCTCCGGTCCCTTGATCGGCCGCGGATTGTTCAGCACCGCCCGGTCGTGCATCGACTTCTCGGCGATCTCGCGGAAACGGTCCTTGCCCACGCCAACCTCGGAGAGCCGCCCCGGCAGACCGAGCGCCTTGACCAGTCCTTCGACCAGATCGCCGGCCGCCGCATCGGGCTCACCGAATGCCTCGCCCACCCGCTTCTGGCGCTCCGCATTGGCCGGCAGATTCCAACGCAGGACCGACGGCAGCATCACGCACGACGTATGGCCGTGCGGCACATGGCAGGCGGCGCCCAGCACATGGCCGATCCCATGGCTCGCACCCACACCGACGCCCGACGTGCCGGCGCCGATCGACAGCCACATGCCGAACTGGAGGTCGAGCCGCGTCGCCATGTCGTCCGGATTGGCCTTGTGCGCCGGCAGGGCGCAGGACAGCAGCTTCAGCGCCTCGGTGGCGGTGCCCAGCACGAACGGATGGGCCTGCTGCGAGCACAGCCGCTCGACCGCATGGTCGACCGCCTTCAGGCCGGTCGAGAGCATCAGGTCCATCGGCGTCGCCAGGGTGGCGGCGGGATCGAGCACGATGACCCGCGGCACGATCAGGCGATGGCCGAAGCTCTCCTTGATGCCCTTGCGCGGGTCGGAGATGCCGGCGAAGGCGTTGAACTCGGCGGCCGACAGGGTGGTCGGCACGGCGATCATGCGGATCGCGTCGACCGGCGGCCGGATCGCCTCCGAGGGCGGCGCCGCGCCTTCCTTCGGCTTGCCGGCGCGATAGGCATCGAGCTGGTCGACACTCGTCACGTCCTGCCACAGCGCGATCAGGATGGTCTTGGTGGCGTCGATCACCGACCCGCCGCCCACCGCCACGATCAGGTCGGCACCGGCGGCGCGCGCCATGGCGGCCCCCTCGACCACGCACGGCCGCGGCGAGTGCGCGGTGATGCCGGCATAGGTGCCCGCATGCAGATCGCCCAGCCCGTCGATCACCGACGCCAGCAATGCGCTCTGCGCCACCGACTTCGAGGTGGTGATGAACACCTTCTTCGCGCCCACCCGCTCCGCCTCGGCGCGCAACGCCGCGCCCGCCGGCCTGCCATAGACCACGCGCTCGATGTCCTGGTGCCCGTGGATACCGTTCAGCATGTCGCCGTCTCCTAGCTCAGATGCCGGCGAAACAGCGCCAGCATGCGTTCGTAGTGCTTCTCGCGGGCGGCCTCGTGCAGGTTGCCGCGGTCGGAGAAGGCGTAGCCGTGATGCGTGCCCGCCTCGGTCTCGACCCGCGAGGGGAACGGCGCGGCGGCCAGGAGACGCTCGAACTTCGCCACATCCGACAGCGGCACGTAGGTGTCGTGCTCGGCGAAGGCGTAGTAGCCCTCGGCGGTGATGTCACCCAGCATCAGGTGCGGCGAATCGGGCTTGTCGGTAATCAGGCGCGTTCCGTAGTAGGACGCGAAGCAGCCGATGCGATCCGGGTGCGCCGCCGCGGCCGCCGTGACGAAGGCGCCGCTCATGCAGTACCCCACCAGCCCCACCTTGCCGGACTTGGCGTCAGGCAGGGTCGCCAGCACGTCGAGTACCGCGCCGCTGTCGGCCGCGACCTTCGCGTTCGAGAGCGTCTCCATCAGGCCGAACATGCGCTTCAGGTTGGTCTCGCCATCGGGATGGTTGCGGGTCGGGCCACAGACGAATTCGCGAGTCGAGCGGTAATAGAGATTCGGCAGCAGCACGTAGTAGCCGGACTGCGAAATCCGGCGGCAGATTTCCCTCAGCCCCTCGCGCACGCCCGGCGCATCCATCAGCATGATGACGACCGGCAGGGCCCCACCATCGTCGGGCCGCACCGTGTAGGTGTTCAGGACGCCATCTTGCGTGGCGATATCAAGCGCGCGTTCGATCATGCCCGGACGGTACCGGGCTCCCGCCCCATGGTCTATAACCGCGCCTCCTGTCTGAATTCGAGGAGTGGAACGAGATGCCGGTGGCAAGCGGGGGCGCGCTCGAGGGCCTGAAAGTGATCGACCTGTCGCGCGTGCTGGGAGGCCCCTATTGCGGGCAGATGCTGGCCGACCACGGCGCCGACGTGATCAAGATCGAGCCGCCGCAGGGCGACGAAACCCGCACCTGGGGCCCTCCGTTCGACGCCGAGGGGATCTCGGCCTACTTCGCCGGCATCAACCGCAACAAGCGCACGATCGCGCTGGACCTTTCCAAGCAGGAGGGCCGCGACGTCCTGCTGAAGCTGCTCGAAACCGCCGACGTGCTGATCGACAACTTCAAGACCGGCACGATGGAGAAATGGGGCATCGGCTATCACGACGTGCTGGCCGCGAAGTTCCCCCGCCTGGTCCATGCCCGCGTCTCGGGCTTCGGCGCCGACGGGCCGCTGGGCGGCTTCCCGGGCTACGACGCCATGGTACAGGCCTCGGCCGGCCTCGTCTCGGTGAACGGCTCGCCCGAAGGTGGCCAGGTCCGCATTGGCGTGCCGGTGGTCGACCTCTCGACCGGCATGAACGCCACGATCGGCATCATGATGGCGCTCTACGAGCGCAACCGCTCCGGCAAGGGCCAGTTCGTCGACGCGACGCTGTACGACAGCGCCATCGCGCTGCATCAGCCGCATGCGCCGAACTATTTCATGGCGGGCCTCAAGCCCAAGCTCGTGGGCAACAGCCATGCGAGCCTGGTTCCCTATTCCAACTTCCCGACGAAGACCCGCAACATCGTGGTCGGCGCCGGCAATGACGGCCAATTCCGGAAGCTCACGCAGATGTTGGGCAAGCCGGAACTGGCCGACGATCCGCGCTTCAAGACCAACAAGGATCGTGTCGCGCATCGTGCCGAGCTCGAGGCCGAACTGCGCGAGCTGCTGAAGGACCGCGACGCCAACGAGTTCTCGCAGGAGCTGATGAGGGGCGGCGTACCATCGGCCGCCGTTCTGGAGGTCTCCGACGTGATGGAGGCGCCGCACACGAAGCATCGCGGCATGGTGTGGGAGAAGGACGGCTGGCGGAACGTCGGCAATCCCGTGAAGCTCTCGCGCACCCCGCCCAAGGTGCGCACCAAGCCCAAGAAGTTCGGTACCGATACGCGGGCCGTGCTCCAGGAAGCCGGCTATTCCGCCGCCGAGATCGAGAAGCTGCTCGCGTCCGGCATCGCGCTCACCGAGATCAAGAAGTAGGACAAGACCGATGTTCCAACCCGACCTGCTCAAGGGCAAGCGCATCCTGGTCACCGGCGGCGGCACCGGTCTCGGCCGCTCGATGGCGCACCGCTACCTGGAACTCGGCGCCAACGTGATCATCTGCGGCCGCCGCGAGGACGTGCTCAAGGAGACCGCGGCCGAACTCGCGAAGGAGACCGGCGGCGAGATCGAGACGGTGGGCTGCGACGTCCGCGTTCCCGACGCCGTCGAGGCGATGATGGACAAGATCTGGGAGAAGCGCCCGCTCGACATCCTGGTCAACAACGCCGCCGGCCAGATCCTCGCCCAGACCCACAAGATGTCCCCGCGCGCGATCGATGCGGTGCTGGGCATCGTGCTGCACGGCTCCGCCTACTGCACGGTCGCGGCCGGCCGCCGCTGGATCGATGCCGGCGAGCGCAACAAGGTGGTGATGTCGATCCTCACGGTCTCGTCGCTGACCGGCGCGCCCTTCACGGTGCCCTCGGCGATGGCCAAGGCGGGCGTGCTGGCCATGACCAAGAGCCTGGCCGTCGAATGGGGCCCCAAGGGCATCCGCACCTGCGCGATCGTCCCCGGCCCCTTCCCGACCGAGGGCGCCTGGAGCCGGCTGATGCCGAAGGAACGGGGAGGCCAGGACGACATGATCAAGGCGATCCCGATGCGCCGCACCGGCGAGCATATCGAGCTGGCGAACCTCGCCGCCTTCCTGGTCAGCGACGGCGCGGCCTACATCAACGGCGACGCCATCGTGATCGACGGCGGCAAGATGCTGCAGTCGGGCGGCGGCGGCGCCAACACCTCGGCGATGCTCGACTGGACCGACGAGCAGTGGGACACACTCCGGCCCAAGAAGAAGTAGTCAGGGCGCGGGGGCCGGAACGACGTTTTCGTCGGCCTTCCGGCCCGCCGCGATCCAGGCGACCAGAAGGTCGTAGAAAACCGACAGGACCACCGGACCGACGAACAGGCCGATCAGGCCACCCGCCAGTGTGCCGCAGATGACGCCGGCCACGATCACGGCCATCGGCGTCGGCAGGCCGCGCGCCATCAGGATGGGCCGCAGCACATTGTCGAGCAGCAGCAAGGGCACCGTATAGGCCGTGAACAGGCCGGCATGCAGGGCCGGAAGATACATCCAGGTCCAGATGATCACCGGGATCATCACGATGTTGGGCCCCACCTGCACGATCGCCAGCACGAGGCAGACGAAGGTGATCGCCCCGGCGAACGGCACGCCCGCCACCAGCATGCCGATCGCCAGCAGCACCGACTGCAGGAGGGCGATGCCGATGACGCCTTGGGACACGTTGCGGATCGTCGAGCCGGCAATCTCGAGGAAGTGCCGACCGCGCATCTCGGCCACCCGGACCGCGAGGGCGCGCAGTGTTCCGGTAAGCTCGTCGGAATAGGCCAGCAGGACACCCGCCACGACGATGGCGCCGGCGAACTGCAGAACTCCCAGAAAGACACCCGCCGCGATGCCGCCCATCCAGCGGCCGACCGAGGCCAGCTGCCCGACATGGGCCGTCACGAGCGCCCGCGCATCGTTGGAAGCGGTCAGCCAGAAGTCGTAGACCCGGGCGCCCACCATCGGCCAGTCCTTCACCGAGTCGGGCGGCGGCGGCACGACATGCTCGCCGCGCAGCAGCATCCTTGCATACTCGTCGAGGCTTCCCACGGCGGACGCCGCAAGGAGCACGGCAGGCGTCAGCAACAGCACGAGCATCAGGATCGAGAACAGGGCGGCAGCGACCCCGTCCCGCAGATGGAGGCGCCGCCGGGCAATATCGAACAAGGGATAGACGGCGACCGACAGGATGATGGCCCACATCATCAGCGCCGCGACCGGCTGCAGGAGCAGCAGGCTGACATAGATGACCGTGGCGATCAGCCCGAGCCGGATTGCGACATCGATCGTGAATCGCGTGATGTCGGCCCTGCCCTTTTCCGTCTCGATCATCGCTGTCTCCGCCGCCCCGTTTCGCGGAGAGGTTATCGCACGGTGACCGGCCCGTGTAAGAGCATGGCGATTCACACATGCCGAAACGAGATTGTCCCTGTCATCCGCATGGCGGTGCGCTACGCTTGCGTGACAGCGTGTTCGCGGGGAGATCAGAAGAAATGGCCGAGTACGACTACATCATCGTTGGCGCGGGTTCGGCGGGCGGTGCCCTGGCGGCGCGGCTCACGGAAGTGCCGACCAACAAGGTGCTCCTGCTGGAGGCCGGCGCGGCCAGCCATCCCTACTCCCGCATGCCGCTGTCCTTCGGCCTGCTGATCGACAATCCGGCGGCCAACTGGCTCTACCAGTCGGAACCCGAACCGGGGACGGCCAACCGGGTGATCCCGGTGCCGCGTGGAAAAGTCCTGGGCGGATCCAGTTCCATCAACGGGCTCGTCTGGGTGCGCGGCCAGCCGCTGGACTTCGACACCTGGGCGCAGATGGGCTGCCGCGGCTGGAGCTGGCGGGACGTGGCGCCGCTCTTCACCCGCATGGAGAACTTCGTCGACGGTGACGGCTCGAACGGACGCGGCACCGACGGGCCTCTCAAGGTCTCCACCGTCCCCGACCAGAACCCGCTCTACGACGCGCTGTTCGAGGCGTCCAAGGCCGCCGGCTTCAAGACCAACCCGGACTACAACAGCGAGGACCAGGAAGGCGTCGTGAAGACGCAGACCTCGATCTACAAGGGCCGGCGCATGAGCGTGGCCCACTGCTACATCGAGCCGGCGATGAAGCGGCCGAACCTGCACGTCGTCACCAATGCCCATACGCTGCGCGTCCTCCTCGAAGGCAAGCGCTGCGTCGGCGTCGAGTACGAAAAGGACGGCAAGGTCGTTCAGGCCAAGGCGAGGGAGACGATCCTGTCGGCCGGCGGCGTCGCCAGCCCGCAGATCCTCGAACTCTCCGGTATCGGCCAGCCGGAGCTGCTGAAGAAGCACGGCATCGAGGTGAAGCACGAGCTGAAGGCGGTCGGCGAGAACTTCCGCGACCACATCAATGCCCGGATCATCTGGCGCCTCAAGGTCGCGCATGTTTCCTACAACCACATGGCGCGCGGGATCGGCGCCGTGACGCAGATGATGAAGTACCTCGCCACCGGCGGCGGCTTCATGAGCCTGCCCTCGGCCCCTCTGCTGGGCTTCCTCAAGACCCGGCCGGAGCTCGAGACGCCGGACATCCAACTTCATCTCGTGCCCTATTCGATCAAGGACCCGAAGACCCGCAAGCTGCAGGACTTCCCGTCGATGACGATCGCCTGCTACCAGCTCCGCCCCGAGAGCCTGGGCTCGATCCACATCCGCTCGGCCGATCCGAAGGCCCATCCGGCGATCCGCTTCAACTTCCTCGCCGACAGGATCGATCAGGACGCGATGACGGCCGGTTTCCGCATGATGCGCCGGATCGTCGACGCCAAGCCGATGGATCCCTATCGCGACGAGGAGTTCTCGCCGGGCCCGTCGGTGCAGACCGACGAGGAGATCCTCACCTGGATCCGCAACAATTCGCAGACCGCCTATCACCCGATCGGCACCTGCCGCATGGGCCCCGAGGGCCCGAGCACCGTGGTCGACGACAAACTCCGGGTCCATGGCATCCAGGGCCTGCGCGTCGCCGACGCCTCGATCTTCCCGACCATGCCCTCGGGCAACACCAATGCGCCGTCGATCATGGTCGGCGAGAAGATGGCCGATATCCTGAAGGGCGCTGCCTGAGCGGCGTCAGACGACGACCGGCTTGCCGCTGATCAGCGCGGTGCCGGTCATCGCGGCGACCATCCTGCCATCGCCGCGCACCACGTCGATGCGGTAGGTCGAGGCCTTGCTGGAGCGCGAGATCTCGACCGCCGTGGCCGTCAGCACGTCGCCCCGGCGCACGGCGACGCTGTAGACGATGTGGGCGTCGATGCTGCCCGAGACGACGCCCTGGGAGTTGCAGGCATAGCCGAAGGCCGCGTCGGCCAGGGTGAAGGTGAGGCCGCCATGGCCCACGCGATTGAAGTTGAGGTGACGCTCCTCGATCGCGACACGCGTCACGGCGCGGCCGAGAGACGCCTCGACGAATTCGATGCCGAGACCGCGGGTGAAGGCGTCCCGCCGAGCGAGTGCTTCGACATCGATCATTTGGCCCCCTGCCAAGCCAGTGGCCCCGCCACAGCCGTGAAGAAGCTCTCGGGGCTTGTTCTCAGGGAAACGGGAAGTCGGGCTGCCGGCAGGTCGAACATTCCACAACTATAGGAGCTAACGCCGGACGCGACGATCCCGTTTGGAATCCCGCACACCCTCCCGCCGCGCCTTCGCCAGCAGGGCGCGAAACGGCACGAGCAGTTTTTCCCGCACCGCCGCATCGCCTTCGAGCAACTGCAGCGCGAGCGCCACCGCCTCCAGGGTCGAAACCGCATCGGGGCGGGCTTCGCGCCGCAGGTCGCCATAGAGCGACGGGCCGTCCGGCACCACGACGAAGCGGCGCAGCTTGGTCAGCCAGGGGTTTCGCCACCACAGCGCCTTGGCCTGTGCCCAGTTTCCGTCGAGCGCGATCAACCCCTTGAGGCCTGCGCGCGACGCCTCCTGGTCGGCCAGAGGCAGGCCCTTGCCGTCGATGGCGATCAGCGGCGCCGTCTGACCCCTGGTCTGTGTCGAGCCGAGATAGAGCACGCCCCAGTCGCGCGGCTCGGCCGGCTCGCCCAGCGCCTGGGCGAGATTACGCCACGACAGGCCGACCACGACCTTGGCATTGGCCAGGGAACCGGCGAGCAGACGCGCCGTGCCCAGCACGCGGTCCTGCTCCTGCGGATGCTGCAGCACCAGGATCGAAACCTTGTTGTCCACCGTCTCCGACATGGCCGAACATATAGCCGTCCGGCTAGGGTGGCGCGATGCCCACTGCCGCCCAAGTTCCCGTCCTCGTCTTCGATAGCGTGACCAAGCTGCCGCCGGAGGCGGACGGCGCGGTCGTGATCGGCGCCAGCCATGCTGCCGTCTATGCCGCCTACATGTCGGCCAAGTTCGGCTGCCGCGCGGCGATTCATCACGATGCCGGCATCGGCAAGGACGAGGCCGGCGTCAGCGGCCTCGCCTATGCCGACGGGCTCGGCATGGCGATGGCGGCGGTGGCGACGGCAAGCGCCCGCATCGGCGACGGCGCGGACATGCAGGCGCGCGGTATCGTCAGCCGCGCGAACGCGCTCGCCACGGCCTGCGGGGTGGCGCCCGGCATGCCGGCGCGCGAGGCGGCCGAACTGTTGAAGCAGGCACCGTGGCCGCACACGATGCCGCAGGCCAAGGGCGAAAGCCGCCACGAGGTCGACGGCGCCGTCTGCGCCGATTCGGCGACGCTGTTGCGGCCGGCGGATCGCGGTCGCATCGTCGCGACCGGCAGCCACGGTGCGCTCAACTCCTACCGGGCGACGGCACCGTTCCGGCCGCTTCTGCTGATGTTCAACGATGCGGGCTTCGGTGCGGACCGTGGCGGCGTGCTGGCCCTGCCCGAACTCGATCGCGAGGGCATCGCCGCCCTCGCAGTCGCTGCGCAATCGGCACGCATCGGCGACGGCCGCTCGACACTGCAGGACGGAACGATCTCCGACCTCAACGCCACCGCATACCGGCTCGGCGCACGGGTGGGAGGCTCCGCGCTTGCACTTGCGCGCACGCTGGCGGAAAAGTCTGGGCAAAGCTGAACGGGAGATGCTCGGGGCATGGCCGTCGTCAATGTGAAGTCGGAAATCGCCGGCAATGTCTGGAAGATCCAGGTCCAGGTGGGAGATCGGATCGAAGCCGAGGGCGAGATCATGATCCTCGAATCGATGAAGATGGAAATCCCGGTCTTGTCGCCCAAGGCGGGCGTCATCAAGGAACTAAAGGTCAGCGAAGGCGAGGCAATCGGCGAAGGCCAGCTCGTGGCCGTGCTCGATGCGTAACAGCGCCGTCGCCACCGACCTCGCCAAGCTCTGGGCTCCCGACAATCTCCGCCGCTCGGCACCGGGC
>Ga0209066_10003598_pt1 | contig 17535 bp, 11 predicted proteins | sample All_14_2_FD_187198 | JGI IMG/M metagenome (GOLD analysis project Ga0209066, IMG submission 187198) | Freshwater microbial communities in response to fracking from Pennsylvania, USA - Allegheny Zone_MetaG_DW_15 (SPAdes) (version 2) ... | reverse complement strand
CCCTCACTAGTGAGAGGTAGGGCAGCGCAAGTCAATCCTGGCGGATTCACTACCCCTGCGCGAAGGCCATCGGTGCCGCATCGAACGGCCGGTTGCGGAAAGTCCTCCCTGCGTCCGCTGATGGCCGATACGACCCTTCCAGCATCCCGCCGGAAAGCAGCCGCCCGTCGCGTCGAAGGCTTTCTTCGGGCAGCCGCCGGGACACGATCAGATTTCGATCTGCTCAGAGATCTCCAAGGCATCGTCGACCTCGATACCGAGGTACCGGACTGTCGATTCCAACCTATGCCCGAGAAGAGTTCCCACGATTCCCCGGAGCAGTCGCCGAGCAAGTCACATCAAGGGGGGTGCGATGTGGTAACGCTGCTTCGGGCTACGCCCTTCGCAGCGTTACCACATCGCACATCAGGGATCAGACTATTTTGCCAAGAACTCAGCGAACCCAAGCGCACCCCTCAAAGCCGCTGATCATGACCATCAATCAGCGAGATCATGTCGTTGGACTGCTTGATCATGAAGAATGGAATCTGCACGCATCCCCTCGGCTGCGCAGGGCTACGTCGAACTGCGCGGACGAGCCTACCCTCTCGACGGCACTCCACTCCATTCGCCGATCGATGGATTGCCCGTACTGTGGTACCGCGTACGCACGGAACGCCGCCAATCCGATGGCAAATGGCGGGTCGAGCACACCCTCGAGAGCGACGCATCATTCCTGCTCGACGACGGCAGCGGCGTCTGCGCCGTCGATCCGGAGGGTGCCGAAATGCTGGTGCGGCGCTGCGATACCACCACCCGCGGCGACATGCGTTATACGCAGTGGTCCCTGATTCGCAGCGATACGGTTTATGTGCTGGGCGACTTCGCCACACTCGGCAGCATCAGTCCGGAGCTGGACAGTCGGGCGCAGGTCGGCGAACTGCTCAAGACCTGGAAGGCCGACCCCACTGCGCTGCTGCAACGCTTCGATCTCGACGGCAACGGCGAGCTTGATTTGCGCGAATGGGAGCTGGCGCGCATGGAGGCGAAACGCGAGGTGCGACGTCATCGGGACGACATCCTCGCTGCGCCCGAAGCCCACGTGATACGAAAACCCGCGGGTGGGCGTCTGTATCTGATTTCGGACCTCGATCCGGATGCCATTGGCCGGCGCTACCGATGGCTGGCGGCTTTCCATGTCCTTGTGTTTCTGGGTGCAGCGGCGGCCGCAGCCTGGTTCGAGCAAATCGGCGTTTTGTCGTGACCGCCAGCCCGTAGGCTTACGAAGCCGCGGCGCGCGACTCCAGTTCTTCCCAACGCAGCATGGCGGACTCGATCTCCGCTTCCAGTGCCTCCAGCCGAGCCTTGATCTGTGTCACCTCTTGCGGCGCCTGCTGATACAAGGCCGGATCGGCCATGCGCGCATGCAGCGTGGCCTGCTCGTCTTCCAGCGCGGCAATGCGGTCGGGCAAGGCTTCGAGTTCGCGCTTGTCGTTGAAGGACATCTTGCCAGGACGATTCGCGGGCTTGGACTCTGTCGCGCGCGACTTGTCGGCCGGCGTGACGCCCCGCTTTGCACTCTCACGCCCGGACTGCTGCGCTTCGGCGCGTGCGGCCTGAACCCGCTGCCAGTCCGCGTAGCCACCTGCGTACTCGCCCCAACGGCCCTCGCCTTCAGCGGCAATCACCTGTGTCACGACGTTATCGAGGAAGGCACGGTCGTGGCTGACCAGGAACAAGGTGCCGTCATAGCCGGCCAGCAATTCCTCAAGCAGATCCAGCGTCTCGATATCGAGATCGTTGGTCGGTTCATCCAGCACCATGACGTTGGCCGGACGGGCGAACAGCCGCGCCAGCAACAAACGATTGCGCTCGCCACCGGACAGCGATTTGACCGGCGAACGCGCACGCTGCGGCGCGAACAGAAAGTCGCCCAGGTAACCGATGACGTGCTTCTTCTCACCGCCGATCTCGACGAAATCCGAGCCCGGGCTGATGACCTCGGTCAACGGCAGTTCGGGGTCGAGCTGCTCGCGCAACTGATCGAAATAGGCCACTGCCTGGCGGGTGCCGCGGCGCACCGACCCTTCGTCGGCCTCAATTTCACCCAGGATGAGCTTGAGCAGTGTTGTCTTGCCTGCACCGTTGGGGCCGATGAAGCCGATACGGTCGCCGCGCATGATGCGGGTTGAGAAATCGCGCACCACCACACGGTCGCCATAACGCTTGGTGACGTGGGTCAGTTCGGCCACCATCTGGCCGCTCTTCTCACCGCGATCGACCGCCAGGCTGACGTTGCCCAGGCGGTCTCGACGTGCGGCACGCTCAACGCGCAGCGCCTCCAGACGGCGGACGCGGCCTTCGTTGCGGGTGCGACGCGCCTCCACGCCCTTGCGAATCCACACCTCTTCCTGGGCGAGAAACTTGTCGAAGCGTGCAGACGCCTTCTCTTCTGCCTCCAACTCTTCCGCCTTGCGCCGCTGGTAGTCGGAAAACCGCCCCGGATAACTGGCCAACCGGCCGCGGTCGAGTTCGATGATGCGGGTGGCGATATTGTCGAGGAACACACGATCGTGGGTGATGACGATGACCGCCCCACGAAAATCCCGGATCAAGCCCTCCAGCCACAAGATGCCGTCAAGATCGAGGTGGTTGGTCGGCTCGTCGAGCAACAGTAGGTCAGGCTCGGCCACCAAGGCACGCGCCAGCGCCACGCGCTTGACCCCACCGCCGGACAAACTGGAAACCTTCGCCGCCGGATCGAGTCCGAGCCGGGCGAGCATATGCTCGACGCGCTGGTTGAGACGCCATCCTTCGGCCGCTTCGACCGCGTGCTGCAGCGCATCGAGCCGGGTCAGCGCATCGGGCGTCGCATGCTCGGCCACGGCCAGCATCGCGGCGTGGTAGTCCACCAGCAACTGAGCGGCGTTGCCCAGGCCATCGGCGACGGTCGCGAACACGTCGCGTTCAAGATCGAAATCCGGCTCCTGCGGCACATAGGCCGTCACCATGCCGGTTTCGCGCCACACCGTGCCATCGTCCAGCGTCGCCTGCCCGGCCACGGCCCGCAGCAGGCTGGATTTCCCGGAGCCATTGCGCCCGATCAGGGCCACACGCTCGCCGGCATCGAGCTGGAAGGCAACCTTGTCGAGCAGGTCGACATGACCGAAGGCGAGGCAGGCGTTATCTACGGACAGCAAGGGCATGACAGGAAATCGGCCATAAAGCGGCCAGCAAGGAGTGAAACCGAATTTTAGCCGCCTGCTCGCAATCCAGGCGGATTACCCGATAATGCACTGCACAAATATCGCCATGTCGCGCTTGATCGACATGCAGGAGCCGATTGATGGACAACATTCTCCAGCGTTTCGGCCAGACTGACGAAGACCCGGTTGCCCTGTGGGTAGCCTTGGTTGACCGTCTGCGCCCCCGACGTGCCAGCCACATCGACGTGGCCACCGAAAACCTGCGCACGCTGACACACAGCCTCGGGCGCGATCCCGATGTGCTTGCCAGTGTGCGAGCGGCCTTTCTACGCCTGTTTGCCGAGCACAAGCAGGTGTCGCTGTACGTTTCGTCCGGACTGCTGCCCTCGACCGGTTTTTTCTCCGAGACCTCGAGCCGGATCTCGCATCGCTTGCTGCCCGAAGTGCTGGACACCACCTACCTCAAGGATCTGCTGTCGGTGGTTTTCCACCGCAGCGACGACGAAGTCTGGGTGAATGGTGTCGACGACGACGTATGGCTCGAACTGCTCGCCATACTGGTCGGTGACGAAACACCGATGGCCGAAGAAGAGGCCAGCCCACTGCCACCCGCGGTGGGGGAGATCCTCGAATCACTGCGCGTGCTGTCCTACCACGTTTCCGCGATCGGGCTCGACCCCGAACTGGTGCGCATCGATCCGAACCTGGAAGAGTACGAATCACCGTTTCTGGCGCAGAACGCTGAGCTGCTGACCTACATCGAGCACTACAGCACCTGGTGGGTCACGCCCGGCGCACTGGTGACCGACGACGCGCACTTGACCGTGATGCTGGGCCAGTGCGACGAGGTGTTGCAGCGGGTGCGCAAGCGCGCGACAAAGATCGGCACAAGCCTGACGCTGACCTTCAAGCTCGAACGTCTGCGCCAGCATCTGGACCGCATCGACGAACTGGTGTCGATGCTCAAGGAGTTGCGCGAACGTCGCATCGTGGCGGACCTGGCGCCGCGCATCGTGCGCATGTTCAAAACCCTGGTGCGGGCAGAGTGTCGCAAAAACTATCTGACCGACTACTGGGGCCAGAATGTCGAACTGCTGTCGCTGCGCATGACCGAAAGCGCCAGCAAGACGGGCGAAAAATACATCACCAGTACGCGTAGCGAGTACTTCGGTATCCTCCTGTCTGCCATGCTCGGCGGCCTCATCATCGCGCTGATGGCGGGAAACAAGATCGTGCTGGGCACGCAAGGCATGGCGCCGCTCAATGAGATCCTGTCCTTCTGCCTCAACTATGGTCTCGGCTTTGCCCTGATCCATATCCTGGGTGGTACGGTGGCGACCAAACAGCCGGCGATGACGGCGAACGCGATCGCGGCGTCGATCGGCGAGGCTCGCGGCAGCACACGCGACCTCGAGGCGCTTGCCGACCTCATCGCCCGCACGGTACGCAGCCAGCTCGCCGCCATCCTCGGCAACCTGGGTGTCGCCATTCCGGTCGCCATCCTGGTCGGGCTGGCGGTTCAGCAAGCCAGTGGCGCGCATTTCGTCAGTCCGGACAAGGCACATCACCTCCTGTCGGAAATCGATCCACGCGGTGGCGCACTGTTCTTTGCCGCGGTCGCTGGCGTGTGTCTGTTCCTGTCAGGGTTGATTGCGGGCTACTACGACAACCTGTCAGCCTACAACCGGGTGCCCGAGCGCCTCTTGCAATTGCATTGGCCACGACGCCTGTTCGGTGCCGCACGCATGCAGCGTATCGCGGGCTATATCGAGAACAACCTCGGCGCACTGGCGGGCAACTTCTTCTTCGGCTTTCTGCTGGGAGGTGCAACGGCGCTGGGCGTGCTGTTCGGGCTGCCGCTCGACATCCGCCATATTGCGTTCTCCTCGGCCTACCTTGGCTACGCCTTCACAGCGCTGGATTTCGCGCTGCCTTGGCAAGCCGTGGTACTGGCACTGAGCGGCGTGCTGCTGATCGGGTTGGTGAACCTGGCGGTGAGCTTCACCCTGACCTTGAGCGTCGCCATGCGCGCGCGCCGCATCAGCTTTGCCCAGGGACGCACTCTGGGTCGCATGCTGCTGCACCGCTTCCTGCGCCGCCCGCAGGATTTCCTGCTGCCTCCGCTGCGCAATCCTGCGGCCACCGACACGCCCTCGGGTCACTCAAGCAGCGAGGAACGGGCAACACTCACCGGAACAAGCAAAAACCCGCCTTCCACGCCGCCCCTTGGTGACCCGCCGTCGAACGGCTAGAATGCGCGGCCTGAAGTCTCGCCATAGTTCAATGGATAGAACGGGCGCCTCCTAAGCGCCAGATGCAGGTTCGATTCCTGCTGGCGGGACCATTCGACCTCAAGACACTTCCTGTGTTCAGCAGAGTCGTCGGTACCGCTTCAACGCACCTCGCCAAGCAGCGTGTGCAGATACTCGATCGGAATCGCGTAGCTGATGCCCGACGGGTCAGTCAGGGCGCTTTCCTTGGTCGACTTCACAAAAACCATGTTGATGACGCCGATGACCTCGCCTGTCTTCGGGTCGAAAACCGGGCTCCCGCTGTTGCCCGGATAAGCCGTGGCATCGAGTTGGTAAACGCGGAAGACGTCGTTCGCAAGCCGACGGATGAGCGCCGGATTGAGGTCACGCGAGTTGGCCTGCGGAATGCCGATTGGGGTGATGGCGGACACGATGCCGCGATGCGTGACGGGCGTCATCCCCAGCACGGCGCCGATCGGAAAGCCCGTGAAGGCGATCTCCTGCCCTTCCTGCACCCGCTCACGTGACGCCAAAGACAACGCGGGCAATGGCCCGCCCCCCTCGAGACGCAGCACCGCAAGGTCACGACTGCGCTCAGCAGCCGCACGACTCACTGGCCGCACCACACTCTGCTGGCCCTCCCCGGGGACAACAATGACCAGCGATTCCATGTTCTCGCTCGCCACGCTATCCGGAAGCACGTGGGCATTGGTCGCGATCAAGCGGCCGTCACCGATCACGAAGCCGGTGCCTCTAAACTGGAACGCAGGGCTGCGCGTGCGCTGGTAAGTCCCCACTGCCACGATCGACGGCTTGATCTGGGGCAGCATGCCAACCAAGTCTGCACGGGCGATACCGGGGACCGCAGCCATCATTGCCAGGACGGCCGCGGCTTGGAGGAGGTGCCGACGCGGGCCCTGGAGGTGGGCGTGAAGTGGCTCGTCACTCATGTTTCGTGATCCTCCTGCGCAGCCAAGCGCAAGGTGCGCAGCATCGGACTGGGCCCGACCACTGCACTGTCGAAGGGATGCCGGTGCTGTCCGACATGACGCAGGATACGGTCGACGTAGGCGCGAGTTTCACGATAGGGCGGCACGCCACGGTAGCGGTCGACGGCGCCCTCGCCTGCGTTGTAGCCTGCGGCCGCGAAGGCGATATCCCCCTCGAAATACGCCAGCAACCAGCGCAGGTAGGCCAGCCCGCCCCGGATATTCTGCTCGGGATCGTAGGGACGACTGACGTTGAAGCGCAACGCAGTTTCGGGGATGAGCTGCATCACGCCCATCGCATTTTTGGGCGACAGGGCCTGAGGATTCAATGCCGACTCGGTGAGGCCAATGGCCAGCGCAAGGGCCGGCTGGATGCCGTACTGTGGCGCAAGCTCGGCAATCAGGTGGGCGACGGCCTGGCGCTCAGCCGACAAACGGGCAATCAGACCATCGACGGGCCAGCGCTGCTCGATGATCTCGGACGGAGTGTGCAGACAGTCCGGCACTGCACCGGTGTAGTCTCCGGTGTAATGCTGCATCCGCTCGGCATGCGCATTGCCGACGAAGGCCGCCATGGCGAACAAGGTATTGGCGTAGGCGTCGTTGCGCTCGACCCCCCGCCCATTGGCATACATCCAGCCGAGTGAATACATTGCCTCCGGATCACCCAAGCGCGCGGACTCACAGTACAAGCGCGCGGCATAGGGCTGATCACGGGGAACCCCTTCGCCGTGCTCATAGCTCAGGGCCTCGTCCGCCAGATAGCGTGCCTGCTCGGCGAAAGCCTCGGCGATACGTTGATCGTCGATGGCAAGCACCGCCGGCGCAGGCAGCGCGGCAAGCAGTCCAAGCGCCCATCTCATCCCGCACGCCGACGCTGCGGGGCGAAGGAAACGGGAACCGCTCGAAACGGACTGCCTCGTCATGGCGATCTCGCCTATGTGGCCCTTACAGGCGCCAGACAACTGCCCCTGCAGCCTCCAGCGCCACGGGGTCATACACCGATTTTACGTCGCTGAACACGCCACCGGGTGAGAGCTTTTCGAGCAATTCGGTGAGGGGCATCGACAGGTAGGTCTGGTGCGCAACAGCCGCAACGATGGCCTGCGCTTTCGGCAAGGCTTCCCATGAGGTCAGGCTGACACCGTACTCGTGCTCGGCTTCGGCGGTGGCCGCAACCGGGTCGTGCACGTGGACATTACAACCATAGCTCTGCAATTCACGGATGACGTCGATGACCTTGCTGTTCCGCAAGTCCGGGCAGTTCTCCTTGAAGGTCAGACCCAGCACGATGACATCCGCCCCTTTGATGCTGGACCCCGCGGCGATCATCTGCTTGACGGTCTGCTCTGCAACGTATTTGCCCATGCCATCGTTGATGCGGCGACCCGCCAGGATGACCTGCGGGTGATAACCCAGCATGTCCGCCTTGTGCGTCAGGTAATACGGATCGACCCCGATGCAGTGCCCGCCAACCAGGCCAGGACGGAAAGGCAGAAAATTCCACTTGGTCCCGGCCGCCTTCAACACTTCAAGCGTATCGATACCGATTTTGTGGAAAATGACGGCAAGTTCGTTCATCAGTGCGATGTTGAGGTCGCGCTGCGTGTTCTCGATGACTTTGGCCGCCTCGGCCACTTTGATCGAACTGGCGGGATAAACACCGGCAGTGATGACCGATCCGTAAATTTGCGTCACAGTTTCGAGCGTCTGCGCGGTGTCGCCCGACACCACCTTGACGATCTTCGTCACAGTTCGCTCCTTGTCACCCGGATTGATACGTTCGGGGGAGTAACCCACGAAGAAGCCGTCCTTCCACTTCAGGCCAGACTCGCGCTCGAGAATCGGGATGCAGACCTCCTCGGTCGCACCAGGGTAGACGGTTGATTCGTAGACCACGACCGCGCCACGTTTCATATGGCGGCCAACGGTTTCGGACGATTTCACCAGCGGGGTGAAATCCGGCTGGTGGGCCTCATCGACCGGCGTCGGCACGGCGACGATGATGAAGTCCGCGTCCTTCAGCACCGAAGGGTCGGTATGGCAACTCAGATGGGACGCAGCGCGCAGATCCTCGGAGGAAACCTCGCCAGTCGGATCGACAAAGTCGCGGTAGGCGGCGACCTTCTCGGCGGAGAGGTCAAAGCCGAGGGTGGTGTATTTTTTGCCAAACTCCACGGCGAGCGGGAGTCCGACGTAGCCCAGCCCGATGACGGCGATGGTGGTCATGAAACGAGTCCTTGTTGCAGAGTGTTCAGTGTTCGATCAAAGCGATTTCGACAGCTCGGTGGCCGCCTTGTGCAAGGTCGTGCCGTCCTTCAATTTGGGCATCAAGGTCTCCAGCTCTTTCCGGGCCTCATCCTTGCGTCCGGCACGCACGTACGACTTCGCCAGATTCAGTCTCAGCTGTGCGGCGTCGGGGGCCAGCGATACCGCGCGCTGCAGATTGGCCAAGCCCTTGTCAGTCTGGCCACGATCGACCTGGATGACGCCGAGCGTGTCGAGGATGGCGGGATTGTCGGGCGCGAGGGCCTGTGCCTGTTCGGCATACTCGAGCGCCTTCGGATCCTTCACCTGACTGGCCGCCCAGGCCAGGTTGTTCAACACCAGGGGATTGTCGGGGGAAATTTCATTCATTTTCTGGAAAAGCGCGACAGCATCGCCATGACGCTGCTCGGCCAGTGCGCGCTCGGCCAGATATCCCCGCATGGTCATGTCCTTGGGCTGTTGGCGCAGCCAATCCGCAGCGAACTTGTCTGCCTCACCCTTGCGCTCTGCGCGGAGCAATGCGGCATGCAGACGCGTCGCGACATCACCCCCCGCCTTTCGCTCGAGCGCGCGTCGATAGGCCGCCACCGCCTCCGTCCAACGGCTGTCGGCGATGTGGATATCCGCTTCCATCGCATAGCCAATCGGGTTTGTCCCATGCTGCTGCTGGACATTTCGCGCGATCTTGAGTGCTCCGTCGCGATCCCCCCGTTCGACGAATATCGCCGCGAGACGCTGCTGAACGTCAATTGCGTCGGCCCGGATGGCAAGTGCCTTGCGCAACGTCTGCTCAGCCGCAGCGCTGTCCTTCGCGCCACGATGGACCTCGGCCAGCATCAGGAGCGGCGCTGTCGATTGCGGGCGCAGGGACGCAAGGCGGTTAAGTGAAGAGATGGCCTGCTGAACGTCACCCGACGCCAATTGCGCCCTCGCCAAGGCATCGACAGCCCGCACGTCATTCGGGTAGGCCGCACCCAGCTTCTGCGCGATAGCCAAAGCTTTCGGAAACTCGCGGTTGCGCAGGTGATGCTGGATCATCGCCAACGCGGGCGGGAGCGTTCCCGGCGCAGCCGCTTCGGCGCGCTGAAGGGTCGCAAACACCTCGGCAGGCGCGGCCCCCGTCGCCAGCTGCAACTCAGCCAAGGACAAACGCGCCTCGACACTCTTCTCGTTGCGATCCGCAAGGGTACGAATACGCGCAAGCGCCTCGGCCGTCTTGCGCTCGGCAATGTCGAGACGCGCCAGATTGAGCGCAGCAGCCAGATAATCGGCGTTGAGTGACAAGGCCTTCTCGAAGGCAGCGCGCGCGGCCGGCACGTCCCGTTTCGCGAGCATTACACCGCCGCGCAGGTTGTGCACCAGCGGATTCTGCGGTTGCTTGCGCTCGAGTTGCGCCTGCGCTTCAAGCGCCTTGTCTGTCTCGCCGCGCCGCAGATGGGCTGCCACAAGCGCCAGATCAGCCTGAATCGCGTTGTCATCCATGTCAGACGCAGTTTCGAATTCGGCAAATCCGCCCTCGATGTCTCCGCCCGCCATACGCGCAGCCCCCAGGCGCAGACGCGCCTGGGTGTCTTCCGGCGCAGCTTTGACCGCGCGCTGCAAAAAATCCTCCGCCTTGTCGAAATCACCATTGGCAAGCAAGACCTGCCCGATGAGCCCTAAGGTTCGTGCATCGGTGATGGGGCGTTCAAGGAGTGGCTGCGCAAGCTCAAGCGCACGCGGGGCTTCACCAGCCGACAAGTGTGAACTAATCAGCAGCATGCGTGCCATCTGATGCCCCGGAGCACGGCTGAGGACGGCGTTCAGGTAGGTCCGAGCCTGCGCCTGGTCATTGAGTCGCAGCAGCACCGTCCCCGCCAACAATTGAGCGGGGAGGAATTCGGGGGTCTGCTTCAGCACCTGCATCACCCCATCCCTCGCCTCGGTGAGACGCCCCGCACGCGCATCGACGAAGGCCTGCAGGTAACGGGTGGATGGATGGCCAGGCGCAGCCGTCTTCATGGCGTCAAAGCGGGCGATGGCGTCGTCCTGCTTCCCACGTCGGAACAGCTCGGTGATCAAGGCGTAGTGATAAGCCACATTCTTCGGGCTCAGCCTCACCGCGTCTTCCAAGGACTTGAGCGCGTCGTCAAGCTTGCCCTGCACGAACAGAACCTCGGACAGCGTGGCATGCGCATCGCCATTGTCAGGGCTGTTTGCAATCACCGTCCTGATGACCTCTTCGGCTGCAGCAGGGTCACGGCTGAAAAGACGCGCCCGTGCAAGCCCCATCCCGGCGTCAGCATCATCGGCACGCAGGGCAAGTGCCTTCTGGTAGACCTTGATCGCCTCCGGGAGATTGCCCTTTCCAAGGTGTGCATCCGCAACGGCCCCCAGGAGGCGGCCCTGTGCCGCCGCATCTTCCAGTTCCAGCGCAGCGAAATCGGTCAACACGCGGTCGAACTCACCTGAGCGAATACGCGCACGCGCCAGAAGCGGGACGACTTCGGCCTTCGTGTAGCCAAGCTCGAATGCTCGCTGCAACTCCTTGACGGAACCCGGCAGATCACCTGACTGAAGATTGATCCGACCAAGCAGGAACCGCGCCTCAGCAAGATTTCCGTCCTCTTGCAGCGCGTTCTTCAACTGAATGGAAGCGGCGTTCGGATCATTATTGGACAGGTAACCCTTGGCCGACGCGAGCATCTGCTCCGGACTGTCACTACATGCACTCAGCAATGCAGTGGCGAGCAGCGTCAGGGCGAGCCTGCGCGAGCGGCGATGCCAGTCAGGCTTCATCCCGCCCATCATGGTGCTGTTCACGATCCGTTCTCCTTCTTCAAACCAAACCGGTTCATTAAATCGTAGAGCGAGGGACGACTGACACCAAGAATTTCGGCTGCACGTGCAATGTTGTTGTTCGTGCGCGCCAGAACGCGCAAGACCGCGCGGCGCTCGGCCTCGTCGCGCACCTGACGCAAGTTGAGCCGCTCGAGGTCGTCGTCGACCACCTCAAGCCCCAAGTCGTCCGCCGTTATTCGGTTGCCATCTGCCATGATAACCGCCCGCTTGAGACAGTTTTCAAGCTCGCGAACGTTGCCAGGCCACGGATGGGATTCGATGGCGTTCACCGCGTCGTCAGTCAACGCCATCGAACCACGGGCATTCTCACGCGCATAGCGCTGCACGAATGCATGGGCGAGCAGCACAGCATCCCCTTCTCGCTGCCGCAAGGGCGGAATGTCGACGATGACCTCGGCGAGGCGATAGTAGAGATCTTCGCGAAACGCGCCTGCCTTGATCTGCGCCTTCAAGTCGCGATGCGTTGCACACACGATGCGGACATCCACCGGAATCTCACCTCGACCGCCGATTCGCTCGATCACCCGCTCTTGCAGGAAACGCAGCAACTTGGCTTGCAGCGGCATGGGCAGGTCGCCGATTTCATCGAGAAACAGCGTGCCTTTGTGCGCAGTCTCGATCTTGCCGAGCGTTTGTTTCACCGCGCCGGTAAATGCGCCCTTCTCGTAACCGAAGAGTTCGCTTTCCAACAAGGTGTCGGGAATCGCCGCGCAATTGATGGCCACGAAGCGTTCGCCAGCACGGCCCGAAAGCGCATGCAAGCCACGTGCCAGCACCTCCTTGCCAGTTCCGCTCTCTCCGATCAGGGCGACAGTGACCGATGCAGACGCAAGCTTCTCGATCGTGCGACAGATCTTCAACATGCCCGGATCTCGTGTCAGCAAACCGGACAACGGACTCGCGCCCATGGCGGATAGACGAGCGTTCTCGAGCTGCAGATCGTGCATGCGGAACGCCCGCTCGATAGTGATCGTCAGCAACTCCGGTTCGAAGGGCTTGGCAAAAAAATCGTAGGCGCCCAGGCCAATCGCCTTCACCGCATTCTCGCGGTCGTGCTGCCCGGTCAGGACGATGACCTTGGTGTCGGGGGCCAGTGCAAGAATGTCACGCAACAACCTGAAGCCCTCGGTCACATCGTCCGGCGCAGGTGGCAAGCCAAGATCCATCGTCACCACTGCAGGTTCGTGACGACGCAACTGCGCAATTGCGCTTTCGCGGTCGTCCGCCACCACCGTTTCACAGGCGTCGAAGGCCCAACGCATCTGCTTCTGCAGCGCAGGATCGTCCTCGACGATCAATAGCGTTCGCTGCTTTTCAGGCATGAGTCTCACTGGCTCCGTCTTGTGTGTCTTTCCAACCGGCCGACAGGCACGGCAACTGGATCGTGACGCGTGTGCCGTGCCCAACTTCGCTTTCGAACTGCACGTCACCACCGATTTCATTCAGATACTGGCGAGTCTCGAACACGCCGATACCCATGCCACTGGCCTTTGTCGTCTGGAATGGGCGAGACAAGCGGTCGCGAAGAAAGTCCGGCGACATCCCGCAACCGGTGTCGGCGACCACGATGCTCGCCTTGCCTTCCGCATGAGGGATGAGCTGAACGGTCACCTTACCATCCTCACCGGTCGCATCCAGTGCATTTTGCACAACATGCCCAACGATTCGCTCCAATCGTTCAGGATGAGCCTTGACCTGTATCGGTGCCGTAAGCGATTCAAGCAACTCGACGGCTGGCAACTGCCCTCGTTTGGACGCACAAACGCTACGCAATATCTGTGTGACATCGACTCCGCGAGGCGGGTCGATCGGGCGCTTTTCCTGCAACTGCATCATGAGCCCACGCATCCGAGACTCGACGTGCGAAACGGTCTCGAGCATATCCTGCTGAAACGCGGGCTTGTGCCCATGTCGCTCAGCGTTCTTGAGCATCAACGAAAGCTGTGCGACAAGATTCTTCAGATCATGCACGACAAAAGCAGACATTCGATTGAAAGAGTCGAACTTGCGCGCTTCGAGCAGGGCCTCGGCCGCAAGCATGCGTTCGAGATAACCCGCAGCCTGCCGCTGAGCTGTCTTCAACAGGTCAAGCACCTCCCAGTCCACCTCAAAAGGAGCACGAGGTGTCGACAGCACGACAAAGCCCAGCAGGGCGTCGTCAGTCTTGAGTGGGATGACAAGCCACGCGTCCGAAAGACCGGATAGCCAGTCCGGCAACACAAGCCCCCCATAAGGCTGGGGACGGATCCGATACTCCTCCAGATTGATCACCCACTCACGCTCGCAGAGGAAGCGACAGAACGTCGAGTCAGCCGATTCGACGATATCGATCGCCGGACGATTGAGGCGTGCATGCAATCCGAACTTGCCGTATCCGTCACGCAGCCACAACAGTCCTCCCGAGCTTTCGACCAGGTCAGAAAGTGCCTTGATCACCGACTGACCAAGATCCAGTCCCTTGTCGGCAGATGCAAGCGCCTGGGTGAAGCGAAGCCACTCATTACGGTAATCGTAACGGTACGAAAACAGGTGCTTGCTGAGGAAGACCTTGAGGCGGGCGCGCTGAGAACCTGAAAATAACAATGCACCCAACAACACCAGCCCAGCGAAGAGCAAGGTCATTTGCAGCGCTCGGCCCCAGTCGCCCCCAAAATAGCGTACGTAGTAGGCCGCAGCCGCAATGACCAGCAGGTAGATACCCGCAACAGCGAGCGCTGTGGAGTGAAACACCATCTCCCGTGACATCGCCATGCGCAGCGTCCACGAAGGGCTACGGGTACATGAGAGTGCGATCAGCGGGATGAGCAACGCATGCGCGACGCCCCGAACGGCGAGAACGTCCGCATCGAGTTGGTTGAACAGCGCCGCATCGGCAAAAAGATAGAGTTCGAAAATGTAGCCCGCACCGAGAGCGATGCAGAGCGGCTTGATGCCCCAGCGCGATGCGTTGGGGAGCGCGCGATAGAGATGCTCGACGAACATCAGTCCCACCACGGCATGCGCGAGCCAGGCAGCCAGAATGGGGCGAATCGGGAATGTGTCGCTCTGCAAAAACGTCTCGAGCAACAGCGCTAGCAACTGAACGCCAACCGCACTCGCGGCAAGATAAGCAGGCCATCGAACACGCCCCCCCCATAAGGGGCGCATCAGCACGACCAAAAAGGCGAACCAAGCCGCTCCCCGAAGGCTGTCAAGCACGACGCCGAGCACAGGCCAGGCACCCCCTTGTATGCGTACCGACGCGGCCTCCACGGCCGCCCACAAACAGGAGAGAACAACAGCAAAAAACAGAACCCCGCCCGGCAAGCCCCCCCGCCACGCAGAGAACACGTAAAGGCCGAACAGAGAAAAGGCCAGCGCCGCGAAGCCGTAGCCCCAAAAGGCGACGTCTAGCACTTCAAATACCCCGCCTCAGATGGGACTGATCACGAGCAAGCCGTTCATCAGCAGGTTCGGTAAGCATTTCAATGTGCGCCCTCACCCGTCAGCACAACACGTACCGTCTCGAACAGAACGAGCGTATCGAGCACCAGGGTATGGTTCTTGACGTAATAAAGGTCGTATTGAAGTTTCTCAATCGCATCATCGACCGACGCACCATACTGATATCGAACCTGCGCCCATCCTGTCACACCCGGCTTTACACAGTGGCGAACGTTGTAGAACGGGATCTCCCTGGCCAACTGATCGACGAAGAAGGGACGCTCAGGACGCGGACCGACCAAACTCATGTCCCCGACGAGCACGTTGAACAACTGGGGCAATTCATCGATACGCAATTTACGAATAACGCGCCCCACTCGAGTGACCCGATCATCGTTTGAAGTTGCCCAGCGTGGCTTACCATCTTTTTCTGCGTCACGCCGCATGCTACGGAACTTGATGACACGAAAAATCTTTCCGCCAAGCCCAACCCGCTCCTGGCGGTAGAAAACCGGCGCTCCGTCTTCGATGACAATCAGCAGCATCGTCACGAGCATGATTGGCAGGGCGATGATCAACAACAAGGCCGCCACGAGGACGTCGAAAACGCGCTTGACCAACGTCCGCGCGAGCCCCTGCCGGAAACCATCCCCGTAGATCAGCCAACTCGCTCTCAGGGAGTCAAGCCTGACCTGTCCCTGCACACGCTCAAAGAAAGAGGACAGATCAACGATACGCACCCCTGCCAGTTTGCAGTCGAGCAATTCGCGCAAGGGCAACACGCCCCCCCGCCGCTCCCGCACAGCCACAATCACCTCATTGACCTTCATCGCACGAACCGCATCAACAAGCCCCTGAGCGGGCAACACCTGCCTGACATCTACTTCAAGCTTCTCGTCACCACCGCTGCGCAGAAAACCGACGACATCGACGCTTCGCTGCAGCGGGCGAGTCAGATCTCTATAGACCTGTGCAGCGTCACGCCCTGTACCGATGATCAGCACTCGAGGCGAAAAAAGGCTCGAGGCTTGGCGTTGATTGATCAGACCACGCATCAATAACAACGAAGAGAGCAGAAGCACAACACTCAATTGAAGCGAATGGGGTGCCAATGCAGCCCATGGCAGCAAACCGAAAACCCCGTAGGCAACAGGAATGCTCACGAGCAGCGACAGCGCCACGCTCGCAAAAGCCTGACGGTGGCTTCGCTGCAGCACCGGTCGGTAAAGACCCATTGCAGTGTTCAAGCCCACCATCGACAGCGCGAACGTGAAAGCGGACGGTACGAATACCGCCCAGTCAGGCACCCCGGATGGCGCAAGGAAAACCACTGCAAGCAGGACAAACAAGAAGAGCAGCAAGGCATCCAAGAGCACCTGCTGCAGCGTGTGAGACGGAAAATAGTGGCTGAAGACCTTCAGCATGCTGTACCCCAGACGGAACCCATCCACTTCGAAGCAGACTCAAATATCGCCTGCACTAAGCGCCAAAAGCTGGGGATAGACTATCCGACCAATGCGAGTTCGAATGTTAAACCCATCACACCGATGACATGAAGAGCGGAATCAAAATCAACTAAAACCATATAAATATCAAAGTCGTAAAATACTTATATGAATCTCATTGAGCTTCATGTTAACACGACGCTCCGCGCAACAGCGCCCAAGCCCACACGATGAGTCATTTCCACCGAAACCCGCGTGGACACCTGCAATAAGCTTGATCGATGAAGTGCGAAGAGGCTTGGTAGCGCGCAGATGGGCTATATTTGACCTTGGCAGCATCATGCTCAAAAGCATCACAACCCGTCCAACAGGAACTGACAAATGAGTGATAACAAACGGAATTTCAGTGAACTTTATGGCTATCAGTTCGAAGAGCTCACCCTTGGCATGTCTGCAACACTCTCCCGCACAGTGTCGGAGGCAGACATCTTGATGTTTGCCGGCGTCTCAGGTGACACGAACCCCGTTCACCTCGACGAAGAGTTCGCAGCCAGCACAATGTTCGGTGGCCGTATCGCCCACGGCATGTTGTCCGCCGGACTAATTTCTGCTGTTTTTGGCACCCGACTTCCTGGCCCCGGCTGCATTTATCTGTCTCAGAATTTGAAATTCAAGGCACCAGTCAAAATCGGCCAGACGGTCGTTGCGCGTGTGACCGTTAAAGAACTTAAGTCGGAGAAGCGCCGAGCCGTGTTCTCGACTGTTTGCACCTGCGGCGATACGGTGGTGATCGATGGCGAGGCGGAGTTGTGGGTTCCCGCTAGGGGCTAACTTCGACTCTCTTTGCGGAGAGCTCTCGAATGTTGAGCCTCCGCATTCGCTACTTAACGCGTTCCTTCCTGCCCTGCTCCCCATTTTCAGAACGCAGGATTATCCGTCACGTTCAAGGCGGTGTTATTTTTGCGTATTTTTTGGTTGACGTAAAAACGCCCAGAGCCGTTATGGGCTCTGGGCGTTTTTTGTAGGGTTAGTCTGACGATGACCTACTTTCACGAGGGCGGACCTCACTATCATCGGCGCGTCTATGTTTCACGGTCCTGTTCGGGATGGGAAGGGGTGGAGCCACAGAGCT
>Ga0209066_10003596_pt1 | contig 17553 bp, 6 predicted proteins | sample All_14_2_FD_187198 | JGI IMG/M metagenome (GOLD analysis project Ga0209066, IMG submission 187198) | Freshwater microbial communities in response to fracking from Pennsylvania, USA - Allegheny Zone_MetaG_DW_15 (SPAdes) (version 2) ... | reverse complement strand
GGCTATTATCAGTTTCCCAATCTGACCACCGGCGGCTATTACGTCGTCAAAGTGGATACGTCGACCTTGCCCACGTGGAACGGCAGCCCGTTGCCTCAGACGGCCGATCCGGACCGTGACGGCGTTCCGTGCTGGGATAACAGCGTGTCCGGTCTGCCGCCGGGCGACAACGCCGACTCGGGGATCGTGCTGGGGCTCTCTTCTTACATCGGCGCCGATTTCGGATATCAGCCGGCAGGTGTGATCGGCGACACGGTGTGGCGCGACTTGAACGGCAACGGGCTGCAGGACGCGGGAGAAACCGGTGTGTCCGGCGTGCGGGTTATCGCCGTCATGGGGACCGTCACCAATACGACCTATACCGACGGCGACGGGCATTACAGTTTCGCCAATTTGGCGGACGGCTCGTGGACGGTGGCGTTGGCGGCGACCAACTTTGTCAGCGGAGGCCCTCTCTACAATTGGACGGACACGTACGATGCCGACGGCGGGCTGAATCACAGCACGGCAGTCGTGATCAACAACGGCACGGTCTCCAGCGCCTACAATGCGTGGACGGTCAAGAGTGACGCCTCGCTGGACATCGATTTCGGGTTCAGGCTCAACGGGCCTTATACGCTTTCCGGCACGGTCTGCACCGACGACAACGGCGTCTCCGGAATCTGCGACGATCCTGTGAATGAAACCGAACTGGCCGGGCTGAAGGTCTACCTTTATACGGGGAGCGGCTTGTTGCTGGGCGCGACGGTGACCGACGTGGGCGGCAACTACAGCTTCACCAACCTGCCCTCTGGAAGTTACCGCGTGGTGTTGGGCACGACGGTCCGGCCGCTCGATACCGATCGCCTGACCACCACGGCTTCCGATACCGGCGCGACATTGCTCACGAATACGGGATCCTCCGTGATTCAGGATGTTGCCATCGCGAGCGCGAACCGTGAAGACGTCGATTTCGCCTTTGTGCCAACCGTTGTCTTCGACTACGGCGATCTCCCAGCGGCCTATGGCGCCACCACCTTTGTGGAGGACGGCGCGCGCCACGCGGTTCCAACCAACGGAACGACAATCTGGTTGGGTTCGGCCCTGCCGGACGCTGATCAGAACGGCGCGCCATCCCTGCTGGCCAACGGGGATGACACGCTCGACGGCAGCGACGACGAGGACGGAGTCGTGCCGGTCAACATGGCGGCCTGGTCCGACGGTGTGAACGGCGGCAGTGTTCAGGTGACGGTCCGGGCCCCTGCGGGGCAGAGCGTCTACCTTGTGGGGTGGATCGATTTCAACCAGAACGGTTTTCTGTCCGATGCCGATGAGCAGATCATCAGCACGGCGGTGACGGGAACCGGCAGCGCTCAGGCGGCGGTCTACACGTTTAATATTCCCGCAGGCACATTGGCTGCGACCGACAAGGCTTGGTATGCGCGTTTCCGTGTCTTTGCGGAGCCGCCGCCGTTTCCTCTTTTCTCCTACACGGGCGCGGCGGTGGACGGCGAGGTTGAGGATACGCTTTTCCGGGTGGGCGGTGTGACGCTGGGTGACCGCGTCTGGACGGATGGGAACGGTAATGGCGTGCAGGACGCTGGCGAGCCGGGCATGACCAATGTGACCGTGCGCCTGTACAATGCGTCAAGCAACGAGGTGGCTGTCACGGCGACGGATGCGGACGGGGCGTACCTGTTCGACAATCTGGCTGCAGGAACGTATCAGGTCGGGTTTACGGCTCCGGATGGATATGTCTTCACGGTGCGGGATTCGGTTCATGCTTCCGACCAGACCGACAGTGACGCGTCGATGGCCGGGCTGACGGCCCCGGTCGCGCTGCTGGCCGGGACGACCAATCTTACGGTGGACGCCGGGTTGTATGTGCCGGCTGTGGTGTACGGCTACGTCTTTGTAGACCGGAGCGCGGATGGAACGAACGCGCTCGTCCGCAATGCCGGCGATTCGTCCGTTACGAACGCGTTAGTGCGACTGGTCTCGGACGGAGTGGTTGTTGCCTCCACGAATACCGATGCGAATGGGTACTATTGGTTCGGGGATGTGGCGCCGGGAGCCATCTCGGTCTTGGTCTCGCGCACTTCTGCGACGCTGGTCGCCGTGCCGACCCAGGAACCCTCCCTGTCCGACGTGCGGAGGAACCGCGCGCTGCCTGACGAGGCCGGTGAGGACGCGTACATCACCTATAGCGTTGTCTCCGGCTACGGCGTCCTAGAGAGCCTGCCTGGCGAGCCCCTTAACTTCGGCTTCTCGAGTTCCCCTCTCTCGACGGCCATCGCCGTCAGCCTGTTCGCAACCGGAGCCGACGTCGCGATCGAACTGTGGACCGTGAACGAATCGGGTTATGAGGACATCGTGATCTATGCGTGGATCAACAATGCGTGGGTCGAGATCGGGAGGGTGCCCGCATATGACGTGATCGGTGAAGGGTCGAACCGGTACCAGATTAAGGCGCAGGGGCTTTCAGCCGGCGGTTCGTATTTCTTGAAAATTGTCGATGAGAGCGGGCATGTGCACTATTCCGGCACGCCCATGGCGGTGAAGTCCATCCTTGTTCAGGCGCTGAGCCTGCAGATGGAGACCCTGCTTCTCGAGTTCACCACCGAGGTCGGCCACGACTACGTGATCAAGGTCAGCACGGATCTCAGCAACTGGAAAACCGAATTCGGAAGTTTCCAGACCGCGACGGGATGGTCTGATTATACAGACGCGCCTTTCACCGCAGGAAGCCCTGCGACTCAAGTCCGCGTGCCGGTCAACGGCCGGAAGCACGCGTTCTTCAAGATCGAGCGTGTAGCGAACTGACCGCGCCTTGGTTTGGCCGCGAGAACCGGGCGGGGGACGACCTGTGCCCCCGGCCCGGTGACGCGGCCTTTCCTTTTTCACTTTGTCTTGAGGGGAAGGCCGTGATATTGTTTGCCAGATAGTGCGTTCAAGAGTCTGTACGTCTATTGGGAAAGGACGAACACGTTTATGCTCAAGATCTCGTTTCTGGATGCGGCGATCATTGTCGGTTTTCTCGTGTCGGTGATCGTGATCGGTTCGGCGGCGGCGCGGCGGTCCAGCAAAAGCGCCGCAGATTTCTTCCTGTCTGGGAGGACCATGCCGTGGTGGCTGCTGGGGGTTTCCATGGTGGCGTGCACGTTCTCGTGCGACACGCCGAACCTCGTCACCGACATCGTGCGCACTCAGGGGGTGTCGGGAAACTGGGCGTGGTGGGCGTTTCTGCTGACCGGCATGCTCACGGTCTTCGTATATGCCAAACTGTGGCGGCGCTCGGCGCTGAACACGGACCTGGGGTTTTATGAGATCCGTTACAGCGGTAAACCCGCCGCCGCCCTGCGCTGCTTCCGCGCGCTGTATCTCGGCGTCTTTTTCAACGTGATGATCATGGCCACCGTCTCGCTGGCGGCCATCAAGATCGGGCAGGTGATGTTCGGCCTCTCGCCCGTCGCCACGCTGATATACGCCTCGGTCGGGGTTGCCATCTATGCCACCTTGGGCGGGCTCACGGGGTCGATCTGGGCGGACTTCTACCAGTATTCGGTGGCGATGGTCGGAGCGTTCTTTGCGGCGTACTATGCGGTCTCGTCGGCGCATGTCGGCGGCATCTCCTCTTTGAGTGAGCTGTTCGCCAACCCCGACGTGCAGGCCAAGATGTCGATGTTCCCGTCAGGCGCGAGCGGGCTGTCGGCGCTCATGACCGTGCTCATTCTGCCCGTGGCGGTTCAGTGGTGGAACGTCTGGTATCCCGGCGCGGAGCCTGGCGGCGGAGGTTATATCGCGCAGCGGATGCTGTCGGCCAAGGACGAGAAGAACGCGATCGGAGCGACCCTGCTTTTCAATTTTCTTCACTATGCGATGCGGCCTTGGCCTTGGATCATCGTCGCGCTTGTCTCCCTGACGCAATTCCCGATCACGCCCAAGGCGGAGCAGGATGCGGCCCGCGCTTGGCTCGACACGAATCCCGCCTTGGTCAGGCAGTACGCGGTTGAGAAGGCGGCTATGCCGGAAGAGGCTCGTCTGCGCGTCCGCCAAGCGAAGGCCGATTCGGCCGGCGTGGGCAGTCTCGCCCGGGCTTTTCCCAGAGTGGACGACCAGTTTCTGCGCAACGACATCGCGTATCCTGGCATGATCTCGACGATGCCGAAGGGGTGGCTGGGACTGATCGTGGCCTCGCTGATCGCGGCCTACATGTCTACGATCGCCACGCATCTGAACTGGGGCTCGTCGTACGTCGTCCAGGATTTCTACACGCGTTTTGTGAATCCTGACGCCTCCGCGAAACAGTCGGTGACGGTCGGCCGCGCCGTGATGCTCGGTCTGCTTGTGCTTTCGGGCCTCGTCGCGCTCTGGATGCGCAACGCCAAGGATTCGTTCGACATCCTGTTGCAGATCGGCGCGGGCACAGGCCTGTTGTATATCCTGCGCTGGTTCTGGTGGCGCATCACGGCCTGGAGCGAGATTTCGGCGATGGCGATTTCCTTTGCGGTGGCTTGCTTTTTCCAGTGGGGTGCAGGTCCGCTGGGGGTCGACGCCGCGATGAAGGCGTCCGGCCTGTTCGACATTATGGACTACAGCGCGTGGAAACTCGTGATCGGGATCCTCGTCACGACGGTCGGCTGGGTTGCGGTGACTTACCTGACGCCGCCTGAAAAACAAGAGGTCTTGGCGGCTTTCTGCAGCAAGATCCGCGCGGGTGGCCCCGGCTGGCGCAAAGTCGAGGCGGCTTCAGACCTCAAGAACGAAGCCTTCGGCTGGGATGTGCCGATGGGGTTGCTGTGCATGACGGTCGGCTGCATGGCGGTCTGGACCGCGCTGTTCGGCGTCGGGTATCTGCTTTACGGCCGGATGCTTCTGGGCGGGGTGCTGGCCGTGGTCTCGGTGGTCTCGACGACCGCTCTGATGCGGATGGTCGGCAAGATCCGGCTAAGTTAGGAACGGAAGCACACCATGAGGACAACGATCTTCTGTGCCGCCGCCGTGTTGCCCGCGCTTCTCTGCGCAGGAACTGTCACCAACACGGTAAGCCTCTTCGACCTCCTGCGAAACGGAGAGGTCGACTATCACTTGGGGCCCTCCTCCGACGTTCGTGATCCGCCCGCCGAGATTTTCAGTCTCCAAGACAAGCTGCTGCACATCAGCGGGCGCGGCTACGGCTACATGGCCACGAAAGCCTCGTTCCGCGACTACCACCTGGTGCTCGAATTCAAGTGGGGCCAAAAAACGTGGGGCAAACGGGCGGCCTGTGCCCGCGACAACGGGATCCTCGTCCATGCGCATGGCCCGCATGGCGTCATGGGCAACATATGGATCGCCAGCTTCGAGGCACAGATCATCGAGGGCGGCATGGGCGACATCATCGTCATCGACGGGAAAGATGCTCAAGGCGTCCCCGTGAACTCTCAGCTGACGAGTGAGTCCGAGCTGGACCGTGACGGAGAGAAGCGCTGGAAAAAAGGCGCATCCCGTCAGACGGTCACCGGCGGGCGCGTGAACTGGGCGTTGCGCGATGAGGATTGGAAGGACGTCCTCGGCTACCGCGGCACGCACGACCCCGACGCGCCGACCGGTGAATGGAACCGGCTCGAGGTCATCGCGCAGGGCGATACGCTCCGCTATCTCGTCAACGGACAGCTCGTCAACGAGGCCTTCGACGTCACCCCTTGCGAGGGCCGCGTCTGCATCCAGACCGAAGCCGCAGAAATGATCGTCCGCCGTTTCGAGCTATGGCCGCTGAACCGCTTCGACGAGCCTTGGCCTTCCCGGTGACGATTCACGTCAGGGGAGGCGGTCTTTTTTCGTCTGCCGATACTGTCGCATGGTCAGTCCGGTCGCCTGCTTGAACATGCGTTTAGCGTGCATCTCGGTTTGGTAGCCGCACTGTTCACTGATCTGCCCGATGGGCAGGGTGGTCTCACGGAGAAACGTCTTCAGGCGGGCAAGCCGGGTCTGTTGGATCTCGTCGAGAATCGAGTGCCCGACCTGCTTGCGGAACAGGATCTCCGCCAGACGGCGCGAGACGCCCATGTGGCGGGCGATGTCCGGTACGCCGATGGTCGCGCAGGCGTTGAGGCGGATGAACTCCAGTCCGCGTAACAGCCGCCGGTCGGTCGCCTGCGCGTGTCGGCTCGACTCACGCACGACAATCTGCTTTAGGCCGTAGAAAAGCGTTTGGGGTTTTCGCTGGGTTCGCCGCATGAGCTGCTCCAGCAGATGAGCGGCCTCGTATCCGCCCGCTTCGGAATCGGGCTGGATGCTGGAGAGTGTGGGCACCGTGTTCTCGCAGAGGATTTCCTCATTGTCCACGCCGAGAATGGCGATCTGGCCGGGCACATCGATCTCCGCCAGTTGGCACGTCTCCAGCACTTGCCTCGCGCGTCCGTCGCGGGCCGCAAGGAGCGCCGTCGGTTTCGGAAGGCTCTTCAGCCATTGGACCATCCGTTTCTGGTCGGTGACCCACTCCTCCCGCTTTTGTGCGGCGCGCCCGCCATAAAACGCACAGGCGCACCCGGCCTTCTCGACGGTTTCCCGAAAGGCCTTTCCTCGCTCGACCGACCAATCCCAGTTCTCGGCGTCTGCAACATACCCGAAATGCCGGAAGCCCTGCGCGAGCAACGCCTTAGCCCCTGCCCGGCCAAGGCACTCGGAGTCGCTGATGACATACGAGGCCTTCGGCAGGTGTTCGGCATAGAAGGTTGGCGAGTCCATGACGACGGTCGGGAGCCCTGCCTGTGCGACCGTTCGGACCGAATCGGGCATCCGCGCCACGATCACGCCGGTTGCCCCCCAGGCACGCAGGTCGCCGAGATGCTGTTCACCGATCCGGTTCTCGACGAGGTGGATGTTCCACGGCGTGTGCAGCCGTACGTAGCGTAGGATGCCCTGAAGCTTGTCGCGGCCAGCTTTCTCATTGGTGGCGAGAAAAAGCGCCACTTTTGGGGTTTTCTGGAGAATACCTTTCATAACGTCACTTCAGAGACGGTCGCGGGGCGTGCGCAGCAGGCCCCTGTGAGGGCATACAGTAACGCCGGCCTTGCAAAACTTACAACCAAAACTTTCAGTATACGTTATCTCCTGCGGGCACATCAATGGAGGTTCTCGGCAAGGGGCGCATCGGCGCGGTCTTTTCCTGTGGTGCTCTACGCGCCCGGTTCTGTTCCCGCCTCTCAAAAAGGTGTTTGAGCGGGTTCCGTATTGTGGTACAGTTTAAACATAATCTAATGATTTGAGTGTGGCGACTCGTGTCTCTTCGAGTGGGCGAAATGTGTTTTTCGCATGAACGCACGTAAACAATGCCATGTGTAGATGGAGGTGTATTGTGCTGCGAATGAATGGAACAGGATGTGGCCGGCTGGTTCTCATTGTCTTGGCTGTGGGTTGTATGACTTTTCGGTCGACGGCGGCGTGGAACGGCGCAGGCACGGCGGGCGGCGACCCTGCCGCCACTAATATCAACGACTCCGCCAATTGGGCTGGCGGCGCGATCAACGGCGATTTCCGCTCTGTTCTATCAAATGCCACGTTGAGGCTTGTGTCCGACTTCACCTTTACGAACGGCGTTGATCTCTCCACCGAAACTCCTGCTATCATTCGCCATCTGGTCATTGAGGGCACCAATAAACTGACCTTGGGCAACAGTTATTTGCCGGGATACAATCCCATTTACGGCCGCAATCTGTTTCTTGCTTCCAACGTATACTGTACGGTGACGCTGAGCCGGGGGCTCACACTCGATGTGCCGAGTACCCGGATTTTCGGAGGGAACAGCACAGTCTTCGTCGATGCGAAAGTCACTGGTGCCGGCGGACTCACTTTTAACTACACGGGCGGACCTCAGCCCTACACGGTCCTGCGCAACGACACCAACAGTTTCACGGGAGGAATCTCCGGCGACGGCGGAACCCTTCACTTTACCTCGATCGCCAACAAGGGGGTGCCCTCGGCCCTCGGAGCTGGCACGTGGCTGTCCGTCAATAACTATACGATCGTTTATATCGGTCCCCGCAATTCTGCCTCCAACCGAGACCTGACTTTGCAGAACGCGTGGAGTTGTTATGTGCGGAACGACAGCGCCAGCGGCGGGTTGAGCTTCACGGGGTCGGTGTCGATCGCGGGCTATGTTCACACCGGCGTCAACCTCGGCGGCATCTCCGCAGGCGAGTCTCTGATCTCCGGGGGCATCCCGAATTACGACGGGATCACCTTTTGGACACGACTTGAAAAAATGCATTCGGGCACATGGCGGCTGACCGGCAAGAACACGTTCACCGGCTGGACGAATTCTGCCTATAATGTGGCAGTTTCCGGTGGAACGCTGATTGCAGATTACATGAACGACGCGGTAGGCGCAGGAAGCAACCGCGTATTTGTGGCGGGTCGCACGGTCTACTACAGTGATGGCAGGCTTGTTGTCCGGGGCAAGGCGGGGGCAGGCAACACGACTTGGCAGGACCTTGGGACAAATACGGTCGGCAACAACTCGTTTAACGTGCTGAATGTCGACGGAAACGGCGGCGACGGCACGACCGTCGCACTGCGGGAGTTCTACATTCCCGGAGAAAATGCCTTCTTCCGCATGGAGCGCAGCGGCGTCGCCACGATTAGTGCCACCAATGTTATCCCTGCCGATGTCGGTTCTGTCCGAAACATCAACGGCCTGCTCATGAGCTGCAACGGCCAACGCGCCAACCTGCTCGTCAAGGATCCTGATGGCCGAGTAGGGTTTGCCGCTCAGAATGAGGCGCTCGGGTTCATTCGTCATACCGGCACGCTCGCGCTCACCGCCGACAACGCAGAAAAAACCAATCATGTTGCGCTCGCTTCTGACCTCACCCGCACGGCAGGCCTGAATTTCTCAACGCTTGCCATTGACGCCTCGGAAAATGCGGTGACCCTTGACCTCGGAGGTTATCCGTTCCAGACCGACAACACGGCGGTCGGTCGCGGCCTCTTGGTCAACGGGAACAATCCTGTCGTCATACGGAATGGCACCCACGGCGGACAGACCACGACCTATCTGCACAATTACGGCACGGGCAAACTGTCGTGGGAACTCGTCAACAACAGCGGTTGCACTCTGGTTTCTGCAGGACCCGGTCTGACTGAAATCACTCAGGCCTTGTCTAATTCACTTTACGTGATTGAAGGCGTGACGCGGTTGACGGCAGCAAAGTCTTATACGGAGGGAACCATCCTTATCTACGGAAACGGTGTGTTGGAGATAGGTGCCGACCTAGATGGCGGCGACAGCAGCACCAGTTTTTCCCGCACCCTCGGAACAGGGACAAGTCAAGTTTACTTCTATGCAGGCGGCGGGTTCAGCGCGTATGGCGCGGACCGGACCGTCAATCTCGGAGGCAACGGGACAAGCACCCTCTACTGGAATTCGGGGGGGTTCTTGGCTGAGGGCAAGCCCTTCATCCTGAGCTCACCCCACGCGAACGCCACGGTCACCGTGCTGAATCCCATCTACCTGTATTACCGCATCCGCGAGATCCGCGTGCAGAACGGCTCGGCTGCCATCGATGCCCGCCTGAGCGGGAAGATCAGCGGCTATTCCGTTGCAGGGTTGGTCAAGAGCGGCGCAGGCACGCTGGAACTGACCGGCAAGCAGGACTACAGGGGTGATTGCTCGGTCATCGGCGGAGGCCTGCGCCTTGGCGCGGATGACGTTTTCGCGGGCGGGACCAACGCGCTGGTGCTGAGCGGCGCCACGCTCGACGCGGGCACAAGCCGCAACACCTTCAACACGCTGGAACTGCTCACGAACAGCGTGATTGAGGCCGGCGACGGCAGCGCCCGGCTCGCCTTCGCCGACAGCAGCTACAAGGTGTGGACCGGCTCGCTCACCATCAACGGCAAACTGGCCGCCACGACCTTGCGCTTCGGCACCGACGGCAAGTCCCTTACGGCCGCCCAGCTCGCAACCATCACTAACCGCGACCGCCCCGTCTCTCTGGACGATCAGGGCTACCTGCACCAGATCCCCGGCGGTACGATGTTTTTCCTCAAGTGAAAAAGGGTCTGTGCGATAGGAGGGCTATGCGATCATTCATGGTGTCGCCTGTGAAGGACGGTACGACCGGATCTGCGAACAGAGTGATCGATCCCGCAAGCGTTGTTGGCTCCGTGTTTTGACGTGTGTAAAAAAGGAGATCGGATATGTTACGTGCCCGGATGTCGGATAGGGTGAGACATGGAAGAGCGATGGCTGTCGCCTTGTCGATCGGGAGCCTTGCTTTGTGGACGCAGGCTGCGTGGAATGGCGCAGGCACGGCGGGCGGCGACCCTGCCGCCACGAATATCAGCGACTCCGCCAATTGGGCTGGCGGCGCGATTAACGGTGATTTCGGCACGATTGTCTCTAACGCCAACCTTGTGTTGACCGCCGACTATACGGCGACAAACGGGATTACCTTTACCGACCCCTATAATTCCTTGCGGCATGTCGTGGTCAGCGGAACCAACACGCTGACCCTGCAGGGTAATGTGCCGGGGTTCGCATCGGGTACTCGACACCTATTCATCCCATCAAACACCGCTTGTAACGTAACGTTGAGTAGGGGGTTGACGCTTAAACTGACCGCCTCACGAACCTTCAGCGGAAACGGCACTCTTTTTGTTGACGCGCTCGTCTCGGGGACCGGCGGTATTTCCCCCAATTATAACAATCCTTATGGTTATCAACCGGTTCTCGTTTTTCGCAACGACGCCAACACCTTTACGGGAGATATCGGCGGTGACTGTGGCCGGGTGCTCTTCACCTCGATAGCAGACAAAGGTGTTCCCTCCGCGCTTGGGGCAGGAAACCTTGTTTCTCCCAACAACTACACCCTGATCTATATCGGCAGCCGCAGCCGGAATACGAACCGGAGTTTTTCGTTCATGCACTTCGGCGTCGGCCTCTATAACGACAGCGGATGCGGGGCTTTGAGCCTTACCGGATCGGTTTCAATCGCCGTCCTGACCGGGACTTGCCTCTATCTGGGGGGCATATCGGAAGGGGAGTCGTATATGTCCTGCGGCATTTCCAACGCGAATGCCGTTTCTTATACGCGCATCTCGAAACAGAGTTCCGGAACGTGGCGTCTGGCCGGGCTCAACACGTTCACCGGGTGGACGAACTACGCCTATGCCGTCACACTCGGTGGCGGGACGCTGATCGCGGACTATGTAAATGATGTCGCCGGTGCGGGCAGCAACCGCCTTTTTCTGGCGGGGCGTAACATCGAATATGGCGATGGCCGGTTGGTCATCTTGGGTAAATCCGGCGCGGGCAACACGACGTGGCAGGAGCTTGGCACAAACACGGTCGGGAACAACTCGCTCAACGTGCTGGCCGCAGACGGCAACGGCGGCGACGGCACGACCGTCACGTTGCGGGACCTCTACATCCCCAATGAATATGCCCTCTTCCGCATGGAGCGCAGCGGCACAGCGGCCATCTTCGCGACCAACGCGCTTCCTGCCGCCGCCGGTTCCGTCCGGACCGTCAACGGCATGCTTATGAGCTACAACGGCCAACGCGCCAACCTTCTTGTTAAAGATTCCGACGGCCGCGTGGGGTTCGCAACCCAGAACGAAGCGTTCGAGTTCGTGCGACACACCAATACGCTTGCATTGACTGAGAGCAACGCGACCAAGACGGATCACGTTGCGCTCTCCTCCGACCTCACGCGTACGGCGGGACTTAACTTCTCGACGCTTGCCATCGACGCTTCGGCCAACACCGTCGAGCTGAAGCTCAACGGCTATGCGTTCCAGACCGACAATTCGGCGCTTGGACGAGGTGTTCTAGTCAACGGAAGTTACCCGGTCACGATCCGCGGCGGCACACACGGCTCGCAGACAACGACGTACCTCCACAACTATGGTTCAGGGAAACTCACGTGGGGACTCACCAACAGCAGCAGCTGCACGCTGGTTTCTGCCGGCCCGGGGCTGACCGAAATCACCGAGCCCGTGCTGAGCAACCTCATGGTCTCCGAGGGCGTCACCCGGGCGACTAAGGCAAGAGCCTACGGGGAGGGGATTATCTATATCTTCGGTAATGGCGTGCTGGAGATCGGCGCTGACCTGAACGGCACGGGCTCTGCAGGCGATTTCTCCCGTTGGTATGGGAGTGACATCGGATCGGACCGCTTTTATCTGACGGCTGGAGGCGGTTTCAGCGCGTATGGCGCGGACCGCACGGTGATCTTGAACAATAGCGCCGGCAGCGTCGCCTATTGGGCCGCCGCCGGTTTTGTGCCGAACGGAAAACCGTTCATCCTGAGTTCTCCCCACGCGAACGCGACACTCATCTTCCAGAACATCCTCGCGCTGGGAGCCAGTCGCCGCGAGATCCGCGTGCAGAACGGATCGGCCGCCATCGATGCGCGCATGACCGGCAGGATCTATGGGACGGGGCCTGCAGGGGTGGTCAAGAGCGGCGCGGGCACGCTGGAGCTGACCGGCAAACAGGATTACTTGGGGGATTGCTCGGTCATCGGCGGAGGCCTGCGCCTTGGCGCGGATGACGTTTTCGCGGGCGGGACCAACGCGCTGGTGCTGAGCGGCGCCACGCTCGACGCGGGCACAAGCCGCAACACCTTCAACACGCTGGAACTGCTCACGAACAGCGTGATTGAGGCCGGCGACGGCAGCGCCCGGCTCGCCTTCGCCGACAGCAGCTACAAGGTGTGGACCGGCTCGCTCACCATCAACGGCAAACTGGCCGCCACGACCTTGCGCTTCGGCACCGACGGCAAGTCCCTTACGGCCGCCCAGCTCGCAACCATCACTAACCGCGACCGCCCCGTCTCTCTGGACGATCAGGGCTACCTGCACCAGATCCCCGGCGGTACGATGTTTTTCCTCAAGTGAAAAAGGGTCTGTGCGATAGGAGGGCTATGCGATCATTCATGGTGTCGCCTGTGAAGGACGGTACGACCGGATCTGCAAACAGAGTGATCGATCCCTCGAGCGTTGTTGGCTCCGTGTTTTGACGTATGTAAAAAAGGAGATCGGAGATGTTGCGTGATCAGATGCCGGATAGGGTGAGACATGGAAGAGCGATGGCCGTCGCCTTGTCGATCGGGAGCTTGGCTTTGTGGACGCAGGCGGCGTGGAACGGCGCGGGCACGGCGGGCGGCGATCCGGGAGCGACCAACTTCAATGATGCCGCCAACTGGGAAAGTGGCGTCATAGATGGCAACTTCCGCACGATTGTGTCAAATGTTACGATTCAAATGACCGCCAATTACATTGCGACCAACGGAATCAATCTCGTCGAGCCGGTCAGTGGTCTTGTCCGTCATTTCACCATTCGTGGAACCAATTCGTTGACGCTTTCTGGAGCAGTGCCGGGGTATACAAACACGCAGCCACGACAAGTCATGCTCCCATCCAATGCGTTGAGCACAGTGACGTTTGCCAGGGGTCTCAACGTGATTCTCTCCGGCAACTGTAACTTCAGGGGTATCGGCGCCCTGTTTATTGATGCCAAGATGACGGGCACGGGAAACTTTCTTTCTGCGGCCTACAGCGGCACGCCATACGTTATCTTGCGTAATGATGCAAACAATTTCACGGGGTCAGTCTCGGGGGACGGGGGCGTTCTTCACTTCACATCGGTCGCCAATAAAGGTGTCCCGTCCGCCTTTGGAGCCGGGACTTCCGATATTTCGATCAACAACTACACGATTGTGTACATCGGCCCGCGGGACAGTTTTTCGAATCGCGGTCTGTCCCTCTTGAACAGCAACTGTATTTTGCGGAACGACAGCAGTGGTGGTGGGTTGTGTTTCACCGGTACGGTATTCATCGGGAATTGGGTCGACACCGATATCTATCTCGACAGTATTTCGACGGGGGAGTCGTTATTGTCAGGAAATCTTTCCGACTACGGGTACGACGCGGCTACATCGAAGAACCTGTATACGAAATTGGATAAACGGCATTCGGGCACATGGCGTCTGACCGGAAAAAACACGTTTACCGGTTGGCCCAGCAACCCCTATCACATTAATCTCGCCGGCGGCACGCTGATCGCCGATTACGCGAACGATGTGGTTGGGGCGGGCAGCAATCGCGTCTTTGCCGCAGGAAGAAACGTCTACTACTCTGATGCCAAACTGGTCATCCGCGGCAAGGCCGGTTCGGGTAACAACACGTGGCAGTCGTTCCGCACCAACACGGTCGCTGACGGGACGGCCAACGTCCTGTCGATCGACGCCAACGGCGGCGACGGTACTGCGGTGGTCTGGGACACGCTTGTGATGAGCGGCGGGGTCGGCCTGCTCGGCATCGAAAAGTCCGGCAACGCCTCGCTGACGGTCATCAACGCCTTTTCCACCTCCTCCGGAACCGTCCGCGCCGTCAACGGCGTGCTGATGGCGGCCAGCGGCACGCGAAGCGACATTCTGGTCAAAGACCCGGACGGACGCGTGGGATTTGCCGCACAGAGCGGGACGCTCGAAATCGTCCGCAACACCAACACGGTCGCCCTGACAGCCGACAACGGCACGCTCTCCGACCACGCGGCCCTGTCGTCCAGCCTGACGCGCACGGCAAACCTCTCCGTTTCCACGCTGACCGTCGATGCCACCGCGGCGGACGTCATACTCGACATGGCCGGATACGCCTTTCAGGCCAACAACTCCGCCGTTGGCCGTGGCGTCGCGGTCTACGGCGGCCACCCCGTCACCGTGCAGGGCGGCTCCCACGGCGCCCAGGGCTCGACCTTCATCTTCAATTACGGCACCGGCAAACTCACGTGGGCGCTGACCAACGGCACCTGCGCCTACGTCAGCGCCGGCCCCGGACTCACGGAATTCACCCAGGGGCTCGCCCAGAACCTCTACGTCGCCGGAGGGACCTCGCGCCTCACGGCCGAAAAGAACTACACCGAAGGCCTGATCTACCTGTACGGCAACGGCGTGCTGGAAATCGGCGCGGACCTGAACGGATCCGCCGCGGGCGACTTCACGCGGAGCGTCGGAGGGGGCGTCGGCCAAGTCCAGTTCGCCGCGGGCGGCGGCTTCAGCGCGTATGGCAAGGATCGTGCCGTAAACTTGGGTGGATCGACAGCAACCATCAATTGGATGGTTGATGGAAAGCCGTTCATCCTGAGTTCGGCTCATGCGAACGCGATGCTGATCTTTGAGAACCCAATCTCCATATCGAGCCGTACACGTGAAGTCCGTGTTCAAAACGGTTCGGCTGCGATCGACGCGCGCCTGTCAGGAAGAATAAGCGGCACGCTTGCGGCGGGACTTTCCAAAACCGGTATGGGCACGCTGGAACTGACCGGTAAGCAGGACTACAGGGGAAATTGTTCCGTCATCGGCGGCGGCCTGCGCCTTGGCGCGGATGACGTTTTCGCGGGCGGAACCAACGCGCTGGTGCTGAGCGGCGCCACGCTCGACGCGGGCACAAGCCGCAACACCTTCAACACGCTGGAACTGCTCACGAACAGCGTGATTGAGGTCGGCGACGGCACAGCCCGGCTCGCCTTCGCCGACAGCAGCTACAAGGTGTGGACCGGCTCGCTCACCATCAACGGCAAACTGGCCGCCACGACCTTGCGCTTCGGCTCCGATGCGAACGGGCTCTCGCCCGCCCAGTTCGCGTGCCTGTCGAAGGAAGGCGGGGCCCTCTACCTCGACGCGGAGGGCTACCTGCTCCAACACCCCCGAGGAACCATATTTTGGGTGAAGTAGCGATCCTTGCCGGACGGCAGAAACGTGCGTGGGGATATTTTTATAGCGTGCACTTTCTAACAGGAGGAGAACATGAAGGTCATCCACTGTTCGGTTATCGGCTGTCGAGCCGCTCTTGTTTTTTCAGTCCTTGCGCGCGCTGGGTCACTCCAAGCGGCCTGGAGCGGGGCGGGGACGGCCGGAGGCAACCCCGCCGCCACCAATTTCAACGATACGGCAAACTGGGAGAGCGGTGTCATCAACGGCGATTTCAGAACCGTCATATCGAATGTGACGATCCGGCTGACCGCCGATTACGCCGCCACCAACGGGCTGGACTTCGCCGAACAGAACAGCGCCATCAGCCGGCACATCACCCTGGCAGGGACCAACACGCTGACCCTCCGCGAAATCATTGCCGGCTATCCCGCAATCTATTCCCGCAGCATCATGCTGCCCTCCAACGCGAACAGCACGGTCACATTGGAAAGAGGACTGACAGTTGACCTTCTTTCCGGTTTCGGCTCAATCCGGGGCGGAAGCTCCAGCATGCTGTTTGTGGATGCGCGCGTCAAGGGCAACGGAAGAATGTCCGCGCATTATTGGGGAGGCGGTAACCCCAACGTGGTTCTCCGGAATGATGCCAACACGTTTGCAGGCGGCCTCGATCAAGACGCCGGCCAGATCTATGTCACCTCCATCAATTCGAGCAGAACAGGGCTCTCCGCCAGTGGCACCAACTTCACGACCATCACTGTCGCAAACAGCCCCATGCATTATATTGGGAGCCGCACCGTAGCCACGGACAGGCCGTTCGTCTTCGGCAACTCCGGAATGGGCCTCAATAACTGGAGCGGAAGCGGCGGTCTAAGCCTGACGGGAGCCGTGACGATAGGAAGCAACCCCAGCACGTGCGTCGCGCTGGGAGGCATTTCATCCGGTGAATGCCTCATCACTGCGCCGCTTTACAATTACGACGCCATATCCCGATTCACGCGTCTTGAAAAGAAGCACTCCGGGACCTGGCGGCTGACCGGGGCCAACACGTTCACCGGCTGGACAAACAACTACCACGTCATCCTTTCGGGAGGCACGCTGATCGCAGACTATGCCAACGATGCCGCAGGCGCAGGCAGCAACCGACTGTTTCTGGCCGGGCGCACCGTATATTTCTCAGATGGAAGTCTCGTGATCAGTGGCAAGGCCGGTGCAGGAAACACCACCTGGCAGTCGTTCGGCACCAACACGGTCGTGGACGGGACGGCCAACGTCCTGTCGATCGACGCCAACGGCGGCGACGGTACTGCGGTGGTCTGGGACACGCTTGTGATGAGCGGCGGGGTCGGTCTGCTCGGCATCGAAAAGTCCGGCAACGCCTCGCTGACGGTCACTGAAGCCTTTTCCACCACTTCCGGAACCGTCCGCGCCGTCAACGGCGTGCTGATGGCGGCCAGCGGCATACGCAGCGACATTCTGGTCAAAGACCCGGACGGACGCGTGGGATTTGCCGCGCAGAGCGGGACTCTCGAAATCGTCCGCAACACCAACACGGTCGCCCTGACAGCCAACAACGGCACGCTCTCCGACCACGCGGCCCTGTCGTCCAGCCTGACACGCACGGCAAACCTGGCCGTTTCCACGCTGACCGTCGATGCCACCGCGGCGGACGTCATACTCGACATGGCCGGATACGCCTTTCAGGCCAACAACTCCGCCGTTGGCCGCGGCGTCGCGGTCTACGGCGGCCACCCCGTCACCGTGCAGGGCGGCTCCCACGGCGCCCAGAGCTCGACCTTCATCTTCAATTACGGCACCGGCAAACTCACGTGGGCGCTGACCAACGGCACCTGCGCCTACGTCAGCGCCCACGTGA
>Ga0209066_10003594_pt1 | contig 17557 bp, 17 predicted proteins | sample All_14_2_FD_187198 | JGI IMG/M metagenome (GOLD analysis project Ga0209066, IMG submission 187198) | Freshwater microbial communities in response to fracking from Pennsylvania, USA - Allegheny Zone_MetaG_DW_15 (SPAdes) (version 2) ... | reverse complement strand
TGAAAATGCATTGACCGAACGGTTCGGTCAGCTTGTTTTGCCGATCCGGATGGGTTATGTCAATGCCAATTGACCGAACGGTTCGGTCAATTGACGCGGGCGATAGGCCGCCGCGAAGGCGTTCAGGGACGAATTCGATGGGTGCGGATCAACGCAAGGAAGACCGACGGACAATGCGAGGCGAGAGCGAGCCGATGAGCCGTACTGGCGGTGCTGTGGAAGCTCAGGCGGGGGCCAGCGAAGGGGTGAAGCCCCGGCGCGGCCTGGCCAGGAAATTGGTGCTGTTCACGGCCCTGGCGGCGGTGCTCGGCACTGGCGCTCATTATGGGTGGAACTGGTGGACCGAGGGCCGCTTCATGGTGGAAACCGACGACGCCTATATCCATGTGGATTTCGCCATCATCTCCCCCAAGGTCACCGGCTATGTGGACGAGGTGCTGGCGAAGGAATTTCAGCACGTCCGTGCAGGCGACGTGCTGGCGGTGATTGATCCGGTCGACTATCGCGCTGCGCTGGAAGAAGTCGAAGCGAAGATCGCGGCTCAGAAGGCCACGATCGCCCGGCTGGAGGAGGAGGAGATCGCCGCCGCCACCGGCATCGCCCAGGCCCGGGCGCAGACCGATGCCGCGCGCGCCAATCTGGGTGCCGCCGTCTCCGACTATGACCGCTATCGCAAGCTTGCCGCCACCAGCACGGCCAGCGCCCAGAAGCTGGATGCCGCCAAGGCCGCCCGGGATTCAGGCTTCGCCACCGTGCATGAGGGGGAGGCCGGCATCGCCGCTGCCCAGGCCCAGCAGTCCGTTGCGATCGCGGAGAAAGCGGAGGCCGTGGCCGTCATCCGCACGCTGGAAGCCCAGCGCAGCGCGGCAATGAATGATCTGGATGCCACCATCCTGCGTGCGCCTTATGACGGGGTGATCGGCAATCTGTCGGTGGTGCAGGGCGATTTCGTGACCCCCGGCAAGCGGCTGATGGCGGTGGTGCCGCTCAGCGGGGTCTATGTCGACGCCAATTTCAAGGAAACGCAGATCGCCCAGATTCCCCCCGGGACCGAGGTGCATTTGTCGGTCGACGCCTTCCCCGACCGGCAGGTGACTGGCCGGGTGGTGGCGACGGCCCCGGCCTCCGGCGCGGTGTTCAGCCTGTTGCCGCCGGAAAACGCGACCGGCAATTTCACCAAGATCGTGCAGCGCTTTCCCGTGCGGATAGCGGTTCCGGCGGACATCGCCGCCGAAGGCTGGCTGTTGCCCGGCATGTCGGTGATCGCCAAGGCCGATACCCGTACCGCGGATCAGGGAACCTCGCTCGCCAGGGCTGGGAATTGAGCCAGAGCGACTGACAGACATCGGAAGCCGGTTATGGTCACTACCAGCATGGATGATGATTTGCCGGCGCCCGCGCCGCGCCATCCGGCACAACCCGCCGAACCGCAGGTCACGCCGCGCCGGCTGATCGCGTTTTTCGCGCTGGTCTTCGGCATGTTCATGGCGATCATGGACATCCAGATCGTTTCCTCCTCCCTGTCGGAAATCCAGGCGGGCCTGTCGGCCGGGCCGGACGAGATCTCCTGGGTCCAGACCAGCTACCTGATCGCCGAGGTGATCATGATCCCCCTGTCCGGCTTTCTCAGCCGGGCGCTGTCGACGCGGATATTGTTCACCCTGTCGGCTGCCGGATTCACGCTGACCAGCCTGCTCTGTGCCACGGCGACCTCGCTGGAGGAGATGATTCTCTACCGTGCATTGCAGGGCTTCATCGGCGGCGGCATGATCCCGACGGCCTTTGCCGCCTCCTACATGATTTTTCCGAAGCGGGCGCAGGGTCCGGTGATGGCGCTGGTGGGGCTGACCGTCACGCTTGCGCCTACCATCGGCCCAACGCTTGGCGGCTATCTGACCCAGCTGTTTTCCTGGCACTGGCTGTTCCTGATCAATCTGGTGCCGGGCGTGCTCGCCACCGTGCTGGCCTGGACGCTGGTGGATTTCGACGAGCCGGACTGGTCACTGCTCAGCAATTTCGACTATGTCGGGCTGGCATCCATGGCCGCTTTCCTGGGTTGCATGGAATATGTGCTGGAGGAGGGAAACAGGGAGGATTGGTTCCAGAGCCGGCTGATCTTCGGTCTGGCCGTCGTGTCGGGCATATCGGGGCTGATCTTCCTGACCCGCTGCCTGTCCGCCCGCAATCCGATCGTCGATCTGGGGGCTTTTCGGAACCGAAACTTCCTGGTGGGATCCATCCTGACCCTGTTCATGGGCGTCGGGCTATATGGGCTGACCTATCTGTATCCGCTCTATCTTGCCCGGGTGCGCGGCTTCAACGCGCTGCAGATCGGCGAGACGGTATTCGTCACCGGTGCCTTCATGTTTCTGTGCGCACCGCCGGTCGGCATCCTGGCGCGGAAGATCGATCCGCGTATCCTGATCTTCGCCGGTTTCACCGGCTTTGCTATCTCGACATGGCTGTTGATCCCATTGACCAATGAGTGGGGCTTCTGGGAGTTGTTCCTGCCCCAGGCCTTGCGCGGTGCCTCGCTGATGACCTGCATGGTGCCGATCAATATCCTGGCTTTGGGCACGCTGCCCATGAATCAGGTGAAGAATGCCAGCGGGCTGTTCAACCTGACCCGCAATCTGGGCGGCGCGATGGGGCTGGCCTGGCTGACGACCTTCCTGAATGATCGCTGGGATATGCATATCGCCCGGCTGATGGAAAGCGTGCGCTGGGGTGCGCAGGTTGCGGAGGAGCGGCTGGCCGATATGACAGCCAGCTTCGCTGGCACACTGGGGTCGAATGGCGAACTGGCGGCGATGAAGCAGATGGGCCTGCAATTGCGCGGTCAGGGGTTGGTGATGGCCTTTTCCGATGTCTTCTATGTCCTGGCCATCGCCTTTGCCCTGCTGGTCTTCCTGGTTCCGCTGGTGCAGCGGCCCAAGGCCGGTGTCGGGGGCGGTGGCGGGCATTGACTTCCCGAGGCATCTACCCCAACTCTATGGGCATGACGATGCTGACCGACCCCCTGCTGAAACTTTCGAAACGGTTGTTTCCCATCGCGGGATTCTGACCCCCGGCCGGTCGCGTCGCGCCCCGGTCGTGGGGCATAGGCGTTCATCCCGCAGGGGATGGAACCGCCGTTACAGCGATCATCATCCTAAGTCATCAAAAGCAGAGAACAGACCCGGCAGGCCAGTTAGGCCCCAGCGGGTCCCAATCCATTGTGATCCGGGAGGGTCCGAACATGACCACCATTACCAACAACCGCGCGACCCGCAAGCCCGCCATCGTGCTTGGCGTGCGCGACCATGAAAGCCTGACCCTGCTGGCGGATCGCAATCTAGACCGCAGCCCGGCCGTCTGTGAGCGCCTGTATGAGGAGTTGGATCGCGCCCGCATCGTGGCCGAGGACAAGCTGCGCCCCGATATCGTGCGCATGGGCACGACGCTCAGCTATGTCAGCGCCGGGGCCGAGGCGCGCACCGTCACGCTGGTCTACCCGAAGGAGGCCAATATCGAAGCCGGCCGGATTTCCATCCTGACCCCGATCGGGGTGGCCCTGATCGGCCTGTCGGAAGGCCAGTCCATCGATTGGATCGCGCCCGATGGCAGCCGCCATAAGTTGACCCTGGAACGCGTGCTGGCCCATGCCGGCAAGCCGGTTGCGACGGTCACTGAAGGGGCGGGGACGGCGTTGTGAACACCATCCGCATCGCCTGCCGTTTGGCGATCCATGGGGGGTGTCTGATCGCAGGATCGTAACCCCTGACCCGGGCAGGGTCAGGGGCTCTCCACCGATTAGAGCGGGATTCGATCAGTATGGATCGAAACCCGCTCGATTACCCGGAACGCCCCGCTTCGGGGCGATGGAGCTTGTGCGATGACCTGTGACATCTGTGTTCTGACGACGCGGGATCTGTTGATCCTGCGCGATATGCTCGACCGGCGTGCCGGCGGCGGTGATCCGCTGGTGGTGCTGCTGCGGCGAAAGATCGATACCGCAAGGATCGTATTCGGCTACGACCTGCCGGAAGATGTGGCGACCCTTGGCAGCCGCATCGTCTTCCGCGTGGGCGGGGCGCTGCCCGACACCCGCATCCTGTGTACGGAGGAAGCGACCCATCCCGACGGCATACACCTTTCCGTCGGCACCCAGCGCGGCCTTGCCCTGCTGGGACTTGCCGAGGGGCAGGAGATGCAAATGACCGCTTGGGATGGTGGCGCTGAAACCATCCGGCTGGAGCGTGTGCTCTATCAGCCCGATCTTGCCGGGCGTTTGCGCGCCTGACCGGGTCCGGTGTCCGGCGCCGCAGTCTACCCCTGCGGCGTCGGCATCTGGATCAGGCCGAACTTTGCCATGCCGGGATCGAAGGCATGGCTGATGATGGCGCCGCCGGGAACCTCCATGGTTTCGGTGATCACCCGCCCGCCATGGGCGGTAACGGCAGCCAATGAAGTTTCCAGATCCGGCGTGTCGAAATAGAACAGCCAGCCCAGCGGCTCGCCCGGAATGGCGCGCATCAGCCCGATATGGGCCTGACCGTTCTTCGGTCCCAGCAGGCGATAGGGGCCGGCGGGGCCGATCTCATGCGCGCCCAACTCCTCCCAGCCCAGCAGGGCGGTCAGGAAGGCCGCGACCTTCTCCGGCTCTGGGCTGCATAATTGTCGCCAGCCGATCGGATCGCGCGCGCCTTCCGGCAGGGGTTCATGCGGGCCGGGGCCCAGCACTTCGAACAGGCCCAGCGGCTGGCCCGCCGGGTCCATGATGCGGCAGAAGCGCACCAGATCGGGCAGGGCGACCGGCTCGCCCAGTATGGTTGCATCCAAGGCCCGGGCGTGGCCTAGCACCGCGTCCAGATCATCCACTTTCACGAAGCCGGCCCAGCCGGGCGGAACCTCCGTGCCGTCACGTTCGCTGGCACCGCCGAAGCACACGCCGTTCCCCGTCATCCAGGCATGGGGATGGGCGCGCGGGGCAATCGGCCGGCTGCTCCAGGTAAACACGGCGCGATAGAAATCCAGGGCCTGCCCCAGATCGGGTACGGCCAGTTCCAGCCAGGACATCACGGGGGCGGCCATGTTCGGGGCTCCTATCTCGGTGGGCGCGGGCTATCGACAAAGGCGCGAAGGGCTTGACCAGGATAGACCGGATGACACCTTCCCCGACAGGGGGAAGCGATCCGGCAGAACGGATATCCACCCATTATCCGACGGAGGTGCCGGGCCAAGCAGATGGTTTCCTTGCGGCAATTCGGGCGCTACGCTGCAGTGCGATATAACCATGCCCATGGCGCCCTGCCGCCCCGGAGTTGCCGATGCCCCTGACCGCCCTGATCCTGAATGCCGGATCCTCCAGCATCAAATTCGCGCTGTCCGATGTCAGCAATCCGGCGGCGCCCCGCCGGATCGCGCGCGGGGGGATCGAAGGGATCGGCATCGCCCCGCATCTGAGCGCCTGCGATGCGGATGGCAGAACGGTCGCGGATCAGCGTTGGAAGGCGGGAGAGATGCCCGACCACGAGGCGGTGCTGCATGAATTGCTGCGCTGGAGTGAGGCGCATATGGAAGGCGAGTTGATCGCGGTCGGACATCGCGTCGTGCATGGCGGCAGCCGTTTCACCACCCCCGTTGTGGTGAGCGAGGAGGTGCTGGAAGAGCTGGAGGCCTTGACCCCGCTTGCCCCGCTGCACCAACCGCACAATACTTCGCCCATTCGCGCCATTCTGGCAATCCGGCCCGACCTGCCGCAGATCGCCTGTTTTGACACGGCGTTTCACCATACCCAGTCTGCCCTGGTGACGGCGTTCGCGCTGCCGCCTGCCTTCGCGGAAGAAGGCGTGCGCCGCTACGGCTTCCACGGCCTGTCCTATGAATGTATTGCCGGCCGCCTGAAGGCGGAGGTGCCGGATCTTGCCTCCGGCCGGGTGATCGTGGCCCATTTGGGCAATGGGGCCAGCCTGTGCGCCATGCAGGATTGCCACAGCGTCGAAACGACGATGGGCTTTTCCACCCTGGACGGGCTGGTGATGGGAACCCGCTGCGGCGCCATCGATCCTGGCGTACTGCTGTATATGATGCAGAAGAAGGGCATGACCGCGAAGGAGATCGAGCGGCTGCTCTACAAGGAATCCGGCATGCTGGGGGTGTCGGGCCTGTCCAGCGACATGCGAGACCTGTTGGCACGCGACGACCCGCGCGCGCGCGACGCGGTGGCGCTGTTTGCCTTCCGCGCCGCGCGCGAGATGGCGGCCCTGACCGGCACGCTGGGCGGGCTGGATGGGATCGTTTTCACCGCGGGCATCGGCGAGCATTCACCGGAGATTCGCGCCGCGATCTGCGACCGGCTGGGCTGGCTCGGCGTCGTGCTGGATGATGCAGCCAACCGGCAGGGCGCGGCGGTCGTTTCCGCGCCGGAAAGCCGGGTCGTCGTTCGGGTGATGGAAACGAATGAAGAGTTGATGATCCTGCGCCATACCATCGATCTGGTGGGGGATACTTGTCTTGCCGATGCCCGGGCGGTGTGACCGGCCCGGGGACGCATGCTTTGCCACGCGGACAAATGGCACGAACTGGATTTGGGTATCTTCGCCGGTTTCACCCCTTGTCTTGATGTGCGGGTTTGCGCAGGAAGTCGATGAAGGCACGCAGGGCAGCAGGCATGCGGGCGCGGCTGGGATAATAGAGATAAAAGCCGGGGTAATAGGGGCACCAATCCTCCAGAACGCGAACCAGTCGCCCGTCGGCAAGATGCGCGGCGACCTGCTGTTCGAAGGTATAAGCAAGCCCGATGCTGCTTAGTGCTGCATCCAGCATCATGTCCTGATCGTCCAGGACGAGTGGGCCGTTTACTTCGACGGATAGGTCGATGCCGCCTTTTGCAAACTCCCACGCATAGGCTTTGCCTGTTGCGAAGCGTAGGCCGATACAGGGTAATCCGCGCAATTGGTCGGGTGCGGTAGGCTTCGCATGGACTTCGAAAAAGGCGGGGGTGGCGACCACGGCGCTGCGCTGTCGCGTTCCGATGGGAACGGCTATCATGTCCTGCGCCAGCACTTCGCCGAAGCGAATGCCCGCATCGAACCCTTCCGACACCATGTCGACCAGGGCGTTGTCTACCGATACCTCCGCCTGGATATACGGATGCGTACGCAGAAAGCCGCCAAGGAGCGGCATCAGCACCATCCGAGCAGATGCGCGCGAGACATTGATGCGCAGGCGTCCCATCGGTGCGTCCCGCACGGCATTCAGTTCATCCAGCGCGTCATCGATGTCCTGGAAGGCGGGGCCGACCCGCGCCAGCAACTTCTCTCCCGCCTCGGTCAACGCCACGGATCGGGTCGTGCGATTGAAAAGCCGTAGCTCCAGCCGTTCTTCCAACGCCTTCAGGGAATGGCTGAGCGCGGATGGCGTGTAGCCCAGCGCGTCAGCCGCGCGGCGGAAATTGCCGTGCCGCGCCACGGCAAGAAAGGGCAGCAGATCCGATGGTGAGAATTTGCGCATTAATGAGCTCCTCTCACTAACGGATACAAAAAACCATAGATTATCTCAACAGATGACGTTGCCTACCTTCTCCCCACCGGCCAATCACGGCCGCCTCAAACGAGACGAGAAGGATAAGTGTTATGCAGGTCTGGTTCATCACGGGTGCTTCGCGGGGCTTGGGCGCGTTGATGGCGGAGCAGGCGCTCGCCAAGGGCCACACGGTTGTTGCCACTGCCCGCAATGCCGCAGCGGTTCTGGAGCGGTTCGGGGCCCGCCCGGATCTTCTGGCGCTGAGCATGGATGTCACCGACGAAACCCTTGTCCACCAAGCCGTAGCCGATGCGATTGCCCGCGTTGGCCGGATCGACGTGCTGGTAAACAATGCAGGCTATGGCCTGCTGGGCGCCGTTGAGGAAGCGACTGGCGCGGAGGTGGAGGCGCTCTATCGCACCAATGTCTTCGGATTGCTGAACGTCGCGCGGGCGGTATTGCCCCATATGCGTCACCAAAGGTCTGGACGTATTCTGAATGTCTCCTCTATCGGCGGATATCGGTCGGCTGCGGGCTTCGGCGTCTATTGCTCCACCAAATTTGCGGTGGAGGGCCTCTCCGAAGCCTTGGCCGACGAGCTCCGGCCGCTCGGAATTTATGTCAGCGTCCTGGAACCGGGTTATACGCGGACCGATTTTCTGGACGCCCGGTCCCTCGCGGTCAGCAACTCGGGAGTTGCCGATTATGACGAAACGGTGGGCGCGGTCCGTCGCAAGGCCGCAGCGATCAGCCACCAACAGCCGGGTGATCCGGTGAAGCTTGCCCAGATCGTGGTGGACTTTGCCCAGGTCGAGAACCCGCCGGTCCGCTTGCCTCTTGGCAGTGACACGGTCGCCGCGATTGAAGCCAAGATCGCTTCCGACAGCGCAATCCTCGACGCCTGGCGGGTTGTATCAGGGCAGGTCGACTTTGCGGCGCAACCGGTCGTGGAATGAAGGTTTCGCGTTTGCGATGATCAAGGGGACGGCCGCCCTCGACAGACGGGGCGGCCGATTCCTTTTCCTGCCGCATGGACTACGCCGATAGATGGCGATAATTTATGCAGAAAATTTGCAATCGGCAAACTCTGCTGAAAAATAAGGCAAAACTGATTGGCAATGAGGGGCCGCATATCTCGTAGTATATTGATTTAGCTGAAGAAAAAATCAGCATAGCGGATCAGTTGCTCATGGCATTCATCTTGCTGCCTGAACCCCTTTAGTAAAGCGCGTTCGCGCCGGCGGGCCTATTACGGGCATGCCAGAACACCAAGGAACAGGAAGGGATATATCGTCATGAACCGCAGGACCGCGCTGTCCGCATTCGCTGCCCTCGTGCTTGGCGCAGGGCTCGGTTTCTCTTCGATAGCCAAGGCCGATGCGCTGTCCGACATTGCCGCGCGCGGCACGCTGCGCGTTGCCGTGCCGCAGGATTTTCCGCCTTTCGGCAGCGTCGGCACCGATATGCAGCCGCGTGGCTATGACATCGACATGGCAAGCCTGATCGCCGAGAAGATGGGGGTGAAGGTGGAACTGGTGCCGGTTACCAGCGCCAACCGCATCCCCTATCTGCAGACCAACAAGGTCGATCTCGTGATCTCCTCGCTGGGCAAGAACCCGGACCGCGAGAAGGTGATCGACTTCACCGATGCCTATGCGCCCTTCTTCAACGGCGTGTTCGGCCCGGCCGATATCGCGGCCAGCAAGCCGGCCGATCTGGCGGGCAAAACCATCGGCGTGACGCGCGGCGCCATCGAGGATCTGGAACTGACCAAGATCGCGCCGGCCGATACGGTCATCAAGCGCTATGAGGACAATAACGGCACGATTTCCGCCTTCCTGTCGGGCCAGGTCGAACTGGTCGCCACCGGCAATGTCGTGGCGGCAGCCATTCTGGAAAAGAATCCGCCGAAGAAGCCCGGGGTGAAATTCCTGATCAAGAATTCCCCCTGCTATGTCGGCCTGAACAAGAGCGAGCCTGCCTTGATGGCGAAGGTGAACGCGATCATCGCCGCCGCCAAGACCGATGGTTCGTTGGGCGCGATTTCGGAAAAGTGGCTGGGTCAGCCGCTTCCGGCCGATCTCTGATCCTGTCGGGCGTTGTTCGATTCGCCGCCCCGTTTCCCATGGGGCGGCGGGTTGCCAACCCGGCAATGCCAAACCGTGATGAGCGGGGTTCATGGCTCATCGCGGTTTGGTAAAGCCCGCGCGGCGCTTGAGCGAAACCCACATCTGATCGGTCGTAAGACCGGGCAGGTTGGTACAAGGAAGGGGATGATCCCCGTTGCGCTATGAATTCGATTTCGCATGGCTGATCGACTATTGGCCGCAGATCCTGACAGGGGTTGGCGTGACGGTGCAGCTGATCGCCGTAGGCGGGGTGCTGGGTATCCTGCTCGGCATCGCCTGCGCCTGGACGCGCAGCCTGGGGCCAAGTTGGGCCCGACCGGTCGTCAGCGCTTATGTGGAGCTGATCCGCAACACGCCCTTTCTGGTGCAGCTGTTCTTCATCTTCTTCGGCCTGCCATCCATCGGTGTGCAGATGAGCGAGCTGACGGCGGCCAATCTGGCCATGGTGGTCAATCTGGGCGCCTATAGCTGCGAAATCGTGCGGGCGGGCATCCAGGCCACGCCACGCGGCCAGTTCGAAGCGGGGGCGAGCCTGGCCATGTCCCGCTTCCAGACCTTCCGCCATGTTGTCCTGGTGCCGTCTTTGCAACGCATCTGGCCGGCCCTGTCTTCGCAGGTAGTGATCGTGATGCTGGGTTCCGCCGTCGTCTCCCAGATCGCGGCGGAGGATCTGACCTTCGCGGCCAATTTCATTCAGTCGCGCACCTTCCGGGCGTTCGAGGCCTATCTGGTATCGACCGCCATCTATCTGGCGCTGGCCATCCTGCTGCGCCAGTCGTTGGCGCTGCTCGGGCGCTTCCTGTTTGCCCGCGAGGTGGCGCGATGATCGAATTCACCCTGTGGGACATTCTGCGCAATCTGCTGCTGGCCGCGCGCTGGACGGTGGTGCTCTCGCTCGTCTCCTTCATCGGCGGCGGGATCGTCGGGCTCATGCTGCTGTTCGCCCGCATCAGCCACCGGAAAGCCCTGTCCACCGCCGTGAAGGCCTATGTCGAGCTGTTCCAGGGCACACCGCTTCTGATGCAGCTGTTCATCGCCTTTTTCGGGCTTGGCCTGTTCGGCATCGATGTACCGGCCTGGCTGGCGGCGGGCGTGGCGCTGATCCTGTGGACGGCGGCCTTCCTGACTGAAATCTGGCGCGGCTGCGTCGAAGCCATCGCCAAGGGCCAGTGGGAAGCTTCGGCCAGTTTAGGCATGGGCCGGGTGCAGCAGATGCGCCATGTCATCCTGCCCCAGGCCCTGCGCATCGCCGTTCCGCCGACCGTGGGATTCTCGGTGCAGGTGGTGAAGGGCACGGCGCTGACCTCCATCATCGGCTTCGTGGAGCTGTCGAAGGCGGGCACCATGGTGACCAATGCCACCTTCGAGCCCTTCATTGTCTATGGCTTCGTGGCGCTGATCTATTTCGCACTGTGCTGGCCCCTGTCGAAAAGCAGCCAGATACTGGAAAGAAAGCTGAATGTCGCTCATCGAAATCACTGACGTGCGCAAGAGCTTCGGCGAGACCGAGGTGCTGAAAGGCATCGATCTCGACATCGAGAAGGGCGAGGTGGTCGCCATTATCGGCAAGTCGGGCTCGGGCAAATCCACTCTGCTGCGCTGCGTCAACGGGCTGGAGATGCTGACCAGCGGCTCCATCGCGGTCGCCGGCGCCCAGGTCGCCGATGACGAGACGCATCTGAAGGCCCTGCGCCTGAAGGTCGGGATGATCTTCCAGCAGTTCAACCTGTTCCCGCATCTGACGGCGGGCGGCAATGTCATGCTGTCGCAGATGGTGGTGAAGAAGACGCCGAAGCCGGAGGCCGAGGCGATGGCCAAGCGCATGCTGGAACGCGTGGGACTGGCCCATAAATTCGATGCCTATCCCGACCAGCTGTCCGGCGGTCAGCAGCAGCGCGTGGCGATTGCGCGCGCGCTTGCCATGCAGCCCATGGCGCTGCTTTGCGACGAGATCACCTCGGCCCTCGACCCCGAGCTGGTGGCGGAGGTGCTGGCGGTGGTGCGCGAACTGGCTTCGGAAGGCATGACGCTGGTGATGGTGACGCATGAGATGAATTTCGCGCGCGATGTCTGCTCGCGCGTGGTCTTCATGCATATGGGCCGTGTGCATGAAATCGGCCCACCGGCCGAGGTCTTCGCCAACCCAAAAACCCCGGAACTACGCCAGTTTCTGGGGGTGGCGTGAGGCAGGGTCGATGGATTTTCTTTAAAATGGGAGCTGTGAAATTCTTGTGTTCTTGCCGACTGGCACTTCATGCATGGACGGTGGGCGCAGGCTTTGAACAAGTTGAAGAATGTCCGGCCATCTTTGCACAAGGGTTGCCGCGACCATATTAATTGGCATTTTTTGATAGGCTGGGGCCAGGATGAAGCCGTGCAATCCCGCGGATCGTAGAGCTGCCCTTTCCGCCGGGTTCTTGGTTACACGTCTGTCGCCGGTGAAAAATACCCAATCATCCGGATCGCTCTGAAGTGCGCGAATCCATTCGATGTCGCTCGAATGCCTGCCCTTTGGCAGGCCGGACATGTCGCGAATATGGACAGCCATGTGGCCGTCGTGTTGAATAAAGCCGTGCAGAGTGCTTGCGAGGATAGGAGATGTGTTGTTGTCGAAGAAGACCTTCACGCAGCAACTCTGTGATTCAAGGAGTCTTCGAAGGCCATGGCTCTTTTGACGGATGTTTCTGGAACATCATAAGCTAAAGCAGCCTGTTTTATCCCGAGATGCGTTCCTGCCGCAGAGAGGACCTGCGTCGGCACGCTTGAAACCGCGTCAATGGGTTGGCCGAAAGACCGCTGGGGGTCCAGGACGATCTGGCCGGTCTTGCCCTCGGGCCACCATCGCACGGGCTCCCCCTCTTCCCCGAAATCAACCGATTTCAGAATGGGGTCGATGATATTCTTGAACTCAAACTGTTTCCTGAAGAGATTCAGCAGTCTTTCCGGCTCGCCACCATCCGTGCCCGTTTCGATTATTCGAAGAAATATTTCTCTTCCGTCGGTGCGGAAGCGGTCAGATGACAGGGGATAATCCCGACCAATGACCTGGCTTGCCAGAGCGATGGCGGCGCGAACCTTGATGGACGAGATTCCAAGCCGGATGAACGCGTCCGCCACACGTACTTCCATCAAGTCACGGAATGCCAAAAATATACGTTCGTCCTCATCACCCAAACAAATACTTGGGTGCCAAAGAGCGTCATATGTTTGACCGTCCCTGGAATAGCCCCTTAGCCAGCGCGTGATTTTTGCGGGAGAAACATGTAGCAGCTTTCCAGCCTCAGCCGGTGTGTAGAGACCCTGTCCGATCAGTTCCCCCACAATGCCCTCCTTTGCCATAGGGAAGCATGATCCCGCGTTTGCAGGTTGTGTCAAGGACGGCCCTTCATGCATTTCGGGCTGTCACATGAACAGCTGTCATCGCTTCGCCTGATAAACCGCCAGATGGGTATGGGCCGCCGATAGCAGCGGCACCGCCACCTCGGCCTGCTTCGCGCGGGCGACCAGATCGCCCAGGATCTGGTCGGCTTCCACCGCGAAGCCTTGCATCATGTCACGATACATGGAGGAGGTGAGCGGCGAACCTTCCTGTGTCATCATGGTCCGCACGCTTTCCACCAGGGCCGGGCGCGGGGGGCGGCCGGCGGCGCTGACCGTCGCCACTACTTCCGCGACCAGGGCGGTCGCGAAGTCCCGCCCATGCGGCGTGGCCGCCACCTCGCCGATCGTGCCGCGCATCAGGCAGGTGATGGCGCCGAGCGAGGAGAGCATGGTCCATTTCTCCCACATCTCCAGCGCGATATCGTCCGACAGGCGCGCGCCCGTGATGGCCGGGGCGGCGATGCGGTCCAGCGCCTGGATGCGGGGCGAGGCGGTGCCGTCCATCTCCCCATAGACGAATTCCTGCATCCTGCCGAATTGCAGCACGCGGCCGGCCTCGTCCAGCGTGGTGGAAATCTTGCACAACCCCCCGATCAGGGCGTTGGCGCCGAAGGCCTGGGTCAGCACCTCGACATGGCGCATGCCGTTCAGCAGCGGCAGGATCATGCTGTCCGGGCCGATGGCGGGAGCCATGTCCCGGATCGCGCCGTCCAGCCCATAGGCTTTCACGGACAGAATGATTACGTCAAAGCTGGCGGTGAGCGTGTCCGCCGTGACCAGTTTCGGGGCAAGCGTCACATCGCCCAGGGGGCTTACCACCTGCAATCCGGTGGTCCGCAGCTGGGCGGCGCGGGCTTCGCGCACCAGGAAGGTGACATCCGCGCCGGCCTGCATCAGCCGCGCCCCGAAATAGCCGCCAATCGATCCGGCCCCGACGATCAGAAAACGCATGCCCTGTCCTTTGTCCTGACGTGTCGGTGCGTACTACCGACGCGCTCGGTCTGCGACCGATCACGTGAAGGTTTAGCTCAAGCGCCGCTCGGGCTTAACCGAACCACGATGAGGGAAGGTCATCGTGGTTCGGTATAACAGGCGCGAAACCGGCGTGTCGGTCAAGCCGGGGCCGGGCAAGGCAGAATGGCCCCGGGGGAACAGCGCGCCGCCGCGCCCTTCCCCCGGTTCCGCAGCCGGATCAGACCAGCTCCTTCAGGCTGGCGGGGTCGAAGCCGCCGATATGCTGCCGGTCGCCCGCCTTCACCTTGGCTACCCATCGCGGGTCGGACAAAAGGGCGCGGCCGACCGCGATCAGGTCGAACTCCTCACGCTCCATCCGGTCCAGCAACTGGTCCAGCCCCGTGGGGGTGGACGTCTCGCCACCGAAGGCACTGATGAATTCACCCGACAGGCCGACCGACCCCACGCTGATCGTGGGCAGGCCGGTGATCTTCTTGGCCCAGCCGGCAAAGTTCAGCCCGTTTTCGCCGTCGACTTCCGGGAATTCCGGCTCCCAGAAGCGGCGCTGGGAACAATGCAGCATGTCGGCGCCGGCATCGACCAGTGGCTGCAGCCACGCCTTCATCTCCTTGGGGGTGGTGGCGAGACGGCTGGAGAAATCCTGCTGCTTCCATTGGCTGAGGCGTATCAGGATCGGGAAATCCGGGCCGACGGCGGCGCGCACGGCCGCCACGACTTCCGCCCCGAACCGGGCCCGTTCCCCGATGCTGGCCCCGCCATAGCGGTCGGTGCGCAGATTGGTGCCCTGCCAGAAGAATTCGTCGATCAGATAGCCATGGGCGCCATGGATTTCGGCGGTGTCGAAGCCCAGCCGCTTGGCGTCGGCGGCGGCCTTGGCAAAGGCCGCGATGGTATCGGCGATGTCCGCCTCGCTCATCACCTTGCCGCGCGGCTTGTTCGGGGCCAGCAGGCCCGATGGGCTTTCCACCAGGGCTTCATCCTGCCAATCCTTGACTGCGATGGTCGAGCCGGTATGCCAGATCTGCGGCCCCATGCGGCCGCCGGCCTGATGCACGGCATCGATCACCTGCTTCCAGCCGACAAGGGCCCGTTCGCCGTGAAAGAAGGGGATGCCCGGATCGTTGCGCGACATGGGACGGTCGATCACCGTACCTTCCGACAGGATCAGGCCGACATTGGCTTCCGCGCGGCGGCGATAATAGGCGGCATTTGCCTCTCCTGGAATACCATTCGGCGCGAAGGACCGGGTCATGGGTGCCATGACGATGCGGTTCTTCAACTGCATGGATTTCAGCGTGAAGGGGCGGAAGAGGATGTCGGTAGGTGTAGCGGTCATCGGGTTGCTCCAAAACTGGCGGGAGCCCCATAGGTATATCCCCGAAGCGTCGAATCAATCAGGCGCGCCAGGGATAGTTAGTTTCCAACTGGTAACAAATGGGGGGGTTATTCGGAAAATCCGTGAGCCTGGGGAAACGGAAGTCTTTCCGCGGACAATCCAGATATGAAAAACGCCCCAACCGGGGCGCTTCCAACTCGCATGTTTCTTTAGAGAGACTGGAGCGGGCGAAGAGATTCGAACTCTCGACCCCAACCTTGGCAAGGTTGTGCTCTACCCCTGAGCTACGCCCGCATCCTGAGCCTCTGAACCAGAGGGGCCAGCCGTTTGTCTTCGGCAACCCCCCGGGGCGGCGCGGATAATACGCATCGCCGAACGGTTTGCAAGCGGGTTTTTTCGTCGCTATGAAGCTTTTCTGTAACGGGCCAGAAAGGCCCGGGAAACTGCGGAAATTGATCAAAGCTGACGGAGAAGGGATGCCATGACCACCGCCACCGAACAGCAGAATCCATCCGGAATGCGGGGGGAGGAGGAGCTGTTGCAGCGCCTGCGTGCCCTGGGCATCGCCTATGTGCGCCATGAGCACGCGCCGGTTTTCACGGTGGAGGAATCGCGTGCCCTGCGGGGCGATCTGGTGGGTGGGCATGTGAAGAATCTGTTCCTGCGCGACAAGAAGCGGAACCTGTATCTGGTGACGGTGGAGGAGGAGCGGCCGGTCGATCTGAAGTCGCTGCGCGGTCCGCTGGAATCGAAAGGCACGCTGTCCTTTGGCGATTCGCAGCTGCTTTGGGGCAGTCTGGGCGTGAAGCCGGGCTCGGTGACACCCTTCGGCATCATCAATGATGAGCAGGGGAAGGTCCGCGTAGCACTGGACAAGGGATTGATGGCTCACGCGGTGGTCTATTGCCACCCGCTGCGGAACGACCGCAATATCGCCATCGCGCCGGGGGACCTGCTTCGCTTCCTGCGGGAGGAGGGGCATGATCCTGTGCTGTTGGATTTTGACGCGCTGATCGCGGATGGTGCCTCCTCTGCGGAAGGTGCTTGACCCGGCGGGCTGGGCGGGCTTGTTTCCCTCCGGCCGCACACCATCTTTTTTCCAGAGGCGCCGACAGCCCCGATCGACGGGGCGGCGCTGCAGAACGGAGTAGCAGACCGCCATGGAACCGCTTTTCGGCATCCCCAAGCCGCAGGGGGCGGCCCCCGCCGCACAAAAGGGCGCGATCGGTCCGGATATCGTAGACGCCACCACCGAAACCTTCATGAAGGAAGTGGTCGAAGACAGCGTCCAGCGTCCGGTGATCGTCGATTTCTGGGCGCCGTGGTGCGGTCCCTGCAAGGCGCTGACCCCGGCCCTGGAAAAGACGGTGAAGGCCGCTGCCGGCCAGGTGAAGCTGGTCAAGGTCAATATCGACGAGAATCCGGAGATCGCGCAGCAGATGCGCATCCAATCCATTCCGGCGGTCTATGCCTTCGCGGGTGGCCGGCCGGTGGATGGCTTCGTCGGTGCCCAGCCGGAAAGCCAGGTGAAGCAGTTCGTCGAACGTCTGGTACAGGCGATGGGTGGCGCCATCGGTCCCACCGCGTCGGAGGAATTGGTGGAACTGGCCCAGGCCGCCCATGATTCGGGTGATTTCGGTGGGGCGCTTGAACTCTATGCCCAGGCACTGGAACAGGATCCCGAGATGCTGGCAGCCCGTGTGGGGCTTGCCTCCTGCTATCTGGAGCTGGAGGAGACGGAGGCCGCAGAAACGCTGCTGGAGGAGGTTCCAGCCGACAAGGCGAGTGATCAGAGGGTAGCTTCCATTCGGGCCAGGATCGAGCTGGGCCGCAAGGCCGCCGGAATGGCGTCCCAACTGGCGCCGTTGAATGCGGCCGTTGCCGCCAATCCGATGGATTTCGACAGCCGGCTGAAGCTGTCGGAAGCCCTGTTCGGCATGGGCGAGGAAGAGGCGGCCATGGACCATCTTCTGTTCATGATCGAGAAGAACCGGGCCTGGAATGATGAGGCGGCGCGCAAGCAGTTGCTGAAATTCTTCGAGGCACTGGGACCGATGCATGAGCAGACGATCGCCGGACGTCGGCGCCTGTCCTCGCTGCTGTTTTCCTGACGGGCCGTGGACCGCCGGCGCGATGCGGCGGAGAGGATAAGCGCGATGGCATTCGATCCCGTTCTGGAAGATCTGCCGGCCATTCTGCCGATCTTCCCGCTTTCGGGCGTGCTGCTGCT
>Ga0209066_10003593_pt1 | contig 17560 bp, 10 predicted proteins | sample All_14_2_FD_187198 | JGI IMG/M metagenome (GOLD analysis project Ga0209066, IMG submission 187198) | Freshwater microbial communities in response to fracking from Pennsylvania, USA - Allegheny Zone_MetaG_DW_15 (SPAdes) (version 2) ... | reverse complement strand
GCAAACGGGTTTTGCCGGAACCGGCGGTTCCCAGGGCAAGCCCGCGCAGGATAGCCGCCTGACCGCGCTGTGGGACCGGATCGCCGCCCGGATCGGACCCGGCAATCTGGTCGGGCTCAGCGCGCTGGACAGTCATCTGCCCGACCGCTGCCAGACCGCCCGCCCCCTGCTGGCGCCTGCAGCCCTGCCTGAACATCGTTTCACGACGCATGGGGTGGAACGCCCGCCGCTTCTGCTGGGCCAGCCCGAACGGCTGGGCGTGCTGGAAGCAGGCGATGATCCCGCCCACCCGCCGCAGCGCCTGCGCTGGCGCGGCCAGGCCCATCGCCTGACCCGCACCCTGGGACCCGAACGCATCAGCCCGATAATCGCGCGCGCCGCACCCGGCTGGGCCGATGGCGCGCGCGATTATTGGCGGGTGGAGGATGAGGCCGGCCGCCGGTTCTGGATTTTCCGCGAGCGCGCGGATCGCCCGCACCGCCCTGATCTGGTGGGGGCGGATGATTCCGGCTGGATGCTGGCCGGGATTTTCGCCTGAACCAAAGCATGCTATCATTACGCATTCATTTTGATTGCATTTGTGAAAGAGACGGACCATGCCCAGCATCACCATCCGCAATCTGAGCGAGGAAACCATTGCCCGGCTGAAAGCCCAGGCCCAGGCCAATAACCGCTCTCTGGAAGGGGAATTGCGCACCCTGCTGGACGAGGCCGCCCGGCACCCCGCCGGACGGCAGGATCTGATCGCCGAGATGCAGGCCCTGTCACACGGTATTCGTCTGCGCCATGGCAACGCCCCCCTGCCCGACAGCAGCGATGCCATTGCGGATATGCGCGCCGATCGCCTGGCCCGGCTGAACGGACAGGGCTGATCCATGCCATCCTTCGTGGTCGACGCTAGCGTGGCGGTGAAATGGGTGCTGCCCGAAACCGGGCAGGATTTGGCCCTGGCCCTGCTCGCCCATGCCGACAGGCTCATCGCCCCCAGCCTTCTGTTGCTGGAGGCGGCGAATGTCTTCTGGCTGAGGAGCCGACAGGGCCTGTTGCAGGAGCAGGAAAGCCAACAGGGGCTGGCGCTTCTGCAACAGGCCCTGGATATCGAGCCGGACGATCCGCGTCTTGTGCGCCGCGCGCTGGCGATCAGCCATGCGCTTGATCACCCGGTCTATGATTGCCTGTATCTGGCCCTGGCGGAACGCCACGGCATGGCCGTGGTCAGTGAGGACAGGCGCCTGCGCGCAAAGCTCTCCCCCTCTCCCTGGCGGGAGCATGTCCTGGGACTTGCCGAGATCGCCGGCCGGGATTGACCTTCCATGTCCCGTGTCGCCTATGCCGAATTGCAGGTGCTGTCCAACTTCTCCTTCCTGGAGGGGGCGAGCCATGCCGACGAGCTGGTATTGCAGGCCAAGGCGCTGGGGCTGGCGGCGCTGGGCATTGCCGACCGCAATTCGCTGGCGGGCGTGGTGCGCGCCCATGTGGCGGCCAAGACACATGGGCTGCGGCTGCTGGTCGGCGCGCGGCTGGATTTTTCCGATGGCGGATCGCTGATCGCCTATCCGATCGACCGGCCGGCCTATGCCCGGCTGTCGCGGCTGATTACGCTGGGGCGCAGGCGGGCGGACAAGGGACAGGCCGATATCCGCCTGGCCGACCTGCCCGACTACGCCGAAGGGCTGATCCTGATCGCCCTGCCGGGGCTGGACGGGGCGCGCGACCGGGCGCTTGCCAGACGCCTTGTCCGCCTGAAGCGGATGGCGGGCGACCGGCTTTATCTGGCCGCCGCCTGGCGCTTTGACGGGCAGGATCAGGAGCGGCTGGACGGCTTGGCCGCCCTGGCGGAACGCATGGGCATTGCCCTGCTTGCCACCAATGACGTGATTGCCCATGCGCCCGGCCGCCGCGCCCTGGCCGATGTGCTGACCTGCATCCGCGAGAAGACCAGCATCGACAGCGCCGGGCGCCTGCTGGAACGCAATGCCGAGCGCCATCTGAAGCCGCCGCAGGAAATGGCCCGCCTGTTCGCCCCCTGGCCGGTCGCCATCGCCCGCACGATGGAGATCGCCGAACGCGTCACCTTCAGCCTGGATGAGCTGGCCTATGAATATCCTGACGAGATCGTGGAGCCGGGCAAGACCCCGCAGCAATCGCTGGAGGATATGACCTGGGCGGGCGCCCGCTGGCGCTATCCCGCCGGTATTCCCGACAAGGTGCGTACCGCGATAGAGCATGAGCTGTGCCTGATCGGTCAGCTGAACTACGCCCCCTATTTCCTGACGGTGCAGGAGCTGGTGCGCTTCGCCAAGGATAACGGCATCCTGCATCAGGGGCGCGGCTCGGCCGCCAATTCCACCATCTGTTATTGCCTGGACATCACGGCGGTGGACCCGATGCTGGTCAATCTGCTGTTCGAGCGCTTCGTATCGGCCGAACGCGGCGAGCCGCCGGATATCGATGTCGATTTCGAGCATGAGCGGCGCGAAGAGGTGATCCAGCACATCTATCAGACCTATGGGCGCGACCGGGCCGGGCTGGCCGCCACCGTGATATCCTATCGCACGCGCGGGGCGATCCGCGATGTCGGCAAGGCCCTGGGCTTGAGCGAGGATGTCACGGCCCTGATCTCCTCCCAGATCTGGGGCTGGTCTTCCGAAGGCGTCGCGCCGGAACGACTGGCGGAAATCGGCCTGGACCCGCAGGATGAACGCCTGCGCCTTGCCATCATCCTGGTGGGGGAGCTGATGGGCTTTCCCCGCCATCTGTCCCAGCATGTCGGCGGCTTCGTCATCACCCGTGGCCGGCTGGACGAGCTGTGCCCGATCGAGAACGCGGCGATGGCGGACCGCACCGTCCTGGAATGGGACAAGGATGATCTGGACGCGCTGGGTATTTTGAAGATCGACGTGCTGGCGCTGGGCATGCTGACCTGCATCCACAAGGCCTTCGACCTGCTGCGCAGCCATTACGGCCGGGACTACACGCTGGCCAATCTGCCCAAGGAGGACCTGACGGTCTATGACATGCTCTGCCGGGCCGATTCCATCGGCGTGTTCCAGGTGGAAAGCCGGGCGCAGATGGCCTTCCTGCCACGCATGCGCCCACGCGAATTCTATGATCTGGTGATCGAGGTCGCCATCGTGCGCCCCGGCCCGATCCAGGGCAATATGGTGCATCCCTATCTGCGTCGGCGCAGCGGGGCGGAAAAGCCGGACTATCCGTCCGAGGCCCTGCGCGAGGTGTTGCATAGAACCCTGGGCGTGCCGCTGTTCCAGGAACAGGCAATGAAGATCGCCATCGTGGCCGCGGGTTTTAGCCCTGCCGAGGCCGACAAGCTGCGCCGGTCCATGGCCGCCTTCCGACGCACCGGCGTCATCCACCAGTTCCGCGAGAAGATGATCACCGGCATGCTGCAAAACGGCTATACGGCCGAGTTCGCCGAACGATGCTTCCGCCAGATCGAAGGCTTCGGCGAATATGGCTTTCCCGAAAGCCATGCGGCCAGCTTCGCGCTGCTGGTCTATGTCTCGGCCTGGTTGAAACGGTATTATCCGACAGTGTTCACTGCGGCCCTGCTGAATTCCCAGCCCATGGGCTTTTATGCGCCCGCCCAGCTGGTGCGCGACGCGGCCGAGCATGGGGTGGAAATCCGCCCGCCCGACATCAACCGGTCTGATTGGGATTGCACGCTGGAACCGGGCGTGACGGGCTATGCGCTGCGCCTGGGCCTGCGCCAGGTCAAGGGCCTGCGCCAGGAAGATGGGGAATGGATCGCCGCGGCACGCGGCAATGGCTATGCCACGGTGGAGGATTTGTGGCGCCGCGCCGGGCTGGGCCGCAGGGCGCTGGAGGCGCTGGCCGATGCCGATGCCTTCGGCTCCACCGAGATCGGGCGGCGCGGCGCGCTATGGGCGGTGAAGGGGCTGACCGGCGACAGGCCCCTGCCGCTGTTCGCCACGATGGGGGAGGAGCCGGAACCGCTCCGCGACTTCTCCGCCCTGCTGCCACGCGCCACGGCGGGGGAGGAGGTGGTGGCCGATTATGCCTCCATCCGGTTATCGCTGAAGGATCATCCGCTGCGCCTGCTGCGCCCGGCACTCGGCCCCACCATCGTACCGGCCGGCCAGCTGGTGGAAATGAAGAATGGCAGCACGGTCACGGCGGCAGGCCTGGTGCTGGTGCGCCAGCGCCCCGGCAGCGCCGCCGGAGTGATCTTCATGACGCTGGAGGATGAGACGGGCGTCTGCAATGTCGTGGTCTGGACCGACAAATTCGAAGCCTATCGCCGGACCGTATTGCAGGGCCGGCTGGTCGCCGTGAAAGGCAGGCTGCAACGCGAAAAGATCGTCACCCATCTGATCGCCGAGGAGATCATCGACCATTCCGGCCTCTTGGATGCGCTGGCGGCGGGCCATGAATTCGGGGCGGAGCCGCAGCGTGAGCCGATGCCCGCGCCGGAGGGCGCGCGAAAGCCCGCGCCGGCCGTGGCCCGGCCGCGCCATCCCCGCGACCAGCATCGCGCCCTGTTCCCCCGCAGCCGGGATTTTCATTAGAGGGTTGGGCGTTCAGGATTTATCGGAGACCCCCAACTCCTGCCGGAAGGCCTGCACCGCGCGGCTGCCCTGGCGTTCCCTATGCCGGATCAGGCGAAAGGCCCGGCTGCCGAGATGGAGCGGGATGATCGACAGCCTGCCGGATTCCACGCCCGGCCGAGCCACCGATACCGATACGACCGTGGCCAGCTCCCCCGACGCGACGGCGGCGCATAATGCCTCGTTGGAGGGCAATTCCAGCACCACATCCAGCCTGTCGGCCGCGAAACCCATCCGTTCCAGCGCGCGTTCGAAGCTGGAGCGCGTGCCCGACCCCGCCTCGCGCAGCGCCCAGCGGGTTTCCGTCAGCCCCTGCGGCAGATCCGGCACGCGGCGCAGCCAGCGATGGGCGTTACCCACCACCAGCGCCAGCTCGTCGCTTGCCACCAGACTGGCCGACAGCTCCGGCTCGTCAATCTCCCCCTCGATGAAGCCCAGATCGGCCCGGCCTTCCTTCACCGCTTCGGCGCAGGCGGCCGTATTGCCAATCTCCAGCTTCAGGGCAATCGCGGGATGGCGCGTGGCGAAGGCAGCAAGGCGCGGCGGCAGCCAGTAATTGGCAATGGTCTGGCTGGCAAAAATGGCGATTTCGCCGCGATCCAGGCCTGACAGCTCCTCCAGCGCCTGTTCCGCCTCGCGCGCCTTGGCCAGCACCGCTTTGGCATGGGTCAGGAAAACCCGGCCCTCCGCCGTCAGCTCCACCCCGCGCCCGACGCGGTTGAACAGGGCAACGTCATGGCGCGCCTCCAGCGCCGCGATGGCGCTGGACACGGTGGATTGGGTGCGGCCCAGCTGTTCCGCCGCGCGGGTCACATGCTGCAACTCCGCCACCGTCACGAAAATGCGTAGCTGATCCAGGGTCATGACCGGACCCTATGCCATGCCGGGCGCTCAGAAAAGCAGGGTGATGAGGCCAAGCGTCACGCCGGCGATGAACAGGGAGGCGATGCCGGCCAGCGCCATCGGCCGCAACCCATGTTCGCCCAGCTGCGCGAACCTTGTATTCAGCCCCAGCGCGCCCAGCGCCGCCGTCAGCATCACCGGGGTGGCCTCGACCAGCGGCTCGCGGATCATGGCCGGGACAAGCGCGAAACTATTGGCCAGCACCAAGGCCAGGAAGGCCAGCACGAATAGCGGCAGGGTCTGGGTGAAGCCGATTCCGCCGGTTCCGTCTTCACCAGTCTTACGGCTGCGCCCCAGAAACAGTCCGACCAGGATCAGCATGGGGGCCAGGGTCAAGACCCGCGTCAGCTTCACCGCCACGGCGAAATCCCCCGCCTCCGGCCCGGCCTGATAGCCGGCGGCAACGACCTGGGCCACCTCATGCACCGAAGCGCCGGACCACAGGCCGAAAGCCAGCGGATCAAGGCCGAGTGCTACCCCCGCGATGGGCAACAGGAACATCGCCGCCGTGCCGAACAGGGTGATCCCGGCCACGGCATAGGTGACATGATCTTCCCGCGCCCGCTCCACCGCATTGGCGGCCGCGATGGCCGATGCCCCGCAGATGGAAGTGCCGGCGGCAATCAGCCGGGTCAGCGACGGATGCACCCCCATCACCTTGCCCAACAGCAGGGTGAAGCAATAGGTGCTGACCACCGCAAGCCCGATCACCAGCAGCCCGGCCAGGCCGATATCGCCCAGCTGGGTCACGGTCAGCTGCAGACCCAGGAGCGCCACCGACAGGCGCAGAAGCTTTTTCCCCGACAGGGCGATGCCCCCATGGGCCGCCGGTGCAATGCCGGTGACATTGGCGATGGCGATGCCGATCAGGATGGCCCAGATCATCGGGCTCAACACCGACAGCCCCGGCATCTGGCGCAGGCCATAGGCCGCCGCCGTCACCATGGCTACCAGCAGCAGGCCGGGCAGAACCTCCCCCAGGCGCCGCAGCAGGGTGGCCGGACCGATTTTCAGGACTGTGCTGGACATCATCTACCTCGCGTCATTCCCGAAGGATGGGATTGCTTCGGCGCGATAGGTAGAAAATTACCCCACATCGGTCCAATCGATTGTTTTGGTTGTTTTGATCGGCTGAGGCGATTTGTTTGAATTCGGTTACAGCGTCGTCCTCCGCACATCGTGCGAAGATACAGATAGTGCTGCATCCCGCGCTGGTGCGACTCGTGCAAACATTTGTATCAGCCCATAGGCTGAAGGTAATTCGGCTGACGAAAGGTAGAGAAGGATGACCGGAACGCGTACGTCCCTATTCAACCGAGGAGTGGAAGCGGTCCGGGCTGCATTCGGAATCGACGGGGTTTACCTTTGCCCGATCTGCGGTCAACAGTTCAGCCGTGAAGCGCTCAAAGAGGGCCAACTAACCTTGGAGCATGTCCCTCCACGAGCGCTAGGCGGCCGGGGCATCATCCTGACCTGTAAGGCATGTAACAATCTAGCAGGCTACACGGTGGATGCGGCTATCACCAAGCGCGCGGACATGGATCGATTTGGCGAGGTCCTTCTTCTGGACGAAGTAGGTGAAGCTGGACGTGCTACCGTTCAAGTTGGGGAGGAGAGACAGGAAGCGGTCCGATTAAACTGATCGGTGCGTGCTGGATTCTAATCACGAGAACCCCACGCGAGCGGAGAAGTCCGAGACGAAAAGCCCGAGGGCTTGGTCTACTTCTTTGACCTACTCCCCCCAAAAGGCCTTGGCGGAGAGCCTGCATGGCCCTCGCCCCCTTTCGAGGGGGAGAGGGTTGGGTGAGGGGGTGATTGCGCCAAGGCTGAATGCACCCTCACCCGGCTCGGCCTGAACGGCCTCGCCACCCTCTCCCGCAAGCAGGAGAGGGTTGGACTTGGAGCATGTTGCATGGCCCTCGCCCCCTTTCGAGGGGGAGAGGGTTGGGTGTCTGGGCATTCCAGTCATCAAGCTCACGGGAGTGACGTCCGGCGTGATAGATCTTCAAAGACGAAAAATGCACCACCCCGTTCCGAAGGAACGTCGAACGAGAGCCTGAACTCTGATCGTTCGATTGGGGAGGAGATGGTGCCCAGGAGAAGACTCGAACTTCCACGACCTTTCGGCCACAGGTACCTGAAACCTGCGCGTCTACCAATTCCGCCACCTGGGCAGGTGTGCATCTGGTGGAGCGGTCGTTTAAAGAAGCCGCCGGGGCCTGTCAAGCGGCTGATTTTACTTTTCTGTAAAAGGTAATTTCCGCGCGCCTTGGCGGGCGGGCGCAATCCGGCTATACCCCGGCGGACAGGGAATTTTCCATTCCGGCAGGTTTGAAGAAGGAGCAACAGGGCATGGCGCAGGCAGGCAAGGTGGTGACCGTTTTCGGCGGCTCGGGCTTCCTGGGGCGCCATCTGGTGCAGCGGCTGGCCCATGCGGGCTGGACCGTGCGGGTGGCCGTGCGCTACCCGACCGACGCAGCCTTCCTGAAGCCGCAGGGCGATGTGGGTCAGATCGTGCCGATGCGCTGCGACATCCGCAAGGAAGAGGAGGTCGCGATGGCCCTGACCGGGGCCGATCTGGCGATCAACCTGATCGGCATCCTGTATGAAAAAGGGGCCAGCACCTTCCAGGCCCTGCATGCCGACGGCGCCGGGCGCATCGCCCGGCTGGCCAAATCCCTGGGTGTCACCACGCTGGTGCAGGTTTCCGCCATCGGCGCGTCGAAGGAGTCCACCGCCGCCTATGCCCGCACCAAGGCAGAGGGGGAGGAGCAGGTACGCCAGGCCTTCCCGGAGGCGGTGATCATCCGCCCCTCGCTGGTGTTCGGCCCGCAGGACGGTTTCTTCAACCTGTTCGGCGCCATGGCCCGCATCAGCCCGGCCCTGCCGCTGGTCGGCGGCGGGGTGACCAAATTCCAGCCGGTCTATGTCGGCGATGTGGCCGAAGCCATCGTCAAGGCCGCGACGGATCCGAAACAGGCCGGTAAAACCTTCGAACTGGGCGGGCCGGCGGTCTACAGCTTCAGGCAGTTGCTGGAAATCCTGCTGAAACAGATCGGGCGCAAGCGCTGCCTGCTGACCATCCCCTTCGGGCTTGCTTCCTTCCAGGCCTTCTTTACCGAGAAGCTGCCCAAGCCGCCACTGACCCGCGATCAGGTCGAGTTGCTGAAGACGGACAATGTCTGCTCCGGCACCCTGCCCGGCCTGGCCGAGCTGGGCATCGCGCCGCGATCGGTCGAGGTGGAACTGCCAACCTATGTGGATATCTATCGCCGCGGCGGGCGCTTCACCGGCCCGTCAGCCGGCTAGGAGCTGCCTGACTGGATAGACGCGGAACCCTGGCGCCCACGCCATCCAGAGGGCGCTCTCGCCCGCCCCCTCTGGATGGCTTAATACGGCCCTTCCCGCACCGCGAGTTGCAATCAACGGCCAGTCGCGACGAGCAAGGGAATGGCCGGGCAAGGCCCGCATGCGCCTTGCGAGCACGCAGGCCGAGTTCCCGACGAAGCGCTGGCGTCAGGAATAGACCCACCACAGCAGGAAGCCGCCCAGCAGCAGCCGGTAGACGGCGAAAGCCGTGAAGCTGGCGCGGCGCAACCACGCCATCATCGCCCAGATCGCCACCAGCGCCGCCAGGAAAGACAGGCCGACGGCCACACCGAATTCCAGGGTCAGGGGCAGATTGCCTGCCAACACCACCTCCAGGGCCGTATACCCGCCGATGGCCCCGATCACCGGAATCGATACCAGCATGGAAAACCGCGCGGCCTCGCTGCGTTCCATGCCCAGGAAGCGCGCCGCGGTCATGGTGATGCCCGATCGGCTGGTGCCCGGCACCAGCGCCAGAATCTGCGACAGGCCGATCGTCAGCGCGCCGCCCCAGCCGATATGTTCCACCCGCCGGACGGTCAGCCCAACCTGATCGGCGATCCATAGCAGGATGCCGAAACCGATCGTGGTCCAGGCGATCAACTCCACCGAGCGGAAATAGTGCTCGACATAATCCCTGGCGAACCAGCCCGCCGCCAGCACCGGCACGGTGGCGATGACGACATTCAGGAACAGATCGCGCTCGCGCCCCTTGCGATGCGTCACCGTCCGCCCCAGCCCGACGAAAAGCGCGCCGAGATCGCGCCAGAAATAGAGCATCACGGCAAGCAGCGTGCCGATATGCACCGCTATGTCCAGCGTCAGCCCCTGGTCGGGCCAGCCCAGAAGCTGGGAGGTGATGACAAGATGGCCGCTGGAAGAGATCGGCAGGAATTCCGTGATGCCTTGCACCAGGGCAAGCACCAGTATCTGGTATAACGCAAGCATGATCCGCCCCAAAATCCCGTAGGGTCCGGATCATGCCCCGACTCGGTGCCCTCTGGAAAGGCCTGCATTTATGGTACCGATACGAGACTATTTAGGTCTGTGACCATTCCGGTTTTGTCATATTCCGACATGCACCCGCTGCGCACCCCCAGAAATAGGTCGCATTTGTTGACCAATGTTGAATTTTTTGCTTGGGACAGGCGGATTCCTGCTGTATAGCAGGCTTCCCCCCGGCCGAGGAACCGGGCGGGACCGACTGGGATTACACGCCAAACAGACGGATATCCGTCAGCCAGACAAGGGATGGGGGCAGGCAGAGCCATGACCACCAAGAACATGCTGAAATTCGTGACGCGCGCGCAGGCCACGCCGGACAAGCGCAAGGCCGATGACCGCCGCCAGGATTTCGACGAAATCTATGCGTCCTACTCCCCCACCCAGGCATCCTCCCAGGCCGGTCGCTGCTCGCAATGCGGCGTGCCTTTCTGCCAGGTGCATTGCCCGCTGCATAACAATATCCCCGACTGGCTGATGCTGACGGCGGAAGGCCGGCTGGAAGAAGCCTATGAGGTTTCCTCCGCCACCAATACCTTCCCGGAAATCTGTGGCCGCATCTGCCCGCAGGACCGGTTATGTGAAGGCAATTGCGTGATCGAGCAGTCGGGCCATGGCACGGTTACCATCGGATCGGTCGAAAAATACATCACCGATACCGCCTGGGCCGAAGGCTGGGTAAAGCCCATCCGCGCGTCCCAGGAACGCGGCCAGTCGGTCGGCATCATCGGCGCGGGTCCGGGCGGGCTTGCCGCGGCCGAGGCGCTGCGCCGCAAGGGCTATATCGTGCATGTCTACGACAGCTATGACCGCGCTGGCGGCCTGCTGGTCTATGGCATTCCCGGCTTCAAGCTGGAAAAGCATATCGTGCAGCGCCGGGCCGACTGGCTGGCCGAGGGCGGGGTGCATTTCCATCTGGGCGTGCGCGTTGGCCGGGATCTGTCCTTCGCCGACCTGCGCGAACGCCATGACGCGGTGCTGATCGCCACCGGCGTCTACAAGGCGCGCGACATCCAGGCCCCGGGCTCCGGCCTTGGCAATATCGTCCCCGCCCTGGAATATCTGACCGTTTCCAACCGCACCGGGCTGGGCGACACGGTTGCGGCCTATGAGGACGGCTCGCTGAACGCGGCGGGCAAGCATGTCGTGGTGATCGGCGGCGGCGACACGGCGATGGATTGCGTACGCACGGCGATCCGCCAGGGTGCGGCCTCGGTCAAGTGCCTGTATCGTCGCGACAAGGCCAATATGCCGGGCTCGCAGCGCGAAGTGGCCAATGCCGAGGAAGAGGGCGTGGAATTCGTCTGGCTTGCCGCGCCGGAAGCCTTCCTGGGCGATGATGTGGTTTCGGCCGTGCGCGTGCAGCGCATGCGCCTTGGCCCGGCGGACGCTTCGGGCCGACGCATGCCCCAGCCGATTGAAGGGGCGAGTGAGAATCACCCGGCCGATCTGGTGATCAAGGCGCTGGGTTTCGATCCGGAAGACTTGCCGGCCCTGTTCGGCGAGCCAGCCCTGCCTGTCACCCGCTGGGGCACGGTGAAGGTCGACCATGCCAGCAAGATGACCGCCTTGCCGGGCGTGTTCGCGGTGGGCGACATCGTGCGCGGTGCCTCCCTCGTGGTCTGGGCGGTGCGGGACGGGCGCGACGCGGCGGAAACGATGCACTGCTATATCCAGGCCAATCTGGGCCAGGCGCGGGCTGCGGAATAAGGAAGGACGTCCTTCATGGCGGCGTTGAAAGACAAGGCCGTTTGGCAATTGAATATCCGAAGCCTGGCAAGCTTTTCGGACGATCTTGGATTGCTCGGCGCCAAGGTCGGGCCGCGTACCGGCCCAACCAAGCGCACGCAGGACCAGAAGGACGAGTACTGCATCCGCCGTTTTCTAATAGCGTTGAAGCATGCCGGCAGGCTGGTCTGCCCTGCGATGCTGACGCGACCAGAACACAGACAGGGTCCGGCTTTCATCCTTTTCCAGGAAGGGCAGGAAAGCCTGGGCATCGAGGTGACGGAAGCAATCGGCCAGGATTGGCAAAAGACCCAGACGGAAGATGCCCACTATGTTGGCGAAGACGTCGTTGCTGACGACGTGCCCTACGATCCGGACGGCTTTGTCGCGGAGATAGAGGCCGCCCTGTCCCGCATGCTTCCCGAAATCGCTCGCTGCCGAGAGGCGACGTCGCGATGCGATCTTCTGGTTTACGACAACTCGGGCCATATCTCGGATTTCCCTGCGGAATGGAAAGATATTCAACGCGTTACGCCGCCAGCCGGATTGCGGGACGGCTTCAATAGGGTCCATCTGCTGTGCGGAAACGCCCTGTTCTTTGACATTTTCGGCAATGCCCCATCCAGGATCGATATCAGCGCCGACTATGACGTCGATCTCGTGCACTGGGCGGAAGTCCAGTCCTCCAAGCTTCGCGCCGCGAATTTCGACGAACTCGACATTCACAATCTAGCCGAGGAGTTGGAAAGTTTGGGACGTTCCGACCTGCGCGCGCTGACCAGCCAGTTGCAAAGGCTGATGCTGCATCTGCTGAAAATCGAAGCCCAGCCGGAACGCGACGGAACAAGCTGGCGGCTGAGCATCGACAATGCGCGCGACGAGATCGCGGATCTGCTTCGGGAAAGTCCCAGCCTGAAGGTCAAGGCGACTGACCTGCTCGACACGTTATATACCCGGGCGCGCCGCGACGCCGCGTCGGAGACCGGTCTTCCGTTGGCGGCCTTTCCCGCCGTCTGTCCCTACGCCTGGGAAGAACTGCTCGACGAGACGTTTTACCCGGCCGCGCGCCAAGCCAATTAAAATACAGGAACCCCGACAATGACGCAGAATCATATCGACGGCTTCTCCTCCGCATCCGATTGGCTGGACTGGCGCGAGACGCAGGCAGCGCATCTGGCGGCCCAGGGCCTGTACAGCCCGGCGGATGAAAAGGACGCCTGCGGCGTCGGCCTGATCGCCTCCATCGACGGCAAGGCCCGCCGCGATGTGGTGGTGAAGGGCATCGAAGCGCTGAAATCGCTGTGGCATCGCGGCGCGGTCGATGCCGATGGCAAGACCGGCGACGGCGCTGGCATCCATGTCCAGATCCCGCAGGCCTTCTTCAAGCGCCATATCGAACGCACCGGCCATCATCCGGGTGCCGGCCTGCTGGCCGTCGGCATGATTTTCCTGCCGCGCACCGATCTTGGCGCGCAGGAACGCTGCCGTCAGATCATCGAATCGGAAATCCTGCATTTCGGCCACCGCATCTATGGCTGGCGCCAGGTGCCGGTGAATGTGGCCGTAGTGGGCGAGAAGGCCAATGCCACCCGGCCCGAAATCGAACAGATCATGGTCGAGAACGCCCGCGGCGTGGATGACAAGCAGTTCGAAATCGACCTGTTCATCATCCGCCGGCGGATCGAGAAGCGCATCCTGTCGGACAATATCCAGGGCTGCTACATCTGCTCGCTGTCCTGCCGGTCGGTGATCTACAAGGGGCTGTTCCTGGCCGAACAGCTGACCACCTTCTATCCGGATCTGCTGGACGATCTGTTCACGTCCAATTTCGCGATCTATCACCAGCGCTATTCGACGAACACCTTCCCGTCCTGGCCGCTGGCCCAGCCCTTCCGCGTGCTTGCCCATAATGGCGAGATCAATACGCTTTTGGGCAATGAGAACTGGATGAAGAGCCATGAGACGAAGCTGGACGATCCGGCTTTCGGCGAACATGTGCGCGACATCAAGCCGATCATCCAGCCCGGCTCTTCCGATTCCGCCGCGCTGGACAGTGTGTTCGAAGTGCTGCTGCGCACAAGGCGCGAACTGCCGGAAGTGAAGTCGATGCTGATCCCGGAAGCCTGGGAGAAGTCGAAGACCGTCAAGCAGGCCTGGCGTGATTTCTATGCCTATGCCAATGGCGTCATGGAACCCTGGGACGGCCCGGCGGCGATCTGCGCCTATGGTGGGCGCTGGGTGCTGGCGGGACTGGATCGCAACGGCCTGCGCCCTGCCCGCTATGTGGTGACGCAGGACGGGCTGCTGATCGTCGGTTCCGAAGCCGGCATGGTGAAGGTGGATGAGCGCACGCTGAAGGCCAAGGGCCGGCTGGGGCCGGGTCAGATGGTCGCGGTCGATCTGCGCGAAGGCAAGCTGTTCACCGATACCCAGTTGAAGGATTACGTGGCCGGCCTGTCGCCCTTCGGCGAATGGGTGAAGAATATCCGCCACGCCTCCTCCCTGCCTGCGGTGAAGGGCGAGCATGTGGGCAAGATGACCCGCGACGAGCTGCGCCGCCGTCAGGTGGCGCTCGGCTGGAGCATGGAGGATGTGGAGCTGATCCTGCATCCGATGGTCGAGGAGGGCAAGGAAGCCACCGGCTCCATGGGCGATGATGCGCCCCTGGCCGTGCTGTCGGACAAGTATCGCGGTCTCAGCCATTTCTTCCGGCAGAATTTCGCCCAGGTGACGAATCCGCCCATCGATTCCCTGCGCGAACGCTATGTGATGTCGCTGGCGACGCGGCTGGGCAATCTGGGCAATATCCTGGACGAGGATGCCGACCAGCTGAAGATCCTGCAGCTCGACTCGCCTTTCCTGCTGAACAGCGAATTCGCCAAGGTTCGCGCCTATATGGGCAAGAACGCCGTTGAGATCGACTGTACCTTCCCGGGCAACGAGCCGGACGCGCTGCGCCATGCCATCTATCGCATCCAGCGCGAGGCGGAAGATGCCGTGCGCGGCGGGGCAACCCATATCATCCTGACCGATGAGAAGACGGGCAGGGATGCCGTTCCCATTCCCATGATCCTGGCGGCGGGTGCGGTGCATACCCATCTGGTGCGGTCGGAACTGCGCACCTATACCTCCATCAATGTGCGGGCGGCCGAAGGGCTGGACGTGCATTATGCCGCGGTGATGGTGGGCGTCGGCGCGACCACGGTGAATCTGTATCTGGCGCAGGAAGCCATTGCCGATCGCCATGCGCGCGGCCTGTTCGGCGATCTGGACCTGGAAACGGCGCTGAAGCGCTATAAGAAGTCGATCGAGGATGGGTTGCTGAAGATCCTGTCCAAGATGGGCATCTCGGTCGTTTCTTCCTATCGCGGCGGGTATAATTTCGAAGCCATCGGGCTGTCGCGCTCGCTGGTGGCGGAATTCTTCCCCGGCCTGCCCAGCCGTATTTCCGGCATCGGCCTGACCGGCATCCAGAAGAAGATGGCCGAAGCGCATCAGCGCGCCTATGACGCCGACACGATTGCGCTGCCGGTCGGCGGCTTCTATCGCTATCGTCGTGGTGGGGAGGCGCATGCCTGGGAAGCCAATCTGATCCACACGCTGCAGCATGCCGTGGCGACGGATTCCTACACCATCTATCGGAAATATTCCGATGCGGTGCATTCCCTGCCGCCGATCAATCTGCGCGACCTGCTGGCCTTCGACTATCATGGCGAGCCCGCCCCGATTGACGAGGTGGAATCGATCACCGATATCCGCAAGCGGCTGATCGCGCCGGGCATTTCGCTGGGCGCGCTGTCGCCGGAAGCGCATGAAACCCTGTCCATCGCGATGAACCGGATCGGCGCACGCTCGGATTCCGGGGAGGGCGGTGAAGATCCGGGTCGCTATCGTCCGCGTGAGAACGGCGACAATGCGTCTTCCGCGATCAAGCAGGTTGCTTCGGGCCGGTTCGGCGTGACGGCGGAATACCTGAACAACTGCCGCGAGATCGAGATCAAGATGGCCCAGGGCGCCAAGCCCGGCGAAGGCGGCCAGCTGCCCGGCTTCAAGGTATCGAAGCTGATCGCGCGGCTGCGCCATTCCACGCCCGGCGTCACCCTGATCTCGCCGCCGCCGCATCACGACATCTATTCGATCGAGGATCTGGCCCAGCTGATCTACGATCTGAAGCAGATCAATCCGGAAGCCAAGGTCTGCGTCAAGCTGGTGGCGCGTGCCGGTATCGGCACCATCGCCGCCGGCGTGGCCAAGGCGCATGCCGATACCATCCTGATTTCCGGCCATTCCGGCGGGACGGGGGCATCGCCGCAGACCTCCATCAAATATGCCGGCCTGCCCTGGGAAATGGGGCTGGCGGAAGCCCATCAGGTGCTGACCCTGAACGGGCTGCGCCACCGCGTCACCCTCCGCGCCGATGGCGGCATGAAGACCGGCCGCGACGTGGTGATCGCCGCCCTGCTGGGGGCGGAGGAATACGGGCTGGGCACCGCCAGCCTGGTCGCCATGGGCTGCATCATGGTGCGGCAATGCCATTCCAACACCTGCCCGGTCGGGGTCTGCACCCAGGATGACGCGCTGCGCCAGCGCTTCGTCGGCACGCCGGAAAAGGTGGTGAACCTGTTCTCCTTCGTGGCGGAGGAGGTGCGCGAAATCCTGGCCTCGCTGGGCGCGCGGTCGCTGGAGGAGATCATCGGGCGTACCGATCTGCTGGCCCAGGTCAGCCGCGGTGCGGAACATCTGGACGATCTGGACCTGAACCCGATCCTGGCACGGGCCGATGGCGGGCCGAACCCGGTCTTCTGCACGCTGGAAGGTCGCAACGAGGTGCCCGACACGCTGGATGCCCAGATGATCCAGGATGCCAAGGCGCTGTTCGACCACGGCGAAAAGCTGCAGCTGCAGTACAATATCCGCAACACCTATCGGGCCATCGGCACGCGGCTGTCGTCCAAGATCGTACGGCAGTTCGGGCCGAACGGGCTGCAATCGGGCCATGTGCATGTGCGCATGCGCGGCTCGGCCGGCCAGTCGCTGGGGGCCTGGGGCGTCACGGGGTTGAAGCTGGAAGTGCTGGGCGATGCCAACGACTATGTCGGCAAGGGCCTGTCGGGTGCCACCATCGTGGTCCGTCCGATCACGGCCAGCCCGCTGGAAAGCCAGAAGAACACCATCGTGGGCAATACCGTGATGTATGGCGCAACCTCCGGCAAGCTGTTCGCGGCGGGCCAGGCAGGCGAACGCTTCGCGGTACGCAATTCCGGCGCGACCGCGGTGGTGGAAGGCTGCGGTTCCAATGGCTGCGAATATATGACGGGCGGCGTGGTCGCCATTCTGGGTCCGGTCGGCGATAATTTCGCGGCCGGCATGACGGGCGGCATGGCCTTCGTCTTCGATGCCGACGGGTCTCTGGACGACCGGCTGAACCCGGAAGCGGTCGACCTCTATCCGCTGGAAACCGCCTATTGGTCGGATTATTGCCGCGCCCTGATCCAGGAACATCACCAGGAAACGCATTCCCGCTGGGCCGAAACGCTGCTGCAGGAATGGGACGTGGCGCGGACGAAAATCCGCCATGTCGTCCCGCGCGAGGTGTTGTCGATGCTGGAACACCCGCTGACCAACACCGCGGCGAATGATGCCGCGGCCGTTCCGGCGGAATAGGAGCAGAGCGACCGCCCGTCAATCTCGCCGGGAAATCACCTTAAACAGGTGAAATTTCGAGGTTGCCGAGGAAATAAGGCGAGGGCCGTGCAGCCATGGTTGCATGGCCCTTTGCTTGACCGGAGCAATGCTACTACTCGCGGAGTTTTGGGCTCTTATTGTAGCCGATAGCGGGATCGTTGGTAGCGTCCAGAATCTTTCGCACATTTTTTCAGGCGACGGCTCCCTGGGTTGAGGTTTGCTCCGCGTAGAGCGGGTCCATGTTCATGTATTTGCGCGTCGACCATTGGCTGCCTGCGATGTGGCGC
>Ga0209066_10003592_pt1 | contig 17566 bp, 14 predicted proteins | sample All_14_2_FD_187198 | JGI IMG/M metagenome (GOLD analysis project Ga0209066, IMG submission 187198) | Freshwater microbial communities in response to fracking from Pennsylvania, USA - Allegheny Zone_MetaG_DW_15 (SPAdes) (version 2) ... | reverse complement strand
CCTTTGCGAGCGGCGTATCCGACGGCGGGCATTGCGTGGGGGCTGGCGCGATCGTGGGATGCCCTGACGTCAGTGGCGAAGTGGGCGGGGGAGGCGCGACGCTCATCGGCGAGGGGTCGAGCCCGGGCGCTCCGGGCGGCTCCGGCAACCCTGGTGGTGGAAGCGGCAGCGGGGCAGGATCGGGCGGTGACGACGAGCCCTGCGTCGAGGTCGTTGTCGGCCTCTGCTACGGCGAGGGATCCGTGCCGAAGGCGGGCGACTCGGAGCCCGCGACACCTGCCGTGACCATCAGCGATATCGCCCACTTCCGTCCTGACCCTCCCACGCAGCGCATGCAACCCGACGGCTGGATGGTCGTCGGGCTACCCACCAACATCTATGCGCGCTCGACTACGCACGTCGTGAGCGGCAGCCTTCTCGGCGCCCCGGCCGAGGTGCGCTTCACCCCGGTGTCGTGGCACTGGAGTTACGGAGACGGCGACACGACAACCCTGCCGACCCCCGGCGCGACCTGGCAGTCGCTCGGCCTCGACGAGTTCGACGCGACACCGACGAGCCACATCTACCGAGCATCCGGCACCTACGTCATCGACCTCGACGTCAGCTACACCGTCGCCTACCGCTTCGACGGCGGGCCCTGGATTCCCCTCGCCGGCACCGTCGTTCTCGCCGCACCGCCGCTCACCGCGACCGCCGGTGATGCGGTGACCGTGCTCGTCGACCGCGACTGCGCGAGTGATCCCCGAGGTCCCGGATGCTGACACCGAGCTGGCCGCCTCACCAGTGAATCGCTGAGCGAAGCGTCGGGAGCCCCTCAGCCGTCGCAAATACAATGCACAGGTTCGCCACGCACGCTGGCAGCGGCGAAAGGAGCCCGCCCACCATGAGCAACCCCACTGACGCTTCCGGGGCCCACCAACCCGAGACGCAGACGCCCGAGCCGTCGCACGACTCGACCACCGCGACGCCTCCTGCCACCAAGCGCTCGTCGCTTCCCGTCGCCCCGATGCTTGCCGCGCTCGCCGTCGGTGCCCTCGTCGGTGGCGTCGCCGGAGGCGGCGTCACGGCAGGCGTGCTCGCCTCAACCAACTCATCGTCTGTTGTGCAGGCCCAGCCCGCAGCGATCACGGTGAACGATGCCGAAGACGCGACCGTCGTCACGGGCGTTGTCGCCTCGACCATGCCCTCGGTCGTCACCTTGCAGGTGCAAGGCGGAGGCACGGCCGGCAACGGCTCGGGCGTGATTCTCAGCGAAGACGGCTACGTGCTGACCAACAATCACGTCGCAACGCTCGAAGGCGCAACCTCCGACCCGGCCATCCGCGTCACGCTGAGCGACGGCCGCATCTTCGACGCCGAGCTCACCGGCTCAGACCCCATCGCCGACCTCGCGGTCGTCAAGCTCGAAGGGGCCAGCGACCTGCCGCCCATTGAGTTCGCCGACTCAGACGCCCTCAACGTTGGCGACCGCGCGATCGTCATCGGCGCGCCGCTCGGCCTCGCCGGCTCGGTGAGCGACGGCATCGTCTCGGCTCTCAACCGCAGCATCACCGTGCGCTCGTCCGCCGTTCCCGAAGAGATCGCCGAGCAGCTCCAGACCGAGACTCCCGAAGGCGACACGTTCGACTTCTGGGATTTCGACATTCCCGGCCAGGAGGATGCCCCGAACAACGGTGGTGCATCAGCATCTCAGACGATCTCGCTGCCGGTCATCCAGACCGACGCGGCCATCAACCCCGGTAACTCGGGCGGAGCCCTGCTCGACGACCAAGGTCGCCTCATCGGCATCGTCGTCGCTCTCGCGAGCACCGGCGGCCAGAACGGTGCCGCGGGCAGCATTGGTGTCGGTTTCTCGATTCCGTCAAACTTTGCGCAGCGCGTCGCCAACGAACTCATCGAAGACGGCACAGCGAGCCACGGTCTGCTCGGTGCCAACGTCACCGACTCGATCAACGACGCCGGCAGTGACGTCATCGGCGCCCTCGTCGACTCCGTCACCCCGGGTGGAGCCGCCGACCTGGCGGGCATCCGTTCAGGAGACGTCATCACCACGTTCAACGGCGTGCCCATCACGGGAGCCGTCGACCTCACCGCCCAAGTGCGCACGCTCGCCGCAGGCGACACCGCCGAGGTTGTGTTCGTGCGATCCGGCAACGCACAATCGGTCACCGTCACCGTGGGAGAACTGCAGTAGGCACTAGCCTCGAGGGCATGAGTTCGCCCGCATCGACGCCCTCCGCCACCGCGCGGAGGGCGTCGTCGCGTGTGCCCGTCAGCTACGTCATGCCGGTCTACAACGAGGTCGCGTACATCGACGACGCCATCGCGAGCGTGCTCGCTCAGCGCTACGAGGGTGAGCGCGAAGTCGTCATCGTGCTCGGCCCCTCGACCGACGGCACGACCGAGCGCGTGCGCGAACTCGCTGCAACGGAGCGCAGACTGCGCATCGTTGAGAACCCAGAACTGTCGATTCCGCTCGGGCTCAACCTGGGCATCCGCGCCGCACGCCACGACGTCATCGTGCGAGTGGATGCCCACACCGAACTCGAACCCGACTACACCACCCTCGGAGTCGCAGCTCTCGAGCGCACCGGAGCCGCGAGCGTCGGCGGCATCATGGTCGCCACCGGCCGCGGAACACTGCAGTCGGCCGTTGCCCGCGCCTACAACAGCCGACTCGGTCTCGGCGGTGCCGCGTACCACGGCGGAGCATCCGAAGGTCCGGCCGAAAGTGCGTACCTCGGCATCATGCGCCGACCGGCACTGCTCGAGGTCGGGCTCTACGACGAAGGCCTCAAGCGCGGCGAAGACTGGGAACTCAACTTGCGCCTGCGCGAGGCAGGCCACCTCGTGTGGCTCGACCCACAACTGCGCGTCACCTACTGGCCACGCGACACCTGGGCGAAGCTCTCGCGCCAGTTCACGGCAACCGGAATCTGGCGTGGTGAACTCGTGCGTCGGCTCGGCGGCCGTAACCCGTTGCGCTACTTCGTTCCGCCCGCGCTCGTCGCCTCCGTCGCCGCGAGCGTCCTGCTGCTCGTGCTGCAACTCACCGGGGTTCTCAGCGGATGGCTGTCGCTCGCGCTGAGCGTCGTCTACCTCGGCCCTGCGCTGTACGTGCTGCTGCTGCTCGCACTACTCCTGGTGCCGTCGAGCGGCGCGCGGTTCGCTGATCGCATCACCTACGCCGCCGTCATCGCGGTCATGCACGTCAGTTGGGGTGCCGGATTCCTGCGCGGTGTCGCCGTCGGCGCGCGCGACGCGATCGACACGTCGCGCATCGAGTCGTAGCGCGGCTCACGGATCGTCGAGCATCCCCTCTGCGAGCATTCGGCTGACCACTCTCTGCGATGCAGCACCGTCATCGAGCGGTGTGAATCGGCTGCGCCACGCGGCACGACGTTCGATATCGACGGATGCTGCGCTCCCGCTCGCCAGCGCGGCGAGCTGCTCGATCACTTCTGAGCGATGCTGCACGACTGGTGCTGGGGCCTCGCTCACGAGATCGAAGTAGAAGCCGCGCAGGTGCGACGAGTAGCGCTCGAGATCGGGCACAAACAGCAGCAGGGGAGTATCGGTGCTCGCAAGGTCGAACATGAGCGAGCTGTAGTCGGTGATCACGACGTCGGCGGCGAGTAGCAGATCAGCGATGTCGGGATACGTCGTCACATCGAGCAGTCCAGGCGCGTCGACATCTCGACCAAAGCGCAGAGTGCGGCTGTGTCCGCGCACGAGCACGACGTGCTCGCCGGGCAGTTCGGCCAAAGCGGCCGGAAGACTCGGCAGGTCGAGATAGTCGACGAACTCGCGAGCGTCGTCACGCCAGGTGGGGGCGTAGAGCACGGCCCGCTGGTCGGGGCGTATTCCGAGTCGCGCGCGCACCTCGTTGCGGTCGCCATGAACCAGCACGTCGGTGCGCGGGTAGCCTTCGACCCAGATGGGGCCAGTGAAGGCATACGCACTGCGAAAGATCTCGGCCGCGTAGTCGTTCTGAGCGAGCAGCACGTTCCAGCGACGTGCTTCACGCCGCACGGCAATGCGCGTGCGCACCCCCGTGCCGTCGCGATCGAGCGCGAGCCGCTTGAGCATGGTGCCGTGCCAGGTCTGAAGCACGGTCTGGTGGGGTCGGGGCATCCATCGTTTACGCAACCAGTCGTTGACGACGAGAACGCGAGCCTCCGCACGCACGCGCCACCACTCGGCCGACCCTTCCACGATCGGCACGGCGCCGTCGGGCACTGCGACCGATCTGTCGACAACAGACCAGTAGCGCACGACATCGGGCCGCACGCGCGCGAGCTCTCGGTCGATCGCCCGAGGGTTGCACGCCGCGGTCTGGCTGTAGAAGCTCTCGAAGAAGACGGCGTTCTCGGGCGTCGCCGTGCGCCGCCGGTACGCGCGCTCGAGTCGGCGTTGGTGCGCGGCTCCCCGCTCGTCGTCGGCGAGAGGTGCCTCGACCCGCACCACCAAGGTGCCAGCGTCGGCGAGCACGGTCGCGCGAAGCAAGGGATGGCGAGTCGGCGACTCGCGCGCCGCGCCGTCGGCGACCTCGGCGCGCGCCGTGGGGTGCACGGCATCAGAGAATCGCGTCTCGAGCCAGTAGTCGCCGCTCGGCGGTGCAAGCCCGGGCTCACCCCACCGTTCGCCAATGAGGTTCACGGTCGCGGTCACGCGCTCGCCGTCCTGGCTGACCTCGGCGTGCAACGCGTGCCGCGCGCCAACAAAGGCGATCGCATCGACGGCGCGCGGCGATCTCGCCGAAAGCTCGACGATGAGCCCCGCGTCGTCGACGTCTGCGGCAGCGCGCACGGTGACCGCGTCAATGACGAGCCGCTCACGCCTCTCAGGCACGCCCGCCGCAGTGCCAGCCGCCGTGCCCGCCGCAGTGCGTGACGTCGTGGGAGTCTCGCCAAGCAGCGAGAGAATCGCGGCGTGCACCCGCTCGGTTGCTCGGCCGTCGAGCAGGTCAACGTGCTCGTCACGCAGCCACGCCGCGTGCGACAGCGCCTCCTTGCGAGCTTGACCTCCCTGCAGTACGGCCTCGACCCTGTCGAGCGCCTCGGCCCAACTGCCGGCTGGCTCGCCCCCGCTGAATGTCCGGTAGGCGGCGTAGAGGCCGCGCGTCGCGAGATACCGGTCGAGATCGGTGGCCAAGAACACGCTCGGCACGGAGGCGATCGCGGCGTCGAAAGCGATCGAACTGTAGTCGGTGACGAGCACGTCCATCGCTGGCAGCGCGGGAGTGATGTCGACGAGTTGCTCTCGGCCGAGCATCCGCACCCGATCGCTCGAAGCGGCACCCTCCGCATATGAGCCAGCTCCGAGAGGGTGCGACCGCACGAGCAGCACGACATTGCAGCGGGTCGCCCACTCGGCGATCATCATCCACTCGGCGCTGTCGGGAATCGCTGGGTCGAGGTCACCATCGCGCCAGGTGGGCGCATAGAGCACGAGTCGAGCGTCGGCGGGCACAGCACCGACGCTGCGCTCGATGAGCTCGCGCGCGGCTGCTGTGCGCGACTCGGCCGTGCCGGCGAGCAGCACGTCGTCTCGCACGTCTCCCGTCACGACGACGCGCGAGGCCGGCACTCCGAAGGCCGAGCGAATGCGTGCCGCCACGAGTTCCGATGCGACGGGAAAGAGCGAGATCTGTGCGCCGGCTCGCCGATACAGACGCGCCATAAGGCGCCCCACTCCCGGCAGGGAGCCGATGAGGGGCAGTCGGAGGGCGGCCCCCGTGTCGAGGTGCAGTCGCTTCAACGGGATGCCGTGCCACAGCTGCACCACGCGCGCGCCGCTGACGCCGAAGCGGTTGACGTCGCCGAACCCGTGCGTCACGACGACCACACCCGCGCGCAGCGTGGCCCAGAGGCCGCGCGGGCCGCGCTTGAGCCGCGCGCGCATGCCGCGAGCTCGCGCCTCCGCGAGCTCGGTGCGACTTGACGCAAGCCAGGTCAGCCGCCTGGTCGCATCTACCCGGCGGCTGTAATCGTGCAGCACGAGCGAGCCTTCGCCGAGTCCGGCGCCCGAGCCGAACACCCACTGTTTGCTGCTGCGCGGCACGAGCACGGCAACGAGCGCGCCCAGTGCATACAGCGGGGCGCGGGCGAGCACCTGTGCATTGCCGGCGCTGAACGTGAAGCGGGCCATCGCGCCCGATTCTGTCACGCCAGCGACGTTCGCCACTCATGCACGGCGAACCTCGGTGGACGAGCAGGAGAACACACGTGCGTCGACAGCCTGAATTGCGAACAACTCGGTAACGGAATCGCGGGATGGTCAGGGGGGTCGCGGAGCCGCTGGGAGGATGGTTGGCGTGAAGATCGTCGGGCAGGTGAAGACCGCGCGCCGCATCGTGCGTAACCTCATGCGGTCGCGGCGCAATCGCAACGCCTTGCTCAAGCGCCTCGAGCACGAGACACCGCCCGCCCCCGGCAGCATCGAGATCGCCGTCTACTTCGCCGACACGCGCGTGAATCTCTACCAGATCAGACAGTGGTACGCGCCGCTTGCCGAGCTCGCGCGGGAGCATCCGGTCGCCATCATCAGCCGCAGCCCGGGAACGATGATGACGCTGCTCGATGAGGCGCCCGTGCCTGCCGTCTACTTGCGCAAGGTCGTCGATCTCGAGCGCTTCGTGAGCGAGCAGCCGTTGCGCATCGTGTTCTACGTCAATCAGAACGCCAAGAACTTCCAGATGTTCCGCTACGGCCGCATGTGGCACGTCTTCATCAACCATGGTGAGTCAGACAAGATGTACATGACCACCAACCAGTACAAGGCCTACGATTTCGCGTTGATCGCGGGCGAGGCAGCGCGTGAGCGGCTGGCGCGCAAGCTCTGGGCCTATGACCTCGATCGGCACACCTTGCAGATCGGTCGCCCTCAAGCCGACCACTTTGCGGGCGAACTGCCGTACACACCCGACGACCGCACCGTCGTGCTCTACGCCCCCACCTGGGAGGGTGACCGCCCTGCGGCGGCCTACGGCTCGATCGCGAGCCACGGAGAACGGCTGGTGGATGCCCTGCTCGCCACCGGCCGTCACCGCATCGTCTACCGGCCTCACCCCCGCAGCGGTGTCGTCGACCGCGAGTACCGCAACGCCAACGCCCGCATTGTCGCTGCGCTTGAGCGCGCGAATGCGGCCGACCCGAGGGCCCAGCACGTGCACGACACGGGCTCAGCACTCGGGTGGCAACTCGCGGCGGCAGACGTCGCCATTACCGACATCTCGGCGATGGTCTACGACCGCTTGGCCACGGGCAAGCCGATTCTCATCACGCGACCTGCGTCACCCGAGGCCGAGATCGACGACAGCGGGTACTTGAGCGATTGCGAGTGGTTGCTACCCGAACAGGCTCAAGACATCGTGCCGATCGTCGATCGCGTGCTCACGAGCACCGAAGCTCACGAGAAGCTCACCTACTGGGTTCAGCGCTACTTTGGTGACACCAGCCCAGGGGTCGCGACTGCCCGCTTCCACAAGGCAGTCGAGAATCTCTACGCCGAATGGGACCGCGTCGCGGCAGAACACGCGGGTGACCGTGTCACGAGCGAGTCGAACCCTTTCGACGACGAAGACGACGAGGACGCGGCTCCCGACGAGGAGTGATCTGCTGCAGTTCGGCGGGCCACTGCAGCGGCGCAGGGCCGAAGGCCTGCTGCGCGGCGCGCACGACCTTCCCGCCGATGAGGCGATTGCTCGTACCGCCAATGACGGCCCCGATGCCAAAGGGCACGAGTCGCCCGAGCATGCTGCCGCCCTGTTGCACCGTGAGTCGCTTGACGAGTTCGTCGCGCAGGCGCTTGTTGAGCATGCCAACGAGCGCCTTCGGCATCGTCGCGGTGATCGACTCACCCCAGTACTGCGTGCGATCAGCGGTGATGCCGGGCCCCGAACCGGTCGCCTGGCGCAAGAACTGCTGCACGAGTTCTTGACCTGGCCCTCCGAGCATGAGCGCCATGACGAGGTTGTGTGCGCGCTCTTCGTCGTCGACGACGATGCCGTGAACTTCGGCGACCGACTGGGCAAAGAGTGCCGTCATCTCGAAAAACGTCACCGTCTCGACGCCGATGACGGTGAGGCCGATCGCCGTTCCGACGCCCGGAATGAGTGTCGCCGCCCCGCTGCCCGCCCCGGTGAGCGTCACCGAGTTGAGAAACCGCTTCTCCAGAATGCGCACGACCTGTTCGGGAGTGGCGGCAGGGTATTGGCGGCGAATCGCCCTGATGTGGAAGAGCACTGCGGGGCGTTGCGCCGACATAGCGGCGCGCAAGCCGCGAATGAGCATCGGGTCGAGCTCAGGACCACCGCTCTGCGTCCCGGCCGGCGCGGCGACGATCTGCGTGTTCTCGATCGGGATACCCCGCAACGGCTCTCGCTCGTGAGCGTTCTCGGCCGGTGTGGGGTCGGTCATGGTTAGCTCCCGTAGTCGCGGTTGTATGCCGCGAGCACTGTATCGATCGAATCGTCGAGAACCATCCGACCGCCGTCGAGATACAGCCCGCGCGTGCAGAACCGCTGCAGATCGCGCTCGTTATGCGACACGAAGAAGAGCGTGCGACCCCCCGAGAGCAGCTCGTCGATGCGGCGATAGCACTTCTCGCGAAACGCCTTGTCGCCCACGGCGAGCACTTCGTCGACGAGCAGAATCGGCTCTTCGAGTCGAGAGATCACGGCGAACGCCAGCCGCACCTTCATGCCACTCGACAGGTGTTTGTAGGGCGTGCCGGTGAAGTCGCGAAGCTCAGCGAAGTCGATGATCTCGTCGTAGCGAGCGTCGATCTCGTGCTTCGACATGCCGTGTAGCCCGGCCGTGAGGTAGAGGTTCTCACGCACCGAGAGGTCATCGACGAAACCACCGGTGATCTCGATGAGCGGCGCGACGCCACCATGCACGTCGACCGAACCTTCATCGGGCAGCATGACTCCGGCGACGAGCTTGAGCAACGTCGACTTGCCTTGCCCGTTGCGGCCCACGACGCCGATCGCCTCGCCGGCGCGCACCTCGACGTTGACTCCACGCAGGGCCCAGAACTCGTCGGGACGCTCACGGCGCGTGCGGTCTGCGAAGAGGTCGCGAATCGTGCGGCGGCGTCCCCGATTGCGCTTGAACCGGATGCCCGCCTCCTGCACCCGAATGACCACGTCACCTCGCGGCTGCAGCATCAGACCTCCTTCAGCACGGCGCGCACCGTGCGCCGGAAGACGAGCGCGCCGATGCCGAGCGCGACGAGACTCATGACGGCGGCGATGACGACGGCACGAGCATCCAATTGTTCGGGGAAGAAGCTCGCCCGATACAGCGAGATGATGCCGGCGAGTGGGTTGAATGATGCCCAGAGCTCGAGGCCGTCAGGCAAGTCGGCGAGGCCATAGATGATGGGCGACGCATAGAAGAGAAAACGCAGGATGAGCTTCACGGCGCGTTCGAGGTCGCGGAAGAAGACGACGAGCGGCGCGATGATGAGGCTGAGTCCCACGATGAGGATGCCCTGTATGAGCACCGCCACCGGCAACCACAACACGCCCCACGTGAGCTGCGCCCCGAAGACGATGGCGAAGCCCGCAATGACGGGAATGCTCGCGAGAAACTCGATGCCCTTCGACAGCACGATGCGGTTCACCCACACGGTGCGAGGCAAGCGAGTCGACCGCACGAGCTTCGCGTCTTTGATGAAGGCTCGAGTGGAGTCTCCGACCGCACCGTTGAACCACATCCACGGCAGTAGTCCTGCGAGCAAGAAGACGATGTACGGAGTCGCGCCGATGGTGCGCTCAACGATCTGCGTGAACACGAACCAGTAGATGACCGCCATCACCAGCGGGTCGAGCACCGACCAGAGGTAGCCCAGAAACGACGTCGAGTACCGCACCTTGAGATCGCGGCTGGTCAACAGCCACAGTGACTGGCGGTAGACCTGCGCGGTCGTGCGCGCGGGTCGCGCGGGCTCGGGTGGTGTCACGGGAGACAACGCTAGCGGCCCGCGCGGGCCCAGAGAGTTCAGACGTGCAGGTTCGCGCGTTCGAGGTCTTCGGCGAAATCGATCTCGACCGCGTACAGGTCGCTGATGTCGACCGGCTCGAGGCGCAGACCGTCGTGCTCGATAGCGAGCTCAAGGCCGCGCTCGAAGTAATCCTGGTCGCCACACCGCTGCAACTGGCGAATGAACGCAGCCTTGTCGCGGCTCGAGATGTAGTTGATGCCGACTGCCTCGCCGAGGCCACCCTGCACCTGCTTTGAGAGTTCGACGATGAAGCCTTCGGCGTCGACCGTGTACTTGACCTCTTCGTCACTCACTGTCGACGTGTTGACGCTGACGAACGACTGGTCTGCGTGCACGCGGCCGGCGACGCGCACGAGAACCTGCGGGTCGAAGACGACGTCGCCGTTCATCCAGAGCACACCGTGCTTGCCAGTGGCCTTGAGGGCACGCAGCAAGCTCTTCGAGGTGTTCGTCTGGTCGTACTGCTCGTTGTAGACGTATTCGACGTCGGGGAAGGCATCGATGATGTGCTCGAGCTTGTAGCCCACCACGGTCGTAATGGTGACGTCGTTGCCGAAGGCGGCCGCGATGTTGTCGTGTTGCTGCTGCATGATCGTGCGACCATCGCTGAGCTCGGTGAGTGGCTTCGGCAGCTCACGGCCGAGCCGGCTGCCCATGCCCGCGGCGAGAATGACGACGTGGGTGGTCATAGAAGAGGCTCCTGACGTATTCATCTGGGAAGGAGTGAAGAAACGGGACACCTCGTTGTGCATCGCGAGTTTACCGGCCGTTCATCTGAGAATTCAGGTGGCGTTTGACCATTGTTTCCGAACTGTGACCAGCCTGCGAGGGCTTGGCGAGCGGGTTGGTAGCGTTGTGCCGTGGAATCCTCGACGCCGTCTTCGCCCGACTCGATGGGCGAGAAAGCGTTGTCACCGTCCGGTAAAGCAGCGCCTTCTGGGCGCACCAGCAAGCCTCCTGCGCGGCCGAACGCGAAGAAGCCGGCGGCGACGAAGAAGCCCGCGGCGCCGCGCAAGCCCTCGGCGAAGAACGCCGCAGCCGCTCGTGTTGCCGAACGCAAAGCGGCTGCTGCTGCCGCGGCTGCTGCAGCGGCCGCACCGCGCGAGGTCGTGCTCGATGTGCACGACTTGCGCAAGAGCTACGGGCAGGCGGTCGCCGTCGACAGCATCAGCCTGAGGGTGCGCAAGGGCTCCATCTTCGGCTTCGTGGGTCCGAACGGTGCCGGAAAGACGACGACCCTCTCGATGGTCAGCGGGCTCTTGCGCCCCGATCACGGAACGGTGCTCATCGGAGAGGCTGACATCTGGAAGTCGCCAACGGCCGCGAAGCGCAAGCTCGGCGTGCTGCCCGACCGTCTGCGGCTCTTCGACAGGCTCACCGGTTCTCAACTGCTCTACTACTGCGCCATGCTGCACGGCCTCGACCGCTCGACCGCTCGCTCCCGCACCGACGACCTGGCGGGGGCGCTCGGTCTTGACGGCTCGCTCGACCGTCCCGTGCGCGACTACTCGGTGGGCATGGTCAAGAAGATCTCACTCGCTGCCGCCCTCATTCACTCGCCTTCCCTGCTCGTGCTCGATGAGCCCTTCGAGTCGGTCGACCCCGTCTCCACCGCTCAAGCGGTCGACCTGTTGCGCCGCTTCGCGGCGGCAGGAGGCACGGTCGTGCTCTCGAGCCACAACATGGATCTCGTCGAGCGGGTGTGCGACACGGTTGCCGTCATCGTCGAAGGTCGCATTCTCGCCTCGGGCAGCCTCGATGAGGTGCGCGGAACGGGCAGCCTCGAACAGCGATTCGTCGAACTGGCCGGTGGCCGTGTCGCGGTGGAGGGCCTGGAGTGGTTGACCACGTTCTCCGTCTGAAACTAGCCCTCCTCGGTTCGGCGTTTCGGCCAGGGCGCACGCTCGCGAGCACACTCGGCGTGCTGGCGATTGCTGGCGCCGTCGGGTCTGGCTTGGTCATCGCTGCGCTTCACGCAGACCTGAGCAACCCCTCGCACCGCGCAGCCGCCGTGCTCGTCCCCGTGATCGTTTCGATCGGTCTCGTCGTCGCTCCGCTCGCGGCGGGACTCGGATCAGCCCTCGAACCGCGGCGGTTCGCGCCGTTTCCGCTCGAGCCCCGACCACTCGCGCTCGCGCTTGCACTCGCCGGTATCGTCGGACTCCCCGGCGCGCTCGCGGTGACCCTCGCCATCTCGGTCGAGCTGGTGTGGGAGGACGACCCCGCACGAACGGCCGCAGTCGTCGCTGGCGTGCTGAGCGTGGGCACGATCATCCTTTGCTCGCAAGTGCTGGTGGCGCTCGCCGCGCACCTCGCGGTGACGACGACGGCGCGGCGCGCGATCACGAGTGTCGCTCGAGCCACGATTGCGGTCGCGCTCGCTGCAGCGGCGGCCACCCTCGCTCTCGCTCGTGAGGTCGACTCGACGACGCGCGACGTGCTCGTCTCGATCGCAGAAGGGGTCGGCGCAAGCCCGCTCGGGCTGCTCTGGGCGGCGCCGACCGTCGCGGCCGGCGAGGCGGTTGCACGGCTGCTCGGTGGTGCTCTACTGGTCGCACTGCTCGTCGCGCTGTGGCTGTTCGTGGTCGCACGTCTACTCGAGGCTCCCCAACGACCGTTACCGCCGAGTCGCGATCGGGGGCTCGGCTGGTTCGACCTCGTGCCTGCGACGCCGGCTGGTGCGATCGCCGCCCGCAGCTTGCTCTACTGGACGCGCGACAGCCGCTATCGCGCCGTCATCGTCGCCCTGCCGCTCGCCCCCGTGGCGATGATGATCGCGCTCGCCGTCGCGGGCAGCCCGCTGCCGCCCCTGTGGTTGCTTCCGCTCCCGGTGTTCGCACTCTTCCTCGGCTGGTTCGCTCACAACGACGCTGCCTACGACCACACCGCGCTGTGGATGCACGTTGCAGCACCGCTTCCCGGTGCCGCCGATCGCTGGGGTCGCGTCGTCCCGCCGCTCGTGCTCGGCGTTCCCCTCATCCTCGCGCTCTCTCCGCTCTTCGTTCTGTGGTCGGGGGTCGACGGTTCGCTGCCCGCGCTCATCGGCATCAGTGTCGGGCTCCTTCTCACGGGCCTCGGCGTCTCGAGTATCAGTTCAGCGCTCGCCGCGTATCCCGCAGCGCGACCCGAGGCTGGTCTCTTCGATCAACCTCCCACGCTCGGCGCGCGCGCCGGCTGGAGTCAGGCGATCTCGCTGCTCGCGGTGCTCGCCCTCATGGCACCGTCGCTACTGCTCGCCTATTGGGGGCTCAGCTCACCGGAGTGGTACCCGGTGGCGGGCATCGCTGGCGCGGCAACCGGCGTCGGGATGCTGCTGCTGGGCATCGTCGTCGGTGGCAGGCTGTTCCGACGCAGGGCGCCCGAGCTGCTTGACCTCGTGCTGCGCACCTGAACTCCCTCCACCGCCGACGTACACTGAGAGCATGGCGACCTTAGACGAACCGGGCCCCGGCACGGCCGGCGGCGTCGACGTGCTCGACCGCGAGCTCGAGAAGCTGCTCAACGACGAGCAACTCGAAGACGGCGACCACGAGCGCTTCTCGCACTACGTGCCCAAAGACAAGATCGTCGAGTCGGCCATCACGGGCAAACCCGTGCGGGCGCTCTGCGGCAAGAAGTGGACCCCAGGCCGCGACCCCAAAAAGTTCCCCATCTGCCCCGACTGCAAGAAGATCTACGAGCGACTCCGCGACGCCTAGTCGCCCCCCCAAGGGCAGATCTGCCGCCTAAGGGCGTTTCTCCTCCCCAAGTCGCGCGCTTTGTGGCAAATCTGACCGATTCTCCACTGCCTCGATGCGCGCCACGGCCAAACGCCACAGTCTGTGGCATGTCTCGACGTCCACACCCTCTACCGACGCCGCTGGTCGGCGAATACCTTTCGACTGCCCAAGCCTTGAGCGCTGGCCTGTCACGTGATCGGCTTCGTCGAGCTGACCTCGAGCATCCATTTCGCGGAGTGATTGCCACGCGCCCAGTGACCACCACCGTCGATAGGGCATGGGCGTATGCGCAGGTGATGCACCCTGAAGCGTGGTTCTCGAACACGACCGCCGCAGTGTTGCGGGGGCTGGGGGTGCCGCGAGCGCTCGAACGCAGCCCGATTCACGTGACTGTGCCGGTGGGTGTGCGCTCTCCACGAGGTCTGAATGTGCGCGGCCACCAACGTGACATCGAGGCGCCTGCGAGTGATTCGCTTCTGCTGCCGTTGAGCTCCGGCGAGCTCGTTCCCCTGCGCGTTGCCACTCTCGGAGCCACGGCCCTGACCTGCGCGACGCAACTGGTGCATGCCGACGTGGTGGCACTCATCGATGCGGCTCGGCTTACTAACGAGGCTGCCACTCTCGCTGACATCGACCGGATGCTCGACCGCAGCGCACGTCGTGCAGGCGCCGCGGCACTCCGTCGGGCACGCCTGCAGTCGCGGGCCGGCGTGCGTTCACGGTCAGAGTCGCACCTTCGGGTGTTGCTCGCTCAAGCAGGTTTTCCCGAGCCTGAGGTAGCACCCTCGGTGACAACGCCACTTGGTGAATTGCACCCCGACCTTGCGTGGCCGCAGTTTCGAGTGCTCGTGGAGTACGAAGGTCGGGGTCATCGCACTGATTCCCGAGTCTTCGCCAACGACCTCCAACGCTTTGATGCCTTTGCAGACGCCGACTGGTCCACCGTGCGCTGTGTTTCCGACGACCTGTATGTCGACTCGACTCGAGTGTTGGAGTCACTCGCACGTCGCTTGCGATCTCGCGGCTGGCACCCCACGCGCCCCTTGAGGTTGGGCATCCCGCCCGTCGCGGTGCCGTGACGGCGTCGCGACCGCGTCGCGACCGCGTCGCGACCGCGTCGCAACCGCCAGATTCGCCACAAAATGTGGACCCACGTAAGCCGGAGCGCCCTTTTGGGGCAGATCTGCCACCGAGGTGAGGAAAGTAGGCTGGGGGGATGGCTGAACGCGCGTGGAGTTTGGGAGGAGCCCTGCGGGGGCTCTTCACCTCGCCGACGATCGACGAGACCACGTGGGACGACCTCGAAGAGGCCCTCCTCGGCGCCGACTTCGGCCCCGACATCACCGAAGCGCTGCTCGACGACCTTCGTGCGAAGGTGGCCAAGTTCAAGACCATCGACCCTCGTGACCTCAGCCGCATGCTGCGCGAAGCACTCGAAGAGCGCCTCGCCGCGCACGACCCGACCCTGATGCTGAGCAACCGCCCGGCGGTCGTGCTCGTCGTCGGCGTCAACGGCGTCGGCAAGACCACGACGATCGGCAAGTTCGCCAAGTTCCTCACCAACCATGGGCGCAGCGTCGTGGTCGGAGCCGCCGACACGTTCCGCGCCGCCGCCGTTGACCAGTTGGCGACGTGGGCCGAACGCGCGGGAGCCGACGTCGTGCGTCCGCAGCAGCAGGGTCAAGACCCGGCGAGCGTGGCTTTCCAGACGGTGCAGTACGCGATCGACAAGGGCATCGACATCGCCATCATTGATACAGCGGGCCGGCTGCAGACGAAGGCGGGGCTCATGGATGAGCTCACCAAAGTCAAGCGCGTCGTCGAGAAGCTCAGCCCTATCGCCGAAGTGCTGCTCGTGCTCGACGGTACGACCGGCCAGAACGGCCTCGCTCAGGCCGAAGCCTTCCTCGAGCACGCGGGAGTCACGGGGCTCGTCGTCACGAAGCTCGACGGCTCGGCAAAGGGCGGCTTCGTGCTGCGCGTGCAACAGCAGACGGGCATCCCGATCAAGCTGGTCGGCCAGGGCGAGGGCATCGGCGACCTGACGGGATTCACGCCGCACGTCTTCGCGGCCAGCCTCGTTCCGTGAGCGTCAGTCGAGCGCGGCGTGCTCGGCTGAGAGCATGAGGTACGTCTCGGCATTGCGGCGGATGCCCGCCACCTCGTCGTCCGTCAACGAGCGCCGCACCTTCGCGGGCACACCCGCCACGAGCGACCGCGGCGGCACGATGGTGCCTTCGAGCACGACCGCCCCCGCGGCGACGAGCGACTCGCGCCCGATGACGGCACCGTTGAGCACGGTCGCGCTCATGCCGATGAGGCAGTCGTCGTCGATGGTGCAGCCGTGCAGCATCGCGTTGTGGCCGACGCTGACGCCCCGGCCGACGATGGTGGGCTTGCCGGGGTCGCCGTGCACGGTCACGTTGTCTTGCAGGTTCGACCCTTCGCCGAGCTCGATGAGGTCGCGGTCGGCGCGCAACACGGCACCGTAGAACACTGAAGCGCGCGGGTGAATGACGACCTGTCCGATGAGGGTCGCGGTGGGGGCGACCCAGGCGTGAGCATCCACCTGCGGTTCATGGCCAAAGATCGCTCGTCGCACGCTGCCTCCTCGAGAGCCGCTCGCTGAATCGCGGTCGACCCAGTCAATCAGAGAGCCCCGCCTAGAATGGGCGCACTATGGCAACTTTCGGCACCCTCTCCGACCGGCTGACCAGCGTCTTCAGCGGCCTCCGCACGAAAGGCCGGCTGAGCCCGGCCGACGTCGACGGCACGGTGCGCGAAATTCGCCGTGCTCTGCTCGACGCTGACGTCGCGCTGCCGGTGGTCAAAGACTTCACCGCGGCCGTGCGCGAGCGTGCTCTCGGCGATGAGGTGAGCAAGGCGCTCAACCCCGCCCAGCAGGTCGTGCAGATCGTCAACGACGAGCTCGTCACGATTCTCGGCGGGCAACAGCGCCGCTTGCAGTTCGCGAAGAAGCCGCCGACGATCATCATGCTCGCGGGCCTCCAGGGTGCCGGAAAGACGACGCTCGCCGGCAAACTCGCCAAGCATTTGAAGGCGGATGCTCACACCCCGCTGCTCGTCGCGTGTGACCTTCAGCGTCCGAACGCCGTCACCCAGTTGCAGGTGGTGGGCGAGCAGGCGGGTGTCGCGGTCTTCGCGCCCGAGCCCGGCAACGGTGTCGGCGACCCCGTGCGCGTGGCCAAAGATGCGGTCAAGCACGCGACCGACAAGCTCTATGACGTCGTCATCGTCGACACCGCTGGTCGCCTCGGTGTCGATGCCGAGCTCATGAAGCAGGCCGCCGACATCCGCAAGGCGATTGATCCCGACGAGGTGCTCTTCGTCATCGACGCGATGATCGGTCAAGACGCCGTCACCACCGCGACGGCGTTCCAAGAGGGGGTCGACTTCACCGGCGTCGTGCTGTCGAAGCTCGATGGCGACGCCCGCGGTGGTGCTGCCCTCAGCGTTGCGAGCATCACGGGCCGGCCCATCATGTTCGCCTCGACGGGTGAAGGTCTTGACGACTTCGAGCCCTTTCACCCCGACCGCATGGCGAGTCGCATTCTCGACCTCGGCGACATTCTCACGCTCATCGAGCAAGCGCAGAAGTCGTTCTCTGAAGAAGAGGCGCGTGCTACCGCCGAGAAGTTCGCGTCAGACACGTTCACGCTCGACGACTTTCTCACCCAGATGCAGCAGCTCAAGAACATGGGCTCGATCAAGGGGATGCTCGGCATGCTGCCGGGCGCGCGTGGCATGCGCGAGCAGCTCGACAACTTCGACGAGCGCGAACTCGTGCGCACCGAGGCGATCATCCAGTCGATGAC
>Ga0209066_10003591_pt1 | contig 17570 bp, 15 predicted proteins | sample All_14_2_FD_187198 | JGI IMG/M metagenome (GOLD analysis project Ga0209066, IMG submission 187198) | Freshwater microbial communities in response to fracking from Pennsylvania, USA - Allegheny Zone_MetaG_DW_15 (SPAdes) (version 2) ... | reverse complement strand
TTCTTGGAGACTTGCGATGGGCGGAGGGCAGTTTCCCCACGCCGCTGGGCGTGGTCAAGGTGCGGCATGAAAAGCAGGCGGACGGCAGCGTCAAGAGCGACATCCAGACGCCTGCCGGGATGAGAGTTGTCAGAGAATAAGGAGAAACAGTGATGAAAATGGTGATGCGGGGAATCCTGGTGGCGATGGCGGGGATGGCTTGTGCGCAGGAGCGGGCCGGATGGACGCTCGTGTGGTCGGATGAGTTCGACAAGCCGGGTTTGCCGGATACGGCGAAGTGGACATACGAAAAGGGGTTTGTGCGCAACAAGGAGGCCCAATACTACACGGAGGCGCGGAAGGAGAACGCGCGGGTGGAAGAGGGCAGGTTGATTATCGAGGGCCGCAAGGAGGAGTACAAAGGACCAGACGGCAAGGAGGCTCACTATACGGCCGCGAGCATTACGACCGAAGGTAAGTTCGACCTGACGTACGGGCGCGTAGAGGTGCGCGCGAAACTGCCGCGCGGTCGCGGGATGTGGCCCGCGATCTGGATGCTCGGCACGAACATCAGCTCTGTCGGTTGGCCCAAATGCGGCGAAATCGACATCATGGAGTTTGTCGGTCATGATCCTGACAAGGTGTTCGCGAACGTCCATTGGTTCGGGGTCGAGAAGGGCAGGCACACCTCTCTGGGAGGTAACCTGAAAAAACAGAAACCTTCAGACGATTTTCACGTGTATGCCGTGGAGTGGTTCGCGGACCGGATGGATTTTTATTACGATGAGAATAAATATTTCAGCTATCCCGTCGAGAGAGCGGGTAAGGATGACCAGAATCCTTTCCACAAGCCGCACTATCTCCTGATGAACTTGGCGATCGGGGGCAGTTGGGGCGGAAAGAAGGGCATTGACGACACGATCTTTCCTCAGCGCTACGTGTTCGATTACGTCAGGGTGTATAAGAAGAACTGAAGCCGGGGTGTGCGAGCACGACTTCCGGTCTCAGTCGTAGGTGCGAAAGTGTTCGCTGAGGATTTTCAGGGCACCGGTCAAACCGACAGGCCAGAGGCGTGTGGGCGTAAAAGCCTCGACGGTTTTTTCGGTATCGTCGGGGAGGTCGGAGAGGAAGTCGAAGCCTGAGAGGCGTTCGATCTCATCGATCGAGACGAGCGTCGCGCGGGCATAGGCGCGGCGGCGAATGCTCTGGGGCATATAGACCGCAAAGGCTCGGATCTTCTTGTCTGATTGCGCCACGACGATTTGGTAGAAAGCCGTCGGGATATTGACGCCGGACGGCAATCTTCTGTCGTTGGGGGTGACGATCGCGCCGGTGATGACCCAGACCGTCCCGTAGCAAGCTGGCCAGAGTTCCGAGATCCTGAATTCGAGATTGCACCAAGGGCCTTGGTTCAGCCCTGGCCGTTGCGGGCAGATGTTGGACGTGAGAAAGGTTTGTTCTTGCGCTGACGCGCCGTAGCGCGTTGCGATCGCAAGGTTCGGTGCCATGTGGCCGCGGTCATAACCGCTTTTCGAGTAGTCTTTATGTTGCGGCGAGTTGCGTGCCGCCGGATCGGGCTTGAAGCTGGATGGGCGTGGCGGCAGGGGTGCGCCGTACACGGGTCGGGCCTGGTAGGCGACCCAGACGGGGTGGCGCAGCGATGGCGAATATCCGGTGACGAACCCGGTTTTGTTCAGCACGACGATGTCATCTGGAGCGGGGCATCCGGGGAGCCGTTTCGGCAGGCCGGCGCAAGCGAGCCTGTTTGTGGCGAGGGCGGTGGCCAGTGTTGCGGCCGCATCAGTTCCGGTCAGCCCCAGCGCGTCGGTGGTGTCGGCGGTGGCGTTGCCGGCCAGCATGATCCAGTCCGCGAGGGGAACGGGAATTTTTTGGGCGAGAGACTGTTGCCAGTGCCGCGGCTGGTGGACGAACCAGTCGCAGGCGGCGAGCGCGGTGATCAAGAGGATCCCGAGCGTGCGTGAGAATCGTTTGGGGAGGCGTCGCATGGGCAAGGGAGGGTAGAAGAGTAAGGGGCGGCGTTTTAAGGTCAGGAAGCAGTCAGAACGTAGGCATAACAGCGGCTCAAGGCGGCACGGAAGGCTTCTGGCGTGCGGTTCTCGCGTTGCAGCGTGTTGCGGCCCTGCTGGCCGAGTTCCAGGGCGATATGTGGGGCCCGGCAGAGTTTGAGTATTCCTTCGGCAAGGGCCTCAGGTGCCGGCCGCGTGAGGATCGAGTTGTCGGACGAAAGCACGGCACGGTTGGCGGGTGTGTCGGCGGCGACGATGGGGGTCCCCGAGTGCAGGTAGTCGAGCACTTTGATGGGGGCCGTGAGGCCGGCTCGGCGCGGGGAGACCAAGACATCGGAGATCGAGAGAAGGGCTGCTAGTTCGCCGGGAGGGACGCGGCCCGGAAAGGTGACGGCATGATCGATCCCGGCTTTTGCGAGGGCGTTGCGCATCTTTGATATTTCCGCGTCATCGCCGCCCACCACAACGAAACGGGTGAGGGGGGCAGCGTTTAGCACGCGCGGCAGGGCGTTGAAGAAAAGGTCGAGCCCTTGGAAGCAGGTGAATGAGCCGACACAGGTGACAAGTTTCTGCTCAGGCTGAGTGCGGTAGCGCGCTTGGGCCAGGTTCCTTGCCGGGAGTGGGGCCACCTCGGTGATTGCGGGGATGTCAGGAATCACGCAGGCGCGGCTGCGTCGGTTGAAGAGCGTAAGCATGTCGATGACCGAGTTGTCGTTGCCGATGACCGCCTCGGCATTTTTCAGGGCTCGACGCTCGAGCAGTCGGTAAAAACTGAGAAAAAGGCGCCTTGTCCCTTTGGTGCACGCTTCGACATGCGCGGTGTGGCGCTCAAACACGCAAGGGGTTTTTGTCAGCCTGCCAGTCAGCCAGGCGATGATGCCTCCGTCGTCTATGCCATGGATCAGGGCATACGGCTTGCGGCTTGCCAGGTAGACGGCCTTGAAAAGAATCAGCGTGTCTAAAATGAAACGTCGCACGGAAGGGCCTTCCGGCAAGCGTTCGCAGAAAGGGATGCGAGGCACCACCAGGACGTTGACTCCAGCGATGGGAGGTGGAGTGCCGGCTGGCACCGTGAGAAGGTCAACCGAGTGGTCTAGCGCGACGAGCGCCTCAAGGATGTGGCGGGTCCGGTGACAGGCGCCTTCCCAAGGGTAGTAGGGCATGGAGGTGATGAAGAGGATGCGGGACATGGTAGTGAGGAAGGCGGGGGCTATAAGGAAAGGGCGTTACACGGGCCGGGCGTCGCAACGGGTCTCCGGTTCACCAGTTGTCCGGCAATTCGATGCGTATCGTCCGGCTCTTCATGGCTTCGGCCTGTTCAGGTGTCGGGCCCTTGGCCTGAGAAAGCGGTTCGCCCCACAGGGTTCCGGGGGCGGAGATATAGGGCACCGTGATGAGTGCCGCACACGTCGGGCACTCTGTCTCTTGGCCGGCCATGTCAGCCGGGGCCTCAATCTCCTGATTGCAGGACTCGCAGATAAAAGAAAGAAAGGCGGTTTCGTCAAGATGATCGTCCATATTTCCTCCACACCGAATAAAACCTCATCATAGTACGGAGTGGGGCGTTAAAGCCAGTCCATTTTGTGTGAAAACAGGAATTGCAAAACCTCTCAAAATCTGCCATATTCTTTACATGTCTGCGCAAGTACGCAGCACTTTCCGGCGTCATCGAGCGATGAGGGGACGGATTTTCATGACATCCATTTGTGCCCGGCAAGACCATAAATCGTTGTACCGCCAGTTAATGGCAGGCATGTATGATGCCCTGTTGGTCACGGATCCGAACGGTCACCTGATCGAACTCAATCCGCGGGCCACGGAGTATTTTTCATATAAGCCCGAAGAGGTTTGGGATAAGCCGGTGGCTATGCTCATCCCGGGGGTGACGGCGCAGATGGTCGCGCGGATACGCAAAGGGCTCGACGACGCGCGGCATATCATGTTGGACGCAAAGTGTCAGAGGCAGGATGGGTCGACGTTCGCGGCCGAAGTCACCATCAGTGTGATCGACTTGATCAACAACGGTGATTTGGTGTTTACGGTGCGCAACACAGAGCGCCGGCGCAAGCAGTGGCAGGCGTTGCGCAGCAGGGCGAATGCGTTTGAGAATGCGCAGAGCGCCTGTTTCGTGTGCGATCGCGAACGTGCCTTCAGGGCCGTGAACCGTGCGTTTCTAACGATGTTTGACCTGGGCGATGAGAATGCGGTCCTTGGGCACCCGTTTGAGGAGCTGATGCCCGATGAGCCGTTGCCGAGTTTCTTCGACCGCGCGTTGTCGGGAGAGCGGTTGACATACCGGATTGCGGCGGATACCGATACGGATGAGTTGGCTGAGGTGGAGATTCAGATGGAGCCGGACTTTCACGGCAAGGATAAGGTTGCAGGGGTTGTGGGCTCAATTCTGCATGTGTGAGGCAGGTGTCTGTGCGAGATGTCCGCCGACGGCTCGGGAAACCGTGTCGGCTAATCCGGGATTTCAAAAAAGCGAGTGTCGATGAAAGAGAAGAGTTTGGCGGTCGTGTCGTTTGTTGTGTCGAAAGTGGAGGCGGGACAGTCGCTTCAAGTGTTCCTTGCGCTCAAGTTGTCGATTTCCAAGCGCGCAGCTAAGAATATGATGGACGACCGCGTCGTGTGGGTTAACCGCCGGTGTGTTTGGATGAGTCATCACGTGGTGCGCCAGGGCGATACGATCGAGGTGCCGGCGGCACACATGCCGAAGGCCGAGGCCGAAGTCCCCGCAGTCAAGATCCGCGTGCTGGTCGAGGACGACCACTATCTGGTGGTTGACAAGCCCTCTGGCATGCTCGCGGTCGGCGTGGGGAGCGCAGAGGAGCTCCTGCGTGAGCAGACGAAGCTGCCGTCGCTCAGGGCGGTGCACCGCCTCGACCGCGACACGACCGGGTGCTTGCTGTTGGCCAAGAGCGCGGCAGCGTTCGATGCGGCTGTGGCGATTTTTAAAACGCGCCGCGTCATCAAGATTTATCAGGCGATCGTGTATGGCAGGTACGACCGGTCTTCATCCACCTTGAATCAGGATTTGGACGGAGAGCGTGCGGTCAGCCACATTCAGAGGGAGGCGATCTCAAAAGACGCGAGTTTCCTGAAGGTTAAAATCGAGACGGGACGGACGCATCAGATCCGCCGCCATCTGGCCTCGATCCGGCACCCCGTATTGGGCGACCGGGAGCATGGCGTGAAGTTTGCGCGTGACCCTCGGCTGCTGACGGTCCCCCGTCAAATGTTGCACGCCGCGGGTTTGGAGCTGCCGCATCCGATGTTGCTGGGTAAATCGCTCAAGGCGCACAGTCCGTTGCCCGCCGATTTCCGACGCTGTCTCAAGCTGTTCGACATGGGCAAATAGCGTCGTGAACGCTACGGACACCCGGTGACATGCTCAGCATCCGCACAGTTTGGGTCACTCGCCAGGCGGAAGGGCCGCCCTCTTTCGTGGTTTATCCTCCGCCAGTGACCGGGGATAACGCTGCAGAGGGAACGCTGATCATCACCAATGACCCCTTGGCGTTCGAAGATCTTTTTCCGGCCGGGCAGGCGTGCGTGGCCGATGTGATGGATGTGCGCGCGTTTGCTCTCTCTCAAATGCCGGCCGAACGCGTAGAGCAATTGTTCGACGGTCTGCCGCCTTCCGTCGAGGCGCTCTGGCAGCTTTGGCAGAAGATGGCTTCGCGTCTGGAAGCCTTCCCCTTGTGGGCGCTTGAAACGATCGAGCTGTTGCTCCGTGACCTTGATGAGAAAGCCCTCGCCCGGCTGATCGGCGAGTTCTCGGCGCGCGTGCGCTCTTCCGGTGTCGGCTGCGGCAACTGGACGGACTCTTTTAAGCCGGAGGCGTTTCGGAGCGAAAAGCGCGAGCTGCCCTCGCACGCCGACTGCACGCCGCTCAATGTGCAACGTGTCGCTGCGCATCTGTTGCCGGGGGGCACCTTTGACCGGCTCATGCCGGGGTACGAGTCGCGTCCTGGACAAGTCGAGATGCTCAGGGCGGTGACGCGCGCATTCAACGAGGGGCGGCATCTGGTTGTCGAGGCCGGCACAGGCGTGGGCAAGAGTCTGGCTTATCTCATCCCGGCCGCAGCGTGGGCGCGGCTCAACGACGTGCCGGTTGTCGTCAGCACCAACACCCGCAACTTGCAGTCGCAGCTCATCGAAAAGGACCTGCCGCTGGTGCGCGAAGCGGTGCGCGCCGACTTTGGTCAAGAAGAGGCAGGTCTTCTGCGTGTGGCCTTGCTCAAGGGGCGTTCCAATTATTTGTGTCTGCGGCGGTTGGCCATTCTGCAAGAGCATAGCCAGTTCGAGTTGGAACGCCCGGAGTTGCGCCTCTTTGCGGAGGCCGTCGCCTGGGCTGTTCAGACCCCCGATGGGGATCTCGATTCGTTTGCCGGCGCAGGCCATGCGGATCCGGGGTTCCTGTCGAAACTGGCCTCGACCGGCGAGGAATGCCCGGGGCGCGCCTGTAGGTATTGCCGCCGCTGTTTTCTGCAGAAAGCGCGGGCGCGGGCCGCCGCCGCGCATGTCGTGATTGCCAACCACGCGTTAGTTTTTTCGGAGTTGCAAGCGCCGGGCAGCACGCTGCCCCCGTATGCTCAGATCGTTTTCGATGAGGCGCATAACCTCGAAGAGGCGGCCACGCGGCACTTGTCCACCGAGGTCACCCATGTGCGCCTGAATCAAATGCTGAAGCGTTTAAGCCGCGGCAAAGGCAAACGCGCTGGCGGCGTCCTGGAGGTGTTGCGAAACCATCTCGAGAAAGGCGCTGTCACGGCCGACGACGAGACGGCCCGGAACCTGCGCAGACAGATCCGTCTCATCAAAAGTACGCTGGACCAAATACAGGGCGCGGCCCGCCAGTTGTTTGAAACGCTCTACGGGATGGTCGCTTCTAGCAAGTCCGCGACCCGCTTCCGGTGTTTGCCCGTCGCGGGCGCCGCGCCGGGAGAGACCGACGCCGCAGAGACGGTCCAGACGCGGCTCGTCTTCCGAAACGGCGCGTTTGTGCCGTGTGGGGCGGAATTGGATGAGAGCGTCGTGACGAAGGACAGGATCGCGCTGAAGTCGTTTCTCGCTGAGGCCGCCGGCCACCTGAACACGCTGGCTGAGGCTTTGAGAATCAACTCGGAGGGTGAACTGGCCTTGTATGGCGACCAAGCGGCGAACGTCGAGGGCGCCGCCGCCGCGCTGCGGGTCTTTGCCATGGACATCGACTTCGTGCTGGGCGCCTCTGACCCCGACCACGTCTTTTGGGCTGAACCGGCAGGGCGAAGCGAGCATACGGCAAAACTTTTCGCGGCGCCACTGAAGATCGCAGGCGCGCTTTCCGATCTGCTGTATCGGCAGAAATCCTCAGTCGTTTTCTGCTCGGCGACGCTGAGGGTGGGCGGGTCGTTCGGTTACATCGGCAAGCGGCTGGGCATCGATCTGATCGAGCCGGAGCGCGTTTTCACGTGTGTGGCGGAAAGCCCGTTCAACTATCTCACGCAGTGTGCGGCGCTGGCGCCCACGTTTCTGCCAGAGCCCTCCGGGCCGACGGGGGGCGGATATGCCGAGCAGCTCAGCGGTCTGATGTTCGATGTGTTCACCCGGACCCGCGGCAGGGCCATGGGGCTGTTCACCAGTTACGAGATGATGCACCAAGTTGCCCGGCTGCTGGAAGAGCCCCTGCGGGAGGCGGGCATCCGGTTGCTGGTCCACGGGGTCAACGGCACGCGTGATCAGATCACGCGAGCTTTCCGCTCGGGCGGAGCGCACGTCTTGCTGGGGACACACTCGTTCTGGGAGGGTGTCGATGTCGCGGGTGAGGCCCTGAGCTGTGTGGTGATGGCGCGGTTGCCGTTCGCGGCGGTGGGGGATCCTATCATTGAGGCCCGGAGTGAGCAGATCGAGTTGGCAGGGGGCAGCTCGTTCCGGGAGTTCGCCTTGCCGCAAGCGGTGATCCGTTTCAGACAAGGTTTCGGTCGGCTGATCCGGACGCGTGAGGACAAAGGCGTGGTGATCGTGGCGGATCCTCGCGTTGTGACAAAAAATTACGGCTCGACGTTTCGGCGCAGCCTGCCTTGCCCGTTGCAGAGTGTGACGAGCCGCGACGACCTGTTGGCACGTGTCGAGGGGCTCTTCACTTAGAAGAGGATGGCCAGCGAGCGGTCGTTAAGCGCGGTGGTGAGGTCGGTGAGATCAGATATAAGATTGTCGGACTCCGTGGCGAGCGCACCTGTGACGTTGCGAGTGTCCACAAACGAGTTGAGGTGAGCGAGAACCGGTATGGGGTCGATGTCGGGCAAGCCTGTCAAGGGTTTGCTGCAAGGGCTCGTCTTGAACAGAACCGCAGCTCCCGACAACAGAACCAACCCCGCCGCAATACGGGTGAGCGGCCGCAACAGGGTGTGGAAGCGCAGAAAGACCGGAGCCGGCCTCCTGACTGTGGCAATTCGCGTGCATACGCGCGCGACACGTTGCGGGTTTGCGCGTCCGAGCGGCGGCGCATCGCGTCGGAGGGCCTCTTCCAACGTTTCGGTGGAGCGGTGCGATTGCTTGCGGGTTAACTTCATTTCTGAACCTGTCCTTTCCCGTCGGCTTCCAGGGCTTTGGCCAATATGGCGCGTGCACGATGCAAGAGCACGCGTACATGTACCGAGGAGCGGTGAGTTATCATCGCGATTATTGCAGGGTCCAAATCTTCGCCATACCTCAGCCAAAGCAGCTCATAACCTGTCTCAGAAACGTGTGCTCGGGCGAACTGCCAAAGGTCAGCCTCTGCACCTGCTCCCGGCGGACGCTGGTCGGCCGCCACGTTGACCGCTTCCTCCAACGCCACTGTGGGCTTACGTGCGCGGTGCCAGTTCAGCATCACATGCCGTGCGATCGTCAACGCCCACGGCAGAAAAGGCCTCTGCGGGTTGTAAGCGTGAGCCTTGCGGTAGAGTCGAAGGCAGGTCTCTTGATACACATCGTCGCGGTCTGCTTCCGGTACTCCGAGCTGCGCAAAGAAACGTTCCAGCCTAGGCTCAAGGGCTTCTGCAATGGCGTTGAAAGCGTCTGCGTTTCCGGATGCCACCGCCTGCATGGCCTGCCGCAGCCGGACGTCGGTCTGTTCACTCGCTTCCACGTGTTGAGGTTAACCGTGCTTGTTGTTGTCCGAAATCAGTTCGTTGTTGTCTCTGCGGGCGCCGGGGTGTTTGTGGCCGCAGCTTCTTTTGCGGCCTTGCGGGCCTCACGCTGACGAATGGCCGTTTCCAGGACGGTCTTGGGGAGGGACATCGTCACGTCGACGGTTTTTCCTTGGCATATGACCCTGACGAGTGACGCCAGCGTGGCTGACTCGGGCGCTTCTGCGGAACGCAGCAGGGTGATCGCCTGAATGCCCAAGAGGGCCTGTTGGATCTGCTGAGCCGTTTCGTCAGACGCGGCAGTAACCGAGAGCGCCGCGTTTAGCGAGTCGGTGCCGGTAGAGCGCACGCGAAGGTCTAACGACTGGGCCTGCTTAAGAGCTTGCGCCCTGGGCTGGATGCCGACGATGGAAGAAACGTCGATGGCATGTACGGTCAGCAATTCTTGGCCTGACCTCTCGAGTGCCGAGGCGAGGGCAGAGCCAGGAGTGAGCCCCGCTCGCGTTCCGGCGAGCACATCGAGCGCATCGGTGAGGGCGGTTTGCGAATTCGACAGCAGCGCGAGTCTTGGCGTAGCAAACGAAAGGTATTTCTGCTTGTCGTCGTTCCAGCCGAGCACCGTATGGCTGCCGTGTTGGGAGGAGGAAAAGTTTTTGCTGCCCGCGAGGATTGTGCTGAGACGCTGCACATCGAAGGTGCCGTAGACGTACGCGACGCCGCCCTTCTCCGCAGTGCCGTTACCCGCAATGACGAGCTGTTCGATATCCTTGAGCAGGTCTATGCCGAACATGGCTTTGATGGCCGCGAGCTTGTTCTGCGCCTCCTGACGTTTTTCCGGGGCGATTTGGCCGAACACCTCGCGCAACATCGGGGAAGCCTGGGCGGACTTAAGATCAAGGTTGAGCACCCATTGGGTGCCGGCGGGAAAATCCTTGAAGTCGGCGGCGTGGGCCTGTAAAGAAGCGTGAGCACAGAAGAGCGCGCCTGCGACCCACGTGATCATCGGTCTGGTCATGGGAACCTCCTGTTTCGACGGGCTGTGCCTCGCCGGAATCGTTTTTCGTGTGACACCCTATAGTACACGCGAAAGACCGTGTCCGTTACACGCGCGATGAAAGCAAGCCGAGAAAGTTAAGGTGCGGGCGGAAGAGCGTCGTGACACTCAGGGCTCTAAAAGCTTGATCTCGACTTTGCGGTAATCGACCGGCGCGCTCTCGGACTGGAGGGAGATGGTTCCACCGTTGATCAGCAAATTGCCGCCGTTGGCTTCGATCAGCTTTTTGGCGTCACCGTCGTTAGGGTCGTACTGCGGATGCTCGTAAGCCAAAACGGACTCCCCTTCAACGTGGTGTATGATGGCTTTGTCGCCACGCGCCTCGATTTCGACCGTCACCCACTGATCGCCGTGGTAGGTCTTCGATTTCGAGTTGAGCACATGGGGCGTATAGAGCTTCCCGTCTTTCTCGACATTGGTCCCGGGCGTACAAAGGTTGACCGTTGTGCGGTTGCCCGATCCCAAGCCTCCGAGGAGTTGCACTTCGATGGAGACCGGGAACGATTGGTTGAGTCCCATGGACTCGGGCGTCTGTCCGTGGATCATGGCGCCGCTGTTGCGTTTAGCCCAGCCGGGGCCGTCGGGAAGCTGTTCGCCGACAAAACGGTACTCGACACGCAAGAGATAATTGGTGAAAGGCGCTTTATAAAAGAGGTGGCCGAAACGGTTTTTGAAAGCGCCGTCATAACCGTCATAGCGCACTTTGAGGAGGCCTTCTTCGACGCGGAACGTGTTGGCGAAATTCTCGCCGGCAGGAAAGCCTTTGATCTTCGGCGTCCAACCGTCGAGGTCCTTGCCGTTGAAGAGCGAAATCCAGCCGGTTTCAGCTGCGGCGTGGAGAGCGAGTGTGGCGGTGAAGGCGAAGAGCGCAAGTTTAACGGGTCTCATGAGTATTCCTCCATGTCCGCAACTGTACACTTTATTTGAGGAATGGACAACCCGGCGCCGCGGCTTTAAGGCCTGTGCGGGCTGTTTTTAATGTTCCGGCCGCGTGTTTTTTCATTGCCAAGTGCAGACAGGTTCGAGTAGATTTTGAAAGCGATTTTTAAAGTACACAAAAGGAATCGTGCTATGTGCGGGATTGTAGGATATGTTGGCAAGCGAAACGCCTGTGATATTTTGGTCAACGGGTTGAGAAGGCTGGAGTACAGAGGGTACGATTCTGCGGGGGTGGCGCTGCAAACGGGATCCCTCCTGACGATCGTCAAACAGACGGGGAAGATCGCTTCGTTGGAAAAACGCCTGGCTGAAACCTTGTCTGCCGAGGTGCGTGAACAGGCCCATCTGGGCATTGCCCACACGCGTTGGGCCACGCACGGGTTGCCGACGGAAGTCAACGCGCACCCGCACATCGCGGACGGCGGGCGACTCGCCCTGGTCCACAACGGGATCATTGAAAATTACGCGTCGCTGAAGCGGCAGCTTGAGGCCCGCGGTTGCGAGTTCGTTTCACAGACGGACACGGAGGTGCTGGCTCATCTGGTCAGCACCTTTGATGAAGGCGACTTGCTTGCCGCCGTTTCGCAAGCCTTAAAACGTGTCGAGGGAACATATGGCATCGCGGTGGTTTCCTCCCGGCATCCGGGGCAGATCGTGGTGGCCCGCAAAGGCAGCCCGCTGGTGATCGGCATTGGGGAGAGCGAGACGATCATCGCCAGCGACGTCTCGGCGATTGTGGCCCATACGCGCCAGGTGGTCTATCTGCAGGACGGCGATGTGGCGCTGGTGACGGCGTCCGGCCCTCAGATTTATACGCTCGACAACGTGTCGGTCGACCGTGCCGTTTCAAACGTGGAGTGGGAGGTCGGCGCTGCGGAGAAGAGCGGTTTCGAGCACTTCATGCTGAAAGAGATTTTTGAGCAGCCGGCAGCTCTGCAAAACACGATTCGCGGCCGGCTCGATTTGGCGCTCGGCACGGCGGTTCTCTCTGGTCTCGGCCTTGCTCCGCGTGAGCTCGCGGCGATCCAGCGTTTGGTGATCGTGGCGTGCGGCACTTCGCTGCATGCAGGCATGGTGGGCAAGTACCTGTTTGAGGGGCTGGCCGATCTGCCGACTTCGCCCGAGCAGGCCGCTGAGTTCCGGTACTGCAACCCGATCCTTGGACCCGACGATTTGGTGATCGCGATCAGCCAATCCGGCGAGACGGCGGATACGCTGGCCGCCGTGCGCGAAAGCATCCAGAAAGGCGCGCTGGTGGCAGGGCTCTGCAACGTGGTGGGCTCCACGATCGCCCGCGAGGCGGGACGCGGCGTCTACCTGCATGCGGGACCTGAGATCGGCGTGGCTTCGACGAAAGCGTTCACTGCGCAGGTCACGGTGTTGCTGATGCTGGCGCTCAAGCTGGGCCGCTGCCGCCGATTGTCGCGCGAAGCGGGAAGGGCTTTCTGCGAGGAGATCCAAAATATTCCGTCGATGATTGAGAAGGTGCTGTTGCAGAACGACGCGATCGCGGCAATCGCCGCGAAACACGCGCACGCCAACAACGCATTTTTCATCGGGCGCGGCATTCTCTATCCGGTCGCGTTGGAAGGCGCTTTGAAACTCAAGGAAATCAGCTACATTCATGCCGAAGGATATCAGGCGGCGGAACTCAAGCACGGGCCGATCGCGCTGCTGGACGAGAACATGCCGGTCATTGCGTTGTTGAACGACATTCCCGGCAAGGAGAAGACGTTGGGCAACGTGCAGGAGTGTCTTGCGCGCCGAGCGCCGGTGGTGGGGCTTGTGACAGAAGGCGACGCCGAAGCGGAGCAAGCCGTAAGAGATGTGATCCGCCTGCCGCGGACGAGCGCCCACACCGCGCCGGTTGTGACCGCGGTGGCGCTGCAGCTCTTCGCCTACCACGTGGCGCGGCTGCGCGGCTGCGAGATCGATCAGCCTCGCAACCTTGCCAAAAGCGTGACGGTAGAGTAGCTTTTTTTTGCATGACACCTTGGGGAGAGATGTGGCACACTTAAATCAAAGTAGATGATGGGTTGTGATTTTCTTTGGAAGAGGTGTGACGATGAAAACACGGTTGGCGCTGTTGTTTGTTTTTGCTGTGGCGGAGATGGTGTCTGCCGCACAGTGGTATCGTGGTAACCTCCACATGCACTCGAAGTGGAGTGACGGCAACGTGTTCCCCGAGGACGCGGTGGCCTGGTACCGCGACAGCGGTTATCAGTTTGTCTGCCTTTCCGACCACCAGCTTGTGCAGACGGACCCGAACACATGGCTGGAGGTCGGGTCCAAGCGGCTGAGCCGTGCGGAAGCCGACGCGTATGTGAAGGGGCATCCCGCAAGCGCCGAGGTGAGAAAAGAGAACGGCAAAGAACTGGTGCGGCTCAAGACGGTCTGGGAGTTGAAGAAAGCTTTCGACAGCGAAGCCGCCTTTCTCATGATACCTGGTCTTGAGCTCAACCGGGTGGTTGCGGGGCTGCAGGTCCACATGAATGCGATTAACGTTCGGGAGACGATACCGTATCGCTATGGCACCACCCCGCTGGAAACGTTTCAGCGCATCGAAAACGCGGTGAGGGCCTGGGGCGACGAGCAGGATGTGTACACGCTCTTCATGCTCAACCACCCGACTTGGCCCTATTTCGATATCACGCCTGATGTGCTGATCGGCCTGCCGCAGATCCGTTTTTTTGAATTGTGCAATGCGGACGGAGGCAATACGTTCCCGGCTCACCGGTCCTGGTACTCGGTGGAGAAATTCTGGGATATCGTCAACGCGTTCCGGGTGGAGGACGGTTACGATCCTGTCTTTGGCATCGCTTCGGACGATACGCACAACTACACTTCTCCGACGGCAGGCGCGCGTCCGGGTGAAGGGTGGGTCTGTGTGCGTGCGGCAAGTCTTGACCCGGATTCGCTGGTACAGTCGATGTACCGGGGCGACTTCTACGCATCGACCGGCGTGTCTTTGGAGGACATCGCCTTTGACGCCGCGACCGGCACGCTCAAGGTGAAGGTCAACCCCGATCCGGGAGTGACCTATACGGTCCTCTTCACGACCACCAAGGCCGGCTTCGACCGCGCGACCGAGACTTTCGATGACCCGGCCAAAGAGAAAAAGCCGGCGCGCAAGGGAATCAGTTATTCGGCGGCGATCGGCAAGACGGTCAAGACCGCTGAGGGCACCGAAGCGTCCTACGTCATGGAGCAGGATGACCTGTATGTCCGCGCCACGGTGGTCTCTTCGGTCAAGGCGGTCAATCGCGTGAACAATGAGCCCGAGTTCGCCACGGCATGGACGCAGCCCTACGGGTGGCGTCTGTGGCAGGCCCGCAATCCGCTCAAGGCGCGGTTGGCTCCCCAAAAATAAGGCCGGACGTTTTTTTCGCTGAGCACGAGGCGCGGTAGCGGGTCATGGTCGTTTGGAACGTGCGCCGGAAGACCTTGCCGAGGTAGCTCTTGCTGGTGAACCCGCACTGTTTAGAAAGTGCGGCGATCGAGAGGTTGGACTGAGCCAGCAGGTTCTTGACCCGTTTAAGGCGTGTCCGCTGCAACTCTTCCTGAAGCGTTCCTTTCGTCGCTTTGCGGAATCTGAGTTCAAGCAGGCGGCGCGAACCCCCCGTATGCTTGACGATCTCTGGGACACCAATGGGGTTCTGCGCGTTGAGCCAGATGAATGCCAGGGCGCGGGCCACCAGAGGGTCTGCGACTTGAACCGCCTCGGTAGAGCGGCGCGTCACGACGGTGAGCGGCGCAAACGTGCGAGCCACACGCTTTTTCCCGCGTGGCCGCCGCATGGCTTGGTCGAGAAGTTGGGCCGCCTCGTAGCCCATGCGCTCCGTGTCCAGCGCAATGCTCGAAAGCGGCGGCGTTGTGGATTCGCAGATCAGCTCGTCGTTGTCCACGGCGAGCACCGCCACGTCGTGGGGCACGTCGAGTCCTGCGGTCAGGCACGCGTCGAGCACCTGTCGGCCGCGTACGTCCATGGCGGCGAAGACGGCGATCGGTTTGGGCAGGGCTTTGAGCCAGGCGCAAAGCCTGTCGCGTTCGATGCCCCAATCACGCTTCTCGCGCGCTGTCAGAGGCCCGTAGGTGTGACAGGTGTACCCCGCATGTCTCACGCAGTTCGCGAAAGCCGCGCCACGCTCACGTGACCAGTTGATGTTCTGTATCTCGCCGACGAACGCGAAATGTTTGAAAACGCGTGCCAGAAAATATGATGCGGCCAACTCGCCGATGGCGCGCAGGTCTGAGGCGAGCACGCTGTGGCGCTTGAGCAGGCCGGATGGCAGGAGCGCCTCGTCCATCGGGTCAATCAGCACGGACGGGACATCAGCGGCCAACACCGCCTCTGCATAGGCGCGGTTCTGGATCACCCCGATGATCCCTGAGCCGCCCCACGTTTTGAGGGCCTGCAGCCGCTGCTCGCCCGCCCGTCCCTCGGCGACATGAAGACTCCACGGCCCGTTGATGCGCTCGTAGCGCAGAACGCCGCGAAGAATGTCGCGGTGGGCCTGTTCGTTGGTCTCGAACAGCAGGGCCACCTGCGGGATATCCGAAAGGTTGTGCGACATGATCAAGCCCCGTATAACGGAACGGTCAGCAGAGAAGCGTGATTGCGCAAAAGTACCACATAAGTTGCGCAAGTGTCATCTTGAAAAATCGGGAGGGGGAGCGTAAGCTAAAAATGAATTTCGGGCTGCCGGTTACGGGGTCTGGGTTACGGGGTAATCGTTCGTTGAACGTACGAGGGGAGAGTGTGCCATGACGAAGCGGGCTGGTTTTTCACGGAGGGCCTTTTTGAGGAACTCCACGTTGGCGGCAGGTGCGGTCGTTTTGAACGGATGCACATCGACAAGGGCGGCGGCGCGTTTCCGCAAGCCGGGTGAGCTGCTGAGGCTCGGGGTCATCGGAGCCGGCGGGCAGGGCCTGCGCGACTGGTCCGAGATGGTCGACTGCGGCAACGTGCGCGTTGTGGCGATGTGCGACGTGGACGCGACGATGTTTGATGGAGCCAGGAAATGGTACGGCGAAAAGGGCCTGAAGGCGGACTTCAACACCTATTCGGACTACCGCAAGATGTTGGAGGCCGAGAGGTCGCTGGACGCCGTGATGGTTGCCACGCCGGATCACACACACGCGCCGGCCGCGATCCAGGCGATGAAGCGCGGTTGCCACGTCTACGTCGAGAAGCCGCTGGTCCGGACGATTTGGGAGGCCCGCTATTTCAGGGACGTCGCCAAGGAGTACGGCGTCGTCACCCAGATGGGCAACCACGGCAGCGCCCGCGACGGGACGCGCCGCGGCATCGAGATTCTCCGCTCGGGACTGTTGGGCAACGTCACGGAGGTGCACGTCTGGACGAACCGTCCTGAGATCTCGCCCGGAAACACGTGGGGCTGGAAGCAGCCGCTGAAGCGGCCGGAAGGCTCGGATCCGGTCCCGCCGGAAATGAGCTGGGACCTCTGGCTGGGAACCTCGCCTGCCCGCCCGTTCAAGAAAGGCGTCTATCACCGCATTATGTGGCGAGCGTTCTACGACTTCGGCACGGGCGCGTTCGGTGACATGGCCTGTCACACCATGAACCTCGCGTTTCGCGGACTGGAGCTCGGCGAGGTCGTCGCTGGCGAGGCCGTGGAAATCTCTGAGCGTTTTGATGACACCTACCCGCAGTTCAGCAAGGTGCGCCTGACCTATGCCGCACGAGGCAGCAAGCCGCCGGTTGAGCTCTACTGGTACGACGGCTATCGTAAACCGGCGGCAGAGATCATGCCGCAGGTCATCGCCACGCTCGGCCAAGTGCCGACCACCGGCTGTTTCATCATGGGCGACAAGGGCGTGATGGTGAACACGGACGACTATGGTGAGTTCAGCTACATCGCGCTGAAGGGCGAGGAGAAGATGAAAGCGATTTCAAAGCACGAGGCCTGCGCCGGGGTTCCTGTCACGCTGCCGCGGGCCAAGGACCAGAATCAGCGCCGCGAATTCGTCGATGCCTGCTTCGGCCTGACCAAGACCACCTCCGACACGCAGCACGCCGTGCCACTGGTCGAGAGCATGCTGGTCGGATGCATGGCGCAGCGCATTCCCGGCAAGATCGGCTGGGACGCCGCTAGGTGCCTGTCCGACAACGCTCGTGCGAACGCCCTCATTCGTCCCTTCATCCGCCCGGGCTGGGAGTACTAAATCATTTTCGAGCCCTGGCGCTAAGTTCAGTTTGGGAATAGGCGTTGGTTGTTTCGCTGGTGAGAATAGGAAATCACATGAATAAGACCCTCTTGTCACTGGGCGTCTCGCTCTTGACGGTGATCACGTGCGGCGCCTCGGAGCCTCAGTTTACGCTCGCCTTGCAGGCTTACACGTTCAAGGACCGCTCGATGGTCGAGACCATTGAAGTGGCCAAGCGGCTGGGTTTCGCGGCCATTGAGCTGACTCCGGTTCAGAAACTGGGCGGCG
>Ga0209066_10003590_pt1 | contig 17574 bp, 21 predicted proteins | sample All_14_2_FD_187198 | JGI IMG/M metagenome (GOLD analysis project Ga0209066, IMG submission 187198) | Freshwater microbial communities in response to fracking from Pennsylvania, USA - Allegheny Zone_MetaG_DW_15 (SPAdes) (version 2) ... | reverse complement strand
TGCCGTGGTTGCAGGGGTCCGCCAGAAGGCCGCTGATCGCAGGTTCAACGCTGCGCAGATGGCTGAATTGGAGAACGCCATTGCGGTTGCGATGGCTGGGCGGGAGCGGGCGGCGTGAGTTGGGCCGACCTTGAAAGCGATTTGAACGCGCCGCCTAGGTTCTTCGTGCAGGCACCAGATGGTCAACGCGACCTTTCGGAGGATGCGCGCTGCCTGATGTTCTTTGGGACATTGGAGCGGTGCAAGCGCGGCCCGATCCGCGCGCACCACGTCAAGAACGAAGGCCGCTACAACCACGCCCACGCCAAGCGCGTCGGTGTGGTCGCTGGTGTGTTCGATTACCGCATTGACGGTGAGCGCCCTATGTCTGCCCTGATCGAAATGAAGGGCTACGACAAGCGCGGCAAGGCTGGGAAACTGTCTCAGGCGCAAATCGATTACGGCAATGCCATGTTTGATATGGGCTGGCTTGTGGCCTGCTTTTTCGACCCGTTCGATGCGCTGGATTGGCTGCGTGATAATGGGTTTCCGATTGCGGAGGTGAGGCGGTGACGCGCTCCGAGAAAATCCGCCTCACATGGCAGGCTCGACCAGACCTTAAACTTGCCGTTGGTGAGCGCAACCGCAGACCGGAACGCCGTGCGCACAGCGCTGCATTGGCGCGCAAACGTGAGCAGCACAAGATTGCGCAAGCCGCGATCACGCCGGACGCACGACGCCGCCAAGGTGCCGCCACAACCGCCAGTCGCCTTGCGCACATCCCCGTCGAGGTGCGCGACTTCTATCTCGATCTGACGCGCCGCAAGCGCATGAAAGCCGCTGAGGCAACACAGATCGCACTGGACCATCACGAAGCGCTGCTTGCGCGCTTTCGTCGCTCAATAGGTGCTGAATGAACTGGCCTGTCCACCTTCGCCGCCCGCAATCTGTCACGCCACCAACGCTGGCTGACAGTGGGCGCTTGCTCGCTGAGTTTCGCTGCCTGTCTGAGCGTGAGCGCATTCGTGCGCGTGCCCGCCTGATGCGTGAACAGATGGGCCTGCCGCCACTAGATGCGCTCAGGTCGCGGGGTGGTCGCTAATGGACTGGTTCCGCTTCTACACCAACGTCGTTGAAGATCCGAAGGTGCAGTGCCTCGACGGCGACACCTTCAAGGGATGGGTCAACGTGCTGTGCCTTGCCGCCAAAAACGAGGGCATCGTTCCCGACGAAAGCGCCCTTTCGTTCCATCTGAGAATGGACGTTATCGGTATCCGATCGCTAGTCGATCGCCTACGGATCGCTACCCTTATCGACCCCATCAAAGGGGGGCGTAACGGTAAGCGCTACGCTGTGCACGGATGGTCGAAAAGGCAATATAAATCAGACACTTCAACGGCAAGAGTGAAACGTTTCAGGGAACGTTCCAAAACCGTTGCGGTAACGCCCCCAGATACAGATACAGATACAGAACAGAATACCCCCCTAACCCCCCGTCAGAACGGGGGGGACGGAGAGGGTCTTTCTGGGTCTGTATCGGGGGGGCAAAGCGATCAGGCTCCGGTTCTCAAATCTGAACATCTGGTCGAGGCTTGGAACGACCTAGCCGAACGCACCGGCCTTGCTCCTGTCGGCAAGCTGACCAACGGGCGTTTGAAAAAGGTTGAGGCGTTGATTGCCACCAACAGTGTGGACGACATTGGACGCGCCATCGACACAATTGAGGCCAGCCCATTCCTGCAGGGCAAAGCTGGGGACTGGAATGGCGCGACCTTCGATTGGCTGGTCAACGAAACCAATTTCGCAAAACTGACGGAGGGTAACTATGACCAATCCGCTCACTGAGCGCCGCAAGGATCAATGGATCGGCAAGGGTCCACCGCTGACCCGCGAAAGCCTGATCGAGTATGCCGACACGCTGAACGCTGGCCGTCTGGCGAAGCTGCAAGGCGTGGAATGGTCGGTGAACTCGAAGCGTCAGGAAGACGGCTCGGTCCAGTGGTATCTCTCCAAGCGCGACCTGCACGCCACGCGGGAATCGTGGAAACCGCGCGACGGTGAACTCGCTGCAACCGCAGAAGTTGTGGCGCGTTACGCCAACGATCCGCGCGTGACGCAGGAGCAGTTCAATTCGCTTGTTCGGCGCGGGGTTATTGGCCGCGAGGTCGAGGCGATGTTGATGGGGAATGTCGCATGATAAAAACCGCGCACTTGTCCCAGTGGCACAACCCCGACACCCACTACACCGGCCCCGCTTTCGACTGCGCACCGGAACCACTCGCAGCATTCTGGCAAGACGCCCTGACCCACAACCGCGCCACCATGCGCACACGTTGGCCGGTGTATCGCGGGAAGGTGCCTGATGGGCTGGCGGGGGTGATTGTTGGGGATGTTGAGGCAAGTGGCGCGTTTAGGGAGGAACTGTGATGAAGGGACGACCACGTAAGGCTGGCTCTGGACGATGGGGGAACGCATGACTGAAATTTGCGTCAATTCAGAATTCCTGCTTGGCCTACTCACCGAAGTCAGCAGGAGCCGCGCGCTTGCCCATCATGAAACCGATGTGCTCGAGGCCATTGTCTGCCGGGGGCATAAATCCGCAGGCATTCGCATCCGCTGGACAGCAACCCTTGACCGCAAACTGATGCAGGCCAGCAATTCCAAAGGCGGGATCAAGCGGTTTGCGCTGGCTAACGATATTTCAGAAATGGCCGCTTACCGCCGTGTGCACGTCTTGCGGAAAGGCAAGGCGGTGAAGTTGGCGAAAGTAGGGTAGGAGGTGGGTATGCCAGCAGGACGGCCAAGCAAATATGATCCGGTGTTTTGTGACGCTGTGATCGAAGCGGGCAAGGAGGGAAAGACCCTTGCTGAGATGGCGGCTGCAATCGGGATTGACAGGTCAACACTCACCGATTGGCAAGAGCAACACCCGGAATTTTCCCGCGCCGTAAAAGCAGGATTGGACGCTGCGCAGGCATGGTGGGAGCAAAATGGGCGCATTGCTACGTTCGGTGGGATTGAAGGCTTCAACGCAACCAGCTTCATTTTCAACATGAAGAACCGCTTCAAGGCGGATTGGGCTGATCGGCAGTTGCACGGCTCCGATCCTGAAAACCCGCTACCTACCGGCTTCGCTGTGACGTTCCGCAAGGCGACCGATGCGGCAGGTTGATCTACCCGACTATGCCGAAGACCTGTGGACGCCATTTCGACACCTGTTCTGGCGGGGTGGCCGTGGCGCTGGCAAATCTCGCACGGTTGCCACAGGATTGGTCTTGCAGGCGATGGAGAGGCATGAGCGCGTCCTGTGTGGGCGCGAGGTGCAGAAGAGCATCAAGGATAGCGTGAAGCGGCTCCTGGACGACGAGATAGACCGTTTGGGCGTGAGGGCGGCATTCGAAAGCACGGAAACCGAGATACGCGGGCCGAATGACAGCCTGTTTCTGTTTTCCGGTATCCGCGGCAATGCCAACGCCATCAAGTCAATCGAAGGCGTTACCACGTTCTGGGGCGAGGAAGCGCAGACGATCAGTCAGGCCAGTATTGACACCATCGTGCCGACGATCCGCGCGCCGGGTTCTCGGCTGATCTGGACATACAACCCCGACCTTGCCAGCGATCCGATTGACACAATGGCAACGAACCCGCCACCGAACAGCATTGTTCGCACAATCAATTACGACGCAAATCCTTGGTTCCCCGATGTGCTACGGACGGAAATGGAGTTCGACCGGACGCGGGACTTTGACAAATACCGGCATATCTGGCTGGGCGAATACCGGCAGAACAGCGAAGCCCGCGTGTTCCGCAACTGGACCGTGGAGGACTTCGATAGCCCTGCCAGTGCTGATTACCGGATTGGCGCGGACTTCGGGTTCAGCATTGACCCATCCTGTGCTGTGCGTTGCTGGATCGAAGGGCGGCAGATATTCATTGACCATGAGGCATGGGGTCTTGGTGTGGAGGTTGTGGACCTGCCGCGCATGTTCATGATCATCCCGGACGCTGAAAAGTATTGGATGACGGCAGACAGCAGCCGCCCGGAAACGATCAGCCATCTGCGTAACAATGGCTTCCCGCGCATTGCGCCAGCCATCAAGGGCGCGCGGTCGCTTGAGGAAGGGGTGGAGTTTCTGAAGGGATACGATCTGGTTGTCCATCCGCGTTGTCAGCATGTGATTGATGAGTTGACGCACTACAGCTACAAGGTTGATCCACTGACCGGGCAGGTGCTTGGTGTTCTGGAAGACAAGAACAACCACTGCATTGACGCAGTGCGGTATGCGGTGGAAGGGGCGCGTCGGGCATTGGCGTCTAAGCCCCGCGCAGTGACCCGCGCCATCCCAAGCACGGCGACCGCGTTCAACAGGAGGTAGCGATGGGCGTCACAGACATTCTTGCGCGCATGGTGCAAATCGCGCATCAAAGCCGTGGAACCCGCGCGCGCACTGCTGCGCAAGCAAAACCTGCCCGTCACATCACTTCTGACTGCGACGAAGCAAGTGCAATAGCTAACCGCACCCGGCAACCCGTCGATTTCATGCACGGTGCGCGGCAATGCACGATCTGGCCAATAGGGACGACCCCGCCGCTTTAGGGAAGGCAAGCGGACTAAACCGCGCGCGGGACATACAATCCCGCCCGATGGCCGACGAACTCAACGAACCTGACGACGCTCTTGAGGAGCAGACGCGCGACGAGGAGAAACTCGCAGCGGTCCACAAGCGTGCATTGTCACGTTTCGATGCCACGGCCAGCGCAACGCAGGAATGCCGTGCTAAGTCGCTTGAAGCCCGCCGCTTCATCACCATCCCCGGAGCGCAGTGGGAAGGTGAGTGGGGCGAGCAGTTTGACAATTCGATCAAGCTTGAGGTCGATAAGGTTGGGCGCGGTGTTGCCAAGATCGAAACCGACTATCGCGAGAACCGCATTGTCCCCGACTTCCGCCCGGATGGCCCGAACGCATCGCAAGAGACGGCGGACATGCTGGACGGGCTGCACCGCGCGGACAGTTACCGGTTCAAGGCACAGCAAGCCCGCGACAATGCGTTCTTTGAAGCCGTGGCAGGCGGCTTTGGTGCCTATCGTCTGACGAACGAATACGACGACGAGGGTGACAAGGACAACGACCACCAGCGCATCAATCCGGCATCGATCATCGTTGACGCTGACCAGTCAGTGTTCTTCGATTTGCAAGCGCGGCTATACGACAAGGCTGATGCGCGCTTTGTGATCGTGCGGACCAAGATGACCTGCGATGCTTTCGAGGAAGAATATGCAGGTCGCGCTTCGGATTGGCCCGATACCCCGCGTTGGAAGTTCACGGACTGGTTCACGCCTGACACGGTAGCCATTGCCGAGTATTACGAGCGTGAGGAAGTGCCTGACACGCTGCACGTCCTGACCTTCCCGCTTTCAGGTGAGGAAAAACGCATCTGGTCCAGTGATATGGAACAGGGCGATCTGGCAGGCTTCAAACGCGATGGCTGGAAGGTCAAGAGCCAGAAGCGCAAACGGTATCGCGTTCACAAATACGTTATGTCCGGTGCCGAAGTGCTGGAAGACTGCGGGCATATCGCGGGCACAGAACTGCCCATCGTGCCGGTCTATGGCAAGCGCTACTTTGTTGACGGCATCGAGCGCTGGAATGGCTACACGCAGCCGAAAATGGACAGCCAGCGGCTCTACAATTCCAATGTATCCAAGCTGGCGGAAACGAATGCCCTTGCGCCGCGCGAGGTTCCGATCTTTGCGCCTGAACAGATTGACGCGGTGCAGGCTGAGCAGTGGGCACGGCAGAATATCGACCGCCTGCCGTATCTGACCGCGCATCCGCTTTACAACCAAGATGGCACTCTTGCGCAGACCGGCCCTATCGGCACGGTGCAGCCGCCAACGCTTGCGCCTGTGACCGCCACGCTGCTGCAAATCGCCAATCAGGACTTGCAGGAAGACCAGCAGGACGGCGCGGACACGGTCAAGGCCAACACCAGTGCCGATGCTATGGACATTGCGGCGGCGCGCGTTGACGCCAAGTCGGGCATCTATCTCGACAACATGCGCCAGTCGGTGCAGCGCGAGGGTGAAGTCTACCTCTCGATGGCGTCTGACGTTTATGCGGAAGAGGGCCGTGAAGTCCGCACCATGACCGAAGACGGCGACGATGGTAGTGCGATCCTGAAACAATCCTTCACGGACAAGACCGGTGCAAACCGCGTCATCAACGATCTGGACGGCGTGCGCTACAAGGTCATTGCCAGCGTGACGGAAGCAACCGCTACCCGGCGCGACAAGACCGTCAAGGCCATGCTCCACATTGCCGAGGTCGCCACGGCGGCGCAGGACATTGACATGGCCCAGGCCGCTATCGTTACCGCCGTGATGAACACGGACGGCGAAGGCACGGACGGCTTCATGCAGTGGATGCGCAAGAACAAGGCGCTTCCGATGGGTCTGGTTGAGCCGAACGAGGAAGAACAGGCCGCAATCGATCAGGCTGCGGAAGAGCAAGCGCCCGATCCGATGGCCGAACTTGCCAACGCACAAGCCGAACAATTCAAGGCCGATGCTGCGAAGAAGGCGGCAGAGGTCCAGGAGACGCAAGCCAATACCCGCCTGCTTGATGCGCGCACCGTGGAGACGCTGGCCAAGGTGCAGGAGCCTGCGAATGATCAGCCTGCGGAACAGCCGCGCGTGCCAATCCCGCTCAATCGAGGCCCATACGGCGGCTAGGGAAGGCAAATAGAAGCACGCCAGAACCCGCCTTATCCTTCCGGCCATTCGGCAACCGCTGGGCCGTGAACCGGTGAGGAAGGATCAAGATGGCAGACGAAGCCGAGGACGTGCTTGAACTGGACGATGAGCAGGTAATTGAGCCTGACGACGAACAGGAAGAGCAGGACGAAGCACTTGCCGGTGATGAAGGTGACGAGGAAGACCTTGTTGCATTCGGTGAACCGGTCGATGGGGCAGCGCCAGCCCCGGAAAGCAGCGTTATCCGTGACTTGCGGCGCGCTAACCGTGAATTGGCGAAGAAACTTCACCGAGCAGAACACGGGCAGCAGCCACAGCGCATCGAGGTAGGCGAAAAGCCCACCCTTGCGGCGTGCGATTACGACGAAGACCGCTTCGAGGCCGATCTTGATAGCTGGAAACAGCGCAAGGCGGCGGCAGATCGGGCTGAGACGGAACAGCAGGAGCGGGCGAAGTCTGAACAGGAAGCATGGACCCAACGCGCGGCGAATTACACCGCAGATAAAGCCAAGCTTCGTGTCGCCGACTACGCGGTTGCCGAAGATGAGGTGTTCTCCACCCTGTCTGAACAGCACCAAGCGCTGATCCTGATGACCGAGAAGCCCGCAGCGATGGTTTACGCGCTGTCCCGCGATCCGGCCAAACTGGAAGAACTTTCCAAACTTGATCTTGCCCGCGCCGCAATGCTCGTCGGCAAGCTGGAGGATAAGGTGACTGTGACCACCAAGCGAAAACTCCCGCAGCCTGACCGTCCGATCCGGGGTGACGCCCCTGTGTCGGCTGCATCGGCGGACAAGGAACTTGCACGGCTCAAGGCGAAGGCAGACGCGAGCGGGGATTACTCCGAATATTTCGCGGCCAAGCGCGCCAAGGCCTGAAATTCAACCGCTTCAGGAGTTTGACCAATGGCCAATTCGCTTACCAAAGACCTCGAAATCATGTTCGAGAACTACATCGAAGGTTATGACGCTGCGTGCGTCGTCTCGATGGAAGCCGACACCAGCTACCCCGCGCCGCAGTCGATGCAGCGTGCAGGCGATGTGTTCTACCGTCCGCAGAACTACATGGCATCAATCGTCACTGGCCTCGATGTTTCGGGCGCGACCAAGACGGACGTTATCCAGCGCATGGTTCCGACCGTGTTCCGCACGCCTGACAACGTGGTGTATCAGTTCGACGCCAAGGAAATGCGTGATCCTGAACACATGAAGCGCATGGGTGATGCGGCTGCGACCCGCCTTGCCGCTGAAATCGACAAGAACCTCTACGCTACCGTGGCCGCACAGGCAGGTATCGTGGTCAAGAAGGTCGGCGCGTTTACGTGGGATGACGGCGCACAGGCAGAGGCGCTGATGATCTCGCGCGGCATCGGCTCGGGCCGGGAGCGCAAGCTGTTCCTGAACCCGTTTGACCACAAGGACGTTGCTAAGGACTTGGGTAACCGCGCCTATCTTGGCGACCGCAGCAAGTCGGCTTACGAACAGTCGAAGGTTCCCGACATTGCCGGGTTCAAGACCTTCCGCACGGACAACGTTTCGAACCTGACTGTGACCGGCACTGTTACCACCGTGCTTGTCAACGGCGCAGACCAAGCCCTGACAGTTGCAGCAATGTCGGGCGATCTGCCCAAGGACAATCGTCGCATGGTGTTGAACACCGATGGTGCGAACGCAGGTAACGTCAAGGCAGGGGACCGCTTTACCCTCACTGCCGTGAATGCGGTTCACCAGATCGACAAGTCAGACACCGGCCAGTTGATGACCTTCACGGTTATCAGCAACTCGTCGGGGGCGCTGACGATCACGCCTGCAATTATCACAACTGGCCCTTACCAGAACGTGACAGCATCGCCTGCTGACAACCTTCAGCTTACGTTCCTGAATACTGCGACCAAGCCGGTTAACGCGTTCTGGGCACAGGGCGCGGTTGCGCTGGACTATGGCAAGCTTGCCTTCCCGTCCGATCAGGGCGCGAAGGTAGCGACCGCCACGACCAAGAACGGCGTTCCGCTGATCATGTCGTATCAGTTCAACCACCTGACCGGCGTGACCACGGTTCGCTGCACCACGCTTTACGCGACCACGGTGCTTGAGCCGGAACACTGCGGCATCATCATCGCAAACCAGTCGTAACCGGAATAGGCGGGGTGTTTGGAAGCGCCCCGCCTATCCTACAAAGGGCAGGCTTTGACTGACATTCCCATCCCTGACGGCCCGACGAACAAGGAACTGGTGGACGGCGCGTTTCTGGCGCTGGCGATGACTGACACCATGTTCGGGCGCACGGACGAAGAATATGCCAACGGCGTGACCCTGCTGCGCGGCATGATGGGGGAATGGCCGTTCGATCAGTTGGGCTATGACTTCACCACCCCGCGCCCATCTGAGCGGTCGGGGATCGAACACAAGTGGACGCAGGCCGTTTCGCTGTGCCTTGCTGACCGGCTTGGGCCTGCCGTGGGGCGTTCAATGGGAACCAAGGCAATGGCGGCCAAGGCGCGGTCGTTTTCATCGCTGTGCGCCGCCGTGGGCAATCAGGCGCGCGTGACCTATCCGAACAACACCCCGGCAGGCGCGGGGCATTCTCAGTATGTTGGCTACGGCACGTTCTTTCAGGACGGTGACTGATGCAAGTGCCCATCCTTTCGGGGGTGACGGCCAAGGATGGCACATTCGCTGCATCCTTCCCGATCAATCTTGAACCACGCACGTTCGCAAGCGGTGTTTCGCAAGGTCAGTTGGTGACGACACGCGGCGCGGTGCAGAAGGTGACCGGTCCCGGCGTTGATCGCGGCGGCACTGTGTGGAACGGGATGCATTACCGCGTGATGGGTTCCAAACTGGTGCAGATTGCCAGTGGGTTTGTGCTGACCGAACTTGGCGACGTAGGCAACGATTTCACGGCGGCGGGCTTTGACTATGGCTTTGATCGCCTTGCCATCCGCAGCGCCGGGAGCCTGTTCTATTGGAACGGTGAGACACTGACGCAGGTGACCGACCCTGACCTTGGGTTGGTCAAGGACATGATCTGGTCGGACGGCTACTATGTAACCACGGACGGCACCTATATCGTTGTCACGCAACTGAACGACCCGACCGCGATTGACCCGATCAAATATGGTTCGGCAGAAGAAGACCCGGACATGATAACGGGGCTTTTGCGGTTCCGTGAGGAAGTCTACGCGCTGGGCCGCAACACCATCCAGGTATTTCAGAACGTGGGCGGCAACGGCTTCCCGTTTGCCAATGTGTCGAACGCAACCATCCCATACGGCTGCATATCCGCATCGGCCAAGTGCCTGATCGGCGGCACGTTCGCGTTTGTGGGCGGTGGCAGGGATGAACCCCTTAGCGTCTACATCGAGACGGGCGGCAATGCATCGCGCATATCAAACCGCGAAATTGACGACATGCTGAACGCCGAAGGTTCGCCGGAACTGATCGAACTTGAAGCCCGCGTGTTCGGTGAGGAACGGCAACTGTTGATCCACCTGTCGGACAAGACCATCGGCATTGCGCTGGGCACCTCTACAGAGGGCGAACAGGGTGCATGGTTCATTCTGCATAGCGGGCAGTTTGAGCCTTACCGGTTGCGCCGCGCGGTGTGGTGCTATGGGCAGCATATCGTGGGCGACCGTGACAGCAATGCGGTTGCCGTGCTGACGACCGATGCAGCGCACTTTGGCGATGAACCTGACTGGCAATTTGACGCGGCGCTGATGTTCTCTGACGGACAGCCGTTCCTTGTGCATGATGTGGAACTGTTTGGCCAATTCCCGACGCATCCTAACGCGGTGTTCCTGACCATGAGCCGCGACGCTGTGACGTGGAGCCGTGAAGTTGCGCGGCGCATGACAGGGCGGCGTGATGAGCGCTTGCGGTGGCCTGCTGGTGCCCGCTGCCCAACGATGGCCGCGTTCCGGTTCCGTGGGAAAGGGCGCTATGCCTTTGCGCGCTGCGAAATGACAGGCGAAACCCTTGGCTGACTTCCTGATCCGGCGTGACGTGCTTGAGCAGGTGTTTGGCCGCAGGTGGGGTTCTGCGTTTGAGAACCAGCAAACGACGCTGGCGAACGTATCCGAAGCATCGGCGCAGACTGTCGCGGATACATCGGCGCTCAAGGAAGCCGCGTTCGTCACACTGTCCGCCAACGCCGAACTGCCGAATGAGCGCGTGCTTGTGCTTGGCGACGGGCTGGAAATGGTGGTCGGTGCCGAAACCGTGCTGTTGCGGTTGTCTGTGGATGGCGCGCGGGTATCGGGCGGGCACAAGGTCACATTCGTTGCGACGGGCGAAAGCAGCGTTGCGGTCCCGTTGGCGGGCATTCTGGCATCACGCGAGGGGGTGGAGACCTTGGCGAACAAGACGCTGGATGCCCCGTTGCTGTCCGGTCTGGTTGACGCTGTAGACGACGCGGCGGCGGCAACGGCTTCGGTGCCGGTGGGTGGTGCGTATCGGACAGGGTCGGCGCTTAAGGTCCGCGTGACTTAGGGAAGGCAAATAGCCCTAGCGTGTGGAAACCGCGAAAACGTGCGTGTCTGGACAACACGCGCAGGAGGCTGTCATCGGCCTATTTTCAGCAATTGGCGGCATCGTCGGGGGGCTTCTCGGGGGCAACAGCGCCAAGAAAAGCGCCGACAAGGCTGCGCAGCTTCAGTATGACGCGGCAATTGCGGGCATTAACGCCAGCGACCGCCAATTTGACATCACCCGCGAAGACTACGCACCGTTCCGCCAGCTTGGCGTTGATGCGGCACCGATGCTTGGCGATCTGGTCGGCACGAACGGCGCTGACGCACAAAATGCGCTTATCGAACAGTTGAAGGGTGGCCCACTTTACGGGCAACTCGTGGGCAGCGGCGAAGAAGCCTTGCTCGCCAATGCATCGGCAACTGGCGGGCTTCGTGGCGGTAACACGCAGGATGCTTTAGCCCGGTTCCGTGGCGACACGCTCAATTCAGTAATCAGCAATCAGCTTTCGCAGTATTCCGGCCTTGTCGGGATCGGCTCGGGCGCGACTGATGCTGTGTCGAACTTTGGCGCGAATGCCGTGGCGCAACAGAACGCGCTGCGCAATCAAGGGGCTGGTGCGCAGGCGCAGGCCCAACTTATTCGCGGCGGCATCAATTCACAGAACTGGCAGAACGCAGGCTCCGGCATTGGCGATGCCATCGGCGGTGCGATCAGTGGCGGCGGCTTCAATTGGAAGAGCCTCTTCTGATGGAACTGAACTACGCGAGCATTATAAACGCAGGGCAAAGCCTTGTAGGCAATCTGCAAGAGCAGATGATGGCGCAGGACCAGCGCAAGCAGCAGCAGCAAGTGCGGGCCTTGCAGGTTCAGCAGGCTGAGCAAAAGCAGGCGCGGCAGGGTGCTTTCAATGCGCGCTTGGCACAGATCACACAGTCACAGCGCTATGGCGACATTCCCGGCTTAATGCTGGAATTTCCCGATTACGCGGACCAGTTGAAGCCGGGCTATGACGCGCTGTCAAAGGACGCGAAGGCGCGCAACCTGACGCAGATGGGCACGATTACGCGCCGCGCTACCGCTGGCGATGTGACCGGCGCAATCGACATGCTGCGTTCGCGCGTGGAAGCCGACAAGGCCGCTGGCGAGGACACGTCCGAAGAGGAAGACGCCATTCGCATGCTGTCGTCGGAAGATCCGATGCAGAGGCAGGCGGCGATTTCGACGCTGCACATGCTGACCTATAATGCCGACCCTGACGGCTACAAGGCGTTGTTTCCTGCCGATGCCAAGAGCGGTTGGAAGAAGGAATACGACGACCGCGTTGCCACATTCGGCAAGGCTGCGGCTGACCAGTGGGCGGCAACGCAGGACGAGAAGTTTATCCCGGTTCAGGCTGGCGGTTCAGTGTTCCGTGCCACTGATTTGATGCCCCCAGCGATGGGCGGCGGCATTGTCGCCACCCCTGAGCAGCAAGCAGAGTCCGAACGCGCAAGGGCCATGTTCCCGAACGCGCCTGAGTTCGTAACTGACAATCCGAGGGGAGGTGATCCGTCCACCGGCATGGGAGGTGTTCCTGCCCCTGCCTTGGGTTCCAATGGCCTGCCCGCAACCCTGACGCCGCAGCAGTATCAGGCGATTGTCAACGTGAAGGGCAAGGCCGCGACCGACGCATACCTGAGCCAAAACGGCATTGCGGTTGAGAACGTGGCGCGCGGCGGGACTGCGCAACAGCCGGTCCGCGTCCGCTCGGTTCAGGAAGCACGCAAACTGCCCAGCGGCACGGAATTTATCACGCCCGATGGCCGCACCATGAGGAAGCCGTAACATGGCGCAAGACCCTTGGGCAGAGTTTGAGGAAGTCCGCCCGGTTTCCGCTGGTGGGCAGAGGGGCGCGCCGCGTCCGGTTATCTCGCTGCCCGATCCTGACAAGCAGGTAGACAACGCGCGGGCAGACCGTGGGCAGGCGAACAGCGATGTTTCCACGGGCATTGCGGTGCGCGATGAAGGGCGCAAGATTGCCAATGAGGCCTTCCAGCAGTCAATGGAATTGCGCAAGGCTTACGAAAGCGCGCCGGAAGTCAAGAACTACCGCGTCGTCGTCCCGCAACTGATCGACGCACTCAAGACGCCCGGTGACGCAGCCGGTGATAACGCGCTGCTCTATGCCTATTCCAAGATCATGGACCCCGGTTCGGTGGTTCGTGAAAGCGAAACGGCCAGCGCGGCTGCTGGTGCGTCGGTGTTTGACCAGACCGTTACTGACCTGAAGAAGAAATTCGGCATTGAGGGCGGCGGCCTTCTCGCACCTGATGTTCGCAAGAACCTAAAGCGCCAAGCATTGGCCCGCGTTCAGGAACTCGGTAAGATGTATCGCGCGCAGCGCCAGCGTTATGCCGGTGACGCCGAGGCGTTCAAAATTGATCCTACCCGCGTGATCGGGCCGGACGACTTCGACCCGTATCTCGCTGATTTTGAGAAACTGCGGGCGAATGTCGCTGCCAATGACCCAACACAGCAGGACATTTACGGCGGTGGCGTGCAGTTCGCTATGGACGCGCCTGAACGTCCATTTGACCGCGCTGAATATCTGCGCTCACTTGGTGTGCCGCCTGAAAAAGAAGACCAGCTTATCGGCTTCTGGACGGGGAACAGCGGCAATCGCAACCTGACACCACAATCAGCGGCGGCATGGTATCAGCAGAACGGCATTGCTGTGCCTGATGCGCAAGCCCTTGCGCAGACTGTCGAGACGGCACGCAAGTTGGCACCGGGCACGCGGTTCGGTGGGATCGATACCACGGCGGCGGAAAATGAATATCGCAACCGCCTGCGTTCATCGCTGCAACAGGATGGCTTTGATCCGACCAGCGGCGGCGCGTTCGGTGCGCGGGCGATGCGTGGCGCTGAAATGGGTCTGTCGGATGAAATCGAGGGCGTTGTAGGCGGGATTGACGCACTGCTGAACAATCGCGGCGTTGCCGATGGCTATACCTTGGCGCGTGACCGTTCGCGTGAAGCGTTTTCGCAGATGGAAGACCAGCAGGGCGCGTGGGGAACCGCTGCTGAATTGGCTGGGGGCGTGGCTACAGGCTTTGCGGGCGGTGCAGCGCGGGGCGTGGGTGGCCTTGCGCGTCAAGGCGCTGTGCAGGGCGCTGTCTCTGGTTTCGGCTATGGCGAGGGCGCAGGCGGTTCGCTTGGCGGTGCTGTCATCGGCGCTGGCATTGGTGCAGCGGGTGGCGCGGCTCTTGGCAAGGTCGGTGAAGGGTTGGCCGCGCGCGCTGCTAGCCGTGCACCGCAGCCTTTGTCTGAGGGCGGGCAGGTCATAGCGGCTGCTGATCGGCTGAACGACCAATTTGGAACGCAGATTGCGCCGCTTCCTGCTGACGTAGCGGGCGCAACGACCCGGCGTGTTTCGGGCGCTGCTGCTCAACTCCCGCTTGCCGCCGGTTCGATTGTCAGTGGCGGGCAGAAGGTATCCACTGAAGCACAGAAGGCATTGGACGCCATCGCAGGGCTTGCTGGCAATCCTGGCACTCGGGAAGCTGCGGGCGAGGCTGCTTTGACCGGTGCGCAGACGTTCATCAAGAACAGCCGCAACAAGGTGAACGCGCTTTACACCAAGGCGCGCAATCTTGGTGGGGACGAGCCTGTTGATCTGGCCGAAGCGCGCAAGGTTCTGGACGACAACATTGCCGAACTTTCGCAGACACCGGGCGGCGCTGATGGTCTGACTGCCATGCAATCGCTTCGGGCTGAACTTGACCAGCCTTACAGTGTGGAAGCCGTTCGTCGGATGCGCACGCAGATGCGCGACAAGTTCATCAAGGACGGATTGCGCGGCACGGACACCGAACGACGCATCGGGCAGGTTCTCGACGCTGCTGACACGGACATTACTGCAAGCCTGAACGCGGCGGGTAAGGGCGATGCAGCACGCGCCTATGCCGAAGCGGCGGCGGCGCACAAAGATCGCGTGCAGGTCATTGACGGCGTTCTCGCTCCGATCATCGGCAGCAAGGGCAGTGACCCGCGCTCGGTTGAGCAGGTGCTTGGCGCAATCGAGACGGCCACAAAGACCAACGGCGGCAAACTCGGCAAGTTTCTTGGCGCACTGCCGCCGGAGGACGCATCGACCGTTCGCGGAACTCTGGTTCAGGAATTGGGCCGTGCCAATGCAGGCGCACAAAATGCCGCTGGCGATGCATTCTCAATCGGGACGTTCCTGACTAATTGGAACAAACTTTCCGGTCCTGCCAAGTCGCAAATGTTCGGCGGTGAAACGCGCGCGGCTTTGGAAGACCTTGCCCGCGTGGCGCAGGGCACTAAGGAAGCGCAGCGGTTCGCCAACTTCTCAAACACCGGTAGCGTTAACGGGCTGATTGCCACCACGGCGGGAACAACTGCCGGGGCCTTTCTGGCTGCACCTTTTTCGACCACGGCAGCGCTTTTGGCTCAATACGGCGCGGGCAAGTTGCTCGCATCCCCATCGTTCGCGCGCTGGCTTGCCAAGATGCCATCAAACCCGGCTCTGGCAGAAAAGCATGTGTCCGCGCTGTCGAAGATCGCAGCAAACGACAACGTCATCGCTGCGGACGTATCGGCACTCCAATCGGAACTGATGGGGCTGTTTGGGCAGCGTGCTGCTGCATCGCCTCCCATCGGCGCTCCCCCTGCGTCCGCCAATGCGGGAACAGCAGGAACGCAAGGGGAAGGCCGATGACCCAGCGGAAACGCCATAACATCCCCGGAGAATACGCATGACCGCGCGCGTGGGCAACCCCTTCCCGTTCTTCCTTGATCGTTCCGGCCTGCCACTGGACGGCGGCGCTGTTTATGTGGGCACGGTTGGCGATGATCCTGAAATTGACGAACTGACCGTCTATCTGGACGCGGCGCATACCATTGAAGCGCCACAGCCCTTGCAGGTGATCGGCGGGCTTCTGTGCACCGATGGCAACCCGACGCAATTCTTCGTCAATGCGGCAAATTACTCGCTGCGTTGCCGGGACGCGGACGGGGCAGAGGTGTTTTATGTGCCGACCGCCATTGTGGACGCCACCGACTACCAGCCCCTTGACAGCGATCTGTCTGCAATTGCTGCTCTGGCAACGACCGAATACGGGCGCGCGCTACTGACGGTTGCCAATGCGGCGGCGGGGCGGTCCTATCTTGGCATCGTTGCAAGTCTGCCCCTGACCGGTGGGACTGTGACCGGCAACATCACGCGATCAGCGGCGGGTTCGCACCTTTACCACACCGACGCGGCCAATGTCTCAGGGCGTGTGTTCGTGACAGCATCTGGCGCGTCTGATCCGACTTCGGCGGTGGGTGATATTTGGCTGGAGCTTGCGCCATGATCCGCGCGCGCACTCCCGCCGGAACGAAAGCAATCGCCGCTATCAGCGTGCGCACTGGCTCGGGGCTGATTGAGGTGGCTGTTGCCCGCCTGCGTAACGCCACAGCGCTGAAGCAGTTCTTTGCTGGTGCAAGTCCCGTCACCGTCACCGCAAGCCCGACCGTTGCAACTGGGGCGACTGCGGGGTTTTCGTCTGTGACCACCAATTCGGTCACGGCAACGCCTGCGGGCGGGTCTGCGCCTTACACCTACGCTTGGACGCTTGTCACTGATGACGGCGGCTCATGGGGCGCGATCAACTCCACATCACAGACGACCGCGTTTGCCTGCGGCGATGTGAATGACGGGGACCAATTCAACGCAACCTTCCGCTGCACAGTGACCGATGCGCTCGGGTCTGCCGGGACCGTGGACGTGCCTGCGAATGTGATCAATTACGGGGGCATTTATCCATGAACGTGTTCGATGACGTTGTGCGCGATCTAGACGGCGTAATCGTCGCGGGTGCCAAGGTCTATATCTATGGGCAGGACGGCACGCTTGCTGATTTGCTTGCCGTGGATGAAGTCACGCCACTCAATAACCCGCTGACCAGCGATGACAAAGGGCAGGTCAAGGCGTGGATTGCCGACGATGGCTATTACTCGGCGGAATACTTCTGGGGTGGGCGCAAGCGCTTTGTGCGGGCGAATATCCTGCTTGGCCTTGGCCCGATTGAGCAGACGCAGGAGATTGCAGACGATGCCAACCTCATCCTCAACATCCTGAACGCCATATCTTTGGGCGTCCGCTTTGACACAGTAGCCGATGGCATCGCTGGCACGGCGGACGGTGAGGATTTCAGCGTCGTTTTGGGTGGGCGAGCGTTCATCTACACGAACGACGGCGGCACGGCGGTGCTACTTTATGAAATATCCACAGCGGCGGTGAACGGGCTGTTTTCGGCCATCGCTTCCGTCTCAATCGCAGCGGGCGAGTTCCTCCATATCTACAACGACGGCGGCGTGGTGACGG
>Ga0209066_10003589_pt1 | contig 17577 bp, 19 predicted proteins | sample All_14_2_FD_187198 | JGI IMG/M metagenome (GOLD analysis project Ga0209066, IMG submission 187198) | Freshwater microbial communities in response to fracking from Pennsylvania, USA - Allegheny Zone_MetaG_DW_15 (SPAdes) (version 2) ... | reverse complement strand
CGGCATAGGGGCCGCCTCCGCGGCGCGCATCTGGGCCACGGCCGCCGCCCTGGACCTGTTCTGCCTGGCCAGGCACCTGCCGCTGCTCTTCCTGGTCTCGCTGCCGGCCTTGCCCCGGCAGGGAGAGCCTGCGCGACTGAAACTGGGCCTGCTCTGGTCGGCCCTCGTCCTGCTGCAGCTGGCGCTGGTGCAGTATTACCTGCTCTCGGGCGTGCCGCTGGGCTCGGACCTCTACGCCTATACCCTGAAGGACATCTTCACCACGGTAAAGGGCGCCGGCTCCTTATCCGTTTCCATGTTCATAGGTCTGGGCGCGGCCCTGGCGGCCCTGTGGGCCGCGCTGAAACTGATCGACAAGCGCGCCCTGCCGCAGCTCCCGGCCAGGGCGGCCGGGCTGGCGCTGGCGGCGGCGCTGCCGCTGCTGCTGTTCGCCCCGGCGCAGCCGGGCACCATGCGCGGCCTCAGCGAGCACGGGCTGGGCCTGGCCGTGAACAAGACTGCCTTCTTTGTCGACGGTACTTTCGCCTATTTCTCCCCGGCCGGCCGGAAGGTGATAAAGACGGAGGCCTCCTCCGGCATGGCCCTGGGCAGCCTGTCCACGGAGTACCCTTTCCTGCGCGAGGAGCGCACTTACGACGCGCTCGGGCCTTACTTCAACAAAGCGCCCCGCGCCCCGAACTTCGTTTTCTTCATAGCCGAGGGGCTGGGCCGCGGCTTCTCCGGGCCGGGCGCCGTGCTGGGCAGCTTTACGCCCAAGCTGGACGCTATCGCGGCCGAAGGGCTGTACTGGGAAAATTTCCTGGCCAACCAGGGCCGCACCTTCGGCGTGCTGCCGGCGCTGTTCGGCTCCATGCCCTTCGGCAAGAACGGGCTGGCGGAGCTGGGCGAAAACATGCCGAAGCACATGACGCTGCTGAGCCTGGTGAAAAAGGCCGGCTACGGCGTCAGGGTTTACTGCGGTTTCAACGCCGACTTCGATAACGACCGCGCCTTCTACAACATCAACGGCGCCGACAGCCTCACCGACGAGCTGAACTTCGGGCCCGGGTACAAGAAGAGCACCTCCTGGGGCTACGCCGACAGGGAGCTGATCACGCGCGCGCTGGCCGGCGAGGCGCAGGCCGGGGACGGGCCCTCCGTGACGGTGGTAAAAACGTCCACGATGCACACCCCTTACCGGTTCCTCGGCCAGGAGGCTTACTACCCGGTCTTCGAGCGGCACCTGGACGCCCTGGGCATACAGGAAAACAGGAAGGAGGCCTACCGCAAGCACCGGGACATCTATACCTCCATCCTCTACTTCGACGAGGAAATAGCCCGCTTCATCGGCGAGCTGAAAAAGCGCCCGGCCTGGCGCAACACCGTCTTTATCCTGACCGGCGACCACCGCCTGCCGGAAATCCCGATGAGCACGCGCCTGTCGCGCTACTACGTGCCGCTGCTGGTGCTCTCGCCCATGCTGAAGGCGCCCGCCCGCTTCAAATCGGTCTCCTCCCACCTGGACGTGACGCCTTCGGTGCTGGCCTTCCTCTCGCATAACTACGGCCTGCAGACGCCGCGGCGGGTGACCTGGCTGGGCTCAGGCCTGGACACGGAGCCCTCCTTCCGCAACGTGCAGACCTTCCCCATGATGCAGACAAAGACGGACCTGGTGGACTTCATCTCCGGCTACTGGTACCTCAACCACGACGCCGTGTACAGGCTCGGTGATTCCATGCAGATCCCGCAGTCGTCCGACAAGGAAGCCCTGCGGGTGATGAAGGAAAAGTTCGCGGCTTTCAAAGCCGCCAACGCCCTGCTGGGCAGGACTAACGCGCTGATGCCGGAGGGCACGGAGAACGACCTGGGCCCCTACATACAGGAGCAGCGCCTCAAGCTGCCCGACGCGATCAGCGATAACCTGACGCCGGGGCTGACCGTGCGCGAGGTGCGCGCCCCGGAGAGCGCCAGGACCGGGGCCCTTACCATAGAGATCACTTTCGCCAACCCGGGCAAGGCCCCCTCTCCCAAGTTCGTGCCGCTGGCGGTGCTGATGACCGCCGAAGCGCGGGAACTGACGGAATCCTACGGCCGGCCGCAGGAGCTGAAACCGGACGGCTCCGTCACCATCCGGCTGGACATCAAATCCGGCAAGGTCGCCCCGGGCCGCTATTTCCTGGCCGTCATCCCCTCCCACCCCGACACCGGCAAGGCCGTGGGCACCGGCAAATACCGCATCCCGGTGCTGCTCACCGGGGGCGGCAAATGAGGGGCCTGCTTGCCGCGCTGGTCCTGCTGCTGGGCGCCGATTGCGCCCGGGCCGCGGCGGACAGGGCCGTCTGGATCTGGGAGAAAGAATCCTACGCCATGCTCGAGAGCCGGTCGGCCGCCAGGGACGCTATCGGCTTTTTCAAAGCCCGCGGAATAAACACGCTGTACCTCTACGCCGACTCTTTCCAGGGCCGCAACCTCCTGCTGCAGAAACCGAAATTATACCGCAGCCTGATCCGCAGGCTGCGGAAAGAAGGCATCCGGACTTACGCCCTGCTGGGCTCCGCCTACCTCAACACCGAGGAATACGTCCTGCCGCCCCGCCACCCCGACGCGCTGGCCATGCTCAAGCGCGTCCTGGACTACAACGCCCGGGAAAAAGCTGGCGACAGGTTCGACGGGGTGAACCTGGACATAGAGCCGCATATCCTCGACGAGTGGAAAGACCGCAAGCACGCGCTGCTGCAGGAATTCCTGTCGATGAGCCGCAAGCTGATGGACCTGAAGAAGGCCTACGGCCTGGACCTGGCGATAGGCCCGGCCGTGCCTTTCTGGCTGGACGGCGTAACGCTGGAATGGGAAGGCCGAGTGAAGCCGGTCAGCGAGCACGCGGCGGACGTCTATGATTACCTGGCGCTGATGGACTACCGCGACCGCGCCGAAGGCCGTGACGGGATCATAGCCCACGCCGCTTCGGAACTAAAGTACGGAGCGGCTATCGGGCGCAAGGTAATTATCGGGGTTGAAACAGGCAAGAACGAAATCAAGAAAGTCTCTTTTTACCACCTGACGGCGGCCGACATGGAGCGGGAGCTGGCGCTGGCGGAAGCGGCTTTCGCCACGGAACCGGCCTTCGGCGGCTTCGTCATCCACCACTACCGCACCTACCGCAACTGGCTGGAAAGCCAGGACCTTAAAGATTAAAAGTTATAGCGGGCCTGCAGGCCGGCCGACCAGGAATGGCCGCGGCCGTTGGTGTCCCTGTGCCTGCCCTGCAGCTTAAGCGAACCCCTGTCGGAATACCATTCCAGTTCGGCGGTGTAGAGATCGGCGCCGTAGGAAAGCAGGCTGTCGCTGATGAAGCCGTGCTCATAAGCGGCCGCGGCGGACCAGTTGTAGCCGGCGCAGCGTTTCCAATAGGCTCCCAGCCAATGGCCGGCCTCGTCGACCGTATCGTAGCCGGACTTAGGCCGGCGGAAATCCAGGTTGGAGAACCTGTAGCCGCCCGAGAACTCTTTCTGCCACGGCAGCCAGGCCGTAAGCTCGGCCCCGGTCTCGAGAAGTTTATTGGAGTCGGCGTAGTAGGTCTGGTAAGCCGAAGCCGAGGCCCGGTACGCGCCCTGCGTGCCGCGGCTGAACGCCGCGCCGAAGCGGTCATACTGCACGTAGCGCAGCCGGCCAGAGGGGGCCGCGCTGTAGAAATCCTGCTGGCTATGCGAATAAGAGAGGTTAAGCGCGCTCCAGCCAAGGTCCCGCAGGCCGCGCGCGTACAAGGAGCCCAGGGTCCCGCCGCCGGAGATATTCCTGACGCCGCTCCGCCCGTACCAGCCGAAGCCCAGCAGGGAGGCTTCGGATTCGGCCCGCGCCGAGTTCTCGCGGAGCACTCGGTAGAACCTCCCGCCGCTGGCAACGCGGACGATCTTCGGCTGGCTGGCCAGCTCCAGCCCCGAGGCGCCGCGGCTGAAGGACAGCCGCCCGCGCCCCATTACCAGCTGCGAGCCGCCAGCTGTGGAGATATCAGAGAAGGCTGACTGCCCGTATTCGGCCTCCCACCTGCCGCGGCCGTAACGGCCGGAGAGTCCGGCGGAATAAAGCTGTTCCTGCAGTTCGAAATAGGTGAAATCCCGGCCGTCGTTGCGCTGCGCTTCGGTGCGCAGCTCGGCGCCGCCTATGAGGTCCAGGCCGCCGCGCAGCGGCGCGCGGAACCTTGCCCCGGCTGAAGCGCCCTCGTAGATAATACGCTGCGGGTTACCTGAGGCCAGGTCCTCGATAGAAAGGGAGCGGGAGGTGCGGGCCTGGGGGAACACGGCGTACCCGTCCCGCAAAGCGTAGGAGTCCGCGCGCTGGCGGGCGGCGCAGTCGCGCGGGTCGAGTTTAGCCAGGGCCCTGGCGGTAGTCAGCGCGCCTTTCCCGTCCCCGGCCCCGTTCTGGGCGCGCATCAGCAGGCCCAGGATATAAGGCTTGCCCGGGGACTGTGAATTCCACTGGTCCAGGTAGACCGCGGCCTCCTCATATTGCCCCAGCCCTATGCAGGAAAGTCCCAGGCCTTCCAGGGCGCCGGCGCCCGCGGGATTTTCCAGCAGCAGTTTAATAAACGTCTGTTTGGCGCCGGCATAATCTCCCCGGCCGCGCTGCTGCATGCCGTAACCGTAAGTCGGGGACGCCGGAGCCGCGCCCTCCTGGGCATAGGCCGGGACGGCGCTGAGCGAAAAAAAAGAAAGAAGGAGGATCGTTTTCATGCAAGACCCATATTCTACAAAAAATGACCTCCCCGCCCGGAACGCCGGCCGGAAGAAAAAGTGAATCCAGGGAAATCCATTTTCCGCGGCAACTTGGTATAATTTAACCAGCGGACTTGATCCGGTTACGGACAGGTACCCACGGTATGAAAAGACTTTACGGCATAGCCGGCGACGGCCGCGCTTCGCGGCACCTGCAGCGCTACTTCGGGCTGCTCAAGATCCCCTATAAGGTCTGGCACAGGCGCTCCGGGTCAACCCCCGAAGCCGTCCTCGCGCCCTGCTCCACCGTCTTCCTGCTCCTCAGCGACTCCGCCATAGCCCCGTTCATAACGGCGCAGCCTTTCCTTAAAGATAAGAAGCTTATCCACTTTTCCGGCAGCCTCAGCATAGCGGGAGCCGCGGCCATGCACCCCTTCATGCCGCTCGCCCCGCGCCGCCTGACGCTGGCGCAGTACCGCGCCATCCCCTTCGCCCTGGAGCCCGGAGTTAGCCTGAAAAAGCTGGTACCCGAATTCACAAACCCCTCATTTTGCGTGCGCCCGCAGGACAAACCCCTCTACCACGCCCTCTGCGTGATCGGCGCCAACCTGCCCGTACTCCTCTGGAACCGCGCGCAGTCCGGCCTCTCCGCCTTCGGCGTCCCCCCCGCCGCCGCGGCCGCCTACTTCCGCGCCTCCCTCGACAATTTCATAGCCTCCCCGGCCCGCGCCCTTACCGGCCCCATAGCCCGCGGCGACGCCGCCACCGTCAACTCCAATATAAAAGCCCTGGGCCGCGACCCCTACGCTAAAGTTTATAGAGCATTCAACCAGGCCTACCTGCGGGGGAAGGATAAGCAAAACCCTGTCGGAGGCCGACGCTTGCGTAAGCGCGGAGGCCGAGACGGGGAAGGGCGAGCACGGTGTGCGAGACCCTGTTTTTGCGTTCCTTCCCCCGCAGGTAGGCCAAGGAGCAAAGATATTACCCATGAAAATAACTGACTTTTACAATTACAAGAAACCAGGGCCCAAGATCTCGATGGTCACGGCCTACGATTACACGCTGGCCTCCATCGCCGCCGAATCCGCCGCCGACTGCGTGCTGGTGGGCGACAGCCTGGCCATGGTCATGCACGGCCACCCCGACACCCTCGCCGCCACCCCGGAGCTGATGGCCCTCCACACCGCCGCCGTCGCGCGCGCGGTAAAGAACAAGCTCATAGTAGGCGACATGCCCTTCCTCTCCGTACGCAAAGGCCTGCGTCACGCCATGGATACAGTAGAGCTGCTCGCCCGGGCCGGCGCGGGGGCCGTAAAGATAGAGGGCCTCGACGGCCACGCCGACATCATCGCGCACATAGTACAGTCCGACATGCCCGTCATGGGCCACCTCGGCCTCACCCCGCAGTCCGTGAACCGCCTAGGCGGCTACAGGACCCAGGGCCGGGACCAGGCCTCCGCGGAGAAACTCGTAGCGCAGGCGCAGGAACTGGAGCGGCTCGGCTGCTTCGCGCTGGTGCTCGAATGCGTTCCCGCCGCCCTGGCCGGGCGCGTCACCAACCTGCTTAAGATCCCCGTCATCGGCATAGGCGCCGGCCCGCATACGGACGGCCAGGTGCTGGTCATGCAGGACCTGCTCGGCCTCTACGGCGAGCCGCCTTCCTTCGTGAAGAAATACCTGGACGGCCGCGCCCTGCTGACGGAAGCGCTGAACAATTTTAACAACGAAGTTAAATCGTGTGTGTTCCCCCAGGCAAAGAGGAAAGACCATGCAAATAGTGAAAGGACTGAAGCAGTGGAAAGCGCTCCGTACGGGGCCGCTCTTCGCGGGTGAAGAGACCGGTTTCGTGCCCACCATGGGCGCGCTGCACGACGGCCACCTGTCGCTGCTGGGACGCGCGCGGCAGGAGAACGACCTGGTAGTGGCCAGCGTCTTCGTCAACCCCGCGCAGTTCAACGACCCGCAGGACCTGAAGCGCTACCCGCGCCCGGTGGCCGAGGACATAAAGAAACTGGAAGGCGCCGGCACCGACTACCTGCTGCTGCCTTCGGCGGCCGACATGTATCCCGACGGCTACACTTACCGCGTCACCGAAACCGCCGACAGCCGCGGCCTGTGCGGCGCCTGCCGGCCCGGCCATTTCGACGGGGTGCTGACCGTGGTGCTGAAACTGCTCAACCTGGTCAGGCCCGACCGCGCCTACTTCGGCGAGAAGGATTACCAGCAGTACCGCCTCATAAAGGGGATGGCCGCCGCCTTCTTCCTGGACACGGAGATAGTGCCCTGCCCCACCCTGCGCGAAGAGGACGGCCTGGCCCTGAGCTCGCGCAACCTGCTGCTGGAGCCGCGCCACCGGGAACTGGCCCCCGCGCTCAACAAGGTCCTGCGGTCCAAAAGTTCTCCCTCGGAGATCAAGCGCAAGCTGGCAGCCCTCGGCTTCAAGCCGGACTACGTGGAAGAGCGCTGGGGCCGCAGGTTCGCCGCGGCTAAGCTCGGCAATGTGAGGCTGATAGACAATGTCAAGATCTAAAGCGAACATACTTTTCCAACTGACCGGTTCCATAGCCTGCTACAAGGCCTGCAATGTGATCTCGAAACTGGTGCAGGACGGCTGCGGGGTAAAGACCGTGGTCACGGAGAACGCCCTTAAGTTCATAGGCAAATCCACGCTGGAAGGCCTGACTCACCACGCCGTGTACATGGACACCTTCGAGGACCGCTCGGCGCTGGAGCATATAGAGCTCACCAAGTGGATGGACCTGGCCATCATCTGTCCCGCCACCGCCAACATCATGAACAAACTGGCCGCCGGCGTGGCCGACGACTTCGTCTCCACGCTGTTCCTCGCCTGGGACCTTAAGAAGCCTTACCTCATCGCCCCGGCCATGAACCGCAACATGTGGGCGCACCCGGCCACCCGCCGCTCGGCGAAGACCCTGGGCGAATGGGGCGTTAAGGTGCTCGGCACCGGCAAGGGCTACCAGGCCTGCGGCGACATAGGCGAAGGCCGCCTGCTGGAACCCGGCGATATCTATAAGGAGATAAGGAAGAGCTTATGAAGATACTGCTGACTTCGGGCGGCACGCGCGAACCCATAGACGCCGCCCGCTTCATCACCAACCTGAGCACCGGCTACACCGGGCGCCTGCTGGCCGAGGCGCTGGCCGCGCGCGGCTGCGAACTGCTGTGCCTCTGCGCCGCCGGGGCCATCCGCCCGGAGGGAGAAAATATCCGCGTGCAGGAGTTTTTCTCCTTCGCCGACCTCAACGGCGCCATAAAGAAGGCCCTCAAGGGGGAACCTTTCGACGCGGTCATACATTTAGCCGCCGTCAGCGATTATTCCCCCACCTACATAGAGGCGGACGGGAGGAGTTTCCTGCCCGGGCGCGAGACCAAGCTGGACTCCTCGCCGCAGGAACTGCGGCTGACCCTGCGCCGCAATTTCAAGATCCTCGACCGCATAAAGAGCTACGCCGCCGCCGCTAACCGGCCGAAGCCGCTGCTCGTCGGTTTCAAGCTTACGGCCGGCGCCGCGCCCGTCAAAGTGCTGGAGAAGGTGCGCGCGCTGGCCGCGGCGGACCTGGTGGTGCACAACGACCTGGCCGAGATGCGGGGCGGCGCTCATCCCTTCCACCTGTACCGGCAAGGCCGTCCGGTTGCGGACTGCTCCGGACACCGGGAACTTGCCGAAAATATCCATAGTTTCATCAACGAGAGAACGGAGGCCTTATGCTGCTAGCGCTGGACGTCGGTAACACGCAGATCTTCGCGGGAGTCTTCAAGGGGGACGAGGTGGTGGCCAAGTTCAGGGGCACCTCCTGCAACGCCACCGCCGACGAGTTCGGCACCTTCTTCAAGAACGCCATCCGCGAGAGCGGGGTGGACCCGAAGGAGATCACCGAGGTGGCCATCTGCTCGGTGGTGCCGGACCTGCTCTACACCCTGCGCCACATGGCGGTAAAATACTTCGGCCTGGAGCCTTTCCTGCTGCAGGGCGGCGTGAAGACCGGCCTCAACATCAAGTACAAGAACCCGCTCGAGGTGGGGGCCGACCGCATAGCCAACGCCATCGCGGGCACCGCCATGTTCCCCGACCGCAACCTCATCATAGTGGACCTCGGCACCGCCACCACCTTCTGCGCCGTGAGCCGCACCAAGGAATACCTGGGCGGCCTCATCCTGCCCGGCCTGCGCATCTCCATGGAGGCGCTGTCCACGCGCACGGCCAAGCTCCCCCGCGTGGAGATCATGAAGCCGCCGGAGCTCGTCGGCAAGACCACGGTGGACTCCATCCAGTCGGGCCTCTACTATTCCAACCTGCTCGCGATAAAGGGCATAGCGGCGAAGATAAAAGAGGAATACTTCGGCGGCGACGCGCTGCTGCTGGGCACCGGCGGCTTCTCCAAACTATTCGACGGGGCCGAGGTTTTCGACAAGGTGGTCCCGGACCTGGTGCTCGCCGGCACCGCCATGGCAGCCCGCATGAACAAGGAGAAGGCGAAAAAATGATACGCACCCTGATGAAGTCAAAGATCCACCGCGTGGCCGCCACGCAGACCGACGTCAACTACAACGGCTCCATCACCATTGACCGCGAGCTCGCCGTGCAGGCCGACCTGCTGGAGAACGAGAAGGTGGACATCTACAACGTCAACTCCGGCGCCCGCTTCTCCACCTACGTCATCCACGGCCCGAAGGGCGTCATAGGCGTAAACGGCGCCGCCGCCCGCCTGGTGCAGAAAGGCGACCTGCTCATCATTGTCTCTTACGCGCAGTATAGCGAAGAAGAGTGCCGGGGCCATGTGCCGAAGGTGGTCTGTATGCAAAAAAGCCTGCCCGGCGAGACCGGGCACGCGGAACAGATCTTCGCGGGGTTGAACTAGGCCAGCAGCAGCGGCAGGATTTCACAGGCGTCGCCGTCGAGCTTCAGGTCGGCGCAGCCGTCGTGGGCCGTGGGCCCGCGGTTGACTATGAGATAGGGCTTGCCGGCGGCCTTGGCCCGCATGGGCACCGAGGCGGCCGGCTCCACCGAAAGAGAAGAACCCACCGACACGGCGAGGTCGCACTGATCGGCCGCGGCGAAGGCCTTTAGCAGGCTTTCGCTCTCCAGCGGCTGCCCGAACATTATTACCGCGGGCTTCAGCCAGCCGCCGCACGAGCACAGCGGCGGCGCGCCGTCCTTATTGAAAGCGGCCAGGGCCTCCTCCATGGAAGTCCAGGACAGGCAGTCCAGGCATTCCGCGTACAGCCCCGAACCGTGCAGCTCCACCAGCCTGTCAGTACCGGTGCCGGCGGCCCGGTGCAAATTGTCTATATTCTGCGTCACCAGGGCCAGCAGCCTGCCGGATTTTTCAAGCGAGACGAGGGCCGCGTGGGCCGAGTTGGGCACGGCGGCCTTGAACGCGGGAAAAGTTTCGGCCTTGTAGCGCCAGTAATCCTGCTTGGCTTTGGTGGAATCCAGGAAATCCCGGTAGAGTACCGGCTCCCGCTTCGTCCAGACCCCGTCGGTTCCCCGGTAGTCCGGGATGCCGCTGCCGGTGGAGATGCCGGCCCCGGTAAAGACCAGCACCTTCCTGGCGGCGCGCAATAAGCCGCGCGCTTCTTCAATTTGCTTGTCCATGGTCGGTGAATACGGCGCCTGAAGGCCCGCTCACGCCTCCAGCGGTTTTATGCAGTCGGGGGAATCGTTCCCGGGGTCGTTCACAACGTCGGAAACGCGGTAGACGTGCATCTTGGCGGAATCGTAGGCGCGCAGCAGGGGCAGCAGGGTCTCGCTGTCGCGCATGCGCGGGTCCAGCCAGAGCGCCTCGTGCCGCGGCTCCAGCATGACCGGCATGCGGTGGTGCACGGTGCGCACCAGGGCGCTGGCCGCCGCGGTTATGATGGCGAAGGTATTGTTCTTTTCCTCGTAAACTCCGGCCATGCCGAAGAGGCCCTTATCGCGCAGCTCGAAGCGGTAAGGCGTTTTAGTTCCCGCGGAGGTCTGCCACTCGTAGAAGCCGTCGGCAGGTATTATGCAGCGGGTCCTGTAGAAGGCCGTCCGGAAGGCGGGGCGCGACGCGATGCCTTCCGCGCGCGCGTTGATGAAGCCTTCCCGCTCCTGCGGCACGGCGGTGTCGGGCGTGGTCTCCTCCGAATATTTTTTCTCCAGGGTATTGCCCGCCGAGAACAGCGGCAGGGCGGGGCCGGCGCCGAAAGCCCCCGTGGACCAGGCCGGGATAAAGCCCCATTTCATCTGGCGCAGGCCGGCGGCGCAGATCACCGGCACCTGGGCCGACGGGGCGATGTTATAGGACGGCTTGGCGTTGAAAGGCGCCTGCTTGAGGCCGAAGCGCTTGACCACTTCGGCGATGTCGAAAGTCTGTGAGTATCTACCGCACATAGGTCCCCTCTGGGATTATACCAATTCCCCCCCGCTCCGTCAGAAATCCGCCTTCTGCACCTCCGCCAGGTGCTTCTTCACCCGCTTGTGCCAGAGCGCGGCGGCGAACAGCACCCCGGCGGCCCCCAGCCACTTCAGCCACACCCAGAGGCGCGGCCCTTCCTTCAGTATCTCTATGTCGTCGGGAGAGCGGACATAGAGCACCTCGCAGGCGCCTTCCCCTTTGTCGTCCCGGCTGACGCTGGTGCGCCAGTTGAGTATCTTCCTGGGGTCGGTCTCCCCGGGCTCCTTGGAAGCCCGCGCGTTCACCAGCCAGCCCCGGATACGCACTTGGTCGCCGGGCTTTATCCGTTTGGCCGCTTTGAAAGCGGCCGGGTCGCAGGAGGCCAGGTGGGTATTGGCCGCGTCGTTCATATTGAAGCGCTGGCCTTCCTTCCACCAGACCTCGTAATGGTCCATCCTCACGCGCAGCTTCACGTCCCGGTACAGTTCCAGGCGCGCGTTCTCCCCCCACAGCAGCCCCACGTCGGCGGCCATCACGTCGTCGAATTCGCTGGCCAGCTTATGGGAGGTCCCGAAAACCATGCCGGTGACGGAGTATTCGTGCAGCGGCGTGAATTTCCAGCAGTAGTCGCCCTCGCAGCAGGCCGGGTGCTCTACCGGGCCGGCCAGGGCCGTCTGGACGGGGAGGGCGTAGGTTTCGGGCAGGAGCCCGCCTACCTGCTTGTAGACTTCGACATACATGTACCAGGAAAAAAGGAAAAGCGCGGCGGAGGAGGCGAACAGATATTTCAGGTTGATCCTGTCCATATCCCCATTATCCCAAATTCGGGCGCAAAAAATACCGCCCGCGCGGAGCGGGCGGCATTCGGCGGGACTGCGGGCCGTCCTAAACGGCGGCCTTGAGCCGGGCTATGCGCTCTTCCAGCGGCGGGTGCGTGGAGAAGAGCGAGAACTTGCGCTTGCCGGAGATCTTCAGCGTGGCCAGCGACTCCTTGCCGGTGAGGTCCACCAGGCGCGTGGTGCGCTGCAGGGCTTCCAGGGCGCTTATCATCTTCTGGCGGCCGGCCAGTTCGGCCCCGCCTGCGTCGGCGCGGTACTCGCGGTAGCGGGAGAAGGCGGCCACGGCTACCATGCCCAGCGCGCTCAGGGCTATCTCCAGTATGAAGATTATAAAGTAGCTCGGAGCGGCGCTGCTGTCGTCCGAACGGCCCCGGTTGGCCAGGAAGAAAGCTATCACGCGGGCGAGGAACATCACCAGCGCGTTGATGACGCCCTGCACCAGTGTCATGGTCACCATGTCGCCGTTGGCGACGTGGGCGATCTCGTGGCCCAGCACGCCTTCCAGCTCGGCGCGGTCCATCTTCTCCAGCAGGCCGGCGGAGACGGCCACCAGGGCCCGGCTTTTGGTGGGGCCGGTGGCGAAGGCGTTCACCTCGGGGCTGGGATACCAGCCCACCTCGGGCATCTCGGGCAGGTTTGCCGCCTGGGCAAGACGGTGCACCATGACCACCAGCTCGCGCTGGGCCGAATCGGTGGTGTTGGGATCTATCACTTTGACGCCCATCATCCACTTGGCCATAACGCGCGACAGCGCCAGCGAGATGAAGGCGCCGCCCATGCCCCAGGCCAGGCAGAAGATGAGCAGCGAGCGGAAATCTATCCCACGCGCGCTGAAATAGTGCCCCACGCCCAGCAGGTTCAGCGTGATGGACAGGGTAAGGATGATGAGGACGTTTACCGAGAGGAAAAGTATCGTTCTTTTAGCGAAAGCCATTGTATTGCCTCCTATGAGACCGAGATCATATTTTATCAAAATAGGGCCCACCCCCGCATTGGGCCCTCCGGCCCTTGATGGGGCAAGGGCCGTCGACTAAACTATCAGCGAGGAACTTTTTATGAAGACCCTTTCAACCCTCGCCGCCGTACTGCTGCTGGCCGCCTCCATAGCCAGTGCCGATTCTTTCTCCCAGCTCGCCGGCTTCGGCGGGGACGCCGCCGCCCCGGAGCCGGTCGCGGCCCCCGAGATAATGGAAGACCCCTCCTCGCCCACCGCTGAGTTCGACTTCCTGGTCAGGGGCGAGGCCGAACACGAGGCGGACGCCGAACTGTTCAACCCGTTCCGGACCGCCGAAAAGGCCGCGGGCGCCGCCAAGCCCATTCCCTACCTGGACATAGCCCGGGCGGAAGCGCAGGCCCAGGGCGTGGACCTGGCGCTGGTCCTGGCTATCATACAGAAGGAATCCTCCTTCAACCGAAAGGCCTATAACAAGAGTTCCGGCGCCACCGGCCTGATGCAGCTGCTGCCTTCGACCGCCAAGTGGATGGGGCTCAAGGACACCAGCCAGCTCACCAACGCGGCCGTCAATATAAAGTACGGCGTAAAATATTTCAAATATCTCTGGGGCGAGTTCGGCGAGGGCAGCCCGGCCTCCCTCACGGCCGAAGCCGTGAGCCGCAAGAGCTCGCAGATGGCCCTGGCCGCCTACAACGCCGGCCCCGGGAATGTAAAAAAGTACAACGACGTGCCCCCCTTCAAGGAAACCCGCGCTTACGTGAAGCTGGTGACGGAGTACTTCTCCGACTACAAGGGCCTGCTCTCCGACCTGCCGGCCGCGCCCTGATGGCCAATTCCGCCTTTACCGCCATAGACTTCGAGACGGCCGATAACGGGCGCGATTCGGCCTGCGCCGTCGGGCTGGCGCGCGTGGAAGACGGGAAAATAGTCCGCACCGCCCACCGCCTGATCCGCCCGCCGCGCCGCGACATCGTCTTCACCTATATACACGGCATCACCTGGGAGCAGGTGGAGAACGAGCCGCTGTTCGCCGGGGTCTGGCCCGACCTGGCGCCGTTCTTCTCCGGGATAGATTTCATCGCGGCGCACAACGCCCCCTTCGACAAGGGCGTGCTGCGCGCCTGCTGCGCCGCCGCCGGCCTGGGCGTCCCCCCGCAGCCGTTCACCTGCACCGTGCAGCTGGCCCGCAAGGAGCTGGGCATCAGGCCCGCCACGCTCTCCAACGTCTGCCACCACCTCAGCATACCGCTGAAGCACCACAACGCCCTCTCGGACGCCGAAGCCTGCGCGAAGATAATGATTGCGGTGGAACAGGTAAGGTCCGGCCAGGCCGCCGCCAGGCTTAACTAGCCTTGGCGGGCTCCCAGGCTGAAAAATCCTTTATGACGGCTTCCGGGATGCGGCTGGGGCGGCCCGTCTTGTAGTTGATCCACACCCAGAGCGTCCTGCCGCTGCAGGCCATCTTCCCGTCCGACAGCCGGTAGACCTCGTATTGCCTGGCCGAAGAAGCCCGCTCCGCGGTCTCTATCCAGGTGCGCATCCTTACGGTCTCCCCGGGCAGCACCGGCAGCAGGTAATCTATCTCGTGGCGGCGCACCACCCAGCCCTCGCCCGCGGCGATCAGGCGCTTTATATCCCAGCCCACGGCCTCCGAATGTTTGGTAGCGGCCTCCATCAGCCAGTCCAGGTAGACCTGGTTGTTCACGTGGCCGAGGCCGTCTATCTCTTCGGGCTTTACCGGGAATTCATATTCAAAAGGTTTTGAGAGCGCCATGCCTATATGTTATTAAAAATCGCGCCAGTTTATAAACCGGCTCAGAGGCGCGCCTTGACGGCGCGGGCGCCCTTGCGCACATAAACACCAGCCACTCCGGGGTTGGCCCTGACCACCTCCAGAGAAACCGCCTTCACCCAGCCCATTATGCGGGTCTGGCGGAAGCCTTTTGAATAAACCGTGCGCTCCCCTTTGAGGACAAATCCGGCGGTCCCGGAAAGGTCAGACACCAGCGAGGCGTAATCGGTGGTTTTGGGCAGGATGCTGACAAAAACATAGGCGGGTGTTTTAACCGGCGCCGCGGAGGCGGGAGCGGCCAGGGCGTCCCTGAAGGCGGGGACTGCCTGCGGCGCGTACCTGGGGTTCAGGTAGCCCTGGGAGGTTTCCACGAAATCCTGGAAGGCGGGGTCGGAATAGACCGCGGAGCCGGCCAGCCGCGCGTCAAAAGCGGTATTCGCCTGCGCGGGGACCGCTCCCGCCAGCACCGCGCCCGCCACCGCCGCCAGTATCAGCTTCTTCATTTTTTTCTCCTGTCTGCCCGCCGTTTACAGAGTGCCGCTCCGTTAAAACCGTGTAATACATTGTATTTCACCTGCGGGCTTTTGTCACGGGTCTATGGGCCCAGCCGCGCCTGGGCCCCTTGCCCCCGCCAGCCCCGCCCCTCATCCCGGGGCGGATAATTTATGTAGAATCTCTTTATGAAACCCCGCCCGGAAACCCCCAAAGGCGAGCAGACCCGCCGCAAGATCATAGAGTCCGCCATCAAGCTGGCCGCTAAGCACGGCTTCGCCGAAGCCAGCTTCCAGATGATAGCAGACGACATAGGCCTCAGCCAGTCGGCCGTCATGTACCACTTCCGGGACAAGAACGCGCTGTTCGCCGAAATGGTGCAGGCCATCATACGCCACAACCATGAGCTGGTGGCCGGCATGGCCGATATAAAGGACGGGGCGGGAGAGCGGCTGCTGAAGCATTGCCTGGGCAACGTGGCCTGGGCCCTGCGTTACCGCAGGCAGGACGCGCAGGTGCTCATCCTGCTGTATTACCTGGCCGGGCGCGGCGGGACTTTTTCGGAACTTTTCACCGGCATGATAGCCAGGGGGCGCGAGCGCATCCTCGGCCACCTGCTGGCCGGGGTGCGGGAGGGCGCTTTCAGGCTCAAGTGCAAGCCCGAAGCCCTGGCCGAAACCCTGCAGGACAGCCTTTTCGGCGCCATGCTTTACGCCGCCTCCGCCCCGGAGGGCAGCGTCACCAAGGAAGGGATGGAAGCCAAGTGGCGGGCCTACCTGGCCGCCCTCACCGGCTGGAAGCCCTGAGCGTCAGATGTCTTTTTTACCGCCCGCCCTGTAGATGGACGAGCGCCCGAATTTTTCCCGGATAGCGTCTATGGCCTTGTGGGCCTTCTCCCGCCTGGAATCCCCGGCGTCCTCGAAGAGGCTCTCCGGCTCGGCCGCGGGCATCAGGCCCGAGACCTTCACCCCCAGCAGCCGCACTTTCCTGCGCCCACGCCCGAAGGCGGCGTAGAGCGCCAGCGCCTCTTTGGAGATCACGTCGGCGTAGTTGGTGGACAGCGTCAGGGTCCGTGCCCGCGTATAGGTTTCAAAACCCTCCAGCCTTATCTTCAGCGTGACAGTGCGCCCTTTCAGCCCCTCCTGGCGCAGGCGCGACGACACTTTGTCGGCCAGCGCCACCAGCGATTCCTTTATCTCCCTCTCGTCGCCGGTGTCCTGCCCGAAAGTTATCTCGTTGCCGACGGATTTGGCGCCGCCCTCTTCGCGGACTTCGCGGGGGTCCTCGCCCCTGGCCAGGGCCTGCAGGTCCGGGCCGTGCGCTCCCAGGCCGCGCAGACTCCCCGGCCCGGCGGCGGCCAGTTCCCCGATGGTGTTTATCCCCCCGGCGCGCAGCACCCCGGCCGTCTTGGGGCCCAGCCCCCAGAGCCGCGAGATATCGAGCGGAGCCAGGAAGGATCGCAGGCCCGCCTCGCGGACCTCCACCAGGCCGTCGGGCTTTTCCAGGTCGGAGGCTATCTTGGCGGCGGTCTTGGTGGGCGCCAGCCCAACGGAGCAGGTGAGCCCGGTGGCCTGCTTAACACGGGCCTTTATCCGGCGGCAGGTTTCCAGCGGGCCGCCGAAGAGGTGCGCGCTGCGCGTTATGTCCAGGAAGGCTTCGTCGATGCTGACCTGCTCTATATCGGGAGTGAACTCGTAGAAGACGGCCCGGATCTTGAGGGAGGCCTCCTCGTACCTGGCGAAATCCGGCGGCAGGAAAACGCCCCGCGGGCAGCGCCGCCAGGCCTCCGAGATAGGCATGGCGGAGCGCACCCCGAACTTGCGGGCTTCGTAGGAGCAGGTGGACACCACGCCGCGGCCCCGGCCGCCCTGGGGGTCCGCCCCCACTATAACGGGTTTGCCCTTCAGCGCGGGGTTGTCGCGCTGTTCTATGGCCGCGAAAAACGCGTCCATGTCCACGTGCACTATGCGCCGTTCCATGCCCCTATGGTATATAAAGACGCTCCCCTATATCAACGCAACGGGGAGCCCAATGGGCCTTGTGGCCTATAACAGCATAGGCCGTAATAGTTGGGATTTTTGGGACTTTGGCCCGTAGAGGGAAAGCGCCAATAGTTATATCCTTACCTTAGAGAAGCGATAAAGTTTTGGGGGAGGACCATGAAAAAATTAACCTTAATAACCGCCGCGCTCTTCGCAGCGGCCGGCGCCGCAAAAGCGGCCGAAGTAGAGACCATGTCGGTTGAGTTGGAGAAAGCCGGCTTCACCGTAACCACCGGCAACCACCAGCAGCCGCCCAAGCCCGGCGTACCGCAGCCGGTTTATAATCACCCTGCGCATCCCACGCACCCGACTCACCCCACGCATCCCACGCATCCCGTGAACCCGGGACACCCGGTTAATCCGACGCACCCCGTGTACCC
>Ga0209066_10003588_pt1 | contig 17580 bp, 17 predicted proteins | sample All_14_2_FD_187198 | JGI IMG/M metagenome (GOLD analysis project Ga0209066, IMG submission 187198) | Freshwater microbial communities in response to fracking from Pennsylvania, USA - Allegheny Zone_MetaG_DW_15 (SPAdes) (version 2) ... | reverse complement strand
TACCAGTGAGGCAGCCCCCGATCCAAGGGGGGCGTACCAGTGAGGCGGCCAGCGGACTCAGCGGCGGGTGGCCACCGGGACGCGTCCCACGGGCTGGCCTTGCGCGGTCTGCGCCAACTCCAGTGCCAGGCGGCGCAGGGCTTCCCAGCCGTCTTGTGGCCATTGCGGGTGGCGCAGGCCTTTGACGATGCCGTCGACCGTGCTGGCGTGGGCCACCAGGCGGGCCAGCGCGGCCGCGCGGGTGTGGGGCAGGATGCGCTCGAACAGGCGCTCGCGCGGGCCCCAGACGCGTTGCTCGCGCAGCACCATGGGCAGGGGCTTGCCGCCGTCGAGGGCGGTGCGGGCGCGGTAGAGGCCGAGAATGTCTTCGGTCAGGGCCCAGTGCACCAGCACGGCGGCCTCGCCTTCGGCCTGCAGTCCGTCGATCATGCGCAGCGTGCGCTCGATCTGGCCCGACAACACGGCCTCGCTGAGCTTGAAGACGTTGAAGCGGGCCACGTCGACCACGGCGTCTTCGATCTGCGCGATGGTGAGCGTGCCGGGTGGGTGCAGCAGGCCGAGCTTGACGATTTCCTGGTGGGCGGCGAGCAGGTTGCCCTCGACCCGGTCGGCAAAGAAGGCCAGGGTGCGCTGACCGGCTTCGCCGGGCTCGACCTGCTGGCCCTGGGCGGACAGGCGCTGGGCGATCCACAGCGGCAGCTGGGCGCGCTCGATGGGGTCGCAGCGCAGCGTGAGGCCCGTGCCGTCCAGCGCGGTGAACCAGGCGCTGTTGAGCTGGGTCTTGTCCAGTCGCGGCAGGGTGACGAGGGTGAGCAGGCCGTCGTTGCCCTGGGCGGCAGTGCAGTACTGCTGCAGGGCTTGCGAGCCGTCTTTGCCGGGCTTGCCCGAGGGGATGCGGATCTCGATGATCTGCTTGTCGCCGAACAGGGACATTTCGCTGGCCGCACCCAGCAGGCCCGACCAGTCGAAGTGGGCGCCGCTGACGGTGTGCACCTGGCGCTCGGTGTAGCCGGCCGCACGTGCGGCGGCGCGGAGGGCGTCGCCTGCTTCCTGGGCCAGCAGCGGCTCGTCACCGTAGAGGGTGTAGAGGGGCTTGAGCGCACCCGCCCCTTTGCTCAGGTGGGCGGGGAGCTGGTCCAGGCGCAGTTGCATGGGGTGCGGTCGCCGTTCAGCGACCCGCCTGGGAGGCGGCGTGGACGGCGGAGACCGGGGCCGCCGTGGCCGCCGCAGGGCTGGTCAGCTGTGCGGGCTGGATGGCGGCCAGGCGGCGCAGCACCTGGTTGACGATGTCGGTCTGCATGCTGCGTTGCAGGGCGGCGGCCTCGTCCTGTTTGGCCAGGGCGTCGCGCTCGTTGTAGCTCAGGTCGCGTGCCAGGTCGACCTGGGTGGGGCCGAGCAGCTCGCTGCCGTCGCCGCGCAGGATGCGGAAACGCACGCCGGTGCGCACGCTCATGTCGCGCACCTGTCCGTAGGCGGTCTTGGTCACGACGACCAGATCGCGGCTGTCACGCAGGGCTTCGAACACCAGGTGGCTCGTGGGCACCTGGCTGGCCGAGGCCGCCTGGGTGGCCTGCAGGGTGGAGTCGACCACATCGACGCCACTGGCTTCGAGCGCACGGGCCAGCTCGCTGGCCAGCGGCGAGGTGCTGGCAAAGCCGGTGAGCTGGATGGTGCGGAAGGCCATGACCTTGGGGCCACGGCGCAGCTGGAAGCCGCAGCCCCCGAGGGAGGCCAGGGCCAGGGTGGCACTCAGGCCGGTGAGGAGGTGGCGGCGCTGCATGGTCAGACCACCACGTTGACGAGGCGGCCGGGCACGACGACGACCTTCTTGGGCGCCTTGCCTTCGGCGAACTTGACGAAGTCTTCGCTGGCCAGGGCGGCGGCCTCGATGGCGGCCTTGTCGGCGCTGGGGCTGACCTTGATGGAGCCGCGCAGCTTGCCGTTGACCTGCAGCATCAGCTCGATCTCGTCCTGCACCAGGGCGCTGTCGTCCACCTTCGGCCAGGGGGCGTCGAGCAGGTCGCCCAGCTGACTGACGTAGCCCAGTTCGGCCCACAGGGTGTGCGTGAGGTGCGGCGTGGCGGGGTAGAGCGCGCGCAGCAGGATGCCGAAGCCTTCGATGACGGCGATCTGGCCGTCCGGCGTGTCGGTGCCCTTGAAGCCTTCCAGCGCGTTGAGCAGCTTCATCGCGCCGGAGACCACGGTGTTGTACTGCATGCGCTGGTAGTCATAGTCCACCTGCTTGAGCACGGTGTGCACTTCCAGGCGCAGGGCCTTGGCGTCCTTGCCGAAGGCCACGTCGGCCAGCGAGGCCGCGCCTTGGGTGAGCGCGGTGGTGTCGGCCTTGGGCAGGGCGCTCAGCTTCATGCCGAAGTTCCAGACGCGGCGCAGGAAGCGGAAGCTGCCTTCCACGGCGGCGTCGTTCCACTCCAGCGTCAGCTCGGGCGGCGCGGTGAACATCGTGTACAGGCGGGCGGTGTCGGCGCCGTACTTCTCGATCAGCTCTTGCGGGTCGATGCCGTTGTTCTTCGACTTGGACATGGTGCCCACGCCTTCGTAGTCGATGGCGGTGCCCACGGGCAGCTTGCCGTCGGCGCTGTCGGCTTCGTGGATCAGGCGCGCGCCGATGACCTTGCCGGTCTCATCGAGCACATGCTCGACGTCGTGCGGCCAGAAGTAGTCCTTGCCGCCCTTGGCGGTGCGGCGCGAGTAGATGTGGTTGAGCACCATGCCCTGGGTGAGCAGCTTCTTGAAGGGCTCGTCGGCCTTGACCAGGCCCAGGTCGCGCATGACCTTGGTCCAAAAGCGCGCATACAGCAGGTGCAGGATGGCGTGCTCGATGCCACCGATGTACTGGTCCATCGGCATCCAGTAGTCGGTGCGGCCATCGACCATGGCGTCATGGTTGTCCGCGCAGGTGTAGCGCAGGAAGTACCAGCTCGAGTCCACGAAGGTGTCCATCGTGTCGGTTTCGCGCTGGGCGGGCTTGCCGCACTTCGGGCAGCCGACGTTGAGGAAGTCGGGGCGCGATTTGAGCGGGTTGCCGCTGCCGTCCGGCACCACGTCTTCGGGCAGGACCACGGGCAGGTCCTTTTCGGGCACGGGCACGGGGCCGCAGTCGGCACAGTGGATGATGGGGATGGGGGTGCCCCAGTAGCGCTGGCGGCTGATGCCCCAGTCGCGCAGGCGCCAGGTGGTCTTCTTCTCGCCCACGCCCTGGGCGATCAGCAACTCGGCGACCTTGGCGACGGCGTCCTTGTGGGCCAGACCGTCGAGCACGCCAGAGTTCACGCACACGCCTTGCTGCTTGTCACCGTACCAGTCGGCCCAGGCGGCCAGGCTGAAGGTCTTGCCCTCGGCTTGGATCACTTGTTGGATGGCGATGCCGTACTTCTGGGCAAAGGCAAAGTCGCGCTCGTCGTGGGCGGGCACGCCCATCACGGCGCCGTCGCCGTAGGACATCAGCACGTAGTTGCCGATCCAGACTTCGACCTGCGCGCCGGTGAGCGGATGGGTGACGAACAGGCCGGTGGGCTGGCCCTTCTTTTCTTGCGTGGCCAGTTCGGCTTCGGTGGTGCCGCCGCTCTGGCATTCGGCGATGAAGGCCTGCAGCTCGGGCTTGAGCGTTGCGGCGTGGGCGGCCAGCGGGTGCTCCGGGGCGACCGCGCAGAAGGTCACGCCCATGATGGTGTCGGCGCGGGTGGTGAAGACCCACAGCTGGCCGTTGCTGATCAGGCTACCGTCTGCCGCCTTGATGTCGTGGCTGAACGCAAAGCGCACGCCTTCGGACTTGCCGATCCAGTTTTCCTGCATCAGGCGCACGCGCTCGGGCCAGCCGGACAGGTAGTTCTTGTCCTCGGGGTTGGCGACGGCGCCCAGCAGCTCTTCGGCGTAGTTCGTGATGTTCAGGTAGTAGCCAGGGATCTCGCGCTTTTCGACCAGGGCGCCCGAGCGCCAGCCGCGGCCGTCGATCACCTGCTCGTTGGCCAGCACGGTCTGGTCGACCGGGTCCCAGTTGACGGTTTGCGTGCGGCGCTCGCAGATGCCCGCTTCCAGCATCTTGATGAACAGCCACTGGTTCCACTTGTAGTACGCGGGCTGGCAGGTGGCGATTTCGCGCGACCAGTCGATCGCCAGGCCCATCGCCTTCATCTGCTTCTTCATGTAAGCGATGTTGTCGTAGGTCCAGGCGGCGGGCGGCACCTTGTTCTTGAGCGCGGCGTTCTCGGCGGGCAGGCCGAACGCGTCCCAGCCCATGGGCATGAGCACGTTGTGGCCGTTCATGCGCAGGTAACGGCTCAACATGTCGTTGATCGTGTAGTTGCGCACGTGGCCCATGTGCAGCTTGCCCGAGGGGTAGGGCAGCATGGAGCAGGCGTAGAACGACTTCTTGTCCGGGGTTTCGGTGACGCGGTAGGCATCGGCCGCTTCCCAGTGTTGCTGGGCACGGGCTTCGACGGCACGCGGGTCGTAGGTCTGGTTGTCGGAAGGAGCGCTCATGGGGTCACCGCAAAGACGAGATCAAGTGCCCCTACAAAGGGCGCACCTGCGGCATTTCGGAAAACGCCGAGAAAGATTAGTCATTATAGGAAGGGTGACGTTGCATCCCCTTGAGCGCGCCCGTGCACCGTGTGAGCGGGTCGCCACCCCCTGGATAAGCGGGCGAACAAACCCAGTTTGACAATCTGACGATCTCCCTGATCATTTTGATGCCCGCGTCAATCCGCTGGCGTGTTTCATCCATAACGAATCAAAATCAAGGGAGAGCTGGCGATGTCATCCATCATTCGTCTGACTGCGCGTGCGGTCGTTGCTGGTGCTATTTTGTTGTCGGGGCATGGCGTGCAGGCGCAGACCTACGCCTATTCGGTCTTTGATCTGGGCACTCTGGGCGGTGCCAGTTTGACCGCCACTGCCCTGAACAATCAAGGGCAGGTGGTGGGTTACGGCATCACCAGCAGCGGGTCTACGCAAGCCTTCATGACAGGCGCCAACGGCATTGGCCTGACAAATTTGGGCACGTTGGGAGGCGCGTCCAGTTATGCAGCAGACATCAATGATGCTGGTCAGGTCGTGGGGCGATCCGAGCGTGCTGATGGTTTGGTCCGTGCTTTCTCTACGGCGCCCTCTGGCACCGGCATGACCGATCTCGGGACCCTGAGTGGCGGCACCACCAGCGCGGCTACGGGTATCAATAATTCAGGGCAGATCGTCGGCTACTCAACGACATCAACGGGTTCGGGCGCTTTGACAAGGGCCTTCTCTGCCGCGTCGGCGGGAGCCCCCCTGGTCAACCTCGGATCCTTCTCCTACTCCCAGCCGCCTTATGCCAGTTACAGCGGGGCTGCGGCTGTGAATGATGCTGGCGTCGTCGTCGGGTCCGCGACGGAGGGGTGCAATTGCGCGGGCGCCGCGTTCAAAGGGCAGGTGGGAAGTCCTGACATCTATCACGTGAACGGTGTGAGCGGTAACACCAGCGGGGCCACGGCCGTCAATGCGTCGGGGCAGGTGGTGGGCGCTGCGAATGGCTTTACGAACGTGCCCTACATCTCCGGGGGGCATGCCTTCTTGAGCAACCCCGATGGATCGATCTTGGACATCGGTGCCACGTGGGTGGGACACAGCGGCGCCTTGGCCATCAATGGCCTGGGGCAGGTAGGCGGCTATTTCGGGCTCGGCAACGAGATACATGGTTTCATCACCGGTGCGAACGGCCTCAATGCGGTGGACATCAACAGCCTGGTGGCACCCGGGGGGGATTACTACTTCACTCGCGTGGTGGGGTTGAATGATGTCGGGCAGGTGCTGGCGCTGGGCAGCAACAACCGAAGCTATCTGCTTAGCGTGGGCGTCGTACCTGAACCAAGCACATGGGCGTTGATGAGCCTGGGTCTGGGCGCGGTCGGTTTCATGGCATCGCGCCGCAGGAAGTTGGCCTGATCGCGAATCTCAGCCCTTCGATCAGGTGGTTGTCGGGCGGCAGTCGGTGAAGGTGGCGTCGCTGATGGCCGTAACGGGCGGGGCGTGACGGGGCGCCAACGCCCAGGCTCGCGATAATGCCGTGCGGCGTTGTTGCCGCGCGGAGGTTGGGCCTGCCATGTTCATGAAGCGTTCTGTACGTCAGTTGACCCGCACCCTCGTGACGGGCCTGCTGGCCGCCTTGCCCCTGATCGTGACCGTGGCCGTGTTCATCTGGCTGGGGCGGCTGCTGTATGCCTGGCTGGGGCCGAGCAGCCTGGTGGGGCAGGTGTTCGTCGGGCTGGGGCTGGGCCTGTCGGGCTCGGTGATGCTGGGCTATGTGCTGGGCGCCCTGATCATCGTGCTGGGGGTGTACGCCCTGGGCCTGCTGGTCGAGGGAGGGTTGCAGCGCGGTCTGGTGCGCCTGGTCAATGCGGTGGTGAGCCGCATCCCGCTGGTGCGCAATGTGTACGACCTCATCAGCCGTTTTGTCGACCTGCTCAGCCAGAACGGTGACGATGGCCTCAAGTCGATGCGCCCGGTGTGGTGCAGCTTTGGCGGCAGTGGGGGCGTGAAGGTGCTGGGCCTGCTGTCGACACCCGAGCCGGTCGAGATCGACGGGCAGCGCTACCTGGCGGTGCTGGTGCCGACGGCGCCGGTGCCGGTCGGCGGTGGCCTGCTCTACGTGCAGGAGTCGTGGGTGACCCCGGCCGATGTGGGCATGGACGGCCTGACCAGCATCTATGTGTCGATGGGGGTGACCTCGGGCCAGGTGCTGGGCCGCAGCCCGGCCTCGCCCAAGGCCCCCGACCCGGCTGCGTGAGCGGGCGGCCTGAGCCGGGCTCCGATCAGATCAGGCCTTCGGCCTTCAGGGCGCGCTGGGTGGCCGGGCGTGCCGCGACGCGGGTCTGGAAGGCCGTCAGGTTGGGCCAGTCGCTCAGGTCCAGCTTGATGAACTTGGCCCAGCTGAGCACGGTGAACAGGTAGGCATCGGCCACGCTGAAGGTCTCGCCCATGAGGAAGGGTCGACCGGCCAGCTGCTCGTGGGTGTAGGCCAGACGGCGCTGCAGGTTGGCGCGCGCCAGGTCCTTCATCTCGGGTGTGGCGGCCGGGTTGAAGAAGGGGCTGAAGTTCTTGTGCACTTCGGTGCCGATGAAGGTCAGCCAGCTTTGCAGCTGGTAGCGGGCCTTGCTGCCGTTGGCAGGGGCCAGTTGCAGCTCGGGGGCCAGGTCGGCCAGGTACTGCAGGATGGCGGGGCCTTCGGTGAGCAGGTCACCATCGTCCAGCAGCAGGGCGGGCACATAGCCCTTGGGGTTGATGGCCCAGAAATCGGCGCCGCTGGCGGTGAGCTTCTTGGCCAGGTCCACGGTTTCGGTGTCGTAGGGGCGGCCGATTTCTTCCAGCACGATGTGCGAGGCCAGCGAGCAGGAGCCGGGTTTCAGGAACAGCTTCATCAAGGTTCTCCGTGGGCAGAGGGGTTCACAAAGGGATCAACCCATTGTGGCCGAGGGGGCTTGCCCACAGATGGCACTGGGAATTGACGCGGGGGCCTCGGGCTCTGGGACGTCACTCCTCGCTGAGGTGCGGAATCGTGCCTTCGGCCAGGTCGCCGGTGTCGGGGTCCACCCAGTCGGCGATGCCGATCTCGGCCGACACCTCACCCAGGTCGTCTTCGGCCGTCGGGGCATCTTCGTCGGCCGCGTGCATGTCGGCCCAGGCCGCACGGGCGCTGTCGAAGGGGCCGTTCTCGATGCGTCCGCCTTCGCTCAGCCAGTGGTAGCCATCGGGGCGCAGCACGATGCGGGGGTCGTTCACATCCAGGGTGTCGGCCTCGGCAAAATCTTCTTCGGGCAAGCGGGGCATGGGCATCGTGCGACTCCGGTTCAGACGACTGATGCACTGATTGTGAGCCTGCGCGGGGTGGCCGTCGAGTCTTGTCAGCGGCCTCAATGAGATGTACAGCAGCGAAAGAGGCGTGGTGAAAGGCCTCGCTCGGTGTAAGGTGCGCCTCGGGGCGTGACCCCGTCCACGCCATGAAATGTGAGGAAGACTGCCATGCGAACCTTGTACCTGTTGCTCTTGTTGCTGGCGGCCGTGCTGGCAGCCGTCACTGTCCTGAACTGGGAGGCCTTTGTCGCGCCGACCGAGCTGTCCCTGGGCTTTGCCAGCGTGTCGCTGCCCCTGGGCCTGACGCTGTTGAGCTTGCTGGTGCTGCTCACCGTGCTGTTCCTGGTGCACGCGGTGTACCTGCAGGGCACGGTCTTGCTCGACACCCGTCGGCATTCCAAGGAGCTGCAGGCCAACCGTGAGCTGGCCGACAAGGCCGAGGCCTCCCGCTTCACGGCCTTGCAGGAGTTCATCTCGACGGAGCTGACCCGCCAGGCGATGCGCCAGGCCGATGCGCATCAGGCCTTGCTGGCCCGCATCGCAGAGCTGGAGCAGGCGTCACAGACCTTCACCGAGCAGACCGGCAATTCGCTGGCGGCCAGCCTGGGCGAGCTGGAAGACCGGCTGGAGCGCGGCCTGCCCGCACCGCGCCGCTGAGCGGCTTGTCCCTGCCCTGAGCCGCCAGGGCGCTGCCGCCGCACCCCTTTCGCCGCCGAGGCATGAGCTGGCGGTGCGGGGCCCTGGGCGGCCGCAGCGCGTGCCTTACACCTGGGCTTCCAGGTCGACCGGGGCGTCGCCGTCATCTGACGGGGCATGCCCCTGCTCGGCATCGATCTCTTTCATGTTGTCCAGCAGTTTGAGCAGGTAGTGCACCGTGTGCGTGAGGTCACTGTTCGAGAACCCTTCCAAAGCCTGCTCATAGAAGACGCGGATCTTGGGGACGGCCTGCTCCAGCCAGACCTGTCGCCCTGACTCGGTCATGGTGACCAGGCGCGAGCGGCGATCACGGCCATCGGGGTCGCTGCGCACATGGCCGTCGCGTTCCATGCGGCTGATCAGGCCCGACAGGTTCTGGCGGCTGACCATCAGGAAGCGGGCGAGGTCGCCCATGCTGATGCCGTTCTGGGTGTCCGGGCGCGAGAGGGCCCCCAGCACTGCCCACTGCTGCGTGGTCAGGCCTTCGCTCTCCACGGCCTTGGTGCCCGTTTTGTGCAACATATTTGCGCATTGATACAGGCGGAAGAAGAGGCGGTTGGCCTGCTCCATCCGGCCCATGTCGCTGATGTCCTTAGGGAAAACCATAGATGTTCCGTTCGATTGGATGCTTGCGGAAAGATAGGCGCAGGACTAATATTAGTCAACACATTGACATATCTGGCGCAGATCCTTCGTGACCACTGCGCAGCATATCAACCCTCACTCTGGATGGAGGCCCACATGGCAAACTTTGAAGGCAAAACGGTGATCGTGACCGGCGGCGGCGGCGGCATCGGCGGCGCAACGTCCAAGCGCTTTGCGGCTGACGGCGCCAAAGTGGCCGTGTTCGACATGAACGTTGAAGCCGCTCAGAAGGTGGTTGACGAGATCAAGGCCGCTGGCGGCGTGGCCCAGGCGTTCAAGTGCAACATCACCGACCGCGCGGAAGTGGACGCCGCTGTCGCCGCGGCCGAAGCTGCCCTGGGCCCCATCGCCGTGCTGGTGAACAACGCTGGCTGGGACGTCTTCAAGCCCTTCACCAAGACCGTGCCCGCCGAGTGGGACAAGCTGATCGCCATCAACCTGACCGGCGCCCTGCACATGCTGCACGCTGTGCTGCCCGGCATGGCCGAGCGCAAGTACGGTCGCATCGTGAACATCGCTTCTGACGCGGCCCGTGGGGGTTCGTCCGGCGAAGCCGTGTACTCCGCTTGCAAGGGTGGTCTGGTTGCGCTGTCCAAGACCCTGGCGCGTGAGCACGCCCGTCAAAGCATCACCGTCAACGTCGTGTGCCCCGGCCCGACCGACACCGCCCTGCTGGCGGGCGTGGCCGAAGGTGCCCGTGACCCGGCCAAGCTGATCGAAGCCTTCAAGAGCGCGATTCCCCTGGGTCGCCTGGGGCAGCCTGCTGACCTGGCCAGCGCCATTGCCTTCTTCGGCAGCGACGACGCTTCCTTCATCACCGGTCAGGTGATCTCCGTCTCCGGCGGTCTGACCATGCATGGCTAAGCCGTTCGGTCCCATCAACAACCCTATTCCAAGAGAGAACACCATGTCCGTTGAATTCGAAGACATCCTGTACGAAGTGCGTAACACCGTTGCATGGATCACCATCAACCGTCCTGAGAAGATGAACTCGTTCCGTGGCCAGACCTGCGACGAGATCATCAAGGCCCTGAACAAGGCGGGTTACGACCGCAACGTCGGCGCCATCGTGCTGGCTGGCGCTGGCGACCGTGCTTTCTGCACCGGCGGCGACCAATCGGCCCACAACGGCAACTACGACGGCCGCGGCACCATCGGTCTGCCGATGGAAGAGCTGCACACCGCCATCCGTGACGTCGGGCTGCCTTTTTTTGCCTGGACGAGACGGAGGGCGCCGCGTGCGTCAGCGCGCACTGGCCTGCCGCACCGCATGTTCCCAGTGGGCCATGCGCGCTTCGGCCTCATCGCGTGAGAGTTGCGGTTCGAAAGTACGCTCGGCGCGCCACTGCCTGCCAATCACCTCGGTGTCGGCATAGACCCCGGTGCTCAGGCCCGCCAGGTAGGAGGCGCCCAGCGCCGTGGTCTCGACCACCTGCGGGCGCACCACCGGGATGCCCAACAAATCGGCCTGGAACTGCATCAACAGGTCGTTGACGCACGCGCCGCCATCGACCCGCAGCTCGCGCAGCGCGCAGCAGCCCGAGGCCACCGCATCGCGGCTCATGGCCTGCAGCAGCGCCGCGCTTTGAAACGCGATCGACTCCAGCGCGGCCCGTGCAATGTGGGCCACGGTGCTGCCGCGCGTCAGGCCCACGATGGCGCCGCGTGCCTCGCTGTCCCAATAGGGCGCGCCCAGACCCGTGAAGGCGGGCACGAACATCACGCCGCCGCTGTCGGGCACGCTCTCGGCCAGGCCCTGCACCTCGCTGGCGGTGCGCACCACGCGCAGGCCGTCACGCAGCCATTGCACCACCGCGCCGCCGATGAACACGCTGCCTTCCAGCGCATAGGCGCGCTGGTTGGGCAGCTGCGCGGCCACCGTGCTCAGCAGGCCGTTGGCCGAAGGCTGGGTCTGCGCGCCGGTGTGCATCAGCATGAAGCAGCCGGTGCCATAGGTGTTCTTGGCCATGCCCGCTGTAAAGCCCGCCTGCCCGAACAAGGCGGCCTGCTGATCCCCGGCCATGCCGCCAATGGGCAGGGCGCCCAGCCCGGCGAGGAAGTCGCCGCTGCCCCAGATGCCCGGCTGCGCTGCCCCATAGACATGACTGGAGGGGTGGACCTGCGGCAGCACCTCGCGCGGGATGTCCATCAGGCCCAGCAGCTCGTCGTCCCAGTCTTGCGTGTGGATGTTGAAGAGCATGGTGCGCGAGGCATTGCTCACATCGGTGGCGTGCACGGTGCCGCCCGTCAGGTTCCACAGCAGCCAGCTGTCCACGGTGCCGAACGCCAGCTCGCCGCGCTGGGCCGCTGCGCGGGCACCGTCGATGTGGTCGAGCAGCCATTGCAGCTTGCTGCCCGAAAAGTAGGGGTCGATGACCAGGCCGGTCTTGGCCCGGATCAGATCGGCCAGGCCCTGCTCGCGCCAGCGGGCGCACTGGGCCTCGGTGCGGCGGTCCTGCCAGACGATGGCCGGGCCCACGGGCTGGCCCGTGTCACGGCGCCACAGCACCGTCGTCTCACGCTGGTTGGTGATGCCCACCGCGTAAACCTCGCTGAGGTCGCGCCCCTGAGTGCGCAACTGCACCAGCGCAGCGTGGGCGGTGTCGCGCTGCGAGGTCCACAGCTCCATCGGGTCGTGCTCGACCCAGCCAGGGTGCGGGTAGTGCTGGCGGGTTTCCAGCTGGGCGCTGGCCAGGATGTGGCCGTGCTCGTCGAACACGATGCTGCGGGAGCTGGAGGTCCCCTGGTCAAGGGCGAGGATCAGGGCCATGGGTCAGGAGGCAATGGTCAGGGCGATGCCCCATTCGTGCAGCAAAGCTGGGAAGGGGGCGGGCGGCAGGGCCTCGGTGAACACCCGCTTCATGTCTTGCAGGTGGCCCACCTTGGCCAGGGCCGGGTGGTTGAACTTGCTCGCATCGGCCACCAGCCAGGTTTCGCGCGCTTGCGCGATCATGGTCTGGGCCGCCGGCAGCTCGCGCAGGTCACGGTCGCGCAGGGTGCCATCGGGGTCGATGCCCAGGGCGGTCACAATGCAGATGTCCACCTTGAACTGCTGCAGGTAGGCCACGGTGCTGTCGCCTTCCAGTGCGTGGTCGCGTCCGCGCAGCATGCCGCCGGCCACGTGCACCTTGCAGTCGGGATGCTCGCTGAGCAAGCCGGCCACGTGCAGGTTGTCGGTGATGACCTGCAAGCCGGACTTGTTCAGGAGTTCGCGGGCCACGGCCTCGACCGTGGTGCCCACGCCCATCATCAGGCTGCTGCCCTCGGGAATGGCGGCGGCCACCGAGCGGGCAATGCGGGCCTTGGCGTCGGCCTGCACCGCCTGGCGCTCTTTCCAGGCCGCCACCGTGGGCGTCTCGCGCGGCAGGCTGACGCCGCCATGAAAGCGCAGCAGCAGCCCGGCGTCGGCCAGGCGCTGCACATCGCGGCGCACCGTCTGCATCGTCACGTCCAGGCGCTGCGCCAGCCGCTCGACGGAGACAGCGCCCCGCGCCCGCACCTCATCAAGCAGGGCCTGCTGACGCGGGTTGGGGCTCCAGGGGGTGGCAGGGGGCATGATGGGATCTCCAGGACGGACACGGTGACGCACGCCAGCGGTGCCAACGAAGAGATTGCAACACAAAAGATGCCAAGCGCGCCAGCTGTCGCGTGCATGCGATCATCGGATTTGCGCGACTGTCGGTGCCAGGTCCTTCGTGCTAGAGTGAAACACACCTCGTTACAGTAGGGTCCGGAACAAGATGAAGCAGGGGAAACAGCTTTCTGCGGTGGCCGCTGCGGTCATGATGGCGCTGGCCTCCGGCGGTGTGCACGCACTGGGCCTGGGCGTGCCAAACACCCGGGCGATTCTGGGTGAAACCTTGCGCATGAGCGTCCCACTGGAGCTGGAGCAGGGTGAGGACACCGATGACGGCTGTCCGCAAGCCGAGGTGTTTTATGGCGAGAGCCGACTGGATGCGGGCAAGGTGATCCTGGGCGTGTCGCCTCAGAGCGGCCGCAACCGGGTGATCACGGTGCGCGCCATCCAGCCGATCAATGAACCGTTGATCGATGTGACGATCAGCTACGGTTGCGGTGCCCGCCTGTCGCGCAAGTTCACCGTGTTCGCCAGCCCGCCCGAGTTCGTGCCCACCGTGGTGCTGAGCCCGGCCACCACCTCGGCGTCAATCGACGGCGAGGGCGCGCGTGTCGCCAACAACGCCGCCGCGCTGCCGGCGACGGTGTCCTCCCGCGCGACGCCTGACCGAGCGGCCGTGCGCGATGCCGACGCGGTGCCGCGTGCGATCCGGCCGGTGCCGGTGCGCCGCCCGGCCAAGGTGGCAGTGCCGCAGCCCAAGACGCTTCCCAAGCCGCCCGCCACGCCGCCCCAGCCGGTGCAAGTGGCCGAGCCGGTGCCAGCGCCGGCCGCCGTGCCGGCCTCGGTGCCGACGCCTGCGGCCAAACCGGTACCCGCCGCGCCCGCGCCCAAGGACTCGTCCGTCGTGCTGCGCAAACCGCCGCCTGCGCCCAAGCCCGCACCGGTGTCGCGCCTGGTGCTCGACCCCGTCGTCATCCCCGTGGCGGCGCCCTTGCCGGGTGCCGGGGTCAGTGGGGCCACGTCAGGGGCGCAGCCCGATCTGGTCACGTCCCAGGCCGGCACCGACCTCGAACGCCTGCAGGCCCAGATGGCCCAGGACCGTCAGCGTCTCAATGAGATGGAAAAGATGATCACCCAGTTGCGCCTGGAATCCGCTCAGGCCCAGGCCTCAGCCGCCGGGGTGGGGCTGGAGCGCCCGATCGGGTTGACCGATGCCCGTCACCCCGTCTGGCTGCTGGTGGTTTCGGGTGTGGCAGCGCTGTCCTTGCTGTTCAGCGGCTACCTGCTGCTGCGCCTGCGCCGTCAGGAGCAGGCCCGCGCCTGGTGGTCCCCGCCCGATCGGTGAGCCCGATGAGCGATCGCGCATCGTCGCCCTTGCCCGAGGCCGACCATCACTGTGATGTGCTGGTCGTGGGCGGCGGCATCAATGGGGTGGGCATCGCCCGCGACCTGGCCGGCCGTGGCTGGCGCGTGCTGCTGTGCGAGCAGGATGACCTGGGCAGCCACACCTCGTCGGCCTCGACCAAGCTGATCCATGGTGGCCTGCGCTACCTGGAGCATGGCGCGTTTGGCCTGGTGCGCAAGGCCCTGATGGAGCGCGAGCGCCTGTTGCGCTCGGCCCCGCACATCATGCGCCCCCTGTCCTTCGTCTTGCCGCACGACCCGCGCACGCGCCCCGCCTGGATGATCCGCCTGGGCCTGTGGTTCTACGACCACCTGGCCCCGCGTGACTTCCTCTCGGGCAGCGCCGCCGTGGACCTGAGCCAAAGCCCCCTGGGCCAGCCCCTGCACCGCCAGTGGCGCCAGGGCTTTGTCTACACCGATGGCTGGGTGGACGATGCCCGGCTGGTGCTGCTGTGCGCGCTCGATGCGGTCGAGCAGGGCGCCCACGTCCTGCCGCGCACCCGCTGCGAGGCCCTGCACGCCTATGGCGGTGGCTGGCGTGCCACGCTGGTGCGCCGCGATGCCCTCACTGACCAGGCCACCCGCACCCTGACCGTGCAGGCCCGTGCCGTGGTCAACGCGGCCGGCCCCTGGGCCGAGCAGCTGCTGCGCCGTGACATGGGCGTGCCCGCCGTGGCGCCCGGCGGCCGACAGGGGGCGACCCAGGCGGCCCACCTGCGCCTGGTCAAGGGCAGCCACATCGTCGTGCCCCGCCTGTTCGAGCACGACCACGCCTACCTGCTGCAAGGCGAAGACCGGCGCGTCGTGTTCGCCATCCCCTACGAGCGCGACTTCACCCTCATCGGAACGACCGACGTGGACCACCCGGGCGATCCGGGCGACGTGCGCGTGAGCGAGGACGAAGTGCGCTACCTGTGCGCCGCCGTGGGACGCTATCTGCGCCGCCCGATCACACCCGAGGACGTGGTGTGGCGCTTTGCCGGTGTGCGCCCGCTGCTGGACGATGCCCAAGGTGCCGCCGCCGCCGTCACCCGCGACTACCGCCTGGAGACGCAGACGCTGCCGGCCCCCTGGCTGACCGTGTGGGGCGGCAAGCTCACCACCTTCCGCGTGCTGGCCGAGCAGGCGGCCGATCGGGTCGGCACCCTGCTGGGCGACCCGCGCTCCCGCTGGACCACCGAGGCCTTCTTGCCCGGCGGCCTGCTGCAGTCCGGCAGCGACACCGCCCTGATCCCGGCGTCGCCGGTGGCGCAGATGACGGCCTTTCAGGCGCGCCTGCGCCAGCAGCACCCCTGGATGGACCTGGGCCTGGCGCGGCGCTGGAGCCGCGCCTACGGCAGCCGGGTGGCCTTGATGCTCGATGGCGTTCACAGCCGCGCCGACCTGGGCGCCGAGGTGGCCCCCGACCTGTACGAGGCCGAGCTGTTCTACCTGCGCCGCCACGAATGGGCGCTCACGGCCGATGATGTGCTCTGGCGCCGAACCAAGCTGGGCCTGCGCTACAGTCCCGCGCAACGCCAGGCCGTGGCCGACTGGCTGGCCGCCCAGGGCTGAGGCCCCAGCGACTGCCGCGCTCGGGTCAGCCCTCTTCGCGCGGCATCAGGAAGTGGCCGCGCGCATTGGCCACCGGCCGCTGCGGGTCGTCCTGCCAGATCGACACCTGGGCCAGCGCCACGCGGTTGCCCTGGCGCACCGTGGTGCACTGCGCGAAGGTGTCCACCGGCTTGGCCGAACGCATGTAGGCAATCGCAAAGTCCACGCTGCGTGGCGCATCGGGAATGCCGGGCACCGTGTCCATCAGGTGCAGGATCATCGCCGTTTCGCCAAAGCCCGCCAGCACGCCGCCATGCAACGCGGGCAGCATCGGGTTGCCGATCAGGTCGCGCTGGAACGGCAGGCGGAACACCGGGCCGGCGTCCACCTGGGCCTGCTGGTGGATGCCCAGGAAGTCCACATACGGCGAGCGACCGCCGGTGCGCGCGGGGGTCTCCGGCGTGTCAGCCGGGGTGCTACGGATGTAGTGGCTGGTGTCCAGGCTGGTGGGCGAGACCAGGTGCGCGGCCGCTTCGGCCGGCGTGGGCTGCGCGGCGGGCGGGGCCTTGCGGGTGCTCGCGGTGCCGCGCATGAAGGTCGCGTTCACCGTGGCCACCGGCTCGGCCTGACCCAGCTGGAACAACTCGCCACGCACAAAGGCCACGCTGCGTGACAGGCGGTGGCAGGTGGCGCGGCAGGTCACGTTCACATTGGCCACGGGCGGGCGCAGGTAGTCCATGCGCAGGTCCAGCGTGGCGAAGGGCTCCATCTCCTCCATCGCGCTGCCCACGGCCAGGCCGCAGGCCGTGTCGGCCAGCACGCTCAGGCAGCCGGCGTGGATCAGGTTGCGCTGGGTGTCGCCCGTCCACGTGGCACGAGCGGGCAGCAGCAGGGTGACAAAACCCTGGCCGATCTCCACCACCTGCATGCTCGAAAAGGCGGCGTAGGGGATGCCGGAGATGAAGGCCTGGGCCCAGTTGGTGCGGGAATCGCTGCTGAAAATGCTCATGGTCACAACCCGTCAAAATGCGCGCAAGGGGAGATTGTCCTCCTCTGGCCGCCCGCGTGCGCCCGGCGACGTCGTATTGCCGCCCTCTGACACCTGAGGCATTGCGGACAATGGTCGTCAGGGCGACATTTGTTCGGCGGTCTCGACCCAGCCCGGCCAGTCCGTCAGGCGCAGCACTTGCACCCCTTTGAGGCGGAACGAGCGCTTGTTGAGCTTGAGCAGCGCCGCATCCTTGCTGAACAGCCAGCGCGCGCCCACATGCATCGCCAGGTCGATGAACACCTGGTCGTCCGGGTCCTTGCAGCGCAGGCCACAGGGCGGCGGTTCGTCCACGAAGGTGGCGTGCTGGAACACGGTCAGCGTCAGCATCGTGTCGGGCTGCCAGGGCTTGAGGTAGCTGCGCGGCCAGACCTGATGCCACTCTTTCTCCATCGACGGGCAGGCCAGCCAGCGCATCCGCCCCGCCAGGATCGCCTCGACGATGGGGTGCGCGGCCGGGTCCTTGAACACCCGCCAGTCCAGCAGCGCGTTGGTGTCGAGGATGACGATGGGGACGTCGGGCAAGGCAGTCAGGCTCATGTCCATTCCTCATCCTGGGGGGCGTCTTGGCCGCGGTGGGGGTGTCGGGGCTTTTCGCATTTTGGGAAATCGGTTCCGTGTTGGCTCATTCAGATTTGCGATTAAGCATCTAAGTGATTGATTTTCCGTGAGTTATGTGCGGTTGGGAGTCGCGCCAAAGTTTTGCGTTTAAGCACCTGCTAAGCCCAGAACGGCAGGTAGCGTGCATAACGCGTGGACGTGGTGTCTGACTCGTCCGCCTTGACCAGCCCGGCGTCTTTGGTGGCGCCGATCACCTGCGAAGCGGTGGCTG
>Ga0209066_10003587_pt1 | contig 17583 bp, 17 predicted proteins | sample All_14_2_FD_187198 | JGI IMG/M metagenome (GOLD analysis project Ga0209066, IMG submission 187198) | Freshwater microbial communities in response to fracking from Pennsylvania, USA - Allegheny Zone_MetaG_DW_15 (SPAdes) (version 2) ... | reverse complement strand
GACATTCAACTTTTGTCCGTCATGCCCCGCTTCAAGCGGGGCATCCACGACTTTGAAAATGAACACTGTCATCCCGGGATCCAGGCTGGCGGTTGAGCCCGGCTAGACGCCGAAGCTGTGCACCAGACTGCCCGCGATCAAGGCCCAGCCATCTACCAGCACGAAGAAGATGAGCTTGAACGGCAGTGAGATGACCACGGGCGGCAGCATCATCATGCCCATGGACATGAGGACGGAAGAGACCACCATGTCGATGACGATGAAGGGCAGGAAAACGAGGAAGCCGATTTCGAACGCGCGGCGCAGCTCGCTGATCATGAAGGCGGGCACCAGCACCTGAAGGCCGATATCGGTGGCGAGTTCGGGCTCGGCTGTCTTGGAGAGATCGACGAAGAGCTTCAGGTCCTGCTTGCGCACCTGCGACAGCATGAACGTCTTGAAGGGTCCGGCGGATTTTTCAAACGCCTCACCAAACGCCATCTGCTGGTTCATCATCGGCTCGATGCCGTCCTGATAGGCCTTGGTGAAGGTTGGCGTCATGACAAAGGCGGTCAGGAAGAGCGCCAGGCTGACCATGACCGTATTGGGCGGCGATTGCTGGATGCCGATGGCGGTGCGCAGAAGTGACAGCACCACGATGATGCGCACGAAAGACGTGACCATGATAAGGATCGAGGGCGCGAGGCTCAGCACGGTGACGAGCGCGACAATCTGCACGACATTGTCGGTGAGGCCGAAATTATCGGCGAGATCGACCTTGATGGTATCGGCAAAGGCGGGATCGGCGAGCAGGAGACCCGTGAGCGCGGCAACGCCTGCCAGCGCAAGGCGATGAGCGTGTTTGTGAGGGAAGCTCATGCTTGCTGTTCCGCATTGGAGAGGGGGGACCGGCGCGTCAGATCGACAAAACGCTGGAGCCAGAGAGGCATCGCGACAGGCAGGGGCGCGGCGACGGCGCCCGGTGTTTCGCTGACAAGAGGTTCGGGGGCGTCAATGCCGCCTTCGATGAGCAGGTTCTGCTCGCCCATAAGAATAAGGTGTTCCTTGCCATCGCGGCGGATGAGCAGGAGGCGGTGCTTGGCGTCAATCGCCTTGACCTCGACAATGGCGAGGCGCTTTGGCGCGGCTGTCGGGTGCCAGCCGCCATTGGCAAGGCCCAGCCGTCTGGCGACATAGGCGCAAAGGCCGATCAAACCGATGATGAACATCAGCGCGGCAATAAAGCGGAAGACTTCCGTAATTTCCATTTGGCCCGGCTCCACCAGAAGGGCGACCCGCCCACGGGTTCGTTCCTTGATGGGAACAATTTGCCGCCCCCATGCTTAATGCCGGGTTAAGAGCGAGGCTGGCTGCGGGAAAAGCTGGTGAATGAAATATTGAGAGGCCCGGCAATATTTGCCGCGTTAGGACGATCTTAACCAACGGCGTCCGAAACTGACCTTGCCGCCAAGAAATGCGTGGCACCGGGCAGACCCTGACGACGCCTTCAGAAGCGGGCGAACGGACGGGTCAGGTGGGCAAAAGCATGGCTATCGGCGATCTCCCGATTTTCATGATGATGAAGCAACGGATGCAGTGGCTGACGGAGCGCCAGCAGGTGCTGTCGCAGAACGTCGCCAATTCCGACACGCCTGGCTATCAGGCGCGCGATCTCAAGGAACTCGATTTTGGCTCCATGCTGGAAGCCAGCGGCGCCAGGCTGACGCCTGTGGCGACGCAGGCGGGCCATATTGGCAGCCCTGTGGCCTCCGGTCTCGGCCTGAAACCCGGTCAGGCGCGCGGCGGCGAAGTCATCAAGAAACCCGACTTTGAAACAACGCCAACCGGCAATTCGGTGATGCTGGAAGACGAGATGATCAAGGTCTCCGAGACGCAGATGGATTACCAGACGGTGACCGGGCTTTATTCCAAGAGCATGGGTCTCATTCGCATGGCGCTTGGGCGCGAATAAGGGCAGGACAAAATGAGCGCACTCGATCTGATCAAGTCGATGATGGTGGCGGCCTCGGGCATGAAGGCCCAGAGCGGACGCATGCGCATTATCGCCGAAAACATAGCCAATGCCGACTCGACGGCCAAAGTGCCGGGCGGCGATCCCTATCGGCGCAAGATTGCGACCTTTGAAGACAAGCTCAATCGCGAACTGGGCGTTGATACGGTGTCGCTGTCGCGCCCGGTTTATGACGCCAGCGATTTCCAGCTCAAATATATGCCAGGCCATCCAGGTGCTGATGCCAATGGCTATGTGAAGACGCCGAATGTGAACAGTCTCGTCGAGACGATGGACATGCGCGAGGCGCAACGCAGCTATGAAGCCAATCTCAATCTCATTCAGGCGTCACGCCGGATGATCAGCCAGACCATTGATATTTTGCGCAAGTAAGCGCGCCGACTGAACGGAGGCGAAAGCCATGACGACACCAGCTTCAATGGCACTTGGCGCTTATGCAAAAGCCGCCGGCATGGGCACAACGACCGCAGGGGTGGGCGCGGGCGCTTCCAAGGCCGGTGGGGCGGGCGGCTTTGGCGAATTGCTCGACAAGGCGATGAGCGAAGTTGTCGATACCGGCAAGAACAGCGAACGCCAGATGGCCGCCGTGACGGGTTCCAAAGAAGGCAATCTCGTGGATGTGGTGACGGCGGTTTCGGAAGCCGAAATGACCCTGCAAACCGTTGTGACCGTGCGCGACAAGGTGATTGCGGCCTATCAGGAAATCATGCGGATGCCGATTTAAGGCACGTGCGGATGAGCGTTTTGCGAGAGAAACAACAAGATGACCGGACCTGAAATACTCGATCTTGCCCGCACCAGCATCTATCTGATGCTGCAAATCTCCGCCCCCATGATGATCGTCGCGCTTGTGGTCGGCATTGCCATTGCCTTGTTGCAGGCGCTGACGCAGGTGCAGGAAATGACGCTGGTTTTCGTGCCGAAAATCGTGGCGATTTTTGTGACGCTGCTGCTGGCGCTGCCCTTCATGGGGCAGGCGCTGGGCGGCTATATGAACCTTATCGCCGCCAAGATTGCCGCAGGCTGAATGAGATGTCGCTGAGCATTGATCTTCTGCCCCAGACGGCTTTTGTGTTTCTCCTGATTTTTTCGCGTCTGGGGTCCATGGTCATGCTGTTGCCGGCGCTTGGCGAAATGGCGATTCCGACCCAGATCAAGCTCATCCTGTCGCTGGCCATCACGCTCGTCATGATGCCGCTTGTCGCCGATCAGTATAGCGCGATACCGCCAACCATCACGGGCCTTGCGATCGCGCTGATTTTTGAAATCGCGGTTGGCATTTTCATCGGCATGTCGGCACGCATCATCATGAGTTCGCTGCATGTGGCGGGCAATATCATTGCCTTGCAGACGGGCCTTTCCTTCGCGCAAAATACCGACCCGGCATCGGGTGGGCAGGGCGCGATTGTCGCGAACTTCCTGACCATGCTTGCCGTGGCGTTGATTTTTGCGAGCGATCTCGATCATCTGGCGATTGCGGCGATGCGCGACAGCTATACGCTGTTCAAACCCGGCACAGCATTACCGGTGGGGGACTTTTCGCAGATGGCGGTTCACACGCTGTCGGTGTCCTTCAGACTCGGCGTGCAGCTTTCGGCGCCGTTTCTGGTTTTCGGTCTCGTCTTCTATGCGGGCATCGGCATTCTTTCGCGTCTGATGCCGCAGATTCAGGTCTATTTCATTTCCATGCCGGCCAATATCGGTTTTGGCCTTGCCTTGTTCATGCTTCTGCTTGGCGCCATGACGACGTGGTTCCTTGAAGGCTATGAGCAGACCATGTCGCAGTTCATCGGATAGGTGCGTGCGAAATGGCCGAGGAAAATGATTCGGAAAAAACAGAAGACCCAACCAGTAAAAGGTTGGAGGATGCCCAAAAGCGCGGTGACGTTGTCAAAAGCCAGGAAATCAATAACTGGTTCGTGATGATGGGGGCGGCGCTTGCCGTTGGCATGATGGGGACATCATCCATGTCCGGCATCATGGAGGGACTCAAGGTTTTCATCAGCGCGCCGGATGCCATTCCCATGGATCAGGAGCATTTGCGCCTGATCTGGTCGGATGTCGGCATGATCGCGCTCAAGGCGGTGGCGCTGCCGCTCGGCACGCTGCTGGCTTTTGCGCTGGCGGGCAACATCATCCAGCATGCGCCTGTTTTCACCGCTGAAAACATGAAGCCCTCATTCGACAAGATCTCGCCGATGAAGGGGCTGGAACGTTTGTTCGGCCCCAAGAGCCTGATGAACTTTGTCAAAAGCCTCGTCAAGTTCGCCGTGGTCGGTACTGTTGCGGTGCTCATCGTCTGGCCGCAGCGTGACCGGCTCGCCCTGATGATGACATGGGATGTGGCCGAACTGATGCCTGTGGTCAAAAGCATGACCATGCGTCTTCTGGCCGGCGTCATCTCCGTCATGACCATTGTGGCGGCGCTGGATTATCTGTTCGAGCGCATGCAGTGGATGAAGAAGCAGCGCATGTCGGTGCAGGAAGTCCGCGACGAATACAAGCAGATGGAAGGCGACCCGAAGGTCAAGGCCAAGCTGCGCCAGTTGCGCGCCGAGCGAGGCCGTCGCCGCATGATGGCGAACGTGCCCAAGGCGACCGTCATTATCACCAACCCGACCCATTATGCCGTGGCGCTGTTCTATGAGCAGGGCATGGGCGCACCGATCTGCGTGGCCAAGGGTGTGGATGCCGTTGCCTTCAAGATCCGCGAAGTGGGTCAGGCCCATGACGTGCCGATTGTGGAAAATGTGCCGCTCGCCCGGGCGCTGCATGCCACGGTGGAAGTGGATCAGGAAATCGACGCCGAACATTACAAGGCTGTTGCCGAGGTGATTGGCTATGTGATGCGTCTTAAGGCTAAGATCGGCAACAGGAACAAGGCTCGTTGATTCGACCCGTTGAACCATTTGCTGTGCCCGGTGCCGCCCGTAACCTCACCCTGAACCAATGAGTGGCGCGTTATGGCAAATGGCCGGGCAGGTCAGGCGGGTTTGGGCGCTGAAAGCATTCATCTGACACGCAAGTTTTGACCGGGGGACGAGGCATGGCTGATTTGCCAGCCAATTTGGGCGACAAATCCGGGGCGGCGGCGCCTTTCTGGCAACGATCGACGCTGCCGAGTGGTCATCTGGTCGTGGCGGCTTCCGTCATACTGGGCACCGCAGCCTTTGTGCTGGAAGTTCTGGACGTGCATGCCTTTGGCTATGCCGGAGCCTTGTCGGGCATTGGTCTGCTGATCGTTGCAACCGGCGTTCTCTATGGGCTGGCGGTTGCCCGGCAAAATGTCATGGACCTGTCGAGCACGCCCATGGCGGCGAGCGAGGCGCTGAACGCGCTGCCGGACCCTTGCTATCTGGCAGACAAGCGCGGCGTTGTGCTGTTTGCCAATCAGGCCTATCGCAATCTTGTGTCGGCGATTGACGGCGAGCGCGCCGCGCCGCTCGAACGCGTGATGGCGGGCAAGCCCGAGGCTGAAGAAACGCTTTTCCGATTGTCGCAGGCAGCGCGCACGGGCTTTGCCGCGGATGAGGAGCTTCGCTTTGCAGCCCGGCCGGGCGCTTTGGAGCGCATTTACAAAGTGGTGGTTCGTCCGCTGGGTGGCGAGACGGGTGGCTCGGTCTGGCTGCTGCGCGACCTCACCATGGAACGCGAACGCGTTGAAGTGGCCGAGCGTGAGAGAGAAAAGCTCGCGACCTATCTCGACCATGCGCCGGTCGGGTTTTTTGCCGCCGGGGATGATGGCGAAATTGTCTATATGAATGCGACGCTGGCTGACTGGCTTGGCATCAGCCCGGATCAGGCAAGCGCCCGCTCGATGTCGCTGTCGGATTTTGCCGTGGGCGATCTTGCGGCACTCGCGCCTGGCGCTGACGGGGATGGCGGCAAGGAGCATCAAAGCCTTGATGTCGACCTGACAGGCGCGAATGACAAGCCGATCCCTGTGCGCATCACGCAGACGCGCCTGCCTAAAGTTGCCGGACGTGGGGCCATGACCTGCGCCCTGGTGCTCAATCGCACCAGCGCGGAAGAGGCTGAGGAAACGGTGCGCGACGCCGAGATGCGGTTTGCGCGTTTCTTCAATCATGCGCCGATCGGCATTGCCACCATTCAGGGTGACGGCAAAATCGAGAATGCCAATAGCGCCTTCCTGACCTATGTGGGCGAGGGCGTTGAACGCGGCATGCCGCTCGCCGATCTCGTGATTGAGGATGATCGCGCGGCTGTTGCGGATTGTCTGGCGCGGGCGCGCAGCGGCCAGCTTTCCGGCGCGCCGATTGATGTGCATCTTGTGCAGCGTGACGAGCAGGTCGGCCAGCTCTATGCCAGCCGTCTGGATAGCGGCGAGGATGCCTCCGTCGTGATCTATCTCATTGACGCGACCGAGCAGAAATCACTCGAAATGCAATTTGCCCAATCGCAGAAAATGCAGGCCGTGGGCCAGCTTGCTGGCGGCGTGGCGCATGATTTCAACAATCTGCTGACCGCCATTATCGGCTTTTGTGATTTGCTGCTGTCGCGTCATCAGGCGGGGGACCCCTCCTTTGCCGATGTCATGCAGATCAAGCAGAATGCCAATCGCGCGGCCAATCTGACGCGGCAATTGCTGGCTTTCTCGCGACGCCAGACCCTGCGCCCCAAGGTCCTGTCACTCACGGATGCGCTGGCCGAACTGCAAAATCTGTTGTCGCGCCTGCTGACTGAAAAGATTGAACTCAAGATCGTGCATGGCCGCGATCTGGGACTTGTGAAGGTCGATCAGAACCAGCTTGAACAGGTGATCGTCAATCTCGCGGTCAATGCGCGCGACGCAATGCCGGATGGCGGCCGTCTGACCATTCGCACCGCCAATGTGTCGGAAGCCGATGCCCGCGCGCTTGATCATGCACTGATGCCGCCTGCCGAATATGTGCTGATCGAAGTGTCGGATACGGGCAGCGGCATTGCCAAGGAACATCTCGGCAAGATTTTTGAACCCTTCTTCACGACGAAGGATCCGAGCAAGGGAACGGGTCTGGGTCTCTCGACTGTTTATGGCATCATCAAGCAGACGGGTGGCTTTGTTTTCCCTTATTCGGCGATTGGCAAGGGCACGAGCTTCCGCATCTATCTGCCACGGCATTTCGAGACCGCGGCCGAGGTGAAGGAGAGCGAAGCGGCTGCCGCTGCGGCGGCCATGCCGGAGACGGCTGATCTCACGGGCAAGGGCACGATCCTGCTGGTTGAGGATGAAGACGCCGTGCGCACCTTTGCGGCGCGGGCGCTTTCAACGCGCGGCTATGATGTGTTGCAGGCTGAAAGCGGCGAGGTGGCGCTGGAGGTCGTGCGCAATCATAAAGGCCGCATCGATCTCATCGTGTCGGACGTGGTGATGCCCAATATGGACGGGCCGACCATGGCCAAGGAATTGCGCCACATGCTGCCCGACACGAAGATCATCTTTGTATCCGGTTATGCCGAGGATGCCTTTGCCAAGAGCCTTGACCCGACGCAGGCATTTCATTTCCTGCCAAAACCCTTCTCGCTGAAGCAGCTGGCCGCCGCCGTCAAGGATGTGATGGCCAAGGGCTGAATGACGCATTGCCCGGAGGCGATCCGGGCTGGCCTTTGGGCGCTTCGCCTTTTATGATGAAGAAACCGTTAAGGTGATTTTCCGCTGCGGAGACTTCATGGCGGCCTTGCTTGATACGCTTGATCCGGACAGTTCGCGGCCTGCGCCCTTGAGCGAGGCGACGCGCGCGGCGAATCATCGCGCGGCGATTGCGATGGCGCGACGCTATATGGGCGATGTTGCCTGGGGCACGGTGGCGGTGTCGGTGGGGTCGCTTGTCGCGCTTGGCCTTTCCAGTGCGGCGGCGCTTTACGGCCTGTGGCCGATGTGGGCGGCGATGCTCGTCAACGGTTATTTGCTGCTGATGCAATTCATGGCCGTGCATGACGGCATTCACCAGTCGATTGGCGGGGATGATCTGCGCTATCGCTGGCTCAATGATTTGCTGGCCTGGATCGGCGGCGTGGCGACGCTTATTCCCTATCGCGGCTATGACACGATGCATCTCGTGCATCACCGCTATACCAATGATTTTGAGCGCGACCCGGATACCTGGTGCGCGGGCACCAATCCGGTGTTTCTCGTGTTGCGGTTTTTCACACAGACGCCGCATTACATCTACATGATGACCAGGTTCGGCTTCTGGAAGGACCCCAGGGAGCGCCTGGGCTACTGGATTGCGGCGACCCATCATGTTCTGGCCTGGTCGCTGGTGGGTGTCGGCTTTGCCTATGGCTTTGGCCGCGAGATCCTGATGCTCTGGATCATCCCGACCTTCCTCAATGTGGCGCTGATCGGCCTCGTTTTTAATTACCTGCCGCATCACCCGCATGACTCGCAGGAGCGCTATACGGATTCGGGCGTCTTCCTGCTGCCCTGGCCCATTCACCGGCTGGTCACGGTGCTCGACATGTTCCAGACCTATCATCTGATGCATCATCTTTTCCCGCGCATTCCGTTTTACCGGATTGGCCGGGCCTTTGACGATATGCGGCCCCTGTTGGAGGCTGAAGGCGCCCCCATCCATGACTGGACGCATGCCTGGGATGGCAAGGGCAGGGCGGCTGATGTGGCTGTCGGCACCGTCGCGCCCCGGGCTGGCGCAAGGCGGGCGGGTGCGACCCAGGGATTCGTTGCGAAAGCGGAAGACAAGTCCGTGAACGTCGCACGAACACGCGGCGAATAATTCATTAAATACAACAGCTTAAAAAATAGCTTGGCAAGGGGAACAAAACCGGTACATTAACCTCGATTGCGTGGGCAGACGCCATGTGGAATAAGGGGAACCGGTCATGTCAAAGAATGTAGTGAGCCTCGTGGGAAAAGAAGACGGCGACAAGAAAAAGGCACTTGATGCGGCCTTGAGCCAGATCGAGCGCTCTTTCGGCAAGGGTTCCATCATGCGGCTCGGCAAGAACGAGCAAGTGGTGGAGATCGAAGCGATCTCGACCGGCTCGCTGGGCCTTGATATTGCGCTTGGCATTGGCGGCTTGCCGCGGGGCCGTGTCATCGAGATTTACGGTCCGGAATCGTCGGGCAAGACAACATTGGCGCTTCAGACCATTGCCGAGGCCCAGAAGAAGGGCGGCATTTGCGCCTTTATCGACGCTGAACATGCGCTGGACCCGGTCTATGCGCGCAAGCTCGGCGTGCATCTGGATGATCTTCTGATCTCGCAGCCCGATACGGGCGAGCAGGCGCTTGAAATCGCCGATACGCTGGTGCGCTCCAGCGCGGTTGACGTACTGGTGATCGACTCGGTGGCGGCGCTGACGCCGAAGGCGGAACTTGATGGCGAGATGGGCGACAGCCTGCCGGGTCTTCAGGCGCGATTGATGAGCCAGGCGCTGCGCAAACTGACTGCCTCGATTTCCAAATCCAATACCATGGTCATTTTCATCAACCAGATCCGCATGAAGATCGGTGTGATGTTTGGCAGCCCGGAAACCACGACCGGCGGTAATGCGCTGAAGTTCTACGCCTCGGTGCGTCTGGATATCCGCCGCATTGGCGCGATCAAGGATGGCGAGGAGGTTGTCGGCAACCAGACCCGCGTCAAGGTGGTCAAGAACAAGGTGGCACCCCCCTTCAAGCAGATCGAATTCGACATCATGTATGGCGAAGGCATCTCCAAGACCGGTGAGCTTGTCGACCTTGGCGTCAAGGCCGGTATTGTCGAGAAATCGGGTTCCTGGTTTTCCTATAACAGCCAGCGTGTCGGGCAGGGTCGTGAGAACGCGAAGAAGTTCCTCAAGGAAAACCCTGAAATCGCCGCCGAAATCGAAGCGGCAATCCGCCAGAATGCAGGTCTTATCGCCGCCCAGATCATGGAAGGCGACCCCGAGCCGGATGAGGGCGATATGGAAGCCTCTGCCTGAAGGTTCAGGCAAGCCTTTTCAAACGGCGTCGGGAAACCGGCGCCGTTTTGGTTTTGGGCGGAAATGCCTGCTTTTCTGGACAGGCAAGAGGTCCGCAGGTAAAAGCACTGAACACCCATCGGGGTGGCATTTCGGCCATATTTGGCCTTTCGACACAGATGGCGAGACGACTGAATCATGGCGGGGCTAAACGACATCAGGCGCAGGTTTCTCGATAGTTTCGGACGGAACGGGCATGAGATTGTGCCGTCGAGCCCCCTGGTGCCGAATAACGATCCGACGCTCCTGTTCACCAATGCCGGCATGGTCCAGTTCAAGAACGTTTTCACCGGGCAGGAGACGCGACCCTATAAGCGCGCCACGACCTCGCAGAAATGCGTTCGCGCCGGTGGCAAGCACAACGACCTCGACAATGTCGGTTATACGGCGCGCCACCACACCTTCTTCGAGATGCTCGGCAATTTTTCCTTTGGCGATTATTTCAAGCCTGACGCGATCGAGTTTGCCTGGAACCTGATCACCAAAGAGTTTGGCCTGCCCAAAGAGAAGCTGCTCGTAACCGTCTATTCCGAAGATGATGAAGCCTTTGGCCTTTGGAAAAAGATTGCGGGCCTGCCCGACAGCAAGATCATTCGCATTCCGACATCGGATAATTTCTGGTCGATGGGCGACACGGGGCCTTGCGGTCCCTGCTCGGAAATCTTTTATGATCATGGCGACAAGATCCCGGGTGGCCCGCCGGGTAGTGCGGAGCAGGACGGCGACCGCTTCATCGAAATCTGGAATCTGGTCTTCATGCAGTATGACCAGAGCGCCGATGGCACGCGCACATCTCTGCCCAAGCCGTCGATTGATACGGGCATGGGGCTGGAACGTTTTGCCGCCGTCATGCAGGGCACGCATGACAATTACGCCACGGACCTGATGCGGGCCCTGATTGAAGCCTCGGCCCATGCGTCCAACAGTGATCCGGATGGTCCCCATGCGGTGAGCCATCGCGTCATTGCCGATCATCTGCGGGCGAGCTGTTTCCTGATTGCCGATGGCGTGATGCCGTCGAATGAAGGCCGCGGCTATGTGTTGCGCCGGATCATGCGCCGCGCCATGCGCCATGCACAGCTTGTCGGTGTGGCTGAACCCCTGATGTGGCGTCTTGTCCCCGCCCTTGTGCGGCAGATGGGCGAAGCCTATCCCGAGCTTGGCCGGGCGCAGGCGCTGGTCAGCGAAACCTTGAAGCTCGAAGAAACGCGTTTCCGCGAAACCCTGGTGCGCGGTCTGAAACTGCTGGAAGAAGAGATTGATGTCATTGGCGGCGCGCGCGTATTGCCAGGTGAGGTTGCCTTTAAACTCTATGACACTTATGGCTTCCCGCTTGACCTGACGCAGGATGCGCTGCGCCCCAGAGGGATCACGGTTGATCTCGCGGCCTTCAACGCGGCGATGGAGCGTCAGCGCGCCGATGCCCGCAAGGCCTGGGCCGGTTCGGGACAGACGGCGACGGAGACGGTCTGGTTTGAATTGCGCGAGAGCCTCGGCGCCACCGAGTTTCTCGGCTATGAAACGGAATCGGCTGAAGGCAAGGTCACGGCGATCATTGTCGATGGCAAGCCCGTCGAAGCGATTTCGGCCGGGCAGGACGCGCTCATCATTGCCAATCAGACCCCCTTTTATGGCGAGTCCGGTGGACAGACGGGTGATCGCGGCGTGCTCTTCACATCCGGCGGCGCGGTGTTTCCGGTCAGCGACACGATGAAAAAGCTCGGTGACATGCATGTGCATGTCGGCCAATTGACCCGCGGCAGCCTCAAGGTTGGCGATGTTGTCGAAATGAAAGTCGACCACGCGCTGCGCTCGGCCACGCGGGCCAATCATTCGGCAACGCATCTCCTGCACGAGGCGCTGCGCCGCGTCCTCGGCGATCACGTGACGCAGAAGGGGTCGCTGGTTTCGGCGGAGCGCTTGCGCTTTGACTTCAGCCATCCCAAGCCCATGACGGCGGAGGAAATTTCGCAGGTCGAGCAGATCGTCAACGAAATCGTGCGCCAGAACAGCGAAGTGTCAACGCGCCTGATGACGCCAGAAAAGGCGATTGAGGCCGGTGCGCTGGCGCTGTTCGGTGAGAAATATGGCAGCGAAGTGCGTGTGCTGGCCATGGGCATTGACGATGCCAAAACGAACAAGACCTATTCGGTCGAACTTTGCGGCGGTACGCATGTGCGCCGTCTGGGTGACATTGCCCTCTTCAAGGTGGTGAGCGAGAGCGCCGTGGCTTCCGGCGTGCGTCGCATCGAGGCGTTGACGGCGGAAGCGGCGCGGCTCTATCTCGGCGAGCAGGAACGCATCGTCAAGGAAGCGGCTGGCGCGCTCAAGATTTCAGCCGATGATTTGCCCGCACGCATCCTGTCACTCGTCGAGGACCGCAAGCGGCTGGAGCGTGAGCTGAATGACGCCCGGAAAAAACTCGCCATGGCGGGTGGTGGCAGCGTGGGCGATGGCACATCGGGTGAAGAAGATATACCCGGCGGCAAGTTTATTTTTCGCGTCTTGTCAGGTATCAGCCCGAAGGATTTGAAGGGGCTTGTGGATGAAGCCAAGGTTGCGGCTCCCGATTCCGTCATTGCCTTCGGCACGAAGGACGAGGAAGGCAAGGCGGCGCTCGTTGTTGGCGTGAGCGGCGCCATGCTTTCGAGCAACAATTCTGGCGAGTTGGTGCGCATTGGTGTCGTGCCATTGGGCGGAACAGGCGGCGGGGGACGCCCTGATATGGCGCAGGGTGGCGGTCCTGACGGATCGAAATTGGCTGAAGCAGTCAAGGCGGTGCGGGCGGCCATCAAGGCGCCAGCCTGATAGGTGTGGTGTGTATGGTTTCATCCTTCGAGACGGGCCAAGTGGCCCTCCTCAGGATGAGGATGACGAGGCAGTTGTAATGAACGCTTTCGTTTATATCCTGCACTGCCGCGACGGTAGCTATTATGTGGGGTCGGCCAGAGGATCGCTCGAAACACGGATCGCGCAGCACAATGCCGGAATCTATCAGGGCTACACTTCAACACATCGGCCAGTGAGGCTTGTTTATTCCCAAGACTCTGGACGTATCACGGATGCGATTGAAGCCGAACGTCGGCTGAAGGGTTGGAGTCGCGCGAAAAAGGAAGCCCTTATTGCCGGTGATTTTGACAGGTTGAAGCATTTGTCGCGTTCGCGGCGGTGAGTTGTCTCTTCGAGACGGTGATTGGAGTCACATTCTCCGGATGTGTGTTTAAGTTTGAGTGTCCATGACCTTACCCGTTATGCTGATTTCGCGCGGGCCTGAAGTGGGCTGGTCGAAACTCAGCGAGTGAACTTGAAGGACGCATCGGAAACTCGTTCACCCCATGGCCGTCAGGGGCTGATGCTCCTGCGGCGGCGGCTTTTTGTGTTGCTGGAAGCGGGACGCAATAATTATGCGAGCCGCAGCTTCGACATCTTCATGGTCGTGCTGATCCTCGCCAATGTCATGGCCGTGGTGGCGGAAACCGAACCCTCGCTGAGCGACGAACTGCGGCTCAATTTGCGCCTCTTCGACATTGTGTCGGTCGGTATCTTCAGCGTCGAATATCTCGCCCGATTGTGGGTCGCCGTGGAACATATGCCCCTGGCGGGGCGGGCTGCCTGGCGCGCGCGGCTGACATGGGCGATGACGCCGCCGATGCTGATCGATCTCGCCGCCATCGCACCCTTCTATGTGGCGATGTTCATTGCCTTTGATCCGCGTCTGGCGCTGCTTTTCCGGCTGATCCGGTTTTTCAAACTGGCGCGTGCGACACCCGCCCTCGGCACGCTCGGGCGTGTACTCTATAACGAGCGTCGTGCAATATTTGGCGCTGTCATCGTCATGTTCGGCCTGATCATTGTCTCGGCGACGATCATGTATGAGCTGGAAGGCGAATCCCAGCCTGTTCACTTCGGGAGCATACCGCGCGCCATGTGGTGGGCCGTTACCACGCTCACGACGGTCGGCTATGGCGACGCGGTGCCGATCACATGGGCTGGCAAAGCCATGGCGGGTCTTGTGATGATTGCAGGCTTTGGCATGTTTGCCTTACCGGTCGCGATCATTTCCACCGGTTTCGCGGCGGAAATCCATCGCCGTGAATTTGTCGTCACCTGGGGCATGGTTGCGCGTGTGCCGCTGTTTTCAGGTCTTGATGCGACCACGATTGGCAGACTGGTACAGCTGCTTCATGCGCAGGTCGTGGAAGCCGGCACGGTGCTGGGCCGCAAGGGCGATGAAGCGACGGCCATGTATTTCATCATGTCGGGGCGTGTGCAGATCGAGTTTCCCTCCGGACCCGTCGAACTGGGGGAGGGTGAATTCTTTGGCGAGATGGCCCTGCTGGAATCGCGACGTCGTGCCGCGACCATCACCGCCCTGTCGCGTTGCTCATTGCTCAAACTGCAAAGTGCCGATTTCTCGCATTTCCTCAGTCGTCATCCCGAGATGCGCGCCAAGATTACCGCCGTCGTGCAGGACCGTGTGCGGGACCTGAAAAAACGCAGCGAACTGGAGGTTGAGATGGATGAGATCGCCCGTGAAAAAAGCCAGCGCGTTGATGAAAGCGAGCCAGACTGATCAGACCTTGGCCAGCGCCTTGTCGAGATTGGCGGCGATCTTGTCGAGGAAGCCTTCGGTCGAGAGCCAGCTCTGTTCCGCACCGACAAGAAGCGCCAGATCCTTCGTCATGTGACCGCTTTCAACGGTCGAGACGCAGACCTTTTCCAGCGTGTGCGCAAAATTTTCCAGCTCGCTATTGCCGTCGAGTCTGGCGCGATGGGCGAGGCCACGTGTCCAGGCGAAGATCGAGGCGATGGAATTGGTTGATGTCTTTTCGCCGCGCTGATGCTGGCGATAATGGCGTGTCACGGTGCCGTGTGCAGCTTCGGCTTCCATGATCTGGCCATCGGGTGTCAGCAGCACGGAGGTCATGAGGCCGAGTGACCCAAAGCCCTGCGCCACCGTGTCGGACTGCACGTCACCATCATAGTTCTTGCAGGCCCAGACATAGCCGCCCGACCATTTCATGGCGGAGGCCACCATGTCGTCGATCAGGCGATGTTCATAGGTGAGCTTGAGCCTGTCGAAGTCAGCCTTGTAATGCTTTTCAAAGACCTCGGCGAAGATGTCCTTGAAGCGGCCATCATAGGCTTTGAGAATGGTGTTCTTGGTCGAGAGGTAGACCGGATATTCGCGGGCCAAAGCAAACTTCATGCAGGCATGGGCAAAGTCGCGGATTGAATCGTCGAGGTTGTACATGCCCATGGCGACGCCCGCGCCGGGGAAGTCGAAGACTTCTTCTTCAATGGTTTCCTTGCCGTCCTCAGACACCCATTTCATCATCAGCTTGCCCTTGCCGGGCACGAGGAAATCGGTCGCCTTGTACTGGTCGCCAAAAGCGTGACGGCCAATGACAATCGGCTCGGTCCAGCCCGGCACGAGGCGGGGAATGTTGCGGCAAATGATCGGTTCACGAAACACCGTGCCGCCGAGAATGTTGCGGATGGTGCCGTTGGGCGACTTCCACATCTTTTTGAGATGAAACTCTTCGACGCGCGCCTCATCAGGAGTGATGGTCGCGCATTTGACGCCGACACCGATATTCTTGATCGCTTCGGCCGCTTCAATCGTCACCTTGTCGTCGGTTGCGTCGCGATGTTCCATGCCGAGATCGAAATAGCGGATGTCGAGATCGAGATAAGGCAGGATCAGCTTGTCCTTGATCATTTGCCAGATGATCCGGGTCATCTCGTCGCCATCGAGGTCAACCACGGGATTTTTGACTTTGATCTTGGACATACGAGGGGCCCTTCATGACGTGGACGGGGGGAGACTGGCAGGAGATGGCCGACAAGTGAGAGTCGACCCTCTTCGTATAACATTGCAGCTCGATTGATTAAAGGCAGCCAATCGCCTATTGAGCGGCTTGTGACAAGGTTTTAAGACAATCACAGGGATCAGACGCCAATGGCTGGCACCGATCAGAGCAAAGCCAATCTCGGACTGACGCTGGGGGGCCCTGCGATCATTCTGATCCGACCGCAGCTTGGCGAAAATATCGGCACGGCCGCCCGCGCCATGGCCAATTTTGCGCTGGGTGACCTGCGGCTGGTGGCGCCGCGCGATGGCTGGCCCAATCCGCGCGCCCGCTCGGCCTCGTCGGGGGCGGACTATATTCTCGACCATGTGAAGGTCTTTGACACGACGGCCGAGGCGATTGCCGATCTTGACTATGTGATCGCCACAACGGCACGCGACCGGGAGCTTGTCAAAGTCATCATGACGCCGGAAACGGCGGCCGTGAAGCTGCGCGAGGTCTTGAACAGCCAGCATAAGGCCGGGGTCATGTTCGGGCCGGAGCGGGCCGGGCTGCTCAATGATGATGTGGCGCTCACGGACGCCTCCATGATGGTGCCGGTCAATCCGGCCTTTGCCTCGCTCAATCTCGCCCAGGCGGTTTTGCTGGTCGGTTATGAATGGTTCAAGACGGGTGACATGACCCCGCCCGAAAGGCTGGAGCTTGTTAAATCAATTCCGGCGACCAAGGGCGAGATTGTCGGCTTTTTCGATCATCTCGAAGCCGAACTTGACCGGCAGGGTTTTTTGCGGCCACCGGAAAAGCGCCCGGTCATGATCCGCAACCTGCGCAATATCTTCCAGCGGGCCGCGTTGACGGATCAGGAAGTGCGCACGCTGCGCGGCGTTGTTTCGGCGCTGACGCGGCGCGTGCCGCGCGGTCAGGGGCCGGAAGAAGACTAGGCGTGTAATTATCTGAGACTCGGCCCACCTTAGGTTCCTGAATTGTGGGTCGAGTCTTGTCGTGAAAGTCGGGCATTCTGGACAGCATTGAAACGGCTGAGATGCGCAGTCCAAGCTTGCGTGTGGGCGCACATCCATCCGATGGCTTCGATGATCTCGTCATGCATCTGCATCGCGGAGTCGAAGATGGGTTCGTGATGGGCGACGCGATTTCTGAACCGGCGAATGGCGTTGAAGCGACCGTGCACGAAGGAGCGTTTTTTGCCGCCGCCCGTCAGGAAGCCTTTATAGATTGTTTTACGCCAAAGCGTGTCGTCATAACCTGTTCCCAACAGGCTGACCCAAAACGAAAATTTCAATTCCGCGACAATATCGCCAGGGATTGGTTGGCGCAGCTTTCTTAATGCATCTTCGATTGCAGCTTTGGCAGTCGCATTAAGTGGCGCTGTGCCATTTGTCAGCCAATCACTGCCATATGCCTGAGACATTCTTTCGTGCAGCGAGTTTCGGAAGCATATTTCGAGGCTCTGGAGTGGCGTATACAGGGCTTCTGAAAGTTGCGTGTTATGTTCGTAAAGGCTGAGGGCTGCGTCCAGATTGTTGCCAGTTGCAGTCAGATATTTTGTAAGGCGCTCGCGTGAAACGGTCTTTTCGAGAGCTTTGTTAGCAACTTCGGTTCTCAATATTTTCACTTGCGATTAGGTGTTTACGTATTATCTTAGGCTCGTGCACCCCGGGTCGGCCTCTGTCTCATGATATGCTCCCGGGGTCAGTCATTTGTGAGTACGAATGACTGTTCATAGCACAATATCCATTTCATCTCTGGCTTCATGACCTAGTCGTCATTGCG
>Ga0209066_10003585_pt1 | contig 17590 bp, 13 predicted proteins | sample All_14_2_FD_187198 | JGI IMG/M metagenome (GOLD analysis project Ga0209066, IMG submission 187198) | Freshwater microbial communities in response to fracking from Pennsylvania, USA - Allegheny Zone_MetaG_DW_15 (SPAdes) (version 2) ... | reverse complement strand
GCGCAAAGGCCGCAGCAGATCGCGCAGGCCGTTGTGGTCGATGGTTTGCATCAGCGCCAGCAGGCGGCCCAGCTCGCCGGGCGGAAAACCCTCGCGCGCAAACCAGTTGAGGTAGTTGCCCGGCAAGTCGGCCAGCAAACGGCCCGCGTGCTTGCCGTAGGGCATTGTCACGGTCACCAGCTTCAGCAGCAGGGCGGGGTCCATGGGGTTCATGCGGGGATCATCGCACTTGGCGTTGCCCAGGGTGCACCTGCTTTCCATGGGCCTGGGGCGGTGTGGGGGGATGGGCGATAGGTGGTCATCTTTTTGTAGTGATCACCGCTTTTCTGTCAAGCGCAAGGTGGCAAAAAGACTTATTTTTTTCACAGGCAGGCTTTGACCGAGATGACCCAACGCACGCTTGGGGCTGGCAAGTCATGGACATGAGCTGATCGAACAAAGCGCAAAGATTGCACCTGACTATGATTGATCACGCTGAATCAGGGAGGACAACGACAGATGGACAACTGGCGCACAAAAGATGCCGACGCGTGCGCGGTCGGAATATGCAATGGGCAATTGCAACGCAGCCTTTGGCAGGCCGCTTCACAAACCGGGCCGTTGCACTTCGGCGGCATGCCCCAGTCAACCCTTGGAATTTCAGCACCATGATGGCCAGCTTTTTTGAGCAACCCATTCTCAACTCGCCCTATGGGTACCCATCCCGGCATTGGCAGCTGGATGCAACGGGCCAACCCACGCAGCAAATTGAAGAATCGCGCCGCCGAGCTGAGTTCATCACACCCATTCCGAAGCCCAAAAAGCGCAAAGGCAAGCCAGAGCAGAGCGAGCTGGATTTGGCCAGCGCCGTGTCTGACGAAGAGCAGAAATACCACTCAGCCATCATCAACGGCGTGCGCGCCGAGGTAGACAAGTGGCGCAGCCTGCCGAACCCCAACGACTGGGGAGTCACGCCCGAAACCGCCCGCCTGCTTCAGCACTGGCGGCATCACAACTTCAGCGGCGTGCGCCCCTTCTTTTGCCAAGTAGAAGCAGTGGAAACCGCCATCTGGTTGACGGAGGTGGCCCCCACGCGTGGTCGCATGGCGCAAACCCTTTTGGACCACCTTGTCAACGCGAACGAAGAAGCCAACCCTGGCTTGGCGCGGCTGGCGTTGAAGCTGGCCACGGGCGCTGGCAAAACCACCGTCATGGCCATGCTGATTGCGTGGCAAACCATCAATGCGGTGCGCCATCCCAGCAGCAAACGGTTCACGCGTGGATTTTTGCTGGTGGCACCCGGCCTGACCATCAAAGACCGGCTGCGCGTGTTGCTGCCCAACGATACCGAGAGTTACTACAAAACCCGCGAGCTGGTGCCCGCCGACCTGATGGCCGACTTGGAACGCTGCAAGATCGTCATCACCAACTACCACTCGTTCAAACTGCGCGAGCGGCTGGAAGTGGCCAAAGGCACCCGGCTGTTGTTGCAAGGGCGTGGCAACAACGCCCTTGACACTCAGGAGTCAGAAGGCCAGATGATCCAGCGAGTCATGCCCGAACTCATGGGCATGAAAAACGTCATGGTCATCAACGACGAGGCCCACCACTGCTACCAAGAAAAGCCCGTGAAGGTGGAAGACGAAGACCTCAAAGGCGATGACAAAAAAGAGGCAGAAGAAAACAACGAAGCCGCCCGCCTGTGGATCAACGGCATCAAGGCCGTGCAGCGCCAGTTGGGCCTGAACCGCGTCATCGACCTCTCGGCCACGCCCTTTTTCTTGCGCGGTTCGGGTTACGCAGAAGGCACCCTGTTCCCTTGGACCATGAGCGACTTTTCGTTGATGGACGCCATCGAATGCGGCATCGTCAAGCTGCCCCGTGTGCCTGTGGCCGACAACATTCCCGGTGCAGAGGTGCCCATCTTCCGCAACCTGTGGGAGAACATCAGCAAAGACATGCCCAAGAAAGGGCGGGGCAAAGCCGAAGGCCTGGACCCGCTCAAGCTGCCCACCAAACTGCAAACGGCCCTGTCTGCCCTGTATGGCCATTACGAAACTACCTTCCAGCTCTGGCAGAACGAAGGCATCCGCGTGCCGCCTTGCTTCATCGTTGTGTGCAACAACACCTCCACCTCCAAGCTGGTGTACGACTACATCAGCGGCTTCATGCGCCGCAACGAGGACGGCACCGAGCAACTGGAAAACGGGCGGCTGGCTCTGTTTCGCAACTTTGATGAAAACGGCCAGCCACTGGCCCGCCCCCGCACCTTGCTGATCGACAGCGAGCAACTCGAAAGCGGCGAGGCGCTGGACGACCACTTCCGCAGCATGGCCGGGCCGGAGATCGAGCAATTCCGCCGCGAAATCATTGAACGCACTGGAGATAGGCAGGCTGCCGACAAGATCACCGATGCCGAGCTGCTGCGCGAGGTCATGAACACTGTGGGCAAAGTGGGCCGCCTGGGCGAGTCCATCCGCTGCGTGGTGTCGGTGTCCATGCTCACAGAAGGCTGGGATGCGAACACCGTCACCCACGTGCTGGGCGTACGCGCCTTTGGCACCCAACTGCTGTGCGAACAGGTAATTGGCCGTGCCCTGCGCCGCCAGTCCTACGACCTGAACGCCGATGGCCTGTTCGATGTGGAATATGCCGACGTGCTGGGCATCCCGTTCGATTTCAACGCCGAACCCGCCGTAGCCAAACCTGTCAAGCCGCGCGAAACGGTCACAGTCAAAGCCATCAAACCTGAGCGCAACGCGCACGAAATCCGCTTTCCGCGCGTGCAGGGCTATCGCGTGGTGCTGGCTGAAGATGCCATTGACGCAGTCTTCAATGTTGATTCGAAACTTGAACTCACCCCAGATCTGGTGGGGCCATCCATCACCCGGCAAGAAGGCATCATTGGCCAGGGTGTCAACCTGACGCTGGCCCACACGCGCGACATGCGCACCTCCAGCCTGCTGATGCACCTGACCAAGCACTTGCTTTACAGCAAGTTCCGCGACCCTGGCGAAGAGCCCAAGTTGCACCTGTTTGGCCAGCTCAAACGCATCGTCAAACAGTGGCTGGACGAACACCTGGACTGCAAAGGCGACACCTACCCTGCCCAGTTGTGCTACCTGGAGTTGGCCGACCGAGCCTGCGAACGCATCAAGCAAGCCATTGACCGCGCCAGCATCGAAAAAGGGCAAAGCCAAATTCAGGCCGTGCTTGACCCGTACAACCCCGTGGGCACCACGGCACACGTCAACTTCACCACCACCAAGACCGACCGCTGGGAGGCCAGCAGCCAGCACTGCCACCTGAACTGGCTCATCATGGACAGCGACTGGGAAGCCGCCTTCTGCCTGGCCGCCGAGTCGCACCCACAGGTGCGCAGCTACGTCAAAAACCACAACCTCGGTTTTGAAGTGCCCTACCTGGTGGGGGCCGAAACCCGGCGCTACCGGCCCGATTTCATTCTGCACATTGACGATGGCCACGGCCCCGATGACCTGCTGAACCTGGTGGTCGAAATCAAGGGCTACCGGGGTGAAGATGCCAAAGACAAAAAGGCAGCCATGGAAACCCGCTGGCTGCCCGGCGTGAACGCCCTCAAAACGCATGGCCGCTGGGCCTTTGCCGAGTTCACCGATGTGTACGCCATGCAGGCCGACTTTGCCGACAAGGTGGCCGAGGCCTTCAAAACGATGATTGAGACACGCACCACCGTTTGAGCTGACGGTTCAACCATTCACGCATCAGGGAGACAACATGACCGTATACACGTCTACACGTGCATATAATTCGCAGCACATCCGCCCCTTGGCAGTACGCCCTCCCTACTATCCCGGGAGTGAGCCGACCCCCTGGGGCTTTCTCATTTATGGCCTTCAAACGCAGGAGGCCAGATGAGTACAGATCAAATTGCCATCCTCATTGATGGCGGTTTTTTCCTTAAGCGCATCCAGCGCTTGCTGCGGGAAAACGAGATCGACACCCCTGAAAAAGTTGCGCGCTGTGTGCGCAGGTTGTGCTTCAACCACGTCATAAAGCTCAAGGGTGGCAGCGGCAAACTGTGGCAGCAGCACATGTACCGGGCGTTTTTCTACGATGCCAACCCCTTTGACGGTAAGGCCCACCACCCGGTAGACAACAAATCCATCGACTTCGCCAAGTCGGATGTCGCACAGCACAGGCAGGCCTTGTTCCAAGAATTGCGCAAGGAACGCAAGCTGGCCTTGCGCCTGGGCAAAGTCAATCGAGATTCGGACTGGACCCTGTCACCCCGCTTGACCAAGGCAGCACTCAAAACGCGGCAGCAACTGGCCTCACTGAACGCTCTGCAACCGCTTATTGAGGCAGCAGGAACAGCTCCCATCAACCTGACGCTCACCACAGACCAGGCGCAGCAACTGCAGCAGGCCTACAGCTTCTGGCAAAACCTGCGCTCTGGTGATGTGGCCTTGGGCCTGCGCCAGAAAGGGGTGGACATGCGCATCGCCATCGACATTGCCAGCCTCACCCTGAAAAAACAGGTCAAAACCATTGTGCTCGTGGCAGGTGACAGCGACTTTGTGCCCGCAGCCAAGCTGGCCCGGCGCGAAGGCATTGAATTCATCCTTGACCCGCTGTGGCAAAACGTCAACGACGACCTGTTCGAGCACATCGACGCGTTGCAGTCCGGTCTCAAACGGCCTCCTGTCAATGGCCAGGGTGCCGCCGAAGATGCGGTGGCCTCTCTTGCTCTGCCAATCTGACATTTCAAGTCAAGAACCGATATTCCTCCATGGCCACCCGCAAACCCACCGCCCCGCTTCAGGTTGAAACCCTCAAGCACGCCGACGACAAGCGCAAAAACATCCCCACAGCCGAATTTCAGGCCGTGGTGCAGCGCGAGCACACCCAGGCCAAACAGGTGCGCTACCCCCGCAACCCCGACCTGGACCCCCAACTGGTGTGGCGCGGCAAAGATCAGCAAGACTGGAGCGACCTGGTGGTCAACGCCCCGCCGCTGTATATCCAGGAAAAAGTGCATCCCAAGGTGCTGATTGACGACCTGCGCCGCCAGACCGAGAAGGCCAAGGCAGCCCAAGCGCCCCAGCAGCAAGGTTTTGTGGCCGACCTGTTTGGCGACATGGCCAAAGACTTCAATGGCGTGCCCGAGGGCGATGCCAAAACCGAGTTTTATGCCCACGACCAGCACTGGAGCAACCGCATGATCCTGGGCGACAGCCTGCAGGTCATGGCCAGCCTGGCCGAGCGCGAGGGCCTGCGCGGCAAGGTGCAGTGCATCTACTTTGACCCGCCCTACGGCATCAAATTCAACAGCAACTTCCAGTGGAGCACCACCAGCCGCGACGTGAAAGACGGCAACGCCGAACACATCACCCGCGAGCCCGAAATGGTCAAAGCCTTTCGCGACACCTGGAAGGACGGCATCCACAGCTATCTGAGCTACATCCGCGACCGCCTGACCGTGGCGCGTGACCTGCTGACCGAATCGGGCTCCATCTTTGTGCAGATTGGGGATGAGAACGTCCACCGGGTGCGGGCGGTGATGGATGAGGTGTTTGGGGATGAGAACTTCATCAGCCAGATTAACTTCAAGACGACAGGTGGAGCTGGATCGCCAACAGGTGGCACTGATACGCTTGCTTCGGTCAATAACTTCATTCTGTGGTTCGCGCGGAACTCAACTGCAGTCAAGTACCGGCAGGTATACAAGGGCAAGGCTGAACTGTCCGGGGGGGCTGCTGCATACAACAAGCTCGACTTCTTCGATGTACAGCCGAGGAGGCCCGCCACTGAAGCTGAAAGGGTGGACGTACCGCGAAATGCGCGTTTGTTTCGCCATGACAACTTGACCAGTCAAAGCTCTGGTGGGCCGCAGTTCTTCGACCTCTCTATCGAAGGAAAGGGTGTGCCGGTCGGTAAGAGTGGTTGGAAGACAAGCCGAACTGGGATGGATCGCCTCCAATTTGCCCAGCGCGTCGCCTTGGCAGGAAAGACGCCAAGCTATGTCCGCTATATGGAAGACTTCAATGTCTATCCGATTAACAACTCCTGGGACGACACTGTTACGGCAGGCTTCGCATCAGAGAAGCTCTATGTGGTCCAAACCAACGCGAAGGTTATCGAGCGCTGCATCCTCATGGCGACCGACCCCGGCGACCTCGTGCTCGACCCCACCTGCGGCTCCGGCACCACTGCCTATGTGGCCGAACAATGGGGCCGCCGCTGGATCACCATTGACACATCCCGCGTGGCGCTGGCCTTGGCGCGGGCACGCATCATGGGCGCACGCTACCCCTTCTACCTGCTGGCCGACAGCAAAGAAGGGCAGGCCAAAGAGGCCGATGTCACCCGCACGCCCCCCAAAAGCCACGCCACCTTTGGCAACATCCGCCAGGGTTTTGTGTACGAGCGGGTGCCGCACATCACGCTCAAAAGCATTGCCAACAACGCCGAGATCGACATCATTCACGACAAGCACCAGGCCCTGCTGGAGCCGCTGCGCGAGCAGATCAACCAGACCCTGGGGACGGCGTGGCAAGAGTGGGAAATGCCCCGCAGCCTGCCCGATGTGGCAGACGAGCAGGCATGGAAGCTTCTCAAAATTGAGAGCTGCTTGCGCTTTTTAGATAAGCGCGAAGTGGCAAAAAAGCTTGTAAACCAGTGGTGGGTGCAGCGCATTGCCAGGCAAAAAGAAATCGATGCCTCCATCGCCGCCAAGGCGGACTTTGAGTTTCTGTACGACCGGCCTTACGAAGACAAAAAGAAGGTGCGCGTGGCCGGCCCCTTCACGGTGGAAAGCCTGCTGCCCCACCGCGTGCTGGGTGTGGACGAAGACGACAACCTGATTGACCCAACGGTGCAGGAGCCAGGTGCCAGCTTTGAGCGCAACTTTGCGCACATCATCCTGGACAACCTGCGCACCGCTGGTGTGCAGCAGGCGGACAAGAAGGACAAGATCGCCTTCATCACACTCACGCCCTGGCCGGGCGAATACGTGTGCGCCGAAGGGCGCTACCTTGAGGGCGACACCGAAAAGCGGGCGGGCGTGTTCATCGGCCCCGAGTTCGGCACCGTCAGCCGCCCCGATTTGGTGAGCGCCGCCCGCGAGGCCGCCGAGGCGGGTTTTGACGTGCTGATTGCCTGCGCCTTCAACTACGACGCGCACAGTAGCGAGTTCAACAAGCTGGGCAAGGTGCCTGTGCTGAAAGCCCGCATGAACGCCGACCTGCACATGGCCGAAGACCTGAAGAACACCGGCAAGGGCAACCTGTTTGTGGTCTTTGGAGAGCCAGACATCGACATCCTGGATGCGGCCACCAAGAAGAAGCTGGCACGGGGCGAAGCCCCCAGCGGCGACATTCAGGTCAAGGTCAACGGCGTGGACGTGTTCCACCCCAACACCGGCGAGGTGCGCAGCGACGGAGCCGAGGGCATTGCCTGTTGGTTCATCGACACCGACTACAACGAGGAAAGCTTCTTCGTGCGCCACGCCTACTTTCTGGGCGCGAGCGACCCGTACAAATCCCTCAAAACCACGCTGAAGGCCGAAATCAATGCCGAAGCCTGGGAGTCGCTGCACAGCGACACGTCACGCCCGTTCGGCAAACCGGGCACAGGGCGCATTGCAGTCAAGGTCATCAATCACCTGGGGGATGAGGTGATGAAGGTGTTTCGGGTGGTGTAAGGAGCAAAAACCATGGCATTGATTGAAGGTTTTCGGGTTCAGAACTACCGTGCGCTGCGCGATGTGACGCTGGGCAAGCTGTCTACCGACCAGGGGGGTGAGGCCTTGACCCCGTTCACGGTGGTCATTGGCAAGAATGGCGCGGGCAAAAGCACGCTGTTCGATGCGTTTGGCTTTGTGGCCGATTGCCTGACCAAAGACGTGGAAACAGCTTGCGACGACCCACGGCGGGGTGGGTTTGAACGCATGCGTTCGCTGGGCACCACGGAGCCCATCCGGTTTGAAATTTATTACCGCGAGGCAAAGGGTGAACGCCCCATTACCTACCGGCTGGCTATTCAGACGGATGAGACGGGACGACCCTTTGTGGAGTCGGAGTTTTTGGGGCAGCGCCGCAAAGGGCAAAGCCACGGCCGCCCTTACCCTTTTTTGCGACTGAGTCAAGGGGTGGGTACGGTTTGGGCCGGTGACACAGCCCTTGAGGGCCAGGGTGACGAGGAGCCCAGCACGAAAGTGGAGGTGGAGCTGACTGACTTGCGCCAATTGGGCATTGGCACGCTGGGTACGCTCAAGGAGCACCCACGCATCAAGCGGTTTCGGGACTTTTTGAAGGGTTGGTATTTGTCGTACTTCCACCCCGACGCGGCGCGCGGCATTCCCCCGGCAGGGGCGCAGAAGCACCTGAACATCCACGGCGACAACATTGGCAACGTGGTGCAGTACATGCAGCGTGAGCAGGGTGCCCGCTTCAAAACGGTGTTGAAACGCATTGCAGCCAAAATTCCTGGCGTGAAGTCCATCGCTGCCGAGGTGACCGCCGACAAGCGCGTGGCGCTGAAGTTCAACGACGGCGCGTTTGCCGACCCGTTTTACGCGGGCCAGATGTCCGACGGCACGCTCAAAGTGTTTGCCTATTTGCTGCTGATGGAAGACCCCGAGCCACCACCTTTCATCTGCATTGAAGAGCCCGAAAACGGGCTGTATCACAAGCTGCTGGAGTCGCTGGCCAATGAACTGAGGGCCCATGCCACGGGCAAGCGCAACGCTCCCCAGGTGTTTGTGACCACACACCAACCCTATTTCGTCGATGCCTTGCAGCCCAATGAGGTGTGGGTGCTCAAAAAGGGGGCCGACGGGTTTTCGCAGATCACACGGGTGTCTGACATTGCACTGGTCAGCAACATGGTCGAACAGGGTTTGCCCTTGGGCGGGCTCTGGTACAGCGACTATCTGGATGCGGAGTAAGGCATGCACATCGAAGTGTTGGTGGAAGACAGTTCGGGTGCCGCGCTGATGGCGCACCTCATGCCCAAGCTGTTGGGCGAAACGGCCCGTGAGCACACTTGGCGCATCCACAACTACAAAGGGATAGGGCGCATTCCCAAGAAGATGGCCCCGCACACAGACGCGGCCAAAAAGACCTTGCTGGATAACCTGCCCAGGCTGTTGGAGGGCTACGGGCAAACCCCCGGCTACGACGCAGTGCTTGTGTTGGTGGACACCGATGACCGGAACGTGGCCGCCTTCCGGCGCGAGTTGAAGCAGGTGTTGGCCCAATGCCCCCATGCCCCCCAAACCGTGTTTGGGTTGGCGACGGAAGAAATCGAGGCTTGGTACTTTGGCGACAAGGTGGCTTTGTTGGAGGCTTACCCCCGTGCCGACAAGAAGGTGCTGAACAAGTACCAGCAAGATGCCGTTTGTGGCACTTGGGAAATGCTGGCCGATGCCTTGGTCAAGGGCGGGGCAGCCGCCCTCAAAAAACAGGGTTTTCACAAGTCGGCCGAGTTCAAACATGAGTGTGCCCACCGCATTGGTCCGCTGATGGATGTGATGCGAAACCAATCCCCCAGCTTTTGTTTCACTCGCCAGGGTGTGGCGGATCTTTTGGCTGCCAGCTGACCATGCAATTCCGCATCTCCGACACCTTCACCGACAGCCTTGCCCGCCTGACCGCTGAAGAGCAAAAGGCCGTCAAGATCACGGCCTTTGATTTGCAGCAGAACCCGGCCAGCCCTGGGCTGAAATTCCACCGCATTGAGAAGTCCAAGGACAAACATTTCTGGTCGGTGCGGGTGGGGGCAGACTTGCGTCTGATCGTCCACAAGACCGAAAACAGCTTTTTGCTGTGCTTTGTGGCCCATCACGACAGGGCCTACGACTGGGCCGAGCGGCGGCGGCTGGAAACGCACCCCAATACGGGTGCGGCGCAGTGGGTGAAGGTTCGGGATCGGGGGGTGGAGCAGCCGACGACCGGCACGCCGAAGTTGGCAGCCAAACCCGCTCAACCAGCCAGACGCTTGCTGTTTGCCACCTTGGCAGACGACACCCTGTTGGCCTTTGGCGTGCCGCCAGACTGGCTGGCCGATGTGAAGCAGGCGGACGAAGATGCCTTGTTGGCCTTGGCCGAGCATTTGCCTGCCGAGGCCGCCGAAGCCTTGCTGGAGCTGGCCACGGGTGGCAAGCCGCAGCCGGTGGTGGGCACGGGGGCCGCCAAGCCCACAGACCCCTTCAGCCACCCGGATGCTCAGCGCCGCTTCCGCCTGATGAGTGGGGTGGAGGAACTGGAGCAGGCCCTGTCTGCCCCTTGGGAAAGGTGGACCATTTTTCTGCATCCGGCGCAGCAGCAGTGGATGCAGCGGGATTTCAGCGGCCCCGCGCGGGTGTCTGGCTCAGCGGGCACGGGCAAAACCATCGTGGCGCTGCACCGGGCGGTGCATTTGGCCCGGCAAAACCCCGATGCCCGCGTGTGGCTGACCACGTTTTCGCAACCGCTGGCCAACGCCCTGCGCAACCGCATGAACTGCCTGATCAGCCACCAACCCCGCCTGGCCGAGCGGCTGGAGGTGGTGGACATGCACGGCATGGGGCTGCGCCTGATGGATCGGCTGCGCGAGCGCAGCCAGCCCAAACCCCGCTTGGCCACGCCACCTGACGTGATGGCCGCTGTGGAGGCTGCACTGGCCGAACGCCGAGCCAAGCAACCCGACGCTTTGCTGGCCCGCTTCACCTCCCGATTTGTGCTGGGCGAGTGGAGCGATGTGGTAGATGCGTGGCAGCTCCAACGCTGGGAGGACTACCGAGATGTGAAGCGCCTGGGCCGCAAGACCCGTCTGTCTGAGCCACAGCGCCAGGCGCTGTGGGCGGTTTTTGAAGCTGTGCAGGTGCGGTTGGATGCCGCTGGGCTGACGACTGCGGCGCGGCTGTTCACCACGCTGGCTTCAAAGCTCGCTCAACTGAAGAATCCGCCGTTTGACTTTGTGGTGGTGGACGAGGCGCAAGACCTGAGCGTGAGCGAGTTGCGCATGTTGGCAGCTATGTCGGGTGTTGATCTGGAGGGGGTTGGCTCCCCACGTCCCAACAGCCTGTTTTTTGCGGGTGACTTGGGGCAGCGCATTTTTCAGCTGCCGTTCTCGTGGAAGTCGCTGGGGGTGGAGGTGCGCGGGCGGGCTCGGACGCTGCACATCAATTACCGCACGTCACATCAAATACGCCAGCAGGCCGACCGGCTGCTGGGGCCGGAGGTGTCGGATTTGGATGGCAACACCGAATCGCGCAAGGGCACGGTGTCGGTGTTCAATGGCCCAAGCCCGGTGATTCACGTTTTCAACCATGAAGCTGAAGAAGTTCAAGCGGTGGCCGATTGGTTGGGTCAGTTGACGACGCAGGGCTTTGCACCACATGAGCTGGCGGTGATCGTTCGCTCTGAAGCACAGCAGCCACGCGCCAGAGCGGCGCTGGAAATGGCGGACCTGCCTCACTGTGTACTGGATGAATATGTGGAAACAGCACCCGGCAAAGTGTCGCTATGCACCATGCACTTGGCCAAGGGACTGGAGTTCCGTGCAGTGGCGGTGATGGCGTGCGACGACCAGGTGCTGCCTCTGCAATCCCGCATCGAAAGTGTGATGGATGAGTCGGATTTGGAAGAGGTTTACAACACCGAGCGACACCTGCTGTATGTGGCGTGCACGCGGGCAAGAGACCGGCTGATGATCAGTTGCGTCAAACCGGGCTCGGAGTTTTTGGACGACTTGCGGATGGATTGAACCGCCGCATGGGCCAAACTTGAAGCGTTCTCCGCCCAGCAAACGCCCTCACTCACTCGTCTCCACCTCCGAAGGCGCATGCCCCGCATCGGCCAGCGCCGCCGCCATGTCGCTGGGGTCGATCATGCGGGTGTGTTCGGCCCAGGCGCGGTGGTGCGGCAGGTCCACCCCGGCGTTGCTGATGCAGGGCAGGTCTTGCAGCTCAAACATCACGGCTTCGGCGTCGGCCTGGGTGGTCATGGTGGGCAGGGTGAAGGTGGTGGTGGGCATGGGGTGTGGTGGTGGTTTCAAAATTGCGCGACATAATTGTGTCGTGCTTTGTCGCGCCTGAGTGCCATGGCACGACAGATTGATGTCAAAAAGCCAGAGCCATGCCGCGCGCCACACCCACCGAAGAACTCCAGCTGATCGAAACCATCGTCGCGGCGCATCCAGGGGGCTTCCGCATTGCTGACCTCGAAGCCGAGATGGCGCGCCAGCAGGGTGTGCAGCTCAACCGGCGCACACTGCAGCGTCGCTTGCAAAAGCTGGTTGACGCGCAGCGCCTGGCCACCGAGGGCGACAGCGTTGCGGTGGTGTACCGCCTGGCGCAGGGGGCATCGGTGCGGAGCCTTCCCACAGCCACCGTTGCCACAACGGAAACGGCCGAGGCCGAACTGTATGTGCCGGTGTCGGCAGAAGGTGCCGCCATTCGCGACCAGGTGCGGTTGTCGCTGATGCACCGCCGCCCGGTGGGCTACCAGCGTGCCTTTCTGGATGCCTACCAGCCAGGCGAAACGTTTTACCTGCCCCAGTCGCTGCGCCTGCAGTTGCACGAAATGGGCCGCACCTCTGCAGCCGAAAGGCCTGCGGGCACCTATGCCCGCGACGTGCTGGGCCGGTTGCTGGTCGATCTGTCGTGGGCCTCGTCCAGGTTGGAGGGCAACACCTACACCCGGCTTGACACGCAGAACCTGATCGAGCGGGGCCAGGTGGCCACGGGCAAAGATGCCATCGAAACGCAGATGATCCTGAACCACAAGGCGGCCATCGAAATGCTGATCGACGGTGTCGACGAGGTGGGCTTTGACGCCTTCACGTTCAAAAACCTGCACGCGGTGTTGTCACAAGACTTGCTGCGCGACCCGCTGGCCAGTGGCCGTTTGCGCAGGCGGCCGGTGGACATTTCGGGCACGGTGTTTCTGCCGTTGGCCTTGCCGCAGGTGATTGAAGACAGCTTTTCGCTGCTGCTGGCCAAGGCAGCCGTCATCTCTGACCCGTTCGAGCAGGCGTTTTTCCTGATGGTGCAGTTGCCATATCTGCAGCCGTTTGAGGATGTGAACAAGCGCGTGTCGCGCATAGGGGCCAACCTGCCGCTGATCCAGCACAACCTGTGCCCACTGTCGTTTGTGGACGTGCCGGAGCGCGCCTACGTGGAGGGCACGCTGGGGGTGTACGAACTCAACCGGGTGGAGCTGCTGCGCGACGTGTTTGTGTGGGCCTACGAACGTTCGTGCCAACGCTACTTGGCCATCACCCAAACCATGGTGGAGCCCGACCCGCTGAAGATCAAATACCGCGAGGCGCTGATTCAGGCGGTGCAGTCGGTGGTGACAGGGCTGCGGTTGCCGAGCCCGGATGTCATGGCGGAACTGGCCCAAGCCCACGCTGCGGTGCCAGACCGTGCGGCATTTGCAGACATGCTGGGAACCGCATTGCAGCAGTTGCATGAGGGCAGCATTGCCCGCTACCGGCTGCGCCGCTCCGAATATCTGGCGTGGCGGGCAGTCCAGCAATCGGGCCGATCCGAACCCCCACAGGCCACAAGCCCAATCCCCGCCCGCTAACCTGCCTGCCATGTTCCCCGCCGTTCCACCCTTGTTCAACCGCCGCCATTGCCTGCAAGCCGGGGCGCTGGGCACCCTGGCAGGGCTGACCGCCAGCCCGTGGCTGGGCGGCGCCGTGGCGGCAACCGACGACACCGCCGCGCTGCTGCGCCGGGGCGGGGTGGTGGTGGCGTTTCGGCACGCGCTGGCGCCGGGCACGTTCGACCCGCCCCATTTCAAGCTGGGCGACTGCCGCACCCAGCGCAACCTGAGCGCCGAGGGGCGCGATCAGGCGCGGCGCCTGGGCGCGTGGTTTGCCGCGCAGGGGCTGCGGCCCGACAGCGTGCGCAGCAGCCCCTGGTGCCGCTGCATGGACACGGCCACGCTGGCGTTTGGGGTGGCGCAGCCGTGGGAAGCCCTGGCCTCGCCCGTGGGCAGCCCCGAGACCACCACCGCCGAACGGCTGGCGCTGTTGCGCACCGCGCTGGTTGAGGCGGCACAGCGGCCCGGGCGCTTCGCGGTGTGGGTGACGCACATGTTTGTGCTGGCCGATCTGGCCGGGGCCAACACCGCCTCGGGCGAAGGGTTGGTGCTGCAGGCCGATGCAGCGGGCCTGCCGGTGGTGCGGGGGCGGTTGGTGATGGGGTAGGTTCGGGCAGGTCAGGAGCAAACTTGGTCAGCCAAAACCCGCATGCAACCGAATAGGGGTCGAAAATGCCACTAACGCATGATTTGCATTAATTCATTGCTACGAAAAAATCAAACCACCCCAGCCATGGCAGCCACCCAGGCGGGCAGCTGTTCGCGCACGATGCGCAGGGCTGGGGCTTCCTGCTGGCGGCTGAGGGTGACCAGGCCGAAGCGGGCGGTGGCGTTCAGTTCGGGCGTCACGTCCAGCCTGACCAGGTCGGCGGCCACGGCCACCACGGTCAGCACCACGGCGTTGCTGCGGCGGGCCACGTCGACGATGCTCAGGGTCTCGTCGCAGCGCAGGGTCACCAAGTCGTCGGGGTTGGCCTGGGGGCCGTAGCGGGCCATCAGCATGCGGGCCACTTCGTCGCTCAGGGGGGTCGATGCAATGGGGTAAGCCATCAGCTCGGCCAGCGTGACCGCCCGCCCGGTGTGCGCCAGCGGGTGGTCGGGCCGGGCCAGAAACCCGGCTTGCAGCTCGAAGGCGTGGGTGGTTTTCAGGTCTGACGAGGGGCGCATGGAGCGGATGTCAACGATGGCCGCGTCCAGCTTCTGGTCGCGCAGCGCCCCCAGCAGCACGGTGGTGTTGCCCCGCGAGATGTCAATGTGCAGGCGGGGGTGGTGCTGCGCCATGTGCAACATGAGCGGCGTGGACAGCAGCGCACCGGGGCCCGAGCTGAGGCCCATGCGCAGCGTGCCGCTCAGGCCCGCATGCAGTTCCTTGCCGGTTTGCTTCAGGGCCTCGGCATCGCTCACCAGGCGTTGGGCGCGCTGCAGCACCTCGGCCCCCAGGGGTGTGAGGGTGATGCGCCGCCCCAGGCGGTTGAACAGCGCACCGCCCAGCTCGTCTTCCAGGCTCTGGATGCTGCGGGTGAGCGCGGGCTGCGTCAGAAAAACGGCTTTGGCAGCCTGCACATAGGACCCCAGCTCTGCCAGCGCCACGAAGTGACGCAACTGCACCAGTGTCATCAAAACCTCCACTCAAACTCATGGGTTGTTGATCATCAATGCATTGGACTTTAAACCGGCACCTTCCTAACATGCAACAAAGTTCATGTCAGGAGCCCCCGTGGAACCCCTCTCCCCTGCCGCCGTGGAAGCCTTCACCCGCCTTCGGCGCGACATCCACCGCCACCCCGAGCTGGCGTTTGACGAGCATCGCACCAGCGCGCTGGTGGCCGAGAAGTTGGCGTCGTGGGGCTACGCGGTCACCACGGGGCTGGGCGGCACAGGCGTGGTGGGCCAATTGCGGCGGGGCGGTTCGGCACAGTCGATGGGCCTGCGGGCCGACATGGACGCGCTGCCCATCACCGAAGCCACGGGTGCCGCCTGGAGCAGCTGCCACCACGGTGTGATGCACGCCTGCGGCCACGACGGCCACACCGCCATGCTGCTGGCCGCTGCACAGCACCTGGCCCAACACGGCACGTTTGATGGCACGCTGAACCTCATTTTTCAGCCCGCCGAAGAAGGCGGTGGCGGTGCGCTGAAGATGATTGAAGATGGCCTGTTCGACCGTTTCCCGTGCGACGCCATTTTTGCCATGCACAACATGCCGGGCATCGAGCAGGGGCAACTGGTGTTTCGCAGCGGGCCCACCATGGCGTCGTCTGACTACGCCACCGTCACGCTGCACGGCGTGGGCGGACACGGGGCCATGCCGCACAAGGCCACCGACGTGGTGGTGGCCGCCGCCTCGCTGGTGATGGCGCTGCAAACCATCGTGTCGCGCAATGTGGACCCGCTGCAGCCCGCGGTGGTGACGGTGGGGGCCATTCACGCGGGCCAGGCCAACAACGTGATTCCGGCCACGGCCAAGCTGGAGATCAGCCTGCGGGCACTGGACCCGCAGGTGCGGCGAGACATGGAGCAGCGCATCAAAACCTTGGTGGCTCTGCAGGCCGAGAGCTTTGGCGTGCGTGCCCACATCGAGTGGCGCCCTGGCTATGCCGTGCTGGTGAACGACGCCACCCAAACCGCCCGTGCATTGGCCGTGGCGCAGCGGCACTTTCCGGCCCAACAGGTCAACCCCAGCGGCCCCATGCTGACCGGCAGCGAAGACTTTGCCTTCATGCTGGAGCGCGTGCCCGGCTGCTACCTGTTCATTGGCAACGGGGCGGGCGAGCAAATGGGCGCGTGCATGGTGCACAACCCCGGTTACGACTTCAACGACCACATCCTGCCCATTGGCGCGGCCTACTGGACCGCACTGGTGCAAGACCTGCTGCGCCCCCTTTGATTTCCCCACGCTGATTCCCCACCCCACCAGGAGACCCCGCCATGACAACCCCCTTCCAAACGCTCATCACCGCAGCGGCCTTTGCCCTGTCAGCCTTCACCGGTGCGGCCCATGCGCAGACCTTCCCGGTCAAGCCGGTGTCGCTGGTGGTGCCTTACCCGGCGGGGGGCCTGTCTGACGTGATTGCCCGCTCGGTCAACACCACGCTGGGCAAGCACCTGGGCCAGCCTGTGATGGTTGAAAACTTAGGGGGTGCCAGTGGCTCCATTGCCGCGCAAAAAGTGCTCAACAGCCCCGGCGACGGCTACCAGGTGTTTCAGGGCTCGCCCAACGAGCTGATTCTGGCGCCACTGGCCATTGCCAGCATCAAGTTCAAGAGCGAAGACTTTCGCCTGATCCAGATGATTTCAACCGCGCAAATCGCCTTCCTGGCGCGCAAAGACCTGGCGGTGAACAGCGTGGACGAGTTTGTGGACCTGGCGCGCAAAGCCGCCCAGCAGGGACGCCCGCTGACCTACGCCAGCGTGGGCCCCGGCTCGTTCTACCACCTGCTGGGCGAGCAGTTGTCCAAGGTCACTGGCATTCCCATGGTCCATGTGCCCTACAAGGGCGCGGCACCCGCCGAGTTGGACCTGATGGCGGGCAACGTGGACATTTTCCTGGCGCCCTACGGCAAAAAGTACGACGACATGCACAAAAAAGGCACCGTCAAGGTGCTGGCCATGCTCAACAGCGAGCGGCTGGAAAGCACCAAGGCTTACCCCGCCATCACCGAAAGCAAGCAGCTCAAAGACTTCACGTTCAACATCTGGACGGGCTACTTTGTGAAGAAAGACACGCCCGAAGCCGTGGTGGCCGTGCTGCACAAAGCCATCTCGGAAACGCTCGGCGATGCCGGCGTGCACCAGGCGCTGGAAGCGAACAGCCAGTTGCTGCCCAAGCCCCAGACGCTGGCGGCGGCAGACAAGGTGTATGCCGATGGCATCAGCCAGTTCAGGGGCATTGCCAAGTCCATCAACCGTAAGCGTCCGGCAAACCCATCTTGATCGGATCGCTGTAATCGAGGATCGTCCCCACGAAGGAGATCGTGGGAATGATGAAACGAGAGTCAATGGAGCGGCGCCCCTTGCGGCGCGAGTACAGCCAA